>Ga0187855_10000255_pt1 | contig 49806 bp, 43 predicted proteins | sample June2016WEW_8_10_2_FD_132969 | JGI IMG/M metagenome (GOLD analysis project Ga0187855, IMG submission 132969) | Peatland microbial communities from SPRUCE experiment site at the Marcell Experimental Forest, Minnesota, USA - June2016WEW_8_10 | ecosystem: Environmental > Terrestrial > Soil >... | reverse complement strand
TTGTACACGGAACAGAATAGCACAGAAGTACACGTTGCGTCAAGTCATTTATTGGTACTAGAACGTGACGGGTTTGGAAGGGCCGTCCTTTGAAAAACGGGGTGAAGCGTATGGGTCGGCGGGGCAAGCCCCGCCCCTACAGGGGACGCCTCGCTGGCGCTCGGGGGACGCGCTAAAGCGCGTCCCCTACATTGGGAACCCTCACATTTGTAGCCGGTGGGCTCGTTGCGGGGAGGTATGGCGTTCGAATTCGATGAGTCTTGGGAATTGCTAGGGGCATCTCATAGCGTGAGTTTGTGAGGGAATGTTTATGCCTGTGATTCGTGTTTGTGGGGCTTGCGGACAGAAGAACCGGGTTCCCGGGCGGCATTTGGCCAGGATTGGGCGTTGCGGGGCTTGCAAGGCGGAGTTGCCGCCTGTCGGCGAGCCTTTGGCGGTGGATGAGAGCTTGTTTGATGAGATCGTTCAGAATGCGCAGGTTCCGGTGCTTGTGGATTTCTGGGCGGAATGGTGCCCGCCTTGCCGGATGGCGGCGCCGGAGGTGGCACGGACGGCGGCGGAGATGGCTGGGAAAGCCGTGGTGCTGAAGGTGGATACGGAGGCGAATCCAGGGCTGGCCGGACGATTTCAGATTCGGGGGATACCTAACTTTGTGGTGTTGTCAGGTGGGCGGGTGGTGATGCAGCAGGCTGGAGTTGTCGGGCATGAGCAGATGGAATCGTGGTTGAGAGAGGAAGTCAGGAAATGAGGAAGTGAAGTAAGGAGGTAGGGAAGTAAGGAAAAAAAAGAAGGAAAGAAGGAAAGAAGGAAAGAAGGAAAGAAGCAAAGAAAGAAAGATTGGCCACAGAGGCACAGAGGCACGGAGTTAGGAAAGAGAGAGAGAGAGAGAGAGAGAGAAAAAAAAAGTCGGACGTAGGAAGAGTTTTTACCACAGAGAGCGCAGAGGACGCGGAGGTTGGGAGAGGGCGGGGGAGCGATATGTTTGGGGATGAGCGGCGGGAGTTGGAGAAGAAGGCTAAGGCGGAGGGGCGGCTGCCGCCGGGGCAGTCGTTGACGTTGAAGTGGCCGGTGTTGCATGCCGGGGATGTGCCGCATTTCGATGTGACGAAGTGGGACTTCAAGATTACGGGGTTGGTGGATGTGCCTCGGCGGTTGAGCTGGGAGGAGTTTCGCGGGTTGCCGCCGGCGGAAGTTACTTCGGATTTTCATTGTGTTACGCGGTGGAGCCGTTTGGATAACCACTGGAAGGGCGTGCTTTTCACCGAGGTGATGAAATTGGTGGTGGTTAAGCCTGAGGCGCGGTTTGCTTTGGTTTTGGCGGAAGAGGGTTATACGGCTAACGTGCCCTTGGAGGATTTGCTGCGGCCCAATGTTTTGTTTGCGTTTGATCATGATGGGGAGCCGCTTGCTGCGGAACATGGGGGGCCGGTGCGGTTGATCGTGCCGCAGTTGTATGCGTGGAAGAGCGTGAAGTGGGTGCGAGGGTTTACGCTGCTGGACCACGATCAGCTAGGATTTTGGGAGCGGAATGGGTATCACGAGTATGGGGATCCTTGGAAGGAGCAGAGGTACTCGGGGACGTAGCGCGAGTATGGGACTGCCGGGCTGGGAATCGGAGTTGCGGATCGAATTACGGGCCGTCACAGCTCAGCTTGTGGGGCTGCTGACGGGGGCACAGGCAGGAGTGCCTGTGCTACCTTGGCCGCTGGCGACGCTGTGCTACCATCGCGTTGTTGGCTCCTGCAATGGAGAAAAAGCTTCGATGACAGCTCGCATCCTTGATGGGACTAAAATCCGCGACCAGGTCTTCACGGATCTCACCGCCGAAATTCAGCGCCTGGCCGCCCGAGGCGTCCGTCCCGGTCTGGCCGCCGTTCTGGTCGGCGAGAATCCCGCCTCACAGCTTTACGTGAAATCCAAGATCGCCGCCTGCGAACAACTCGGCCTGGCGAGCTGGATGCACACGCCTCCCGCCAGCATCACCACCGATGAGCTTCTCCGCCTAGTCGACAAACTCAACGCCGACGACGCCGTTGACGGCATCCTGATTCAGCTTCCGCTCCCGTCACAAGTGGACACCAAGCGGGTGTTGGAAGCCGTCGATCCCGCCAAGGATGTGGACGGCTTTCATCCCGTCAACCTGGGCCGCCTGGTCAGCGGACGTCCGGGCCTGGTTGCCTGCACGCCGGCCGGCTGCATGGAAATCCTGCGGCGCGCTGAGATTAAGATCGAAGGGGCAAACGCTGTCGTGCTCGGCCGCAGCGACATCGTCGGTAAGCCCATGGCGTTGCTCCTGATGCACGCCAACGCTACCGTCACCATCTGTCACTCGAAAACGCGGGACCTGCCCGATGTGGTGCGCCGCGCTGATATCGTCGTCGCCGCGATGGGCAAGGCCGGCTACGTTGCCGCCGACTGGATTCGTCCCGGCGCAGCGGTGATCGACGTTGGCACCAACAAAGTGACCGATGCGAAAGAAGCGGAGCGGCTGCTGCGGAATTTTCCGGCGCGGCTCGAAAAATTCCGCGCCAAAGGCTCCGTGCTGATCGGCGATGTTCACCCTGACGCCGTCAACATAGCCGGCGCGCTGACTCCGGTTCCCGGCGGCGTCGGCCCCATGACCATCACGATGCTGATGAGCAACACCGTCAAGGCCGCGCGCCTGCGCCGCGAGAAAATCGACGCGCAACCCACGCCAGCCGCCGCCGGCGCGCGCTAAAAAACCGCCATGCTCAAACTCGGCTTGACGGGCGGTATCGCCAGCGGCAAAAGCGCCGTGGCCGCCATGCTACGCGATCTCGGCTTCGAGGTGATCGACGCCGACTCGCTAGCGCGAGAATTGATCGAGCCCGGCGAGATTGCCTACCAGGAAGTTCTCCACGAGTTTGGACCCTCGATCATCGACGCCAAGAGCGCCACCAGCGAGATCGATCGCAAGAAACTTGCGGCCATCGTCTTCGCCGATCGCGCAAAACTCGATCGCCTGAACGCCATAGTTCATCCGCGCGTGAAGGAAAGTATTCTGCGGCAACTTGAAGAATGGGCGTGCGAAGGTGACGTGAGGGTGGCGTTCGTCGAAGCGGCCCTGCTGGTAGAAGCTGGCTACCCGAAATACCTGGATGGCTTGGTCGTCACCTGGTGTACGCCGGAACAGCAACTCGATCGCCTGCGCGGGCGTGGCATGAGCGAAGACGAAGCGCGCAACCGTATCGCCGCACAGTTGCCGGTGGCGGATAAATTGAAAGTCGCTACGGAAAAAATCGATTGCTCCGGTTCGCTTGATGACACGCGCCGGCAGGTTGAGGCCTTTGCGGAAAAACTAAGGAACCGAGGGTAACCGGCGATCCCGCGCAGCGAAGCGATAATTTTGCCTATACTAGAGCCAGCCCTTTTGTCGGGGCGTCTTAATCTCAGAAGGATTCCGAAAATGAATGAGCGAAAACCAACCAGCCTAATGCGCCTGATTGTTGCGTGCGCGGTGCTGATTCTTGGCGCGTATTGGGCGGGAGCGCGCTGGGGTCAGCGGCAGCCCGTGGATGTCGGCGCGGTGCCTCGCGGCGGCGGCGCGCTTCCTGCGCCGCACACCAACGGTGGAAGTCTTGCGAACAGCGGAGTGATGGCAAGCCCCAACAATGTAAGCCAGGCCGCGCGGGATGCGGCTCTGACCGATGATGAAGCCATCAACGTGCGCGTATATCGGCAGGCTTCGCCAGCGGTCGCCAACATACTCACGAAAGCGACGGAGTACGATTTCTTTATGGACCCGGTTCCGGTGGAAGGCGCGGGCTCGGGATTTGTGATCGACGAAAAAGGCTACATCCTGACGAATTTTCACGTCGTACAGGAAGCGCAGTCGATCGAAGTGGTTCTCGGCGACCAAACACGTTTCCCGGGGAAATTTATCGGCGCCGATCAGCGCAACGATGTGGCGCTGGTGAAAATCGATCCCAAGGGCAAGCACCTGGTGGCACTGCCGCTGGGGGATTCCGCGGCGTTGCAAGTGGGCCAGAAAGTTTTGGCGATCGGCAACCCGTTCGGCTTTCAGAGCACGTTGACTACGGGCGTCGTCAGCGCGCTGGGCCGCACGGTGCAGACCAGCCAGACGACCTTGATTGATGAAGCCATTCAGACTGATGCGGCCATCAATCGGGGGAATTCCGGCGGTCCGCTGATCAATTCGCATGGCGAAGTGATTGGCATCAATTCCGCGATTTACACGCCCAGCGGCACTACAGCCGGGATCGGCTTCGCGATTCCGATCAATACCGCAAAACGAATTGCGCAGGATTTAATCACCGAGGGCCGCGTACACCTGGCTTACATCGGGGTGCAAACGATTCCTGTGGGCGGATATCTTGCGCAGGCGCTCGATCTGCCTGTAGAAGAAGGACTGCTTGTGGAAACCGCGGCGAAAGGTGGGCCTGCGGCGGCGGCGGGAGTCCGAGGCGGTGATCGCGTGGCGCAGGCGGGAATGCAGCGCATCGCGATTGGCGGCGATGTGATTGTTGCTATCGATGGCGCAAAAATCAGCAACACGATGGACTTGAATATTATTTTGAATCGCAAGAGGCCGGGAGATACGGTGACGCTGACGGTGTATCGAGGGGGAAAGAAGTTGGATATTCCGGTTAAGTTGGGCGAACGGAACGAAAATCAGCGCCAGTGATGAGAGCCTCGATCGAAACATCCATTGCATGGTCGGAGGGTGCGTTGAGATCCTTCGCTTCGCTCAGGATGACAACGGCTGAGTGCTTCTGGAGACCTCACCGGGAAAGAAAACGCTAGAGGTTGAAGGCTGCACGGTGGAGATCGCGATCGGCGTCGGCCAAATCGAACCAGGATTCGGCGATGTCGCGGACGCGTTCCAGTTCGCGCTGCATTTCGGCGTGCTTGGCTTCGAGTTGTTCGGGGGTTGCGTCGGGCGGGACGTAGATCGGCGGGGCGAACAGAATTGCGGCGCGGGCGAAGGGCTTGGGCAGCAGGAAATGGTCCCACGTTTTCTCGAAGGTTATGCCGCGATCGACTCCGATGTGGAAGACCATCACGGGACATCCTGTTTTTCGTGCGAGGATGACTGGACCGGGTTTGGCGATGTAACGAGGGCCGCGCGGGCCGTCAATCGTGAAGCCGCAATCGACGCCCTCGCCGAGATGCTTGGCCATGACCGCAAGGCCGCGCAACCCACCGCGGGACGAGCTTCCTTGCGCGGTGCCGAAGCCGAGCCACTCGATCACTTTGCGGGTCCACTGGCCGTCGAAGGCGGTGGTGTTCATGATCACGACGCCGTGATTTCTTCTCCACCAGACGATCGGGATGATCACGCGGTGCCAGAAGGCCCAGATGCATTGTTTCTTCACGGCGTAGACACGTTCGGCGTGTTGCCAGCCGAGCACTTCGTAGCGCAATGTCGGCCCCAGCAGGCGAATCGCGGAATAAACTGCGGCAGCGATGATGGGAATCTGAATGCGGCGCGACCACGGCAAGTCCGGCAGCCGCGTATCGTAGTGAGCGCTTACAGTTTCTTTCTCAGGAGGCGCGGAGTCGAGCCCTGCGGACGTCGCGGATGCCCCAACGGACTCGTCGCGACGTATTTCGGGCGAGGAACGCTCGGCTGCGTCTGGCATGATGGTCGGCGTATAGTATAGGCGCAGGTTCGGTGTAAGGCTGCGGCGATTCGAGTTTTCGCATCTGAGTAGTTTGGTTCGCAGAGTCAAAAGCGCCCGCTTCCCTTCGAACCTCCCCTCGACGCTCGGGGCAAGCAGGGTAAACGGAAGGCGGCCGCTACGACCGCTGGACTTCGCTTGGAGTGGTACGGATTGGTTCTTCGACTCACAGTTGAGAAATCGTGGCGGCGCGGCGTTCCTTTCGCTGCGGGTGCGGTTGTTTTGTCGGCAGCTCTGCTAGCCGCGGCGGCGGCGGGAACGGACAATCCTCCGGACGATGCGGTGGGAACGATTGAAGGCGACGCCATCGCTTTGCAGGGTCCCATGACCGTGGACGTGGTGCACGGCCAGATCAAGACGACGCTGCGCAGCGGAAACGACATCCGCGTGAAATCGGGTCAGGCGCGTCTGGATTTGGTGGAGGGCGGAACAATTTCCATCTGTGGCCCGGCGCATCTTTCGGTGCTCAAGTCGGGCGGATCGCTTACGCTGGCTCTGGATACCGGCACCATCCGGGTTCACGTGGAAAAGCGGCCGGCGGTGACGATTTATACCGCGCAGATTCAGGCCAAGCCCATCGCTATCGGAGACGGCCCGCAGGAAGCGTTGATCGGGTTCGACGCGCCCGGAATGATGTGCGTTCGCGCCACGTCCGGCGCGATTCGCCTGGAACAACAGCTGACCGGGCAGAGTGTGATCGTCCCGCAAGGCGGGGACATTATTTTGAACAATGGCGCACTGGAAGGCCTGCAAAACACGGCGGGTCACTGCGCGTGTGACCTGCAGCTGGCTAAGAGCGCCCCTCCACCTCCGGAGATCAGCCGCATCGCGACACCCGAGGAGATTCAACAGCGGGATGCGGAGGAGAAAAGGCCCACGGCACCTTCCGCAACCGTGGCGTCTACTCCGCCGGCCGCCCCAGACAAAGCGTCCGAAGCGAAGCAACAGCCCATCTATCAGGTATTTATGCCCCCTCTGGCGTATGATGCGAAGGCTGCAGTACAGCACGACAACTACGATCCAAAATTCATCCTGCTGGTGCGCCATGTGAGGGTTCGGCCGACCCTGATCTTTCAGGGTAGAGTCGAGGGTGACCCGGCGGTGCAGCCAGTGGCGGCCGCAAAGCCCACTCAGGTGAAACCTTTGCCTCCTGCGCCTACAAATGCTGCGAAGAGCGACTCGGTAGTCAACCGGGTTCGGGCGTTCTTGCGGGGCCTTTTTTCGTAACTCGGAATCTCTAAACTGTTGCACAGACAGGGTTTGTAGTGTTTGGTAGGAGCGCTCCCAGGGGAAACTTCGCCCTACCACAGGGGACATCAGGGTTTGGCTATGCGAGTGCCTAGTACTAGGTGAACTGCGCCTAGCCTTTCGGTCTGAATTTTGCTATTTTTGGAGCAACTTACAGGATTTGCATGGGTTTAGTGGTCCGGTTAGCCACAGGGTAGTCGTGGCTGGGCGTCGCAGTTACCTATTGAAGGAACAGAGCTTCCAGCCCGCGGAAGCCTTTTTACAATTTTTCACAGCGTAACGGAGAGATGAGGACTGCCTTGACACGAGTATCTGCCGAGCGTGCCGCGCGTGTGCTGTTTGGGATTGCCATTGTAACAATTGGAGTCTTGACCGGGTGCGGCGGAGGGTCCAGCTCAGGGAGCCCGGAATCGGTGTCGAACCCGGTGTCGGTGAGTGTGTCGCCAACGACCGCGACAGTGCAAGTCGGGTTGACTCAGACATTTACGGCGACCTTGGTGAACGACACGGCGAATAAGGAAGTGACCTGGGCGCTATCGGGAGCCGGATGCAGCGGGGCCGCGTGCGGCACCTTGTCAGCGGCTTCCAGTCTCTCGGGGGTGGCGATCACCTATACGGCGCCGACAGCTGTACCGAGTCCGGCCAGCATCACGCTGACGGCAACGTCTGTGGCGGACGGGACAAAGACGGCAACAGCTGCGATTACAGTGACAGCGTCGGCTACCCCAATCGCGGTTACGCTTTCCAAGTCGACGGCGAGTGTCCAGGTTAGCGCATCCACGACTTTTTCGGCGAGCGTAGCAAACGATTCTGCCAATAAAGGTGTGAGCTGGACGCTATCGGGTGCGGGTTGCAGCGGAGCCACATGCGGGACGGTTGCACCTGCAACGAGCGCGTCTGGCGTGAATGTGACTTACATTGCGCCTGCCAGCGTTCCCACCCCTCCGATGGTCACGCTGACCGCAACTTCGGTTTCCGACGGAACAAAATCAGCATCGGCCACGATCACGGTGACGGCGGCCCCGCCCCCGGCAATCACGGTTACACTTTCGCAGACGACGGCGGGGGTAGTGGTTAGCACCACGCAAAACTTCACCGCGACAGTGGCGAATGATAGTGCAAATCAGGGAGTGACGTGGACGTTGTCCGGCACGGGATGCAGCGGGGCTACGTGCGGAACGGTGGCGCCGGCAGCAAGCGCCTCTGGGGTGGCGGTGACGTACACGGCGCCCGTGAGCGTTCCGGTTCCGCCGGGAGTGACGCTGACGGCGACTTCGGTTACCGACAACACGAAGAGCGCAAGCGCTGCAATTACGATAACCACTTCAGGCAATGCGGTGAGCGTAACACTGACGCCGCAACTCGGCGGGCTCGCGCTGGGGCAGTCGTTGAACTTCAACGCGACGGTGACGAACGATGTGGCCGCCGCGGGTGTGACATGGACGGCGTCGGCGGGCACGTTCAGCGCGCAGACCTCGACGACGGCGACGTATGTCGCGCCGAACTCGCCGGGAAGTGGCATCACCGTGACGGCGACGAGCGTCGCGGATTCGACGAAAAGCGCTACGGCGACGCTGGGGGTCACCGACCTTGCGGGAGTGACGACCTATCACAACGATTTGTCGCGCGACGGAGCGAACGTTCAGGAGTACGCGCTGAACACCGCAAACGTAGCGACGGGGACGTTTGGGAAGCTGTTCTCCTGCCCCGTGGTTGGCGCGGTTTACGCGCAGCCGTTATGGGTGCCGAATGTAAGCATTGGCGGCGGAACGCACAACGTGATTCTCGTGGCCACGCAGCGTGACTGGGTCTACTTGTTTGATGCGGATGCCAGCTCGTGCACGACCTATTGGAGCGGCCAATTCATCCCGTCGGGTGAAACCTATGTGAACAACGTGGATTTCACAACCAACGGCGTCGATACCGAAGATATCTACCCGGATATTGGCATTACCGGGACGCCAGTGATCGATCCTTCCACGAACACGATTTACCTGGTCACCAAGTCTAAGAATACGGGGACCCTCACGGCGCACCAGCGTTTGCACGCCATTAGTCTAGCCACAGGCGCAGAAGCGACGAACAGTCCAGTGGAAATCAGCGCAACCGTTACAGGGAACTGCGACGGAGGAACGACGGTTTCGTTCAATCCCCTGATGCAGAACCAGAGGCCGGGATTGGCGCTGCTCAACGGAGTGGTGTACGTGGGGTGGGGTTCGCACGGAGACGTGGGCAACTGGCACGGCTGGTTGATGAGCTTTCAGACGGGGAATTTGACGGCTGCGCCAACTGTTTTTCTGACCACGCCAAACGGACTCACTCCGCCAGTGGGTGGTAACGCGCCTCCGTGCGGTGGTGGGATCTGGATGTCCGGCGGCGCACCGGCTATCGATGAGAACAACAATTTATATGCGCTCACCGGGAACGGGGCATGGGACGGGAACTCCGATTTCGGCGACAGCTACTTGAGGCTGAGCACGCCCGGACTGAGCGAGATGGATTATTTTACTCCCTCGAACCAGGCCACCCTGGACGAAGAAGACACAGACGTCGGATCGAGCGGAACGGCGGTGTTGATCGACCAGACGAACGGACCGGTGCAGCACTTGCTCGTGGGCGCGAGCAAGGGGAGCGTTTTCTTCGTAGTCAACCGGGACAGCATGGGCGGGTTCACTGCTGGCGGGCCCGATGCAGTGGTGCAAGAGTTTACGTTGGACGGACATGCGTTCTCGACGGTGGGCTTCTGGAATAACACTGCGTATTTCTTTGGCGTAGTGTTCGGCAGCACATTGGCTGGGGAGACCTTCGCGTTCAATACCGGATCAGGGCAGTTCAACATAACGGCGACGAATCACACGCCTTCGGCGTTTGGATTTCCAGGCGCTACACCTTCCATTTCTGCCTCGTCGGCTACTACGGACGGCATCGTGTGGGCGATCAATGCGGCGGCGTACGGCACCAGTGATAGTGGACCTTCTCTCGCGGGTCCCGCGATTCTGCACGCTTACGATGCCAGCAATGTTTCGACGGAATTGTGGAATAGTTCCCAGGCATCTGGCGGCCGGGACACCGCGGGAAATGCGGTGAAGTTCACCGTGCCGACGGTAGCGAATGGAAAGGTATATATCGGCACGCGGGGAAGCGACAATACGGAGGGCGGCGGCACAACAACCGGGGAACTCGACGTGTACGGGTTGTTGCCGAATTAACTGCCGATCGTAGAAACCTGAAAATAGGTAGCGGTCTTTACGCGTTGAGGAGCACCTTGGTAGTCTAGGGGTGCGTGTCTTGCTTCGCCATCTTTTGTCCTAGCACGAGCATCAAAGTGTAGGCGTGTTTTGGGTGTCGCGCGCTTTGCGTGTCGCTCGGCAGAGTTTTGTGCGGCGTTTGAGTGCTTTGATGGACCGCGAATTACGCTCGCGTTCAGGTCCCTGTCCAGGGTTAGGGGCCACAGAGCAGTGGATTAAGTAACGACAGCTTCCAGCCCCGCGGAAGCGTCTTCATCTGGGAAAATTCGATACGAAGAAACAGGAGACTGCCCTTGGCACGAGTGCGTATAGAGCGCGCTGCGCGATTGGTGTTTGCGTCGGCGATGGTTGGGTTGGCATTAGTGAGTGGCTGTGGTGGAGGATCGACGAGTTCCGAGGGTGGCGGTGGAACGCCGACGCCGATTTCGGTGACGGTGTCGCCCACGACCGCTTCGGTGCAAGCGGGGCTGACGGGGTCATTTACGGCGACGGTTACAAACGATAGTGCCGCCAAGGGGGTGACTTGGACGGTGTCGGGCACGGGTTGCAGCGGCGCGGCGTGTGGCACGGTAGCGCCAACAACGAGTGCTTCTGGTTCGGCGGTGACTTACACGGCGCCGACCAGCGTGCCGAGTCCGGCAACGGTGACGTTGACGGCGACGTCGGTTAGCGACACCACGAAGTCGGTGGCAGCAACGATCACAGTAACGGCGGGGACCTCGGCGGGTTCAGTGAGCGTAACCGTCACGCCGGTGGAAGGGGGGTTGACGCTGGGGCAAAGTCTGGGTTTCACGGCTGCGGTGACTAACGATGTCGCGGGTGCTGGAGTTACCTGGACGGCGTCGAGCGGGATGTTCAGCACGCAGGCGGCAACGACGGCGACATATGTGGCGCCGAACTCGCCGGGAAGCATCACCGTGACGGCGACCAGCAAAGTGGATGCTACGAAGAGCGCGTCGGCAACGATCGGAATCACGGACCTTGCGGGCGTGACGACCTATCACAATGATTTGTCACGCGACGGAGTGAACGCGCAGGAGTACGCGCTGAATACTACGAACGTGGCGACGGCAACGTTTGGGAAGCTGTTCTCCTGCACGGTGGATGCGGCGGTGTATGCGCAGCCCTTGTGGGTGCCGAATGTGAGCATCGGCGGAGGGACGCACAACGTCATTGTGGTGACCACGCAACATGACTCAGTTTACGTTTTCGACGCCGATGCCAGTCCTTGCGTAACGTATTGGAACTCGCAACTTATCCCTAGCGGAGAAACCTACGGCAGCTCCGCCGACGTGGGGACGTCGGACATTTATCCGGATATCGGCATTACCGGGACGCCGGTGATCGATCCGTCTTCGAACACTATCTATGCGGTGACCAAGACGAAGACGACAGGCGGCACGTACAACCAGCGATTGCATGCGCTGAGTTTGGCGACGGGAGCGGAAGCAGCGAACAGCCCGGTTACTATCACCGCGACCGTTACGGGTAATTGCGAAGGCGGCACGACGGTTTCGTTTAATGCGCTGACGGAGAACCAGCGGCCAGGATTGGCGCTAGTAAACGGAGTCGTGTATGTGGGTTGGGCGTCGCACGGCGATCAGGGCGTTTGGCATGGCTGGCTGCTGGGCTACAGCACGGCGAATCTGGCGGCGGCGCCGTCGGTTTTCAACAGCACACCGAACAGCGCAGAAGGCTTGTCTTATTGCAGGGGAGGAATCTGGATGTCGGGTGGCGCGCCGGCGGCGGACACGAGCAACAATTTATTTTTGATTACGGGAAACGGAGTTTGGGATGGCACGTCAGCGTTCAGCGACAGTTATCTGAAGCTAGGCACTCCGGCAATTTCCACACCGTTGGATTACTTCACGCCCTACAACCAGAGCAATCTGGACGCGGATGACTCGGATGTGGGTTCGAGCGGAACGGCGCTGCTGATCGATCAAACGAGCGGACCCATTCCTCATCTGCTTGTGGGGGCCAGCAAGGCGTCTGAATTCTACATGCTCAATCGGGACAACATGGGGCAGTACAACGCTTCGTCGGACGCAGTGGTGCAAGAGTTTGCGCTGAACGGACACTGCTTTTCTACGCCGGGTTTCTGGAACAACAATCTTTATTACTTTGGCGTGAATTTCACCGGGACGCAGGCTGGACAGAGTTTTACTTTTGATCCGAGTACCGGCATGTTCGCCACCACCGCCGCCAATACGACGCCTTCCGCATTTGGATTTGGCGGCGCGACGCCGTCGATTTCGGCGTCGTCGGCTACCGCCAACGGCATCGTGTGGGCGATTGATACGGGCGCGTATGGCACCAGCGATAGCGCAGCGGCCGCCGCGGGCCCCGCGATTCTGCACGCGTTCGATGCGAACAATATCTCAACCGAGCTGTGGAATAGCTCGCAGGCTGCGAATGGGCGAGACACTGCGGGGAATGCCGTGAAATTTACGGTGCCGACGGTGGCGAATGGGAAGGTTTACATCGGGACGCGTGGGAGCGATAACACGATGGGTGGCGGGACGACGTTCGGGGAGCTCGATGTGTACGGGTTGCTGCCGAACTGAAAGAGTTGGAAAAAGCTTCTGGAAGAGAATCGGGCCGGCTTTTCGCGGCCCGATTTTTATTTCCAGTGATGCGGCGCTACCAACGCCTACATGCCTTCGTAGTTGGGGCCACCGCCACCTTCGGGGACTACCCAGTCGATGATCTGGTAAGGGTCGGCGATGTCGCAGGTTTTGCAGTGGACACAGTTGGCGGCATTGATTTTCAGTCTTACGCCGTCTTTTTCTTTCGCCATTTCGTAGACGGCGGCGGGACAGAAATACTGGCACGGGTTGCCGTACTCGATCACGCATTTTGTGGCGCAGACATTGAGGTCGTGCACGATCAGGTGGCAAGGTTGATCTTCTTCGTGGCGCGTGCCGGAGTGATAGACGTCGGTCAGGCGATCGAAGGTCAATTTGCCGTCGCCTTTGAAACGCTCCGCGGCGGGGTGGCCGTCGATTTTGTGATAGTGCTTGTAACCAGCCTCGACGCGCATGGGATCGATCAGGCCGCGGCCGCCGGTGATGAATTGCAGGCCGGTGTGGAAGAGGCCGCCATAGAGGCCGTATTTGAAGGATTGGTGAAAATTGCGGACGGCCCAGAGTTCTTTCTTGATGTAGCTTTGCTCGACTTTTTTGGGGAAGGCGCTGAGAGTTCTGGCTGAGGTGTCGCCGGCTTTCAGGGCGTCGAAAATCGTTTCAGCGGCGAGCATACCGCTCTTCATGGCCATGTGGATGCCTTTGAGGCGCTGGGAATCGAGGAAGCTGCCGGAATCGCCGATGATGAGGCCACCGTCCACGAAATTGCGCGGCATGGAATACCAGCCGCCTGCGGGGATGGTTTTTGCGCCGTAGCGGACGAGTTTGCCGCCTTCGAGGATTTTCTTGATGTGGGGATGCGTTTTCCACTTTTGAAAAGCTTCATGGGGATCGAATTGAGGATTTGAGTATTCGAGGCCGATGACCAAGCCGATGGAGACACGGTTGTTGGCGAGGCCGTAGATCCAGCCGCCGCCGTACATATTGGTGGCGACCGGCCAGCCTAGCGTATGCGCTACGTAGCCGGGTTGGATGCGGCCGGGTTGCACGTCCCACAATTCTTTTATTCCGATGCTGTAGATTTGCGGGTTGATGTTGTCGAGTTTGTTTTTTGTGACTAGCTGCTTGGTCAGAGAGCCGCGGGGACCTTCGGCCAGGACGGTGACTTTGGCGCGGAGTTCGTAACCGGGCGTGTAGTTGTCTTTGGGTTTGCAGTTTTTGTCGAGGCCTTTATCTTCGGTGATTACGCCGGCGAGGCCTTGGCCTTCGTGAATCAATTGCGCGCCGCCGAATTGCGTGAAGAGATTTACGCCGGCTTTTTCAACGAGGGTGCCGAGCCATTTGGTGATTTTGTTGAGCGAGACGATGTAATTGCCTTTGTTCTGGAAGGGCGGCGGCGTGACCGGTAAGCGAAACGACGAGGCTGCGGTGAAGAAAAGTGCCGCGTCGTCGGTGACGGGCGTGTCGAGCGGAGCGGATTTTTCGAAGCCGGGAACCAACTCGGCGAGAGCTTTCGGATTCATGATCGCGCCGGAGAGTTGGTGGGCGCCGATCTCGCGGCCTTTTTCGAGGACGTAGATGTTTTCCGTGGAAAGTTCGGGCTTGCCGCCGGATTCGTTGTGTTTTTTGATGAGGTTGGCGAGGTGGAGGGCGCAGGAGAGGCCGGCAGGTCCTGCGCCGACGATCAGGACGTCGGCTTCGAGTTGTTCGCGCTGGACGGTCATGAGCTTTGCCTATTGTAACAAAGGGACCGAGATTGCCAGCGAGTGTGCGCGCTAAGAGTTCTTGGCTTTTTCTAGGGCTTCGGTCAGGGCGGGCATGATTTCGAAGATGTCGGCGACGATGCCGTAGTCGGCGATTTCGAAGATGGGGGCGTTTTGGTCTTTGTTGACGGCGACGATGGTGCGGGCGCCTTTCATGCCGACTACGTGTTGGATGGCGCCGCTTATGCCGAGGGCTAGATAAAGCTTGGGGGCTACGGTTTGGCCGGAGCTGCCGATCTGGCGCTCCATGGGGAGCCAGCCTTCGTCGCAGATGGGGCGGGAGGCAGCGATTTCTCCGCCCAGGGCTTTGGCTACGGCTTCGGCTTGCGGGATATTTTCTGGGGCTTTGATGCCGCGACCTATGGCTACGATGAGCGGGGCTTGGGTCAGGTCTACGGCGGATTTCGCTTCCTTGAAGAGATCCAGGGGCTTGGTGCGGATTTGGTCGGCGGTGAGCGTTACGGATACAGTGGTGACCGGAGCTTTGCCGGAGGGATGCGCGGCGACGAGATCGGAGCGGAAGGCGCCGGCTTGGAAGGAGGCGAACCAGGGGGCGGCGCTTTGGAAGGTGACGTCGGCGGAAGTTTTGCCTTGGAACATTTGGCGGACGAAGATTAGCTTGCCGGATTCGTTGCGGTAGCCGATGCAGTCGCCGATCATTCCTTTGCCGAGTTGGGCGGCTAGCTTGGGAGCGAAATCTCGGACTTGGTAAGTGTGCGGGAAGAGGACTAGGTCGGGCTTGGTGGATTCGATGACTTGCTTTAGGGCGACGCAGTAGCCGTCGGGGGTGTAGGACTCGAGCAGGTCGTGCTCGACTTGGAGAACCTCGGTTACGTTTTTTGCGGCTAGTTCGCCGGCGAAATTGGAGACCCCTTTTCCAATTACGACCCCGCTCACCGTGCTCGACGTTTCGCTGGCGATTTGTTGGGCGGCGGCTAGCGTTTCGAAGCTGGTGTTGTTCCACCTGCCTTGGCGTTGTTCGGTGACGACCAGGATTTTCATTCGTGCCTCTGTTGAAGAAAGAGCCGGCTGGAAGCCGGCGCTACCAGTGGAATCAGATTACTCGTGCTTCGAACTTCAACTTTTCTACTAATTTGGTGGCGGCTTCCTTGGGCGTGCCAGTTAGGAACTCGGTTTTTTTCGTTTTTGTGGGGACGTAAATTTTTTCCACGCGTTGGGTTGGCTGCACCGACACACCTAGAGATTCGGGTGTTGTCGCTGCGATTTCTTTTTTCTTCGCGGCCATGATGCCTTTCAGGGTGGCGTACCGGACTTTGTTGATGCCGGATTGGATCGACAAAACCGCAGGTAGCGGGCACTCGATGTGTTGGAACCAGCCGGCTTCCAGTTCGCGTTTGAGGCGCAGTTTACCTTCTTGGGCCTCGATGGCCATGATGATTGTTGCATGGGGAAGATCGAGCAGACCTGCGAGCAGGACACCAGTTTGACCGAAGCCATGATCGTCGCTCTGCAGGCCAGTCAGGACGAGATCGAATTTTTCTTTCTTGATCGCGGCTGAGAGGTAGGTGGCTGCGCCTAGCGGATCGAGTTGGGCGAAATTATCGTTGGCGATGTGGATGGCGCGATCGGCGCCTTTTGCCAGGGCTTCCTTGATGGTTTGCTTTACGCGTTCTGGGCCCAGTGAGAGGACCACTACCTCGCCGCCGTGTTTTTCCTTCAGGCGTAGGGCTTCTTCGAGCGCGTAGCTGTCCGGCTCGTTCATCTCGAAGCCGATGTCGGATTCCTTGATCCAGTTTCCGGCAATGGTGAGCGGTGCGTCTTTTGCGGGAACTTGTTTGATGCAGACGATGATGTTCACGAGAGCCGTCCTTGCAATGCCCTACAAATAAAACCAAAAGGCGAAATCGTCATCCTGAGGCTATCCGATGAGGATGGCCGAAGGATCTCAGCATCAACATTCACTCCGACCGCTTTTTACGTTGAGATTCTTCGACGAACCTCGTCGGTTCGCCTCAGAATGACACGGTCCGAAGAATCGGGTGACGAACGAGAAATCCTACTTCCCAGCCCAGCGCTTGAAAATCAACGCGGCGTTGGTACCGCCGAACCCGAAGGAATTCGAGAGCGCGTATTCGACTTTCACTTCGCGGGCGACGTTAGGAACGTAGTCGAGATCGCAATTTGGGTCGGGCGTTTCCTGGTTAATGGTCGGCGGCACAATCTGGTCGCGCAACGCGAGTACGCAGATGCCACCTTCGAGCCCACCGGCCCCGCCAAGCAGATGGCCGGTCATCGATTTGGTGGAGCTAACGGGCATTTTTTTGGCGCGATCGCCGAAGACGCGTTTAACCGCGATCGTCTCGAGGGTGTCGCCGATCGGTGTGGATGTGCCATGAGCGTTGACGTAGCTGATGTCGTCCGGGGAGAGTTTCGCGTCTTTTAAGGCGGCGCGCATCACGCGGTACGCACCGTCGCCGTTTTCGGCGGGCTGCGTGATGTGATAGGCGTCGCCGGACATTCCGTATCCGACGATTTCGGCAAGGATCGGCGCGTTTCGCTTTTGGGCGTGCTCGAGCGATTCGAGGATGATGATGCCGGCGCCTTCGCCTACGACGAATCCGTCGCGTTGCGCGTCAAACGGACGGCTGGCGTGCGCGGGATCGTCGTTGCGCGTGGAGAGCGCTTTCATGGCGGCGAAACCGCCGACGCCCATGGGCGTGATGGTGGCTTCCGTGCCCCCGCAAATCATCATTTCGGCCGCGCCGCGTTCGATGATCTTGAAGGAATCGCCAATTGCGTGTGCAGACGCGGAACATGCTGTGGCGGTTGCAGAATTCGGGCCGCGCGCTCCGTAGCGAATCGAAACGTGGCCGGAAGCGAGATTCACGATCGCGGAGGGAATGAAGAACGGCGATATCTTTCCCGGACCGCCCTGCACTAACTTCCAGTGCTCGCGTTCGATGATGTCGAATCCGCCGATGCCGGAGGAAATGTAGACACCGACTTCGTCTAGGTCGGATTCGGTTTCCTTCGTCCAGTTCGCCATGTTCACGGCGAAATCCGCTCCCGCCAGCGCGATCTGGATAAACCGCCCCATCTTCTTCAGTTCTTTTTTCTCGATCCAGCGGAAGGGATCGAAGTTTTTCACTTCGCCGGCGATGGTGCAGTCGAAACCGGTGGTGTCGAAAAGCGTGATCGTTCCGATCCCGTTTTGTCCGGCGACCAGATTTTTCCAGCTTTCGTCCGTGCCGATTCCCAACGCGCAGACGAGTCCGACGCCCGTTACGACAACGCGGCGAGTCAAAGGTTCGTGCTCCCTAATGAGGTGGTAATACTCAGCGGATTCTTACTTCCCTTTGGAGTGTTTGTCGATATATTCGACGGCGTCTTTGACCGTCGTCATTTTCTCGGCGTCTTCGTCGGGCACTTCGATGCCGAAAGCTTCTTCAAAGGCCATCACCAATTCCACCTGGTCCAGCGAATCGGCTCCCAGGTCGTCGACAAACGATGCCGTTGGCGTAACTTCCGCCTCATCCACGCCGAGCTGTTCGACAATGATCTGCTTTACGCGCTCTTCAACGCTTGCCATTCCTATATCCTCCGCGATCTGCGTTCGTCGTGCTGGTTCGTGCTGAGTATGAATTCGTGAAAACGCTCGGCCCTACGCTACCGCACACATCGTTTAGCCCTGTTAGTATAACCTGCCCATTCTAGTTAGGCCCCATCGCAAGGTCAACTTCTGCAACGATATTTCACTTCGGAGAGTTCTGTTACGCCAAATGCATGCCACCGTTTACGTTCAACACGTGACCCGTGATGTAGCCGGCCTCATCGCTGGCCAGAAATACGATGGCTGCGGCCACTTCGCGTGGGGAACCCATTCTGCCCAGCGGAATGCGCGTCTTCAATTCCTCTTTCACTTTGTCAGGCAAGACATCGGTCATCGGTGTTTCGATAAAGCCAGGGGCGACGGCATTGACCGTGATGTTTCGCGACGCGATCTCGATGGCGACGGCTTTCGTGAGACCGATTAGGCCGGCTTTCGCGGCGACGTAGTTCGCCTGGCCGGCATTGCCGGACTGCGCCACTACTGAACTGATGTTGATGATGCGGCCGGTCCGGGCTCGCATCATTGTCGCGAGGGCTTGCTGGATGCAGAGGTGCGCGCCGGTTAAATTTGTTTTTAGGACGGCCTCCCAATCGTCTTGTTTCATGCGCATGGACAGGCCGTCGCGGGTGATGGCGGCGTTGTTCACGAGGATATCGAGACGGCCAAACCTCTCGACTACCCGCTTGAAGCCGAACTTTACTTGCTCAGCATCGGCTACGTCCATTTTTACGGCTAAGGCGGAGCCGCCGGTGGCTTCGATTTCGGTCACTAGCGCAGCCAGCTTTTCTTCATTGCGCGCCGCTACGGCTACCTTTGCGCCCGCTTGGGCGAGTGCCAGCGCGGTGTCGCGGCCAATGCCTTGGGAGGCTCCAGTCACGAGCGCCACTTTGTCTTTCAGGCTGAACACAAGGACCCCTTCAATCAACACTCATGGCGAAAAGAAAGGACTAATCGCCAACTCAGCGCACGAACCCACCAGAAATCGGCTCGTTCAGATGCCAAGTATCGCCCTCAGCGGCTAAAGCCGGACCGTGAGAACGCTGTTGCGGCACGGCTTAAGTCGTGCCCTCCCGTCGTAACACAGACCTGGAAGTGCCTGTGCTACTTCATGCCGCGTCGGCGTCGGCGCGTGAACCCGTGATCTTCTCCAACGTGGTCGCCAGACTCTTCTCGTCTTCGACGTTTAGCGTGCCTACCGAGCGCTCGATCTGGCGGAGCAATCCGGTCAGCACGCGGCTCGGCCCGACTTCGACGAACGTATTCACGCCTTCATCGATCAGTTCGCGTACGGACTCTTCCCAGCGGACCGGCATGGTCACCTGGCGGATCAGCGCGTCGCGCGCTTCGTCGCCACTGGTTTCCGTGTCGGCGTCCACATTGGTGACCAGCGGAAAGCGCAGCGGCGCAAATTCCGTCTTGCGCAGATCTTTCTCCAGCTTTTCCTGCGCCGGCATCATCAACGCGCAATGGAATGGCGCCGAGACCGGCAAAATCACGGCACGCTTCGCTCCGAGTTGCGACGCAATTTCCACCGCGCGCTTTATGGCTTCCGCGTGACCGGAAATCACCGTCTGCTCCGGCGAGTTCAGGTTCGCGGGCGAGCACACCTGGCCTTCGGCCGCGCGCTTGCACGCATCCATAACTACCGCATGCGACAGACCCATGATCGCGGCCATCGCGCCAAGTCCCGCAGGCACCGCCTCCTGCATGTACTTCCCGCGTTTATGCACGATTCTTACGGCATCGGAAAGCTTGAGCGCTCCCGCCGCCACCAGCGCCGAGTACTCACCCAGGCTGTGCCCGGCTACAAAGTCCGGCGCCACTCCCTTTTCTTCAAGAACTCGATAAATGGCCACCGAGCACGTCAGGATCGCCGGCTGCGTGTTGGCGGTCTGCTTCAGATCTTCTTCCGACCCGGCGAAACACATCTGCGAAATCGAAAATCCCAACGCCTTGTCGGCTTCGTCAAAAACAGCCTTCGCAACCGGATATTTATCCGCGAGTTCTTTGCCCATGCCGGGGTACTGCGACGCCTGCCCCGGAAACACAAATGCCGTTTTACCCATCGTCGTTCCTTCTTCCCTGAGTCAAAACTTCCAACGCCACGTTCGGCTTGGCCGTGCTAAAGCCCGGCGCCTCCATGGATGCGCCCGATTTTATGCGCGCGTCACGACTCGGTCGTGATGCCCGCCTGCGGCTGAGAGACCTTGTTCAATCTTTTCGTTCATTTGGGCGCGCGCGAGGCCCGCGGCCACGCGAATCGCGTTTTTGACGGCGTTGGCGTTCGATCGCCCGTGACCGATCACGCAGACGCCGCGGACGCCCAGCAGCGGCGCGCCACCGGATTCGGCGTAGTCGATTTTCTTCTTCAAGCCTTTAAACGCGCCTTGCGACAACATCGCTCCCACCTGCGACACCAGCGAACTCTTCAGCGACTTCTTCAACACCTCGAAAATCTGCAGCGCGAGGCCCTCGCAAATCTTTAATGCGATGTTCCCGACGAAACCATCGCAGACGATCACGTCTACGTCGCCGGAAAACAAATCGCCGCCTTCGACGTTGCCCACAAAGTGAACTGGACTCTTCTTCAAGCGGATATTCACTTCGCGCGTCAATTCATTGCCCTTAATGTCTTCCTCACCGACTGACAACAACCCAACGCGAGGGCGCCGGTGCCCAAACGTCGCGCGGTAATAAATCTCGCCCATCACAGCGAACTGAACCAGATGCTCGGGCTTCGAATCCACATTCGCGCCGACATCCAGCAAAACCGAAACGCCACCTTTGGCGTTCGGGAACGGCGCGGCCAACGCCACACGGTCCACCGACTCCAAAGTACCCAGCAAAAATCGCGCTACGGTCATCACCGCGCCGGTATTGCCGGCGCTCACCAAGCCGTCGGCCTTGGTCTCGCGCACCAGCCGCGCCGCCACGTGCACGGAGCTGTCTTTCTTCCGGCGAAACGCCTGCGCCGGATGATCGTCCATGGTGATCACTTCGCTGGCCGCCACAACCTCGATCGGCAAGTTCGGCTCAGCAAGCTTGGCGAGTTCCGCGCGCACCACATTCGGCTGCCCGACCAACAGGATGCGCACGCCGTACTCTCGCGCGGCTAGCACACTCCCTTCAACTTCGGGGCGGGGAGCATGGTCTCCGCCCATGGCATCAACCGCGATTGTGATCATGGGGGGCTTCGATCAGGCAATTCCGGAAAAAGTACCGGTAGAAAGGCTTTCGCTAGTCCGCTTTACAAGCGTCAGGCGGAAACGTCTTGAACCGCTTTGCCCTTGTAGTAGCCGCAGTGGGGGCACACTTGGTGCGGCTGCTTCATTTCGTGGCAATTCGGGCATTTAGCCAGCGCGGGCTTGACCAAAAAATCGTGCGCCCGCCGCGTGCTCGTTCGTCTTTTCGAATGCCGTCGTTTTGGGTTAGGCATAGCAATACTCCTCGTGTCCGACCATCTTGGCCGGATTGTATGGGCTTTCGGCCCTGAAACCTATTGTTTTTTCAGCCAGTCCTGCTTCAGGCGCGCTAAGGGAGCCAATCGCGGATCTGTCGAATGCGTCTCGCAGCGGCACTCTTCGTGGTTCAAGTTCGCGCCACAGTTCGGGCACAAACCCCGGCAGTCGCTCCGGCAGATGACCTTCATCGGCAACGCCAGCAGCACTTGTTCCCGCAATACATCCGCCAGAAAGAGCCCTTCCCCTTCAAAAAATCCGATCTCGGCGTCGTCCTCTTTCAGCCGCGCTTCTTCCGGCTTTTCACCCTTTGGCAAAGGGCTGTAAAAGAGATCAAAAGAGCGATGGACCTCGTCCACGACAGGTTCCAGGCACCGAGCGCAGACCAACTCCACCTTGGTCTCGATTTCGCCCGCCACCCGAATCTGCCCTTCGAGCAGCTCCGCAGTCGCATTCACTTCCAGCGGGTCGATCTGCTTCATTTCCGCGGTCTGGTAGTCGATGCTGCCGGGCGCGTAACTCTTCCGGATTACCTGTTTCCGGACGGCAAGGTCCTTGATGTCAAGGAACATGTCTTCAGCGCCTCCGGCGCTAACGGTCATGCCTTCTCATTATTCAGGCGGTTGGCCGCCAAGTCAAGGAAGTGCAAGGTTTGTCGCATGATAAGGTTGCGTGCGAATTAACGGGCCGCTACTGGCACCCTCCGGTCTCCATCTCGTAAAGCCTCAACCGGGCCTCGCGGTTACCGTGGTCGGCCGCCGCCTTCATCAGGACCTTCGCTTGATCGCAATTCTTATTAACGCCTGCCCCGCGTGCAAAGCGCTCTGCCAGCGAGACTTCCGCGGAAACGGATCCAGCCTGTACTGCTCCCCACAGGGTTTCGACGCTATCCCCGTCGGTAAAGGTAGGCTCCGTCTTCTGGGGCACGCCTTGGCGTTCCAAAACCGACTCCGGGTGGCCGTCGGTGTCCGATGTCACGCCATCCGGTAAATCGCTGTGTCCCGCGGTGGCAAGTTCCTTCTCATGCGGCAATCCGGAATCATCCGAATTCGGGGTAGTGCTCTTGTCGGCGGTCGGGATAGAACCAGGGACGTCCGAATTGCTTTGCGTCTCCGCAGTCGGAGGCGTGGAAGTCGGCTGTTTATCCTGAACCACCGAGGATGCCTTGGTTTTGCCCGTCAGCGTTTCCCCCAGCCAGATGAGAGACGTGCCCACCTCACGCTGGTACACGATTACGAGGGCCGCGAGGGCAACCACAGTCGCCACAATGGCGATTCCCCGCCATATTCCTGTTGACCTATGCTGTGAGCCGCCGAACGACGCATACTCGGCGTGCAGTGCCGCTCGATACCGATCGTCCTCGATAGGAAGGGCGTAGTTCCCGGCCCGAAGATTAACCCATGCGGGCGATGGCGGCGGCTCCTGTTCGGCTACGCGAACGCCGGCCGTTGGCATCGTATTTTCTTCGCCGCCCATAACTCGGGAACGACGCCCGCCAGCCTCTGCTGCGGCCGCAGCGGCAGGCGTGAATCCATGTTCTAACGGGGCATTGGTTTCCGTAAGCCACAGCCGAATCTCGCGGTGCGCCTCAACGGGAAGATTCAAGAATCGCAGGCCGCCCATGATTCCCGCTTCGTCGGCCCAAACCACCTCGGCATCACCAGCAATTCGCCGCCCGCCATTGATCTGAAATGCGAAACGCGTCTCGCCGCATTTCACTGGCGTAATGGCCTGAAATCCGCAGCCCTGTTCGGACAGATTCAGCATGACGCCGCCGTTCTCGCGTCCCAATTCCAAGTACACGAGTTGCTGCGTACGTCTGCGTACAATCGAGCGTTTATCTTGTTTCGTCGCTTCCAAGTTAGATCTGCCTCAACAGCTTACTGGCCCAAGGCAAAAGGGGGCGGGTTGCCTATAGGCACAGGGGGCACGGTCATCAATTCTATCCGACTACGCCCGCTCTGACATTGTCAATTTTATCTCCAGGAGAACGCAAAGGGGATTTTTCGTCCCCTCTCTGTGGAAATCTATACGCTTGCCATTAAACAATCAAACTCATTGTTGCCCTGTGCCGCGGCAAGCCGACCCACCTCGCCATTCGTGATACACCTCCCCGGGGTGCCCGTCCTGAATTCCATCATCTTCCACGCGTACACAAAATACAGTATTTCGTGCAGTTATGGAGGGCACCCAGACTGTAGGCGGATTCGGTAGAATGGACGCCGTGAGCGCCCATTCCCACGCCATCTCCGACGCATTCAAAGGTGCCGCTTCCCCTTACCAACCAGTCCGGGTCCGGCACTTGCGACGCAGCGAACTCCCGGCTGCGACCATCGCATTGGCTCGATTTCTGATCGGAAAGATCATCGTCCGCGAACTTCCGGCCGGTAGAATGGCGGGGCGCATCGTCGAGACTGAAGCCTATCCCCCACGCGATCCGGCCGCGCATCACTTTCGCGGGCCGACGCCGCGCAACCACTCGCTGTTTCTGCGGCGCGGCCATGCTTACGTCTATTTTACCTATGGCAATCATTTCATGCTCAACGTCAGCAGCGAAGCTCCTGGCGTGGGGGGCGGCGTGCTCCTCCGCGCGCTCGAACCCATCGAGGGCATCGATCAAATGAAGCGCCTTCGGGCAACCACGCGATTGCTCGATCTCACGCGGGGGCCCGGCCGCCTGGCTTCCGCGCTGCAAATCGATCGCAGTGTCGACGGTGTCGATCTGTGCGCCCCCGGGCCGCTTTGGCTCGGGGTTCTTTCTCCACGGCATAACCCGCCTGGCAACGAAAAGTCTATGGCTCATCGGCTCGGCATCAGCCCGCGCATCGGCATCACCCGCGCGGCGCACAGGCTTCTTCGTTTCTACGAGCGCGGAAGCCGGTTCGTCAGTGGCTCTGCCCGCTTGCGCGCGTAGATGCGCGGAACCGGTCTTAACCCTCTCACTCCTGCCACGTAACCAAATGTCGACCTGAACTTTCGTACAGGATTGCCAAGCGGGCTGCGAGAGTATGATGGTCCTTGGCTTTGCAAAACCGGACGGGGGGTACACGATGTCCGATAGCTGGAAAGAATGCGAAGGGCAGGTTGTTGACGCCGACTTCACGCTGCTCCAACACCTGGGCGGCTCCGATCACAGCGTGGTGTTCCTGACGCAGCGCGGTAAGAACAAGCCGGAAAAAGCCGCGATCAAGTTTATTCAGGCGGATCCCGCGAAGGCCGATCTCCAACTATCGCGCTGGAAGCAGGCGGCGCAGATTCCCCATCCCAATCTGATCCAACTTTTCGAAACCGGCCGGTGCCATCTGGCCGGGATGGATCTGCTGTATGTTGTGATGGAGTACGCCCAGGAGAACCTGGCGCAATTCCTGCCGGAGCGCGCCCTTTCGGCCGCGGAAACGCGCGACATGCTGGAACCTTTTATCGAAACCCTGATTCATTTGCATGGAAAAGGCTTCGTGCACGGGCGCATCAAGCCTGGAAATATCCTGGCGATTGACGATCAACTGAAACTTTCGAGCGATTCCCTGATGCGCATCGGGGAATCGCAGATCGGTGGCGGTGCGCCGGATGCGTACATCGCGCCGGAGTCCGCCGGCGGCGCTGGTGCCGCGGGAGATGTCTGGTCGCTCGGGATTACGTTGGTTGAAACGCTGACGCAACGCGTGCCGGAGCGGACGGAACAACAGGATCCCCAGGTTCCCGACTCAGTGCCGCAGCCGTTCCTGGATATCGCGCGGCACAGTTTGCGGTGTGACCCAAAGAGCCGGTGGACCGTTGCGGAAATATCCGCACGACTCAATCCTCCCGCGGTCGCGTCTGCGCCAAAGGCTTCCGCGCCCGCCATGCCGGATCCAATCAAGCCTGCGGCGCTGAAGCCCGCGGCGGTCGCGCCAGCTACGGTTGGCCCTGCGGGCAAGACTGCAGCGCCAGCAAAGCCCGCCGACTCCATCGACCCACTTTCCGTTCCGCTCTCGACGGTTCCACCGCTACCTCCGTCGATGCAACACGCGCTCGAAAACCAGGTGGTGGCCGGGCGAAAGGCGTCGTACCGCTCCTATTACATTGTGATTGCTGTCCTGGTAGCGCTGACCCTCGGCGCGATGCTGGCCATTCCAGGGTTGCGCGATCATCAGACCGAACCGGATACAACCTCTGTGCCGGCGCATCCTGCGGTACAGCCGGATGCACCGCTCACACCAGCCAAGATCGCGCCCCCAGCGGTATCCAAGCCGCAGCCGAACTCGCCACAGAAACAAAGCACGCCGCCAGCGGATCGGGCATTGCAAGGGCCTGCGCAACGTTCGGCTCTTCAGCCTCCCCAGAGTTCAGTGCAAGACTCGGTGACGCCCGCTAGCGAGAGGCAGTTCATGAAGAAGGATCAGCCGTCCACAGATTCCGAGCCGACGCCAGTCGCGCCGTCTCCGGCGTCTGTTCGTTCTGACTCGGCTGCCGCTGCCATAGTGCCGTCCGGTCCGGTTACCCAGGGTGAGGTTCTAAACCAGGTGCTGCCGGAAGTTTCGGCTAAGTCTCGAAGCACGATTCACGGCACCGTGCGCGTTGTCGTCAAAGTGCATGTGGACGATTCCGGAAACGTGACTGGCGTCGAACCTGCCACCAGTCCCAGCAGATTTTTCGCCGATGCTGCCGTTCAGGCCGCCAAGCGCTGGGATTTCGCTCCGGCAAAGGTCGCCGACCACGCCGTAGCCAGCGATTGGCTGCTGCGCTTCGACTTCACGCAAAACGACACGAAAGTCTTGCCGTCACAAACGAAGCCCTGAACGCCGCGCCACGTTGTCAAAGTTCAGTCCTGTAGCCGCGAGTTGCCCGCTGTTCGCAGGGCGATCTGCGCCTTTTGGCCTTCCAAAAAATGTCATCCTGAGCGGAGCGAAGGATCTCAACCGCTCTGCGACCTCGTACCGCATTCGTTCTCCGGTCCCGCGATTCGCGCGTTCTCTTCCCGTCCGTCCGGGTGCTACCATTCCTCATTCCCAACCCTCAGGAGAAAAAACATGCGCTGGACACCGGGTGGTGAAAGCGAAGACATCGAAGATCGCCGCGACGATTCCGGTGGTGGCGGAGGATTCCAGTTCGGCGGGATGCACATCGGGATCGGCGGCGCACTCGTACTGCTGGTGCTGAGCCTCATCTTTAAGCAGAATTTCTTCGCATTGCTCGGAGGAAGTGGAAGCGGCCCTGCTCCGGCAACGGTCAGCCAGCCCAATCCCGCTCGCGACGCCTCCGAAAAACCGCTGGTTCAATTCGTCTCGTTTGTCCTGGACGACACGCAGAACACCTGGACACAAATTCTTCCGCAGCAAACTGGACGCCCTTATCACCACGCGAAGCTCGTCCTATTCCGCGACTACACGCAATCCGCATGCGGGGGCGCGGAATCCGCCACCGGTCCCTTTTACTGCCCAGGCGATGAAAGGGTCTACATCGATTTGGGTTTTTACGACGAGCTGAAACGTCGCTTCGGCGCGCCAGGCGAATTCGCGCAGGCCTATGTCTTGGCCCACGAGATCGGCCATCACGTTCAAAATATTCTTGGCATTGAGCGAAGGGCGCAGCAAGGAACCATGCACGGCGCAAATTCCTCTTCCGTGCGGCTTGAACTCCAGGCGGACTGTTTCGCGGCTATCTGGGCGCACTCCACACAACAACGCGGATTGCTCGAAAAGGGCGATGTCGAATCCGCTCTGGGTGCGGCGGCTGCCGTGGGCGATGATCGTTTGCAAAAAATGGCGACCGGCCACGTCTCGCCGGACTCGTTTACACACGGCACCTCACAACAGCGCATGTCCTGGTTCAGCAAAGGATTGGACACCGGCTCCATCGCCGCGTGCAACACGTTTGACGAACAGTAAGAATGATTAGAATTCTAAGAGACGAGGGCGTGCGTACCCTCAGACATGAGACAAGTGCGATCCAGAGAGCAACGAGACGCGGAATCCAGGGAGGACATGAGCATCGCTTTCATGATGAGAAGCGTGGTCAGTTCCTGATGCAAGTTGACAGCTGTCGCAATCGCGTACGTGATGGCGAACCATTGCGTAGGATTTAGCAAACCTGGCTTGCAGGCACCGAAGCTCATTGTCGATTCCCTTTCCACGAAGTCGAATTTCGGAAATCTCAGCGCGCCGTTCGTTCCACTGTTTCCGGGCGTTCTCGCAATCATCGACCAGCCCTTGGTAGGTGTCGCAGATCGCGTTCTCTACTGTTGCCATTCGACTCATCACGTCACCTCCGTCACTTGTCCTCAACCTAAGGGCATTTCCGGCAGGCCTGGAAACGACAATCCTCCTAAGACGTGCAAATGGCATGCCATCGCCCGCCCCAATCGTAACCTATAGGTTTTGCGCGGGTTGTGGCGTCAGGCAGGCCCGGTTCTCCCCCGCCGAACGCAGGAAGGCCGATTCTTTCTTGCACCTCGTTCGTATGATTTTCTAAGGACTTTGCGGTATGAACTTTTCCCGGAGGCAGTACGGCAGCTTGAGTCGAATCGCCCCGAACTAGGGCTTTTGCGCGCCGCCGTCGGGTGTGGCTTCGGCATGCGTTCGTCCGGACGCGCCTGGATCGCGGCTCTTCTCTATCGCCGTGCGTGCGGCAGCCGCTTTTTCTGGATCGACCCAGGAGTCCTGCGTCACCATCGTCGTTTGCGAAGGCAAGGCCACCGCGCCGCCCGTTCGCTCCAGCGCTTCCATCACTTGCAGCAGCAGATTTTCCTGCGCGGCGAGAAATGCGCTGTAATCACGTTCGAGAATATACGCGTAGATCTCCACCTCAATCGCGTTTTCGCCAAAACGCATCACCCGCACGCGCGCGGTCGATTTCTCCACCTTCGAGTCCTGAGCCAGCACATCGCGCAGTTGCTCCAGAACGTAACGCAAATGATCCGGTGAGAGGTCGTACCGCAGACGCACCGTCTGTTTGCAAAGGATCTTGTCACGGTAGCGGTAATTCTCCAGCGTCGCCGTCGCCACGGTACCGTTCGGAATCGAAACGACAGTGCGATCCTCAGTGCGAATTTTCGTCGAGCGCACACCGACGTCTTCGACCGTGCCGGCTCGATCTCCGATTTTGCATGAGTCGCCGACGACGATGGCTTTGTCGATGAGGATTGAGACACCGCCCAGCAGATTCTCAAATGTTTTCTGGGCGCCGAGGCCAATCGCCAAGCCGCCGATGCCCAGGCCGGCGAGCGGGGCAGTCACATTGACATCCATCTTCTTCAAAACAAGCAGGCCGATTACCACCAAAATAACGAAATCGATCACGCCGCGAGACAACGAAACCAGTGAGCGTTCCGCCAGTCGTCCCGTCTCGGTGAGGCGTTGCGAAATTCTTCGAAACGCCCAATGGGTTGCCTGCAACACCGCCCAGTACGCCGCAAACGCCAACAACACCAGGATGATGCGCTGGTAGTATTGCCGATAGAGCAGTGACGTCCCGATCGCCCCGACGAAACTGTAGTGAATGATGACCGCCAGCAACATCGCCCCCGGGCCGAAGCGCCGAATTGGCTGCGGTGGAAGCGGAGCAAGCCCCCGCAAACGTCGCACCAGCTGCCAGGAGCTCCGTCCGAGCAATGCCAGCGCCCACCCCAGCGCCATCGCAACCGGGGCAAGCAAAATGATAGCGAGCCACTGCCATACCGGCATGCCCAACGGACGGTTCTTCACCAGATATGCGGGCAGGTTTTTTTCCATCTGGGGAAAACGTAGCGAGTAGAAAACCTCAGGGACCTCGTCGAGCGTCTGCCGCGAAATAAACCAGAGCTTTACGTTGTGTGAATCCTGGAGGCGAATCAGAGTAATGGGGAACGACTCGCTCAACGCGCGGGTTCCCCCAATCTTGATCTCATCCCGTGGCTGTTGATCGTCGCCGCGTCCGTCGGGATCGTTGCTGATGGACCCGGGCGCGGACCCCGGAAATTTCGCATTCAACACCGCGGATAGCTGGATCGCGAGTTCCTGCTCTTCGGCAGGCGTCCCGTGGTGGCCCTTCCCCGGCTGAAAATACTCAACCGCTGTTTCGCTCTCGTCTTGCGCGGCGCGGGCAAATCCCATTAACGTTCCGCGCGGCGTATCGCGCCCAAGCGGATCCGTTGGACCCGCCGGCTGCGCCGCCGCGGTAGGCTTCGTCGCCGGCAGCAGTGACGATACTTGGCCGCAAGCGAAACCCGCGCCCGCGAAACAAACCAGCATGAGCGCAAATATCCGCGTGCCTGCGCTGGAAGAGGATTTCGCGAAGACTCTGAACACCTTCGTTCCCTCAGAAGAACTGGCGTGCAGTCGAGATGACTCCTGCATTGTACCTAGAAGCAACTCCCGCCCTACGCCGAAGCATTCGTTGCATCCGTGCCGGAACCAAAATGCTGGCGGTATTGTCGAAGCAAGAATTGATCCGTCATCCCAGCAATGTAGTCGCACACCACCACATGTCGCGGGTCAAGGTGCGTGAGTTCTTCATGCGACGCCGGCATCGACCCGGGCGAATCCAGATAGTATCCGAAGAGCTCCTCCAGACAGCGCACCGAACGATCGCGGTCCTCGGTAATAACCGGCCGGTCGTAAATATTCGCAAACAAAAACCTCTTGAGCTCCGCATTGCGCCTGCGAAGCGTCTCGCTGAACCCCGCGATTCGTCCCGGCAGCCGTCGGACATCCTCGACGGTAGCGATTCCCGAATCACGCACCCGCTGATTCGTCGTTTCGATCAGATCGGTGACCAGTTGATCCAGCACGTACTTGAGCGCCTCGTTGAATTTCAATTTTTCCCGCGCGGAAGGGTACGTCTTATCAACCTTGGCGTAAGCCTCACCAAAAATTGGCACCTCGCCGCACAAAACATCCAAATCAAGCAGCTCCGCCTCTCGCGCATCGTCCAGATCCGCAGTGTTGTATGCAATTTCGTCGACACAATCGATCAATTGCGCTTCCAGCGGCGGCCGCAAATCCAGAAGATACTCCGCCAGCTGAGGAAAATCCTTCGCGTTATATTCCCGCGAGTGCTTGATGATCCCTTCGCGTACTTCAAACGTAAGATTCAAACCAGGAAACTCCGGATAGCGCTGCTCGAACTGCTCCACTATGCGGAGCGCATGCCGATTGTGATTGAAGCTACCGCCGTGCTCTCGCATCAGCTCGTCCAGCTTGCGTTCTCCAGCGTGGCCAAACGGCGGATGGCCGATATCGTGAACTAGCGCAAGAGCTTCAACGAGTTCCGCATTCAAACGCAACGCCGAAGCCACCGTGCGCGCAATCTGCGAAACCTCGATGGTATGCGTCAGCCGGTTGCGGAAATGATCGGAAAACCGCGTAGTGAAGACCTGCGTCTTGGCTTCCAAGCGCCGGAACGCCCGCGCGTGCACGATGCGGTCGCGGTCGCGCGCATATTCACTGCGGTAACGGTGCAGAGGTTCTGGATAGCGTCTGCCACGCGATTGGTTCGCGTGCATGGCCCACGACGCGAGTGTGAAACCTGATTCGATGGGCCGCTCCGTGGATTTTTCTTCGCCGCGCGAACGACAACCTTGGCGGCCTTGGCCTAGGATCGCGGCGCGAGTGTATCCAGTCCGCGGTCCGCCTCTTCCGAAATCGCCGACTCTGGATATTCTTTCTTCACCTGCTGGTAGATATTCGCTGCTTCTTTCGGATTCGTCTGCCGCAACGCGCCTCCGAGTTCCAAAAGTGCCAGCGGGCGCGGAACGAATACCGACGGCTTATCGGCCAGCCCCCGCAATATCTTCACGGCATCATCAGTCTTGCCCGTCCGCTCGTAGATCACCGCGGTTTGATATTCCGCCATGCTCGCGAGTTCCTTGTCGCTGCCGGACGTGATCCTCTTCAGTTGTTCCAGCGCCTGATTCTGCCGGTCCAAGTCTTCTAGGCAAAGCGCCGCGTAGTAACGTGCCAGCCGGCCCGGGCTCGTGTTCGGATATTTGTCCGCGACCGCCGTAAATTTCGCCTCGGCATCATTGGATCGCGCCGCCTCGTCCGAATAACTCGCCTCGCCCGGCTCCGCCGGATCGGCCGCCCCGACGTGCCCGGTATACGCCTTCATCGCCGTGTCAAACGCCGCGGAAGCCGACGCCGTCCGCCGATCGATGTAAACGCTCCACACTCCATATCCTGCCGCGATCACGCCAACAACAAGCACCACAACGAGCGCTACCTGCTTGTGCGAATACACCGCTTCCGCACTATGCTCGATAGCATCGTGGATTCGGTCCTGCTTCAACTCTTTGCGCGAAATATGCTCAGGCAAGGCATGCTCTCCTATTCAACCGGGAACCTGTAATCGTAGCATATCGTGTAGCGGCCGCCGACCGTTCACCCTGAGTTTCGAAGGAGTGGCGGGCGCCTTCTGACGCCACCGCGGTTACCGTCACAACAATCCCCCAACCACCCGCCTCGCACCCCGCCATAGACGTGCTAATTTCAACCCATGCAAGCAGCCTGCAGTCACTGCGGCACGGAACACGTGCTGAAAGATTCCGACGTGGGCGCTCACCCCAGGGTGCAGTTTCACTGCGCCAAATGCGGCATGAAAACGGTCGTGGATACCAGGCGCAGTCCCAACGCCACCATGGTGATCTCGCCGTTGCCCTCGTTCGCGCGTGGCGATGCTCCCGGCTCCAGCGGGAATCTCCTCGACCAAAACAATGGTTCCAAGCTTCCCGCAACCCACGACGTGATCCTGACAATTATTTCCGGCCCCGGCAAAGGCGCCACGCATAAATTGTCAAAGCCCCGCGTCGTCGTCGGCCGCGAGGGCTCCGACATCGCTCTGCAAGACCCGGAAGTCTCACGCCATCACTGCGTAATTGAGGTCCGCGACACTTACGTCAATCTGCGCGATCTGGATTCGACCAACGGCACATTTTTCGAGGAAGAACGCGTGCGCGCCGCCATGCTCGTAAACAATGCCGAGTTCCGCATCGGCGAAACCATCCTGCGCATCAACTTCACACCCAAGTAAGCCTTGTTCACCCTGAGCTCAGAAGGGCGGTTTTTGAAGTCGTTCTTGACGTTCTTTACGTTTGCGTCGCACTGCCGCGCCTAAGATCGCGACTATGAGATACTGACGCCAGATTCAAAGTCCCCCCCGTACATGCGATGAACCGCATCTCCGTCTGCATCATCACACTCAACGAAGAACACAACCTCCCGCGCGCCCTCTCTTCCCTGAGCGGAGTCGCCGACGAAATCGTCGTCGTAGACTCCGGCAGCACCGACCGCACCGAAGCCATCGCCCGCGGACACGGAGCCGCGTTTTTCCCTCGCAACTGGACAAATTACGCCGAGCAAAAGAATTTTGCCGCCGACCAGGCATCCAATGAGTGGGTCTTCTCGATGGATGCGGACGAAGAGATGAGCAGCCTCCTCCATACCTCTCTGTTGGACTGGAAGACGCGCAAGCCCGAGCGCGATGTCTACGAAGTATCGCGAAAAACGTGGTATCTGGGCGCGTGGATCAAACATTCCGGCTGGTATCCCGATTTTCAGCGCCGCCTCTACCGCCGCGGCTCCGCGCAATTCTCCGGGATGATCCACGAAGCGCTGCGTTTTCCCGGCAAGCCCGGCCGCTTGACCGGCGACTTACTCCATTACACCGTCCGTTCCTTCGACGAGCACGAAGCCAACGTCGAGCGCTACACCACCCTGGCGGCCCAGCAGATGTTTGCGGACGGCAAGCGCAGTTGGCGCGGCGCTGTCTGGTTCGCCACGCCGTGGAGCTGGTTTCAGAACTTCGTATTGCGCGGCGGCTTTCTGGACGGCTACCGCGGCGCCTTGATTTCAAAAATGGCGGCGCGCTCCGTGCGTCTGAAATATGCGAAGCTGGGAAAGCTGATCGCCTCGAAACGCAGCATGGGAGCCGCCAATTTGTGAAGATCTTGGTCGTTGATCTGGACACCGAATGGCGCGGCGGACAAAACCAGGCGCTCCTCATGCTGGAAGGCCTGAACGCGCGAAACTACGTTACAGAACTTGTCTCGCCGGAAAACTCCGAGCTGGGCAAGCGCGCACACGCCAGAGGCGTTACGGTCCACAGCGTCTCTCAGCATCTCTCCAGACTCTCGGCCGCGCTCAAAATTTCCGAACTGGCGAAATCAGGCATTTACGACATCGTGCATGCCAATGAAGCCCACGCCGTGACCTCCGCGTGGCTCGCCAAAGCCCATCGCCGTGTCCCCTTCGTCATCTCGCGTCGCGTCGGATATCCCATTCGCAGCAGTCCCCTCGCGCTCTCGCGCTACCAAGCCGCGGCGCGGATCCTCCCCATCTCCGGATGGGTCGCGGAAAGGCTCGCATCCTCCGGCATAGAAAACGAAAAGATGACTGTCGTCTATGAAGGCGTCGAAATCCCGCGTCTTCCCTCGGCAGAAGTCAGGCGCGAAGCGCGCGCCTTATGGGGCGTCACCGATGATTCTCCTCTTCTCGGCTGTGTCGGCGTTCTTCTCCCCGATAAAGGACAAGACATTCTGATCCGCGCGCTTGCCGATCTTCGTAACGAGTTCCCGCAAGCCACTTTGCTTCTCGCTGGCGATGGGCCCGACAAATCTCGCCTCAAGAATCTGGCAAAAAACTTCGGAATTCCCGACGCCATAATCTTCGCCGGATTCGTCAAAGCCATGGAACCCGTCTACGCCGCCCTCGACGTCTTCCTGTTCCCATCCCGCTTCGAAGGCCTCGGCACCTCGCTGCTCTCCGCCATGAGCTACGCTGTCCCCAGCATCGCTTTCTCCTGCTGCGCCTTCCCCGAAATCATTGAAGACCAAAAAAGCGGCTTCCTCATAGAGCTTGGCGACGAGCCCTCCCTGCGAAACGCCACCGCCACCCTCCTGCGCGACCCCTCCCGCGCCAAACAAATCGGCCAAGCCGCCCGCGCCCGCATCGAACAAAAATTCTCCGCCCCGAAAATGGTCGAAGGCATGATTCAAGTCTATGAAGCGCTTGCTGCGAAGAGTTCCTGAGCTATACTGCGTTCAGTTGGGATTTGCAAAACCGGCGGAAAAAAATCTAGTGATGTTATTTATCTGGGGAGATTAATGATGCTTTCGACGGGTCTGTTGAGGCTGTGCGGCAACGTCAGGGCACGGCTTCAGCCGTGCCGTGTGCGCCGCCGAATCCGTCTGGCTTCAGCCGCTGAGGCCCGTGTGTTCATACTGCCGCACACGATCCTGTTCCTTGTCACCATTTGTGCCTTCAGCACAATGGCTCAGCAAAAACCTGCCTCTAATTCACCGGATTTGTCACTCACCGCCGTCGGTCGCCAACACCATACGATCGACACCAAGAGCAAAGAGGCACAGGCCTATTTTGATCAAGGCCTGACCTTCATCTACGGCTTCAACCACGAAGAAGCCCAGCGCGCCTTTCAGCGCGTCGCCGAACTCGATCCCGCCTCTCCGATGCCGCTCTGGGGAATCGCGCTCGCCGTAGGGCCCAACTACAACTCGAATGTAGACGCCGAAAGAGAAAGGCTCGCCTTCGACACCATCCAAAAAGCGCGAAAACTTTCCGAGCATGCTCCCGTCGTGGAGCAGGACTATGTGCAGGCACTCGCAGCTCGCTTCTCCGGAGAACCTAAGCCCGATTACCCGCAGCTCGCGCGAAACTATGTAGCCGCAATGAAAGCCCTCTCGCAAAAGTATCCCGACGATCTCGACGCGGCGACCTTCTATGCCGAGAGCCTGATGGACTTGAATCCATGGAACCTGTGGACCCATGACGGCCAGCCTACGGAGAACACCCTGGAGATCGTCCGAATTCTCGAATCCGTGCTGGCCCGAGATCCCGATCACGCGGGCGCAAATCACTTTTACATTCACGCCGTCGAAGCTTCGCCAAATCCGGAGCGCGCCTTGCCCAGCGCCCGCCGCCTGGACACCATGGTTCCGCAAGCCGGACATCTGGTCCACATGCCCGCGCACATCTATATCCGCACCGGCGATTACGCCGCCGCTGTGAAAAACAATGAGGAAGCTGCCAAGGTTGACACCGTGTACGCGCGAGAGGCCGAGCAGCAAGGCAGCATGTACGACCTCATGTATCACAGCCATAACGAACACTTCCTCGCGTCCGCCGCCTGCATGGAAGGAAATTACGCCGTGGCCAAAGCCGCCGCCGATGCCATGGCCACGCGGCTCATGCCGCACGCAAAGACCATGCCCATGCTCGATTTCTTTATCCTCTCGCCCCTATGGGTCGATGTTCGATTCAACCAATGGGACGCCATCTTGGCCAAACCCGAACCCACGAGGGAGTTGCCCGCCACCCACGTCATGTGGCGTTACGCGCGCACTCAGGCTTCCTCTCCCGCGGAGAAAAAGAAAAAGGCGCCGCCGAGCACGAGTTGTTCGCCAAGGAAGTAGCAGCTATGCCCGCCGATGCCCGCATGGGCCAATTTAATTCCAGCAAAGACCTGCTGAATCTGGCTTCGCAAATTCTCGACGCGCGCGTCGCCACGGCCCGTGGCAGCAAGGATGAAGCCATGTCCCACTGGCAAAAAGCAGTCGAATTGCAGGACGCACTGCGCTACAACGAACCGCCGGAATGGTATTATCCGGTCAGAGAATCGCTAGGCGCCGCGCTGCTTGCAGACGGAAAACCAACTGACGCCGAGCAAGTCTTCCGCGAAGATCTGAAGCGAAACCCCCGCAACCCCCGCTCCCTATTCGGCCTGATGCACACCCTCCAAGCCCAACACAAAGACGCCGACGCCTCCTGGGTCGAATCCCAATTCCAGTCCGCCTGGAAAAACGCCGACACCACCCTGGATATCTCCACCTTCTAGTCTCGTTATCTCCACCCTCATCTCCACTCTCAAACTCGCTTACCCCGCAGTCCCTGTGGGGGCGCAGCACCGCTTTACCCTGAGCCTCGAAGGGTGCGCCCCATCTCGGCAAAATCGCTCGCGAAGCCGAGCATCCCTATGCCTCCGTCATCACCACCGCACGTGCGCCCAGACCGGATCGCAGGTGATCCCCACCAACAACTACCCTATCCAGCAGCGTGACTGCCCGTCGCAGATATCTCCGTGTCCTCTGTGCTCCGATCTCCGAGCCCTCTGTGTTAAGTCTTTTTCCGTCCTCTTTTTCCGTCCTCTTTTTCCGTCCTCTTTTTCCGTCCTCTTTTTCCGTCGCTTTTTCCTGACCTTCTTTATCTCTTTACTTCATTGCTTCATTACTTCTTCTCCCTCCCAAAAAGAATGAAGCGCCGCTCGGCCTTCTCTTCCGCGCGGCGCTTCAACTCCTATTCTTTTGTTTGCACCAGTTATTTGTCTTCCGTTCCAGGCGTTCCCCTCCTATCCGCCCGGCCGTTCGGTCGAGCTTGTTTTGATTGAACAACCCATCGCCCTGCCGGATCGAGAAACTCCACCCCCACCGCATAGCCGTCGCCATGCTGTGGTTGGCAGTAAGCCACTCGAGCCAACGAACGAAACTCTCCAGTGCGCAACACAAACGTCAGCGCTTCGCCTTTTTCCCATCGACGGCTGCTGACCACGCGAGCTCCGCGCGCACTCACATTTTCTGTAAAAGTCGATTCCGCTCCCGGCGTGGCGCGATGCCCATCCAGCACCACAGGTATCTCCATTGGGATCCGCCGTTCGGCGCGGTGAAAGGTGAAAACCGTCTTGAGAGGCATCGCTGGTGTCATCCCCTCAGAGGCACGCGGCAATCCGCGTGAGATTTTGAATGCTGCCGTTGCCGCGATTCTTCATGCCGTACAGCGCGCGGTCCGCGGCCCCAAGCAGTTGTTCCGGCGTATCGCCGTCTTCCGGGAAGGCCGCAACACCGGCGCTGACGGAAAGCGCGGGCCGCTCGGGCTCTGCAGCCAGTCGTTCGCGAATGCGCGCCACAACGCGTGCAGCCACGTCGCGTCCGGCCTCGGGCAGAACCAGCGCGAATTCATCGCCGCCATACCGCGCAGGCGTGTCGATCGCGCGCGAATGATTCGAAAGAACTTTGCCAAGCCGCACCAGCGCCCGGCTTCCCGTCAAATGCCCAAACTGATCGTTGATCGCCTTCAGCCCGTCCATATCCAGCAAAATCACGCTGAACGCCCGCTGCGTGCGGTGCGAACGGTCGATCTCTGTTTCGAGAACATGGATGAGTCGTCGATAGTTGGCTAGGCCGGTGAGCGAGTCGCTGACCGCCATCGAACGAACCTGTTCGAACAAGCGCGCCTGCTCCAGCAACGCTCCGCCGAGAATGACCACGTAGCTCGCGGTCTTAAACAACTCGGCAACGAAAAATGGACCATCAAAAATGTGGCGCGAAAAAACCGCAGCCGCGTGGCAAACAACGTTCAGGGACGCAACCCCGAACAACGAATATTCGTAGAGACTCGCGGGGTTCTTGCTGCTCTTGTCCCGATCCAACCGCTGCCGGTAGCAAACGGCCGCAGCAAGGAACAGCACGCCGGGAAGCAGGTCCCAAGGCCGGGACATAATCCATGCCGCGTGCGAAAACGGCGCCGCCGGGGCAGCCAGAAACGCCGCGCTCGTAAGATAGGCAGCCAGCAGAACCACCAGCAACGCGCCAGCAGTTTCCCGGCTCGGTTGCCGCGCTGTTGGCATATACCGCTCGACGCCGATCGCCGCCAGCAGCATCACCGCCAGCAGTACCCGGCTGACCATCCAACCCATGGGCACCGTCGTCGGCGCCGCATGACCCGCCTGCATCTGCGCGTTCAGCGCAAAATAGCCAACCGTCTCAATGATCCCCGACAGAACAAAACCGAATGCGAGAATCAGCGCGGTCCGATCGTGCGTTCCGCGGAACCGAACCAAAGCGTTGGCCGCGTAGCAAAAACTGATCAGCGTCCCGCCAACCTCAAGATAAAGATAGCTTTGTGGGCTTCCGGTAACTCCGGTGTAGCGCAGATAGAAGATGAATCCAAAGAAGATTGCTGCCAGCGCAAAATACGAAGCGATCAACAGGCGGGAGGGAGACTTTCCCCGTGCGGCAGTCGCAGTGCGACCCGTGGCGCGGCCCACGCCCGCGTGAACCACCGCCAGCGGCGAAAGACGCAGAAACCCGATGATCTTGCCCCAACCGCCCACGAAACCCCCCAAATGCCGAAGAAAGCCTGCGAACCCCGATAAATGCACGTCGGTGTCCCTTCTCTAAGGAAACTATCGGTCTGTAAGCTGCTGAACTTTAGGGACTTACTGGAGGGGTAACTCGCAGCACACGGTCGCAGCGGATCAGCGAGACAGTGGCACGACGCGGATAGGCGCAATTATGCCCAGCTATCTAATTCATTTTTAGACACTTATTGGTGAGAATCGGCGACAGAACGCGAGATGCGACCCATTCTCACTCTGAGACGCGTCTCACGCCGTATTGGGAATCTCTAATTTCCATTCCGGGCCCGGGCCGGTGCGGGAGGGTTCGCCTTCGATTCCCAGCGCCGTTCCGCGACTTCGGCCTTCCGAGCTTGTTTCGCGACGCTCGGCTTTCCGAGCGTTGTTTCGCGCCGCTAGAGTTTGGGCTTCGGGGCGGGGAGTTCGCGGGCCACCACCACGTCGGCAAAAGCGCAGGCCTTGTGGGATCCATCGCAGAAGGGCTTATTTGCGGATTGCCCGCAGCGGCACAGGCCGATCGCGGTGCGGCCCGCCAGGCCGAACACGCGGCCCTCTGGATCGACAATCTCAAAGTCTCCTTCGATGCGGATCGATCCATTGTGGTTCACGATGATCTTGGTTGCTGCCATTTATTCTCCTGAGAATACGCGCTAATGATACAGCAGTTGTCGCGGCCGCATGGTAGCGCCGGCATCCTTGCCGGTTCTTTGTGTTTGCTTCCAGCTTCAAAAACGCCAGCAGGGATGCTGGCGCTACCAGCAGACGGCTCAATACTTCGGCACCGTTGGGTCGACTTCGTCCGACCAGGCCAGGATTCCGCCCTTGAGGTTGAGGATTTTGCGGAAGCCGGCTTTGCGCAAGAAATCGACGGCCTCAGCCGAGCGCTTGCCGCTGCGGCAATGCGCGACGATCTCTCGCGAGGAATCCAGTTCGTGCACCCGTCGCGGCAATTCGCCCAGTGGAATCAGGTGCCCGTTGAGATTGCAAATCTGGTATTCGTGCGGCTCCCGCACATCCAAAATGTAGAGGTCGTCTCCGCGATCGAGCCGCGCCTTCAACTCTTTCGGAGCGATCTCCGGCACTTGCACGTTCGGGCCGGGCGCTTCTTCCCCGCGCACGCCGCAGAATTCGTAGTAGTCGATCAGCTTGTTGATGGTGCGATGCTCGCCGCACATCGGGCAATTCGGATTCTTCCTCAGCTTCAGTTCGCGGAACTTCATGCCTAGCGCATCGAACAGCAGCAGCCGGCCGACGAGACTATCGCCCCGCCCGAGAGTCAGCTTGATCGTTTCCATCGCCTGAATCGAACCGACGATCCCGGGCAACACGCCGAGCACCCCTCCTTCCGCGCAAGAAGGCACGAGCCCTGGCGGAGGTGGTTCAGGATAAAGGCACCGGTAGCACGGACCATCCGGCATACCGAAAACCGTGATCTGCCCCTCAAATCGAAAAATTGAACCGTAGACGTTGGGCTTGCCCAGCAGAATGCAAGCGTCATTCACCAGATAGCGCGTGGGGAAATTGTCGGTTCCATCCACGATGATCTCGAAATCCTTGAACAATTCCAGCGCGTTTGCACTGGTCAGTTGCGTCTCGAACGCTTCAATCTGAATATCCGGATTCAGATCGGAAAGCCGCGCCCGCGCCGCCTGTGCCTTGGACTTGCCGACATCCGCAGTACCGAACGCAATCTGCCTCTGCAGATTTGTGAAATCCACAACGTCGAAATCCACCAGCCCCAGCCGTCCAACACCGGCGGCAGCTAGATATAGACCCAGCGGCGCACCCAGTCCGCCCGTGCCAATCAGCAGGACCTTGGCGTTCTTCAGCTTGAGCTGACCTTCCATGCCGACCTCCGGCATGATCAGGTGGCGGCTGTAGCGCAGGATCTCTTCATTGGAGAGGCTGGTCGCGGGAACGACAGCGGGTGATGCGGTCAATGACTGTACTTTGGTCGACATAGCTAGTTCCTCAAATCGTTCGTTGCATTAGATGAAGCTTGACGCATCTCGATGCATGGGCGAATACGGAGCGCTAATGTTGAGCGAGGATCAACAACAACAGGACGCGAGCGAAGAACCGCCGGCGATGGAGGGGACGATGCTGATGGTGTCGCCGTCTTTGGTCGGAGTATTTTCCTTCGCCAGGTAGCGAATGTCTTCGTCGTTGACATAAACGTTGACGAAGCTGCGGAGCTTGCCGTCTTCGGTGAACAAGTGCTTGCGCAAATCGCCGAATTGCGTGGTCAGGTGCCCGAGCGCTTCGCCCACGGTTGCCGCGGTGAACTCGGCGGAATCGCGCTTGCCGGTGTAGACGCGCAACGGGGTCGGGATCATTACTTTTACCGCCATTTAGTTCTCCTGACGAAAGTCTAAGCAAAAACGGTCCAACACGCCAGCAGTCGCCCTAGGCGGCCAAAGCCGCGCCAGGTTGCCGAACTCTACGGCACGGCTGAAGCCGTGCCCTCACGAATTTCCAAGTCTTCCGGCGTGAACTGCGAGCGGTCGTCCGCCAGACGCCAAGACGTCATGTACTGTGGCTCGCCGTTGGCTACGCTTACGATGACGTAACTGTACCAGGGCCACGCGTGGTCCTGATCGTATTGGCTCGGCTTTGCCGGATGATCCGGATGCGAATGATACCAGCCCAGGACATCCACGCCTTGTTGTCGCGCGGCTTTCTCGGCGTCGCGCACATCATCGGAGGTGACCGAAAAGCGGTTGCGGGGCGAATCGTCGCGGCGGTTCACCAATGGGAACAGTCCCACGATTTCCCGCAGATCATCCGCGATCTCGCGCCCCAGCAAGGCACCGCAACACTCGTGCGGGTAAGTCTCGGCGCCATGGCTGCGAATCTTCGCGGCGATCTCGGGGCTCAGTCTCGCTCGTGGTTCGGTAGCCATCACTAGGACTCTTCCCAAAAACGTTCGGTGAGATATTTTGCCGCGGAATCGGCGAACACCGTGACGATGACGGCATGCTGTTCGCTCGGGATCTTCTTCGCCACGTGGAAGCAACCCAGCAGAGCCGCCGCCGCGCTGGGACTGACGAGCAACCCCTCTTCCCGCGCGATCCTTTTCACCAATACGTAGGATTCTTCGGTGCCGACTTCGAGATTTTCGTCGGCCAACGTGTCGTCGTAGATCGCCGGGCGAATCGCGGTCTCCATGTGCTTCCAGCCCTCGAGACCGTGGAAGGGAGCATCCGGTTGCAAGCTGATGCAGCGGACCGCGGGATTGAGTTCCCGAAGCCTGCGCGTTACGCCTACGAACGTGCCGCTGGTACCAAGACCCGCGACGAAATGCGTGATGCGCCCGGCGGTCTGCTCCCAGATCTCATTTGCGGTCGTGCGATAGTGTGCCTGCCAGTTCGCGGGATTGCTGTACTGATCGGGATAAAAATATCTCTGCGGATCGGCAGCGACGATTTGCTGCGCGCGGCGGATGGCGCCATCGGTAGCTTCGTCGCCGGGAGTGATCACCAGTTCGGCACCGAACGCCCCGAGGATGCGTTTGCGTTCCTGCGAAGCGCTGTCGGGCAGGCACAGCTTTACGGGATACCCCAACGCGGCCCCGATCATCGCGTAGGCGATTCCGGTGTTGCCGCTGGTGGCGTCGATGATGGTCTTCCCCGCAGCCAAGGCCCCGCTCGCCAGCCCCGCCTGAATCATGCTCAGCGCTGGGCGGTCTTTGACCGAGCCACCGGGGTTGAACCACTCCGCCTTACCGGCAAATTCAACGTTGGGGAAGTCACGGCCGATGCGCTCGAGACGAAGGAGTGGGGTATTGCCAATAAAATCGAGGACGGAACGACCCGCCGCAGTACGACTGGACGACGCACCGGAAGGGGTCTCAAACTTGGCAGCGAAGCTGGTCACGAGGTCGTCCCCTTTTGGAACGGCCTAGTTAACCGTTGGGGGGTACCCCCCACCCTTTTTCGTAAGTGCGGATTATAAAGGACTTTAAGTCCTTTAGATTTGGAAGTGCGGATTCTAAAGGAGTTACGGGTGTTTTTTACGGAAGTGCGGATTCTAAAGGGGTTATGCGATTTTGGGGCTGAGCCGAGCTTAAGCCGGATGGCGCTAAGCGCTGGAAAGGAGGCCTGCCAATCCACGACGAAACCATTATAACGCATAAGTAACCAGTTGTCAAGGACTTATATAAACCGCTGGACCATGAGTCGGCACGAAAGTCCAAGTCGCAAGTCCGGCATTCTACTCGTAAATAGGATGCGTAAGCTAGCGTCCCGGGTATGTAGGGGCAGTTGGATCTGGGGAGGACCGAAAGCTCTCTTCAAGGGCCAAAGCCTGTCCGCTCCAGAGCGCCCGCGCGGTGCTGAAACTGCGGCCTCGCAGAAGGGCAAGGCGGGGCCGACGGATGGCCCCGTCTTGAGTCGTGCTGGATTTTTTAAGCGCCCGAGATCCCGCCCGGGCTTAGAACGTCAGGTGTAACGCCATTTGAATTAGGCGCGGGCTTCCGATGGTGCCCTGGATGAAGCCCGATCCAAAAGGCGTTGTGCCATTGCCGAACGGAGTCGTCGATGAACCGACCGCCGGAATCGTGCCGAGCCATTGGCACCCGAACGCCGGACTGGTTTGCAGGTTGGGGCCGAAACACGGATCCAAGCTGATGTTATTGGTCGGAGCGTCAAAGCTGGGGTGATTGAAAATGTTGAAGAATTGGGCGTCGTAGCGCAGAGAAAAGCGTTCGGTCAACTTGAAGGTCTTGAAGACGCTGAAATCGAAACGTGTCTGGAAGGGTCCGCGGAAGACGTTGCGGCCAGCGTTGGAAAAGCCCGTTTCCGAAAAGTCGCAAGCAGCAGTGGCGCTGGTCTCGTCCGTCGTGGGACCGCACGGAGGTACGCCATTCGTTCCGGGCGCATTGACCAGGATGCCGAACGCCCCACCGTTGAGCACCGGGTTGCCAGCGTTTACGCCGGTGGTGCCTTGCAACTGCACACTCTTGGGTGTCCCGTTTGGTGTTCCCAGCAAGGGGTTGGTGATGAAGTCGTCCCCAGCTCCGAAGTATTGGCTGGCCACTGTGCCCGAGAAATCGTACACGCTGTAGGGCAGCCCGCTCTCCGCGATGGTGATCCCATTGACGGCCCAGCCATTGACGATGTGCTTCAGGAATCCCTCGGATTTCGTCAGATTCGGGATCTGATACACATAGTTGATGGTGAACACATGCGTGCGATCGTAAGCAGCATTGCCGTAGGCGCCGCTAGGATTCAGCGGATTATTGCCGTTGAAGAAGAGTCCCTCGGATAGGCCGCTGCCTTCATCCAGCGTGTGGGACCACGTATACGAGGCGTTGATCGTCAGGCCATGACTCAATCGCTTCTTTACGCTGACCTGCAGGGCGTTGTAGGTCGATACTCCTTCGGCTTCCCAGAAATCCGAATTCGGGTTGTAGCCAATGTAAGGCACGCGGAGAGCGGTATTGCCATCGGCACCGGTAAACTCGCCGATGGTGGTGGCCACCTGTTCGGTCTGAAGAACGCCGAAGCCTCCATCGGCATCTGTGGCTTGATACCCGTAGGAGTAAATCTGTCCATTGATGGGATGGGTTGGGGTGGCGATGCCCGGTTGGTTGAACGGGATCGGCAAAAGCTCGTGAAGTCCGCGGTTGCCAACGTAACCGATGTCGATGAGCAGCGTATCCCGGGGTTGCCACTGTACATCCAGGGTCCAGTTTTGGGAGTACGGCAGCGTGTTTCTCGGATCGTAGCCGCCGAACAGAAACGCCAGGAGGGGCTCGCCAGTTGGCGAGCATGTGGGGGTCACCGGCTCGGCGCAGCCGCTCAAGCCCGACTGGTTATGCACGAGCGCCTCGACGCCCGAGAGATTGCTTGGCGGAGGAGGCGGCGCGACGGTGCCGAATGGATTGTTGCTCAGGCACTGAACCCCCTTGCAGGTAGTGTTTACGGGCACGGTGAAGGGCTGCTCCGCGGTGACGCCAAAGGGACCGCTGATGCCGAGCCCAGCGCTGGGTGAGAATTCGGTGAAGAATTCCCCGCGGTCGGCGTACAGGCCATAACCCGCGCGAACGACAACGTTCTTCACAAACTTGGGACTCCACGCAAAGCCGATGCGCGGCTCGAACAGCCACTGGCGTCCGGTGAGGGTCGAATCGTTCACGCAGAAGGAAGACGGGGTTGAGCAGAACTCCTTGTTATTACCGGCGATGACCAGGCCGATATCGCTGATGGTGTCGGTGCCGAGGTCATAGGAATAGTTTTGCGGATAGAAATTGGTGAGCAGCCCATTCTTTTCGATGAGCGGGCCATTCCAGTCCCAACGAAGACCGGCGGTCACGGAGAGGTTGGACCTTAGCTTGAAGTTATCCTGCGCAAACAGTCCGGTTTGTTTCGCGTGATAGTAGCGGTTGGTCTCGCCGTTCAAGAGTTGTCCGCCGTTGCGCCCACCGAGGTCCCCGGTCAGGAAGTTTTCGAAGCTGGTGAAACTGAAGGTGGCGACTTGATCTTCTTTATTGATGACGTTCAATTGGCCGTAGTCCCCGTCGAATCCGAAAGACAAGGTGTGCCGGCCGATGGCCCAGTTGTAATTGGTGGCCACCTGAAAATGATTCTGGAAGACGCCGGCGTTTGCGAAATTGTTGGCCGGGCCAATATGCAGGGCGTCACCAGTTCCGGAGCCCGCGTTGCTAATGGTAAAACCCGGAAAGAAATCGCTGCCCAGAAGGTTGATGCCCAAACTGCTGGCGCTCAACTGCTGGGAAGTGGTGGCGTTGACGATCTGGCGGATGAAACCGATGCGCTGCTCCCAGGTCGTGTGCGGAGTCAAGCTCGTGGTGTTGTCGAGCGAAAACACCTGGCTGCCCGCTTTTAGGGACTGGGGAAAGCCGAGCACATCGCTGACCGCAAACGGACTACTGCTGGGATCATTTTGAAAATAGTATTTTCCCGCAAGCCGGTCTTTGGTGTTGAACAGGTAGTCGATGTTGGCGTTGACCTGGTCGGCGTTGAAGGTGCTCGGAGGCCCGGTCTGGACGGCGTTGCCACCCAAGGTTTGAATCTGCGCTGCATTGGTGATGTTTTGCGAGGGGATGACGTACTGGCCGCTCGCCGTCTTTGCCTGGAGGATCGTGAGCGCCGCGTTGTCGATGCTGGTTACCGGAACGCCGGCAAGGGCCGCGAGCGTGGTTGCGCTGCGATCGTCGGTGAGGCCCGTGGGAACGTTGACAACTTCGGTCGAACCATTGGTCGCGTCAGTAACTCTCTGACCCTGATAGGAACCGAAGAAAAAGAGTTTATCGTGGATGATCGGCCCGCCCAGAGTGCCGCCAAAGGTGTTGCGGTGAAGCGGTGGGCGGGCGATCCCGGCGGCGTTCAGGAAGAACTGGTTGGCATCCCACCCGGCCGTCTGATGATATTCATACGCCGAGCCGTGGAAGTCGTTGGTGCCAGACTTGGTGGCAAGAGCAACGTGTGCTCCGCTATTGGCTCCCTGCGAGACGTCGTACATCGAGGTGTTCACGTGAATTTCTTCCACCGTTTCCGGCGGCGGCGCGGGAAGCGCTTGTCCAATGGCGTCGAAGACGGAACTGTTGGTGATCACCTGCCCGCCCGCTCCGAAGTGCTCATTCGTGTTCAGTACAAAGCGGCTCTCGCCGATGGCGCTTGAAGACAATCCGTTGAAGAGGTTGTTGGCATCCACGGAATTGAAAGTAAATGTGTTGCTGGTATCGCGCTGACCGTTGGCGAAGATGTTCTGATTTCCCAGGCCCGCGTTAGTGCCTGCGCCACCCAGAAAGTCGGCGTTCGCTCCAGGGGCCAAAATCGCCAGTTGCGTGAAGCTGCCGGTGCCGAGAGGGATATTTTCGATGATTTGGCTGTCCAACGTGTAGCCGTTGGTCATGTCCGTCTGGTTCAGCAGCGGAGTACCGGTCACCGTGACCGTTGCGGATACCTGCCCAGGCCGCAACGAGGCGCTTACGGTTGTCGTGCGATCACCCTGGATCTGGATTTTTGAGTGGACTTCGGTTTCAAATCCGTCGCGCGAAAAGCTAACTTCGTAGGTGCCAATCGCTAGATCGAGGACCTGGTAGAAGCCGTCGCTGTTGGTAACGACGCTGCGCACGTCGTTGGTGGCCACATTGCGAATTTTCACCGTGGCGCCCTGCAGCACCGCGCCGGAGCTGTCGGCGACCGTGCCATTGATAGAGCCGAGAGTTTGTTGCGCGTGCGAGGAAAAAACCACTAGGAAAAGGCTGCTGAAAAACACTACGAGCGAACGAGTCAGTTTCAACATTCGGTAAAGCCCCTTTTTCCTCGACGGGTACCCGGCAGGGATATCATTTGTCCTGCGCGGAAATCAAGCTGTGCCCTGTGGATATCAACAGGCGCGACGTATCGTGGGCGACAGGATAAATGGGGTACGTGAACGGAAGTCGAAGCGATTGTTACAGTTGCATTAAACACGCCTGAGAGGCTTTCAGGAATTCCACCTCCCCGGATTCGAATAATTCATGGCTGACCCCGCCCTTTACAGACGCGCATTCATTCATTACCCTGAAAAGCCTATGTGGAATGTCGAAGAACGGTTTGCACCGAAAGCGATTGAGGCGATGGCGGCGCTCGGCTTCGCTGTGGGCAGCACGCGCGGTGTCGTGCGCGTGGAGAAATATGGATGCGGCGCGGAGTTCCGGAAAGGAACCGACGGCCTGTACCAGATGACGGTTCCGCCCACGATCATGCTGAAGGGGCAATTCACACGCCTGTGGGACGCCGGCTACCAGAAATTTCTGCTGACCGATGACGGCCAGAAGCTGCCTGCCTTGGCGCAACACCTGCAGAATTTGCGGAAGTTTAACGAAGAATTGCGGACGACGCTCGGCGTGCCGACTTTTTACAATGAGGCGCTCGGATCCGTGAGCCAAATCTCGGTCTACGATCGCGTCAAAGGCCGCAAGGGCGCCGTGCCGGATGACACTGTCGGCGCGCACGACGACGGAGGCGGTCACTAGGCTCAGAGGGTTGGTCACCGCGTGCGCGGCGAATAGTTGCCGCGCGAAATCGATGCGAGTTTTGCAACTCGCCGCTGTACTGTTTTGACTTTTCCTTACCATCGCCCATTACAGCGTGAATCGGAATCCGCGCATCCTACAAGAGCAGGCTCCAAGGAATACCGCGCGAAAGGCGGACGGCATGGCAAGAGTAGTGGCCTTGATGGACGATCTATTTTTTCAGATGAAAGTTGCGGAAACCGCGAAGCACTTAGGCCTCGAACTGAAGGTGGCCGCGAACGGCGATGCCCTGCAGACGCTGCTGGAGACGATGCCGAAGCTGGTTATCGTGGACCTGAACGCGCGCAGCCAGCCGATTCAGGCCATCGAGCGTGTCCGTGCCAGCAAGAATGGCGTGCGCGTCGTCGGATTTCTTTCGCATGTGCAAACGGATCTAGCAGCCCAAGCTCGGGCCGCGGGCTGCGACGAAGTCATGCCGCGATCGGCGTTCACGCAAAATCTGGCGGCGATCCTCGGCGCCGCGAAGGACTAATGTGAACGCGACCCGCCAGGTGCGTGGCCTTCCGATTCTACTCGTCACCGCGCTCGCGCTTCTCTTCGCCGGCATCTTCGCCGGCTATGGGCGCGCGCAGGAATCCAGTTCGCGGCCCGGCGGCAGCCCGCCAACCGCTCTCACCGGGCCGAGCCTCGCGCTCCGCGAAGCGCTTTCCGCGGCCTGCTCCCAAAGCGAGCCCGCGTTCACCAAATTTCTCACCGCGCGAAATGCCGAAACCTTCGCGACGCTGACTCCAGGCGCGCGCGTCGCGTTGATGAAACGCTTCGTGCTCCTCGATGAACCGGGCAAGCCTTCCCTGGTCACCGGCGCGTCCGGCAGGCCGCTGGTGCGCTGCGAGACTCCCGGCGGCGCCGCCGAAGTACAAATTGGCGGACCGGAAATCGCCGACAACCTCGCTTTCCTGCCCGTGGAAATCCGCGATGCGACCGACACCGTCGGCGCAAACGTGATGCACGTGAAAATGGGCCTCGTCCGCGAAAACGGCGAGTGGAAGCTCCTCTCGGTCGGCCTCGTTCTGCTCGATCTGCCTTCACTCGCCGCCGAATGGGATGCCGCGCAAATGGAATCCACCGAGCAGACAGCTCTGGAAGCGCTGAAAACGGTAGCCAACGCGGTGGAAGCCTACCGTCGAGCCTACCTGCGCTTGCCCGACTCGCTCGCCAATCTTGGTCCGCCCACGCATGGAGCTATCAGTGCGCAGGCCGCGGGCCTGGTGGATGCCGATCTTGCTGCCGGCTCCCAGAGCGGCTACAACTTCCGCTACATCATTCTGGGCGCCAGCACGCTGGGCGCGCCGGCGAAATTCGCCCTGGCGGCGACGCCGCAAACCTACGGGCGCACCGGTCGCCGCTCCTTCTTTCGGGATGCCAATGGCGGGCTTCACGCCGCGGACCGCCAAGGCGCCGTGGGAAGCGAAGCGGATCCAAAAGCGGAGTAAGTTTCTCACCACTCGCGGCGCGGTTGACGCATTGGCGAGCCTTGTTGCGGTTCAGGCTTGCCCTGGGCGCCAGCTGCTCCCACAATAAATTTAGGGTCATCTCTCCACTGCGACGCGCGCCACGAGCCGCGATCGCAGCCTAACGGTCTTTCAGGGCAGCACAACTCAAGGAGCCCTGCAAATGGCAGACACGATGGCTGATCGACGCGATGCGCCGCGCTTTGCCCTGACGCTCGTCGCGGAAGTGACCGAACCCATCAGCTCCACGGCTTTGAGCGCGCGCTCCTCCGACGTGAGCCGCAGCGGCTGTTATATCGACACGCTGAATCCATTGCCGCCGGGAACCCGAGTGAAAATTCAATTGCGCAGCGGAGATGACATCTTCGAGACTCCTGCGCGCGTGGTCTACATCTGCCCGGGACTCGGCATGGGCGTGCATTGGGGCGTCAATCCGGAGGAAAAACACTTCGCCATCCTGGATCGCTGGCTGCAAAAGGCCGCCAGAACCACCACTTGATCGCCTCAATTTTTTTCGGAACTCTGCGGCCAAATCCTCGGCCCGAGGCTCGCGTCTTCTTTGGAAATCGATCCACGCGCAACATTTGTGCCGCGGCGGACTTGGCGATACCATCGGACGTTTCCCTATGGGCCAACCGACATTCGTGCGTCTGATTCTTGTGCTTCTCGTGGTTGC
>Ga0187855_10000254_pt1 | contig 49809 bp, 42 predicted proteins | sample June2016WEW_8_10_2_FD_132969 | JGI IMG/M metagenome (GOLD analysis project Ga0187855, IMG submission 132969) | Peatland microbial communities from SPRUCE experiment site at the Marcell Experimental Forest, Minnesota, USA - June2016WEW_8_10 | ecosystem: Environmental > Terrestrial > Soil >... | reverse complement strand
GGGGTGAGCCCTGGGCCAGCGTCACATATCTTTGAAGCGGCTTTTCGGAACCGAACAGGTTGGCCAGCGCGACCAGCGTCGCTTTATTCTTGGCGAGCAGAATCACGCCGCCGGTCTCAAAATCGAGCCGGTGGGCGTTCATCAGATACTCCAGCCCGCGCTCGCGCACCCATGGCTTGCCGTCGGCAATGGCGGCGTGGAGCAATTTCATCAGGTTGGGCCGCTGCGGATCGTAGCGGTCGGGCGAGGTCAGCAAACCGGCGGGCTTGTCGAGGGCCAGCAGATAATCGTCCTCGAACAGGACCGGAATTTCCCAGAATTCACGCGTGACCGGCGCGGAAAGTTTGATGGCGCTCTCGGTTTTCAATCGCGTGTTGATTTCCCGGCGCCACCGCAACCATCGGCGCAGGGTCAGGGTTATGGCGAGTTGTTGCCCGATTGCCCCGGCGCGGCGGGTGTATCCTGCAAGTCCCGGCCGGCGATGTGCCCCAGCCAATTATAAAACGCGGCGAGCTGGCGTTGCTGCCGGATCGCGGCGGCAAACTGTGGCAGATTGGCGTTCATGGCGGTGGTGTCAATGGGCAATCGCGCTTTGACGTAAACAATAAAGCCGCCGTCATCCGTTGTTACAAAATCGCTCGCCTGGCCGACGGACGCGGCAAACGCGGCCGACTTGAGCTGTTCCAGCGTGGCGCGGTTGCCCAATTCCGGCAAGTCGCTCGTGCTCAGGGAAAACGGCGACAATTTTTCGGCGTGCAGTCCGGCGGCGGAGCAAATGGATGAAAAACTGCCTCCGGCCATCACGCCGATTTGGAGTTTGAGAACGAAATTGGTTCCGGCCTGTTGTGCGCGCAACGTGGCTTCATGGAGTTGATAGTCCTGCGTGACCCGGTCACGGATCCGGCTGAGCGGGGGAATTTCGCTGGGCAGTTGTTTGGCAAGCGCGATGACATAGACGGCATCGCGGCTGATGATGGGCCCGGCCAGCGGCTCGTCCGGCGTCAGGCCAAAGGCAGCCTTCGTGAAAGCCTCCGGGGCGGTAAATTCTTCCGGGCCATATTCCTGGCCGAACGGCGCGGTCAGATGCACGGTCAGCCCCTTTTGTCTGGCCACCGTCGCGAGGTTCTCCGGCTGCGGCGGATCGAGGTTGAAAACGGCGTTGGCAAAATCATCGGCCTGCCGGCGGGCATCGGTCAGCGCCTGTTGCTCGATTACCAGGTCGCGAATTTTCGCCATCGCTTCCTCGGGTGTTTTCGCGTCCGGCACGGCGTTGGTGCCGTACCGGCTGTAGATGGCCTCCACCTGGTCGTTGAGATTGGTGTGGGATAATTCCTGTTCCGCCCCGGCCATGAAATTGCTCACCGTAAATGCGACATAACTGACCTGCACACGGTCCGGGAGCCGGTATTCCGCGAGATAATTCGTGTAAAACTGGCCGACGGCGTCGGACGTTACCGGCACGGAGGCCAGATAATTCGACGCGGAAAAGAACACGATTTGGGCGGAGAGCTCCTGATTCTGGCGCTGGTAAACGGCGGCGGCTTCCTGCGGCGTGATGAGTTCACCGGGCAGTCCCATGGCCTCGCGCAATTGGTCGATGACGAGGTCATGCTGGACGAACGTTTCAAAATCCGCCGCCGTCAGCCCTCTCGGTTGCAGAATTGCCCTGACAAAACCGTCCATCGGCACCGTCTGGCCGTCCACCCCCAATGCCTGCGCCAGGCCCGGGTTGCTTAAAATTTCGTTCGCCGCCGTGACCACCGCGTCTTCGCCGACGTAAATGCCCAAATCCTGCCCCTTTTGGATGAGCAGCAGGCGCACGTACGTGTCGCGCTGCCTATCGGCGGCGGAATAATTGGGGTCCCGGTCCGGCCATTGACGAAAACGCAGCCAATGATAAAGATCCACCTCGTTCTGGGCGCCATAATACGCCTCCGGGGTGACTTTTCGGCCGGCAATCGAACCCAGGTCGCTCGCCCCGCCTCGCGCGCCACCGCTGTTGCGCGTCGCCGGGGCGGCACCCCAGTAGATAAACGAAATAATCGTCAGGCCGGCGATGAACCACCATAGCCATTTTGAATGCTTGCGAATCGTTCCGATCATAGGTCAAAAAAGGAGAATCCAGCGTAACCGGCAGGGGTGAACAAGGCAAATGAAATCAGCGCCTCGTTGGCCTGGTCTCCGGGATTTTCCAAAGAACTAGACGCCCGATGCTGTTCCCGACCTCAACCACCGCGCCACGTCCGCCGCCGCGTAAGTGATGAGAATATCCGCGCCCGCGCGCCGCATGGCCAGCAGGCTTTCCAACGTCACCGCGCGTTCATCGATCCAGCCCCGGGCGCCGGCCGCCTTGATCATCGCGTGTTCGGCACTCACGGAATAGGCGGCGGTGGGATAACCGAATTCGGCCTTCACGCGATGAATCAAATCCAGATACGCCAGCGCCGGTTTGACCATCACGATGTCCGCGCCTTCCTGAATGTCCAGCGCCACCTCGCGCAACGCCTCGTTCGCATTGGCCGCGTCCATCTGGTAACTGCGCCGGTCGCCGAATTGGGGCGCGGACTCGGCGGCTTCCCGGAACGGTCCGTAAAACGCCGACGCAAACTTTGCGGCGTAGGACATGATGGGTGTGTCGATAAAACCGTTTTTGTCCAATTCGGCGCGAATCGCGGCCACGCGGCCGTCCATCATGTCGCTCGGTGCGACCATGTCCGCGCCGGCCTCAGCGTGGCTTGAGGCGGTGCGTGCAAGCAGTTTCAAGGATGGGTCGTTCAGGATTTTCCCGCCCGATACGACGCCGCAATGGCCGTGCGCCATGTATTCGCACAGGCAGACATCGGTGATGACCAGCAGTGACGGCAGTTCCTTTTTCAGCAGCCGGACAGTTTGTTGCACGATGCCGTTCTTCGCGTAAGCGCCCGAGGCCTTGCCGTCCTTTTGGTCGGGGATGCCGAAAAGCAGGACCGCCGGCACGCCGAGCGCATGGGCGCGCGCCGCTTCGCGGACCAGTTCGTCCGGTGAAAACTGGAATACGCCGGGCATGGCCTCGATGGGGCGGCGCAGTTTCTTGCCGAAGCGCGCGAACAGCGGCAGAACCAGCTGCTCGACGCTCAATCGGGTTTCGGCGACCAGCCGGCGCAGCGCCGGCGATTGCCGCAACCGGCGCGGGCGAGACACGGGAAATCCGGGCAAAGTCATGAGAACAGTTTAGGTTTTGTGCGCGCTGTGCAAAGCGCAAAGTTTACGTGGCAGCGGACGTTGGTCCGCTCCATCTTGAGAAATGAGCCGACTGACGCCGGCTGCTACCATGAAAGAGTTTCCAAGCGGAAAGTGGAAATATCCACCGCTGGTGAAGCCGTCGACTTCTGCAGTAATTGAACCAATTCCCTTCGTGACAATTCGTGGAATTCGTGTCATGGGTTTTTGGCATGCGGCGGTTGCAACAGATTTTATGGGTCCTGGTGGTGGCCGTCATTTTCATCGCCGGCGGCGTGTTCGGCATCAAACTGACCCGCTTGCTGGCGCCTGGTTCCGGTGCGCACGAGGAAAACACCGCCACCGTCGTGGAACAGGTTCAGACGCTGTCGGATCTGGTCACGGTCAAGTACGTTCTGGAGAAGGTGGTCATTCTCGATTCGCCGCCGACGAGCGCGCTGGGCCAGTTTGTGGAAGGCAACAACCGCGTGTTGCTGCTGGCGCACGGCATCGTCAAGGCGGGCATTGACCTGAAACGCCTCAAACCGGAGGACGTGCTGATTTCCGGCCGGAAGATCACCCTGCGCCTGCCGCCACCGCAAATCACCGACGCCTATCTGGATGAAAGGCAAACGCAGGTGATTGACTGGCAGCGGGGCTTTTTACGCACTTTCGACAAGGATCTCGAGCAAACCGCCCGCCAGAACGCCGTGGATGATATCAGCCGGGCGGCCCGAACAGACGGGATTTTGAACGACGCCGGCGAACGGGCGCGACTGGAACTGGCCTTGTTCCTGCATCAGGCGGGATTTGAGCAGGTCGAGTTTGTTGACAAAATCCCGGTTGGCACCGGGCATGACAACCTGCCTCAATTTTAGCCAGCGTGCTTGATTTTGACCGGCTGGGGCAGTTCGCCTTCAGCCTGGTCTTCAATGGCAATTTGCAACCGGCGTTTTGACATGGTGATCCGCATGACGTGCGAGCGGAGTTGCATCAGGCACAAGGCCGCCGGCTGTGACGGGCGCTGCTGATTTGCAGCTCCGCCAGTGGCGCGAGTTTGCGGGGAGATTTTCAACAAACCGGTTTTCTTGGCCATGCGGGCAATACTGCAAGTCATGTGCCAGAAAACGCTTCAAGCCAGCCCGCTCGCCACTTTGGCCCGGTGCAGGACTTTTTGCGCCTGTGCCCGCGCTTTTTGTGCGCCGCCAGCCAGGACCTGATTCACATAATCCAGATTCGTGACGAGCTCCGCGCGCCGCTGCCGCGCGTCGGCAAAGTAATTCCAATAATGCTCGTATAATGCCTTCTTCAAATCGCCGTAACCGAGTCCGCCGGCCCGCAGGCGGCCTTCAAACTCCGTTGCCACCGCTGCCGGGGCCACCAGCTTGAGCAATTGGAGAGCGACATTTTTATCCGCGTCAGGTTTTGGCTCCGCGGGCGTGCGCGAGTCCATGACGATGCCCATGATTTTTTTGCGCGTGGCCTTTTCATCACCAAAAATTTCAATGGTGTTGCCGTAGCTCTTGCTCATCTTCTGGCCGTCGGTGCCGGGCACCACGGCCACCTCCTCGCGGATTTGCGGTTCGGGGATCACGAAGGTCTGGCCGTACTGCTCGTTGAATTTGATGGCGATGTCGCGCGTCATTTCGACGTGCTGCTTCTGGTCGCGTCCCACCGGCACGACATTCGAGTCATAAATCAAGATGTCCGCCGCCATCAGCACCGGATAGGCAAACAGACCGTGGCTGGCCGCGATGCCCTTGGCGGTTTTGTCCTTGTAGCTGTGGGCGCGTTCGAGCAATCCCATCGGCGTGACCGTGGACAGGATCCAGGTCAACTCGGTCACTTCCGGCACTTCGGATTGGCGGAAGAAAACGGTCCGTTTCGGGTCCAACCCGCAGGCCAGGAAGTCGAGCGCCACGTCCAGGGTGTTCCGGCGGCGTTGGGCCGCGTCGAACAGCGAGGTCATTGAATGATAATCCGCGATAAAATAGAATGCCTCGCCCTTATCCTGCAATTCGAGGGCGGGCCGCATCATCCCGAAGTAGTTTCCAAGATGCAGCGCGCCGCTGGGCTGGATGCCTGACAAAATTCGCATGTGAAAAGCATAGTGGGAAAACATTCAACGTCCAACATTGAACATTCAACATCCAGTGGAGCGCCAAACGGATTTCCCTGAATGTTGGGCGTTGAATGTTGAGTGTTAAATCTGTTTTAAATTTCCCCCCTTCACCTCCCACCGCTGCAGATCCTTGCCAAGTTCACTCGGCCAGTTTTCCCCGGTGGCGGTCATGAAGACCTGGCCGCTGGCCTTGTGCGCCGATTCGAGCAACGGCAGAAAACCGCTGCGCCGGTTCACGTCCAATTCGCCCATCACGTCGTCAATCAACAGAATCGGCGGCGAACCTTGGAGGCCGGCGAGAAATTCCGCCTGCGCCATTTTGAGGGCGATGGCCAGCGTGCGTTTCTGCCCTTCGCTGCCGAATTGCGCGGCGGATTTGCCATTGAGCAACAATTGTAAATCGTCGCGGTGCGGGCCGACGAGCGTGGAACGATGGGTGCGTTCCCGGGCGCGGGATTGCGCGAGCTCCACGGCGAAATCCTTTTTCACGCTCGGCTGGTATTCCAGGCGCATTTCCTCCGCGTCATGGGAAATGCGCCGGTAGGCCAGCCGCGCCAGCGGGGAGAATTTCGGCGTCAGTTCGCGGCGGGCGCGGATGATTTCGTCGCCGAGCTTCACGAGTTCCTGAGAAAAACTGTCAAGCGCGGCCTCGTCCGTGGCGCGTTGCTTGAGCAGCGCGTTGCGGGCGCGGACAGCGTGCATATAACGCTGGAGCAGGGGAAGATAGCCCGGCTGCGTCTGCGCAAGCAGCAGGTCGAGAAACCGCCGGCGCGCCCGCGCGGCGCCTTTGACCAGTTGCAGATCCTCCGTGCAAAACACCACCGTGCGCAGCACGCCGAGGTAATCGGCCAGCTTTTTTACCGGCTGCCCGTCCAGCGCCAGTTTGCGTTCGCTGGCCGACCAATACATTTTAATTTCCCGCGAGGTATGGGTGGTGAGGATGTCTGGCTCCCTCTCCCCGCCAGAGCGGGGAGAGGGTTGGGGCGAGGGGTTTTGCGCTTGAGAACCAAGCGCCACCTCTCCCCGGCCCTCTCCCCAAACTCTGTTGGCGGAGAGGGAGGAAGATGTCGGCGAGGCCGGGATGTTTCCGCCGACCACATTGCCGCCGACGAAATAGCCTTTCGCACCGTGCCGGATCATTTGGGCGCTGCCGACGCCGCGGAACGACCGCAACGTGGCCATGAGGTAAATGGCCTCGAGGATGTTCGTCTTGCCCTGGGCGTTGTCGCCGAGCAACAGGTGAAAGCCGGGCGCGAAATCCGTGTCCAACCGCGCGTAATTGCGGAAGTCCCGGAGTCGCAAATGGGCCAGATGCACGCGGAGAAAATGGAGCGCGGACAGCCCGTCCGCTAGTTTTTTTCAACCGGCGCCTACGGCAAACTTTGATTTGTCCGGCAGAAAATGTTTTCATCCGTCCATGGTGCCGTGCGTTATTTTTGAAGATGAACAGCTGCTGGTGGTCCACAAGCCAGCCGGCTGGAACACGCACGCGCCCGGCCCGTATGCGGGCGAGGGCATCTACGACTGGTTGCGCCACCGTGAACCGCGCTGGTCCGTGCTGGCAATCCTGCACCGGCTGGACAAGGAAACAAGCGGCGTGCTCGTGTTTGGCAAAACGCCCGCCGCCAACCGTTCGCTGACCGAACAATTCACGCAACGCAGCGTCCGCAAGAAATATCTCCTGCTCACCGACCGGCCGGTGCCGCAACGCGAGTTCGCTATCAAAACTGCGCTCGTTCGCATTGGTGAAAAATATGTGAGCCGGCCGCCGCATGCCGGGGCGGAAATCGCGGAAACGCGTTTTACTGTAGCGGCGGTCTGTGACCGCCGCCAATTTGGTTTGCAAAAAGAATCAGCGACGGTCACAGACCGCCGCTACAACGTGATTGAGGCCGAGCCGCTTACCGGACGCACGCACCAGATCCGTGTCCACGCCGCGGAGAGTGGATTTCCCATTCTCGGCGACACGCTTTATGGCGGCACGACGTCGTTGCGCGTCTTTCTGCACGCGGCGGAAATTTCCTTCACCCATCCGACCACCGGCAAGCCGGTGACGTTTGGCGCGCCGGCCGACTTTGCAGGAGACGAGGTGATGAGTTTCAAAAACAAAACAGAAAAGTCAGGGCCTCCTCACTTCGGCTCCTACACGTTGCGGGCCGCGGTGATTGAGCCGGAAGCGACGAATGCCTTCCGCGTGATTCACGGTGCCAGTGACGGCTGGACGGGATGGTACGTCGAGCGGCTGGGCGATTTCCTGCTCTCCCAGTCCGAACAGCCGTTGCGCGCGGACCAGCGCGAAGAGCTGTCGCGACTGGTGAGGACGCTGGACGCGCGCGGGGCGTATCACAAAATCCTGTCGCGACAGGTCCGGCGCACGACCGCGGTGGAGGCGTCGCCGCAACCGGTCCTGGGAGAAGCCGCGCCGGAGCGGTTCGAGATCATGGAAAATGGCGTCCGCTTCGAGACAAGCTTCAGCGAAGGCTATTCGGTTGGTTTGTTTTTGGATCAGCGCGACAACCGCCGCCGCGTTTTGACCGGTCGCATCGCCGCCGATTTTCCGAACTCCGAATTGCGAACTCCGAACTGTGAACTTCTGAATGTATTTGCCTACACCTGCGGCTTTTCGGTCTGTGCGGCCATGGCGGGTGCCCGGACCACGAGCCTCGATCTCTCGAAAAAATACCTCGAATGGGGTCGGCGTAACTTCACGTTAAACGGGTTGGACCCGGCGGCACACGATTTCATTTACGGCGACGCCTTCGACTGGCTGCGAAGGCTGGCAAAAAAGGGCCGCCGGTTCGCCGCCGTGCTGCTCGATCCGCCGACGTTTTCGCAGTCGAAGGAAAGCGGTGTGTTCCGCGCGGAAAAAGATTTTGGAAAACTCATTGCGGCCGCGCTGCCGCTCGTGAAGCCGGGTGGAATCCTGTTTGCCTCGACCAATGCCGCAGATTGGCCGCCGGAAGCATTCATTACCGCCATCGAAACCGCCGTCCGTCAATCGCGCCGGAAGGTATTAGAGCGGCATTATTTCCCGCAACCGTCCGATTTCCCGGTCAGCCGTGGCGAACCGGCCTATTTGAAGACGGTGTGGTTGCAAATCAGTTGAAACGTGAAGCCGCTACCCCATCATTCCGCAGCTGTAAAGTCGCCGCGCCTGCGGCTCCGGGTCACGGCGGCGGCGGAAAATTACATCCGTGCCGGTCATCCCTGGGTTTTCGCCGACAGTGTGCGCGAACAAAACCGTGACGGTGCGTCCGGTGAACTCGCCGTCATCTACGACCGCCGGGACAAATTTCTGGCCGCCGGTCTGTTTGATCCCGATTCGCCCATTCGCGTGCGCGTGTTGCACGCCGGCAAACCGCTGGCGCTGGATGCCGCGTGGTGGGCGGCGCGGCTTGATGCCGCCGTGCGTCGGCGTGACGGGCTTTTTGATGCCCACACCACCGGGTACCGGCTCATCAACGGCGAGAGCGACGGCTGGCCCGGCCTGGTGCTTGACCGTTACGACCGGACCTTCGTCCTGAAACTTTACACCGCGGCGTGGCTGTCGAGACTCGACGAAATTGCCACCCTTATTCGCGAACGATTGCAGCCGGAACGGATTGTCCTGCGCTTGAGCCGGAACATTCAACGCCCGGCGGAACATTTTGGCCGGGGCCGGCGTGATGGGGAAATCCTGTGCGGGCCGGTGGTAACAGAGATGGTGGCATTTTCGGAAAATGGAATCCGGTTCGAGGCGGACGTGTTGCGCGGGCAAAAGACAGGATTCTTTCTCGACCAACGCGAGAACCGCCGCGAGGTGGGCGAACTTGCGGGCGGGCGTGAGGTGCTGAACGCGTTCAGCTTTTCCGGCGGCTTTTCGCTTTACGCGGCCCGCGGCGGCGCGAAGTCCGTGACCGATCTCGACCTCAGCCCGCACGCGCTGGCGGCGGCGCAACGGAATTTTCAACTGAATTCCGCCGATCCCGCCATCGCCAACTGCCGCCATGAGCAGGTGCAGACCGATGCCTTTGACTGGCTGACGCGTGGCGACGCGGGGAAGTACGGTTTGATCGTTCTGGATCCGCCGTCGCTCGCCAAACGCGAGGCCGAACGTGCCGGGGCAATTCGCGCGTATGCCCGGCTGGCTGGTAATGGCATCCAGAAGCTCACGCGGGACGGACTGTTGCTGGCCTGTTCCTGTTCCGCGCACGTGAGCGCGGAGGAATTTTTCTGCGCCGTGCGGCAGGTGGCCGGAAATTCCGGTCGGCGTTTTATGGAATTGAAAACCACGCGCCATGCGCCGGATCATCCGGCAACCTTCAAGGAAGCGGACTATTTGAAGGGGATTTTCCTGAAGTTCAGTTGAGCAAAACGGTTGCCGCGACCGCCGCCGCGCCGGAAAATACCACCGGAACTTTGTCCGATTCTTTGAAACCGGTTCCGTTTTGCTTTTTGGCGTGACTGGTGGAAATCCCAATTGGTCATGTCAAATGGGTATTGCTTAACACCATTGGATTTACTAGCGTCCAACGTGTCTTGCGCCTGTTTACGGAATAAACAGAAATGACCAACACCGGCAAAAAAATCGGCCTGGCAGTCGTCGGGTGTGGTTATTGGGGGCCTCATCTCATGCGCAACTTTTCCGATCAGCCGGACGGCGATCTGCGCTGGCTGGTGGATCAAGACCCTCAACGGCTCAAGCGTTGCGGGGAACGGTATCCGCAGGCGCGGACCGCGTCCACTTTGTCCAAAGTGCTCGCCGATCCGAAGCTGCAGGCGGTGGCCCTGGCCACGCCCGTGAGCACCCATTACCCGCTGGCCAAACGGTGCCTTTTGGCGGGCAAGCATGTGCTCATTGAAAAGCCGATGGCGCAGACCGTTTCCGAGTGCGAAGAGTTGATTGCGTTGGCGGACAAAAAAGGGCTGACGCTGATGGTGGACCATACTTTCATTTTCACCGGGGCGGTGCGGAAAATTCGCGAGTTGATCGCCACCGGCGAGCTGGGGCGGATTTATTACTTCGATTCGGTGCGGGTAAACCTGGGATTGTTCCAGCACGATGTGAACGTGATTTGGGATCTGGCGCCGCATGACTTGAGCATCATGGATTACGTGCTGCCGCAAAAGCCGACCGAGGTTTCGGCCCACGGAGCCTGTCATGTGGCCGGAAGCAGTGTCGAAAACATCGCCTATCTCACGTTGAAATTCGATGACACGACGCTCGCGCATTTTCATGTAAACTGGCTGGCCCCGGCAAAAATCCGGCGCATCATCATCGGGGGCAGCAAAAAAATGCTCGTCTATGACGACTTGAGTCCCGACGAACGCATCAAAATCTATGATAAGGGACTCGTGCTGAAAGACAGGTCGGTGGCCGATTCACATCAGATTCTGGCTGGCTACCGCACCGGCGATCTTCACACGCCCAATATCGACTCGACCGAGGCGTTGCGGCGCGAAACGAGACATTTTCTGGATTGCATCCGGAAACGCCATACTCCGGAATCAGACGGACCGGCCGGATTGCGCATTGTTAAAATTCTTGCCGCCGCACAGGAAAGTCTGGCGACCCGCGGGAGTTGGATCACGTTATGAAACATCAGGAAATTGCCCCGAAGGGTGTGCCCGGTCGGGCCGCGACAGTCTGTCATTTCGTCAACCGTTTCGGCCGCACTCCCGGAGGCAGGTTGCTGGCAAAGGCCGGAAGCATCGTCCCCCTCGGTCTGTCCGACGGCGGCATCGCTGCGGAAAACCCGGCATCCATGATCAATCCATGAATCTCACTAGCCAGAAAATCCTGGTAGCCGGTGGCGCCGGCTTCATCGGTTCGCATCTGGTTGAATACTTGATTGAACGCGGACTGACGGTCGTGGTGCTGGACAATTTTCGAAACGGCAGCCGTGCCAATCTGGCCACGGTTGCCGGGTCGCCGCAGTTGGAAATCATTCAGGGCGACATTACGGACGCGGCGACGTGTCGGCGCGTGTCGCAGGACATCGACGTGGTTTTCCATCTGGCTTGTTTGGGGGTGCGTCATTCGTTGCACAACCCGCTGGAGAATCATCAGGTCAATGCGCTGGGAACATTGCATATGCTGGAGGCCGCCCGCGCCGCGAAAGTCCGGCGGTTCGTTTATGTCTCCACCTCGGAAGTCTACGGCCGGGCGATGGATTTTCCGATTCGTGAAACCACGGCCACCTGGCCATTGACCGTTTATGGCGGCAGCAAACTGGCAGGCGAACATTACACGCGCGCCTATTTTGAATGTTTCCAGGTGCCGACGGTTTGTGTTCGCCCCTTTAATAATTTTGGACCGCGCTCGCATTTTGCCGGTGACACCGGGGAAGTGATTCCCCGTTTCATGCTGCGCGCGCTGTCAGGCCTTCCGCCGGTGATTTTTGGGAATGGATCGTACACCCGTGATTTTTTATTCGTCCGGGACTGCGTGGAAACCCTGGTGAAGATTGCCGAATGTGACGCCCTGGTGGGTGGGTTGGTCAATCTGGGTTATGGCGAGGAAACCCGCGTGGACGAACTGGCAAAATTGGTGCTCGAAATCACCGGGCGTATGGATTTGAAACCCACTTATGAAGCGGATCGCCCCGCGGATATTCCCCGGCTGTGGGTGGACACCGCCAGGTTAAGATCCGCCATCGTTTTCAAACCACAAACCAGTTTGCGCGACGGGTTGCGGGTGACCCTGGATCATTTCCGCAAACTGCACCAGGCGAATCCGCGCTGTCTGGAACAGATGACCGCGCGCAACTGGGAGGTCTGAAATGCAAACCATCCCGCTGGCCAAACCAGAACTGGGCGAGGCGGAAATTGCGCTGGTCACCGAAGCCATCCACAGCGGCTGGATCACCCAGGGACCGCGCGTGGCAGAATTTGAAAACGCCCTGGCCCGGACGGTGGGCGCGCGCCACGGCGTTGCCGTTTCCTCCTGCACCGCGGCCTTGCATCTCGCCTTGAAAATACTGGGGGTCGGTCCCGGCGACGAAGTCATCCTGTCCCCGCACAGTTTCATCGCCTCGGCCAACGCGGTCCGTTATTGCGGAGCGAAACCGGTGTTTGTGGACATTGATCCAGCGACGCTGAACATGGCTTCCGGGAAGCTTTCCGAAGCCATCACCTCCCGCACCCGGGCCATCATGGTGATCCATCAAGTGGGGCGGCCCGCCGACCTGGAAGCCATCGGCGCCATTGCGAAGGGCCACGGACTGCCCTTGCTCGAAGACGCGGCCTGTGCGCTCGGCAGCGAGTATCACGGCCAGCCAATCGGTTCCAATGGCTATTCCTCGCTGGTTTGCTTCAGTTTCCATCCGCGAAAAATCATCAGCACGGGCGACGGCGGAATGATCATGACGAACCATGACGAATGGGACACGCGGTTGCGACGATTGCGCCAGCACGGCATGTCGGTCAATGACCGGGAACGCCATCAGGCCGCCACCGTCGTGAGCGAAGAGTATTTGGAGTTGGGATATAATTACCGGCTGACCGATATTCAAGCCGCGTTGGGATTGGCCCAACTCGAGCGTCTGGCGGGAATCATTCAGCGTCGGCGGGCGCTGGCCGCGCACTATGACCTCGAACTGGCGCGCATTCAAAGACTTGAACTGTTCCGTGAACCCGGGGATTCCCGCTGGAACCACCAGACCTATCTGGTGCGGCTGCGGGAGGCCACCGCGGGTACGCGCGACCGGCTCATGCAAAAACTGCTGGATGCGGGCATTGCGACGCGGCGCGGCATCATGTCCATCCATCGTGAACCCTGCTATGCCAGCCCGGACGGCCCCCAACATTTTCCGGAAAGCGAACGCGCCAGTGACCAATGTCTTTGCCTGCCGCTTTATTCGCAAATGACCGGGGACGAACAGCGTCAGGTGGTGGAACAACTGTCTCGGGCGCTGGCATGAAATTATTTTCGTATCTTGAGGAAAATCCGGCCGCCTATGAACTGACCCAGCGGTTGTTGACCGTGAATTACCGTCTTTTTCTGGGCGAACTGAAGCGGGAAAAGTTTTTTGTTCCCGGCAAAAGCTATCTGGATGTCGGGTGTGGCACCGGTTTTTTGCGCGACCACCTTAAAAACGAAGACTACACCGGTCTGGATTCGAATCCGCGCTACATTGCGGCCGCCCGGCGCAAACGCGGCGATTGCTTTCAAGCGGGGAGTGCCCTGGAGCTGACGTTTCTGCAACGGAAATTTGACCGGATTATCGGCGTGGGGCTGATGCACCATCTTGATGATCAGCAGGCGAGGGCGGCGCTGGTTCAATTTTGTCTAAGGCTGAAGGCGGATGGGGAAATTTTCATCATTGACGCGCTTTGGCCCCAAAACAAAAATGTGGTTGGCCGGCTATTGCGCTGCTCCGACAACGGCGCGTTCGTTCGCACGCTTTTGAAATGGGACACATTGTTTCGGGAAACGCTCACGGTGCGTACTTTGCGGGCCGTGAAACAATGGCCCTTTGACTATATTATCATGCGGGGAACGGGTAAAATCGAAGCGCCAACAGCATGAGAACCTTATTCATCGGGGGAACGCGCCGTGGTTATCTTGCGCTTCAGGCGCTGATCGAATCCGGGGCGGATGTCGTTGGCGTCCTGAGTCTCACCCAGGATGACCACGAACGGGAACGCTTTGAAGAGCCCATCCGCGTGCTGGCGCAAGGCCGCGGACTGCCGGTCCGTGAAACGAAGTTGATGCGTGACCCGGGCCTGGACGGCTGGGCGCGGGAGCTGCAGGCGGAAACGGCGTTCGCGGTCGGCGTGCGGGTGCTCCTGCCCGGGTCTTTTTATTCCATTTTTCCCCGTGGCTGCTGGGCGGTGCATGACAGTCTGCTGCCGGAATATCGCGGTTTCGCCCCATTGAACTGGGCGATCATCAATGACGAGCGCGAAACCGGGGCAACCCTTTTCAAAATTTCAGAGAGGATGGACGGCGGTGATATTTTATTGCGACAGCCCATCCCCATCGGGGCAAACGAAACCGCGCCGCAACTTTACAAGAAAATCTGCGCGGCGACGGTGGAACTGGTGCGGCGGGGCTACGAATTGCTGCGACGGGGTGAAGGAACTCCCCAACCGCAAAACCATGCCGCCGGTTCCTTTACCGCGAGTCGCACGCCGGCGGATGGGTTGATTGATTGGAACCAGTCCACGCGCCGGATTTTCAATCTGGTTCGCGCGCTGACCTTTCCTTATCCGGGCGCCTTTACCTTTTATCAAAACCGGCGGCTGTTTATTTTATCAGCTGAAGAATTGACCCCTTCGCCGAAGTGGGTCGGGCGAATCCCCGGTCGCGTCATAAATCTGGTTCCAAATGCGGGGGTGGACGTGCTGACCAGTGACGGCGTCCTGCGGTTGTGCGAGGTTTCCACGGATGGTTTGACCCGGCAATGTGCCGCCGCCGTAATCAAATCAGTGCGCGTCAAGCTTGGCCTCGACCTCATCGAATTAAATGATCGTCTGTTTCAACTTGAACACCAAATGAAACAAACGGGTGTTCCAACCCATGAATAAATTATCGCTCATCATTGCCGCTTTCAATGAAGAGCAGAGCCTACCCCTGCTCTATGAAAGAATTGCCCGCCTGGATTGGCGCGCGCTCGGGATGGAAATTGAAATCATTTTCGTGGATGACCATTCCCGTGACCGCACGCTCCAAATCCTCCGGGGATTCGCCGCGCAGGATTCACGGGTGAAATGGCTCCGTTTTTCCCGCAATTTCGGCAGCCACAAGGCCTTTACCGCCGGTTTGGAATATGCCACGGGCGACGCGGCGGTGATCCTGGCGGCCGATTTGCAGGACCCGCCCGAAACCATCCCATTACTGGTCGACAAGTGGCGCGCGGGCGCAAAAGTGGTTTGGGCGGTGCGCGGTGCGCGCGCGGGGGAAAGTTGGGTGAACAAGTTTTTTGCCCGACTCTATTACCTGTTGATGCGCCGCTATGCCATTGCCGACCTGCCGCAAACGGGCGCTGATTTTCTGCTCATGGATCGTGTCGTGATGGATGCGCTGCGCGCGGCGCCGGAACGAAACACCTCATTACTGGCATTGGTTCAGTGGATGGGTTTCGAGCAGGCGCAAATCGTTTACACCAAGGAAGCGCGGCAGGCCGGGGTTTCCAAGTGGACTTTTTTCAAACGCATCAAACTGGCGGTGGATTCCTTTGTCAGTTTCTCCTACGTGCCCATCCGCCTGATGTCGTTGCTGGGATTCTGTTCGGCGGCGCTGGGGTTTCTCTATGCGCTGTTTTTGGTGATCCGACGTATTCTCTACGAAGCTCCCATTGAAGGCTGGACGTCGCTGATCTGCGTGGTGCTCATCACGTCGGGCGTGCAGCTTATCATGCTGGGCGTGCTGGGTGAATATCTCTGGCGCACCTTTGATGAAAGCCGTCGCCGGCCGCGCTATCTCATTGAGGAGAGTCACGGCATTGATGGCAAGGCCCTCACGTGAACGAGATGATTCCAAGCAATCGGATCGGCCGCGGATCAATTCATCATTTCACAGGGTGTTCTGCCGGCTGGCATTGCGCCGCCAGCTTCACGTGCCTTGTCTCCGCCTGATCCTGTGGTGTGGCAGCCGGTTCCGCAGGGAACGACCAGATCATTTCGCATCAGGTTTGTAGCCGGAGAACCGTATCACGGAGAGGTCTTCGAAGGAGCTGACCGGCCCAGCCGCGGAAATTTTCTGGGCCTGTGCTTGCAGTGCCTGGTCCAGCAGTTGCACCGTAACTTGCGTGTTCCAGCAATAAAAATACGACCCCAACCACCACTGGGTCGGCAACCCCGGCGGCGGCGGGGGAGGCATGGGTGGCAATTGCTGCGGGCGCACCACGGGGACACTTCCCACCAGCCAGACACTGTTACCCTTGCGCAAGGTGCCGGTGATCTCACGCAACACCGGAGCCATTGCCTCCGGCTGGTTCATTTTTTCCAATATTAGGTCGTTCCGATGCACCTTGTGTGAGTCAATCGGAGGTACGGTCATCCAACGGGTTTGGCCGCGATAATACCGGTCAAAGGTGATTCCCTCCCAAATGTTTTCCACCACGATGAGGTCTCCGGCCGATGCCTTCTGACTGAGAACGGCGGCAATCAGGTCCACATTGCTTCGCCGGGTATGCGCTTCCGCCCATACCGACCTTGATCCCCAACTCATCACCACCAGCATGAACCCGATACGGAACCATCCCCAGGGACGCAGCGCCGGCCAGTTCGCGCTTAATATTCCATCGAGCGAAATGGCGCATAGGCCGAGAATTTCGATGTAATACCACGGTTCCATGAACGAGTGCAGTTTCAGCAGAAAAGCGAAACACCCCGCGATTCCCAAAAGTATGCTTACCCCACAGAACAGGGCCAGGTCGGCGCGGACCCGGGCCGGGGCCGCTGTGGCAGTCTCCGGGTTCTGGAGCCGGCGTCCGTGTGTCCATTGCATGACCACGGCCACAACCGATCCACCCAACAACAGCTCAACCCAGATTTCAACCCAGAACCAGGCTTGGGGGCCGCTGGCGCCACCGGGGTTGGCACTGCTCTGGGCCGCCAAGGCATTGCAGAATCCATACCAGATGGTGGAGGCATTGAAAAACGGTTCCCGGATGAGCGGCAGGTAAGTCGCACCCTGGTGGATGATGGGCAGGTATAACGCCAGCGACGCGCCCGACACGACCCCAATCCCCGCCAGCGCCCACAGTGTTTTCCACTGCCGCCGCCGAATCGTCACCGCGGCCCCGCCGGCCAGCATCGCGCACAGAAAAGTCACGTCATTATAGAGGCAATGCGTGAAAAGAAGGCAGACCAGACCGGCCCCCAGAATCCGCGACCTCGACGGGAACTGCACCATTCGCCAGATCATTCCGAAACTGAGCACCAGCAGGCAACTCGCCAGGCCATAAGCCCGATTTGCTCCCACGATAAACAAGAACGCTGGCAGGCTGCCCAGCAGCGCAATGCTCAGGATCGGCGCGCGCGCCCCCAGCCAGCGCGAACATAACCACAACAAAGCGAGGAAAAGAAAACCCACGCACAAACCCAGGACGCGGATGGTCAAGTCACTGTTCAACAGGCCGAGAAAACCACATCCGCGCAGCAGCAGCGGCCAGAGGGGTGGAAATGACTCGAAGGGCAGGTTGTCCCAGAGTTCCTTCAGGGAAGGCATCTGCGCCATGTTGATGGTGTTGGTTTCGTCGCGCCACAAAGGTCCCGCATGCATCGCCGTGAGCACCAGCAGGATCGCCGAGAACGCGGTGCCGATCAGCGCCGCGGCGGCTTCTGCCCCGGGTTTTGGTGGTCGCTTCAACGGCATGGTTTTGAGATTGGAGGCCTGAACCGGCCCTTCAAGGGGTTTGAAACAGAAGCGTTTTCAATGCCATATTCGAACATTGCCGCGCAGAAAGTGCCCGGCCGCCTCACGCAGGGCAACGCGAATTTTAAATCGCCAGCAACAGCCGCTTGATTTCCTTCAAACGCGCCCCGGCCGCCTTCTTCGTCAGGCGCGGGAATTTTCCTCCAAGCGTGATGAAATCACCGTGGCGCGTCAGCATCAATTTGTCATCCTTGACTTCGATGACCGTCACTGCTTTTTCGCCAGCCAGAATTTTCACTTCGGCCACCAGCAGCAGCAATTCCACCGGCGGTGGCGGCGGGCCGAAACGGTCGCGCAATTCCTCCTGTAAATTTTCCAACGCGGATTTGTCCGTTGCCTGCGCGAGTTTGCGATAGATTTCGATGCGGTGCTGCGGTTCGGTGACGTAATGATGGGGCAGATACGCACCCCTTGCCCCATCCCTCTCCCCGCTCGGCGGGGAGAGGGTGGCCGCAGGCCGGGTGAGGGGTTTGACACTTTCGTTTTGGGACGGCATGCCGTCCCTCCCATCTAAAAAATCCAGGTTCACACTCACTTCCACGCGCGGCTTCACCTTCTCGCCCTTGAGCGACGAAACGCTTTGCTTGAGCAACTGACAATAAAGTTCGAAGCCGACGGCGGTGATATGGCCGCTTTGTTCCGCGCCGAGCAGATTTCCCGCGCCGCGGATTTCGAGGTCGCGCATGGCGATTTTGAAACCGCTGCCGAGTGTGGAGTATTGCCGGACGGCGCTGATGCGTTTGCGCACGTCGGTCAGCAGGCTCACGTGGCGCGGCAACAACAGATACGCGTAGGCCTGATGTTTGTAACGCCCAACGCGCCCGCGCAATTGATACAAATCGCTCAGGCCGAACCGATCGGCGCGGTCGATGATGATGGTGTTCGCGTTCGGGATGTCCAGGCCGCTCTCGATGATGGTGGTGGACAGCAGGATGTCCGCCTCACCGTTGACGAACTTCGTCATGACCTCTTCCAGTTCGTCGGCGTCCATCTGACCGTGGCCGACGACGATGCGCGCGTGCGGCAGAAGCCGTTTCAACCGGTCGGCCATCAGCTGAATTGTCATCACGCGGTTGTGCAGGAAAAAAATCTGGCCGCCCCGGTTCAGTTCGCGCTGGATGGCGTCGCGAATGACGCGTTCGTCGAATTGGGTGACGATGGTTTCGACCGGCAGGCGGTCGTGTGGCGGCGTCTGGATGGTGCTCATGTCGCGCGCTCCGGTGAGGGCCAGGTAAAGCGTGCGGGGGATCGGCGTGGCGCTGAGCGTCAGTACATCCACCAGCGTGCGCAGGCGCTTGAACTTTTCCTTGTGCAAAACGCCGAACCGTTGCTCCTCGTCAATGACAACCAGGCCGAGGTCCTTGAAGGTGATGTCGTTTTGAATCAGCCGGTGGGTGCCGATGACGATGTCCACGACGCCGTTGGCCAGGTCCTGGACGACCCGCTGTTGCTGGCGGTGGGTGCGGAAGCGTGAAAGCAATTCGATGCGCACCGGATAATCCGCCATGCGCTCCCGGAACGTGTTGAAATGCTGTTGCGCCAGGACGGTCGTGGGCACGAGCACGGCGACCTGCCGGCCATCCATCACGGCCTTGAACGCCGCCCGGATGGCCACTTCGGTTTTGCCGAACCCGACGTCGCCGCAGATCAACCGGTCCATTGGCTTGGGCCTCTCCATGTCGGACTTGGTTTCCTGAATCGCGCGCCATTGGTCCGGTGTTTCCTCAAAAATGAAGGCGCCTTCGAACTCGCGCTGCCAGGGGACATCGGGTTTGAAGGCATGGCCGGGTTGGGATTCGCGCACGGCCTGGATTTGCAGCAGTTCGGCGGCGACATCGCGCACGGCGCGTTCGGCCTGTTCCTTCGCCTTGCGCCAGCGTGTGCCGCCCAGTGTGTTGAGCGGCGGATGCGCCTTGCCCGCGCCTACATACTTGCCGACCAGATGCGCCTCGGTTACCGGCACATACAGTTTGGGCGGTTCCTCGCCGGGATGGGCCGGAGCGTATTCGATGACCAGGCACTCGGTGCCGGCATCCGGGGTCCGGGGTCCGGGATCCGGGAATTCGGTTCGCGAACTCACGGGCAAGTTTTTCAGGCCGAGAAAGCGGCCGATGCCGTATTGGAGGTGGACGACGAGGTCGCCTTCCTCCAATGCGGTGAAATCGATGTCGAGCGCGGAACGGGTGGCGAGTGCGTGCGGCGATTTCAAACGGCGCGGACGCTGGATTTTATAACGGCCAAAAATCTCCGCGTCGGTGACAATGACGAGTTTGGCGTCGTCGCAAAGGAAACCGCGGGCAAGCGAGCCGATTCGCGTCTGGGGTCTGAGGTCCGGGGTTCGGGGTTGTGCGCCGGCGGGGTGTTTTCCTGGATCCGGGACGCCGGACCCAGGACCCGATTCTTCCCAAATCTCGCCGAACCGCTGCCTTTCGCCGTCGTTATTGCAAAAGACGTGCACGGCGTAGCCTTGCCGCAACCAGCGATAAAGCTGGCTAAAAAATTCGCGGCGCTGGGTCTCGAGAATGGGCAATTCCTGCGCGCGCCCGGCCAGGGGACGGTAAACATCGAGAGAAGAAAATAACTGAGCGCCCCTCGCCCCGTCCCTCTCCCCGCCGGGTGAGGGGATGGTTTCTTCCTCGCTCAAGTCCAGTTGCGTCATGCCGCGATGATTGAGTTCGGTCCGGAAGGTTTTCCAGGAAATGAAAAAGGGATCGTTTGCGGGGATTTGCTGCGCGTATTCATCGGCGCGCAGGGCGAGTTGTTCCGGCTCGCAAAGCAGAAAAATTGTCTCCGTAGGCAGATAATCCAGGAGAGTTGCGAACGCGTTGACTGTGGACTCCGGACTTTGAACGTTGGACTTTAAAATTCCGAGTTCGCCGCCCGGCGGAATGGCGGCTTTTAAAATTTCCTCACGCGAGATTTGCGTGAGCGGATCGAAGTGGCGGAGCGACTCCAGTTCATCGCCGAAGAATTCCAGCCGCGCCGGCCAGGGACTGGTCAGCGGCCAGACATCGAGAATGCCGCCGCGCAGGGCGATCTCGCCTTTTTGAGTCACTTGCGCTTCGAGTTCGTAACCTTGCGCTTCGAGCCATTCAATCAAATCGAGCGGGGTCATTTTGTCGCCGCGTTGCAACACACGCGTGCGCTTTTGGATTTCGCCGGGTGGAAAGGTTTGCTGGAGCAGGGCGGTGACGCTGGTGACGACGATGGCGGATTGCGGAGGGTGAGTTGCGGGCTGGCCGGACAAGGCCACCAGGGTTTGGAGGCGGTCGCTGATGGTGTCGGCGTGCGGCAGCCTGCCTTCGTGGGGCAGAACTTCCCAGGCGGGATAAAATAGCAGTCGAGGTTCAAGGGTCGAAAATCGGGGACCCGATTCACCGGGCGGTTCTTGCCCTCGGCTTTCGTCCCTCGTCTCTCGACCGGCGGAAAGCCAGGTTTCGATGTCCTGCTGGAAGCTTTCCTGGGTTTTCAGGTCCGGCGCGACGATGACGAGCGGTCGCCGCGGGAAAAGGTTCTGGAGCAGAACCGCGAGAAACGGCTGAGCTGCCTGGCAGACGCCATCGCCGGACAGCACTCCGCCACGCTCCAATCGCCGGGCGAGGTATTGCACGGCGGGAGCCTGCGTGATGTCAGCGAACAAATCGCTTGCCGCCGACGCTGCCGCGTTTTGCGCCAAGCCAAGGGAAGGTCGCAGCGGAAAACCGGAACGTCAAGCCGGCGACGATGATTCAGGGCGGGTGGTTTTGCGCCGAAGCGTGCCAGCCGCTGACCAGAATGACCGTCATGTTTTCCATGGGATTGATGAAAATGGTTGAGGAATCAACCAAGGGCGCGGCGTTGGTGATATGATGGATGAGGAAATAGCTGAGTTCGACGCCCCAGGCGTCCGAATAGGGCTGATCGGCCCAGCCCTGCGGACCATATGGGGCTGGCGGGAGTTCAACGGGGGGCGCTCCAGATTCAGGCGCTGGAATTTGTCCAACCAGCCAAACGCGGTGACCGGAAGAGAGGGTGGTTTTTACCCGCTCCAGCACTGGTTCGATGGCGTTGGTCATTTGAAGCTCTGCTTTGAGGAGGTCATAGCGATGGAACCGATAGTCCGCGAGTGGAGGGAGCGTGGTCCAGGGTGCGGTTCCCCGGTAATAATAGGCAAAGGTAAGGCCATAATACCAGGGATGAACAATCACCAGGTCGTCGGGACCGGCCTTTTGTGAGACCTCGGCGGCCACCAAATCACCATTCGTTTGCCGCCATTTTAAACTGGAAAATGCCGGGGAAAAAGCAAGCGAACCGGCGATGACTGCCATCACCAACACCACCAGGCGAGCCCGCGGGTGAATTCGGGACAAAATGACGTCGCAACACACCACGGTAAAACCCATCGCCGGAAGGTAATACCAACATTGAGTGGGCAGGCCCGTCAGTTTGATGAAAATTCCAAAACCGGTCAATCCGATGACCAGGGCCATGCTGGCGAACAAAGGCAAATCCTGCTGAACATCGGCATCCTCGCGGGAAAGGTTCTTCAGCGTGTAACCCGCGCCAAAAACGGCGGCGACGATGGGAAGCGCCAACCAGACACCGGCCAAAATCCCGGTGGCTTCGGCAATACGGTTCAAGAATATGGTCCAGGTAATGCCCGTTTTGTTGACAATCCACCAGCTCTGGGCGTGATCGATTGGAGAAACATAGGGCAGCAGGGAAAGTGCAGCCACCGCGCCGATGCCTAAAATGGCAATCGCGTGGCGCGGCTGGCTTCGGCGAAAACAAACCCCCGCGCCGGCGGTGCAAACGGCCAGCACAAAAAATGCATTCTGGTAAAGCAACTGAACGCTTAACACCACTGCCATCCCGGCCATCAAAGCGCGCTTCCCGTCCGGCACTTCGATGAAACGCCAGATCAGCGAGACCGCCAGCACCATGCACGCCGTGGCCAGGCCGTACGCGCGGATGGAATCGCCATACCGAATCATTGTGAAATTCAATCCCGCGAGAGCCAATGAAAGCAGCGGCAATCCTTTGCCCATCATTCGGCCGGCGGCCCAATATGCCGTCAGCAGCAACAACCCGCAAACCAGTCCGAGCATTCGCAAGCCGGCATCGGTGGCTCCTGGTCCCGACATCGTCCAGAGCCGAACCAAAACCGGGAATACTATCGGACAATGATCATGCGGCAAGGCCTGCCAGGTCTGGCCCAACGTTGGCAGCCGGGAGATGTTGGCAACGGCCACCTCGTCGCGCCAAAGACCGCCCGCGTGCGTCAAAAAGGTGAAATGCAGCCAGATGGCCGCCAGGCTGATGACCACGGCAATGATCCAATCGGGGTGACTAAGGATTTTTCGGGTCATGGGGTGTTGGCGGTTTTGCCGGGGGCATGGCCGGTGTTCGCTGGTAGATCAAAAGGGCGCTGCCTTCCGGCGCGGGCGTGATGGGAAAACTGCGGAGCAGATGGTAATTCGTCCGGTAGGAATCCCACCAGTCAAAGATTTCATGGTCCGATCCCGGCCGGCTGATCCACGAGTCGTTGAAGGTGACCACGGCCATGCATTCCGGCCGGGCCGATTCAATTTCACCGATCATTTCCTGCTGCATCCGGCGCGCGAACGGCTGCGGCTCCATCAGCGCGTAGGTGTAGAGGTAGCTGGTGGCCGAACGCCGGTGTGAAAGAAAATAGATCTCCGGTTCCGAACCCAGTACCGCCACCCGTGCATCCGGCGGCGTGTTGGCCTGGATAAAAGCGGCGGCCGACCCGGCCTGGGAAAACAGGTCAAAGCCATAAATCGCGCGGCTGGCCTGGGCCGGCCTCAATTCCAACCACACCTGCCGGTTGAGGAAAACACCCACTGCCACCATCAGCCCGAACGCCACACCTGGCCATGCTTTCCTTAAGGCGGCGGGGCCGGCGGCGTTCTGGAAAATTGATTCCGCACCGCTGATGCCACAACCGGCGAGCAGCGCCACAGCCGGCAGGGCCAACAGAAAATAATGCGGCCGGAAATAAAAACCGGGGCAGGTGGCCAGCAGTGAGGCCAGGGCAAAGCCAATCAGCGCGAACCGGTATTCTCGCAAGCGCAGGTCCAGCCAAAGCCATCGCAAGCCAATGAGGGCGGCAATCCAGAACAGTGCGTTTCCACCCACCGCCTTGGAAAACCCGGTGAAAAAATTCATCGGGACATCGGCCGGCGGCACCAGCGACACATATTGCCTTGCGTAACTGATGGTCCAGAACCAGAACCGGTCCAGGACTCCGGCGTGCCAGAGCACCAGGCAAGTTAGACCCAGGGGTAGCGCCACGCCCAGGCTGCCGGCCGCCAGGAGCGGCAATCTTTTGGTCCAGACCATTCCCGGCGGGCGCGGCCCGGCAACCGCCAGAAACATCAATCCCCACAGGCAGAAGAAGATGCCGTGCTGAATCATCAGCATGGCCATGCCCAGCATGAATCCTCCGGCCAGCGCACGTCCCCAACGGATTGACTCGCGAACCGGCAGGAGCAGGCACAAACCCGCCGTGGCGAACAAGGCCACAAAATGCGCGGCATGTCCTTCCAGGCCCAGAATGGCCGGCGACGCGGCCATGACTGTGTAGGCGCCCGCTGCCACCAGCCCAGCGGTTTCATCCAGCAGCCGCCGTCCCAGCCAGAAAAGCATTCCCGCAGTCAATGCCGTCGCACACAGCACGCCCAGATGAATTCCGGCCGGGGTCTGCCCAAACCCGGCCATGATGATGGCGTAGGCGGCGTACGTACCGGGAAATTTCATGTTACCGGCAAGCTGGTAAGGGGGGACGCCCTGCAACATCAACTGGCCGGCATAGGCGTACTCCCCTTCGTCGCGCTCGAGCGGGAGGCTCAACAACCGAAACCGGACCACCACGACAAGCAGGATCGTCGCCACCACAAACCACCGCACCCAGTGCCGGTGAGGAAATTTGTAACGTTCGGTCGGCGCAACGAATGATTGCGTCATGCGTGTGCAATTGAGCAAATCAGGCGGATGGGAACAAGCGAATTTGCCAGCCGCAGGGGTTAAAAAATGGTGGCGGCTTTCCGGCGTTTCTGTTTGACGTGGTTTCCGGCAACCCCGCAACCTTGCCGCGCATGAACGAAAACATCATGGCGCCCAATCCGTGGATGCTGCTGCCGTTTGTGTTGTTGCTCGGCGCCATCGCCCTGGGGCCGTTGCTCGCCCCACGTTGGTGGTCGTGGCATTATCCCAAGGTCGCGCTTGGTCTCGGTGTCATCACCCTGGGCTATTACCTTCTGGTTCTCCGGGCGCCGGACCGCGTGCTGCACGTGGCGCATGACTACGCCAGTTTCATCCTGCTGGTCGGCTCGCTGTTTGTGGTTGCCGGCGGCATTCACATCCACGTGAAGGGCGAGGCCACGCCGCTGACCAACGTGGTTTTTCTGCTGACCGGCGCCGTTCTGGCGAATGTGTTGGGCACGACCGGCGCGGCCATGCTCCTGATCCGGCCGTGGCTGCGGATGAACCAATATCGCGTCACGGCCCACCATGTTGTTTTTTTTATTTTCATCGTGGCGAACGTGGGCGGCTGCCTGACGCCCATCGGTGATCCGCCGTTGTTTCTGGGTTATCTCCAGGGGGTTCCCTTCTGGTGGGTGGCGGAGCATTGCTGGCGGATGTGGGCCATGGGCGTTGGAATCCTGCTGGCCATGTTCTACGTCGTGGACCGGCACAACTTTCTCCGCGCGCCGCGGGAAATCCGTCAAATGGAGACGGCGCCGGAAACCTGGAAATTCGACGGGCTGGCGAATTTGTTTTTTTTGGCCCTGATTCTGGGCGCGGTGTTCATCCACCACCCGGTCTTTCTGCGCGAGGGCATCCTGCTGGCCGCGGCGGCGGGTTCCTGGTGGACCACTCCCAAAGCCGTGCACGCGGCCAATCGTTTCAATTTCCATCCGATCCGGGAGGTGGCCATTTTGTTCATCGGCATTTTTGCCACGATGATTCCGGCGCTCGACTGGCTTGATTTGCACGCGCGGGCGTTGCTGGGCGCGCAAGCGACCCCGGCATTTTTTTATTTTGGCACGGGCACGCTGTCCACCATGCTGGATAACGCGCCGACCTATCTCAGTTTTTTGAGCGCGCTCCTGGGTGCGAGCGGCGCGAGGGATATCGCGGAACTCCTGGGCCGGAATGCCCTGAATCTGGCCGCCATCAGCGTGGGGGCGGTCTTTTTTGGCGCGGCCACTTACATCGGCAACGGGCCGAATTTCATGGTCAAGGCCATTGCCGACCACGAACAGGTCCGCACCCCGACGTTTCCGGGATTTGTCTGGAAATTCACATTGCCGTTCCTGTTACCGATGCTGCTGACAGTGTGGCTGGTCTTTTTCCGCGGCTGATTTCAAACATTTTCTTTGCGCGCGGCTCCGGTTTGCGGGAAAATGGCACTGTTCCGTTTAACATTGGAGTGCGAACGCTCTACAACATTCTATTCACGATTTTCTTCGTGTTGACCGCGCCGTATTATTTCCTGCGGATGTGGCGGCGCGGTGACTGGCTGTCTGGTTTTTTCGAGCGGTTTGGTTATTACAACCGGAACCTCAAGCAGGCGCTGACCAACCGCCAGGTGATCTGGCTGCACGCCGTCAGCGTCGGCGAGGTCAATCTGTGCACTCAACTCATCCGCGCCCTCGAACCGCGCATGCCCAACCTGAAAATCGTGGTTTCGACGACGACGACGACCGGCATGGCGGAACTGCGCCGTCATTTGCCGCCGCACATCAGCAAAATTTATTATCCCCTGGACGGGCGGCGAACCGTCCTCCGGGCCCTGGACACTATCAATCCCGTGGCCATTGTGCTGTTTGAGGCGGAAATCTGGCCCAACTTTCTGTGGCGCGCGCGTGATCGCCGGATTCCCCTGTTTCTGGCCAACGCCCGGTTGTCCAGCCGTTCCTACCGCGGTTATCGGCGGTTTGGATTTTTATTCCGCCCGCTGTTTGCGGCCTTTGCGGGCGTCAGCTCGCAAAATGAGGCCGACGCCGGGTGTCTGCGGGAGATCGGGTGCCGGCCCGAAGCGATCCGGGTGGTGGGCAATTTGAAATTCGATGCGGCCAAAATCGACGGGCACCGCCGGCTCGACGTGCCGGCGCTGTTTCAGCAGATCGGCGTGCCGCCGGACGCGCCGATTCTGGTGTGTGGCAGCACGCATGCCGGCGAGGAAGTTGCCCTGGCGGAGATTGCGCAACGGTTGCGGATATTGTTTCCCGGGCTTTTTCTGGTGCTGGTGCCCCGGCATTTCGAGCGATGCCGGGAGGTGGGACGGCAATTGCACGAGCGGGGCGTCAAATTTGTTTATCGCAACGAAATCCTTGCCAGCGCGCGGTTTTCCGAGGGGCAAATTGAATGTTTGCTCGTGAATACCACCGGCGAGTTGCGGTTTTTCTATGAACATGCGACATTAGTGTTTGTGGGCAAGAGCCTCACGGCGGTCGGCGGGCAGAATCCGATTGAGCCGGGGGCGGCGGGCAAGGCCATGGTATTTGGGCCGAACATGCAAAATTTCACCGACATTGCGCGAACTTTCACCACCCGGAACGCGGCGATCCAGGTGGCCGATGCGGAGGCCCTGGAGACGGTGATCGGCGAATTGCTGGCGGATGAAAACCGGCGCGAGGAATTGCGGCGTAACGCGCTCCAGGTCGTCCGCGAAAATCTGGGAGCCGTGGGACGGACGGTGGATATGATCTTGGAAAATCTGAAGGGCCGTGGGATTTATATTGTGCCGGAAAAATAGGTTCATCATGAAGTTTCCCCGCTTGACGAAACGAAACGGGCCTTTCCATATTCAGGCCGCTTTTGGTGATGAACCGGGAGCATTGAGTGCGTATGTTGAAATCGAAGGTTCGTAAGGCCGGGGCGAATTCCGCCCGGGAAAAAGGAGCGCGCAGCACGACCCTGTCCGCGCCGCCCCCCCCGGATCCGGCCACCGACCCATCGCGGAACGGCGCCCGCCCGGATGCGCCCGCCCGCGATGTTTCGGAAATTATCAAGCAACTGATCCGGCTGGCGCAGGAGCAGGGGCATTTGGCATATAATGACATCAGTGACGCCTTGCCGGACAATGTCACCGAGTCGGAACTGGATGAAGTTTTTGGCAAGCTGCGCAGTCTGGAGATCGAGATTGTGAATCAGGCGGAGGTGGACCGCGTCAAAACCGCCGAGGTCGAGGAGGAGGATGCCAGCCCGCTGGACGCGCTCGACGATCCGGTGCGGATGTATCTCAAGCAGATGGGGCAGGTGGCGCTGCTGACGCGCCAGCAGGAGGTTGAAATTTCCCGACGCATCGAGGCGGCCGAAAACGAGGTCCGCAAAACCATTTACGACCTTGGTTTTGCCGGCAAGGAGCATATCGCCCTGGGGGAGAAGCTTCTGGCCGAGCCGCCGCGTGAACGTTTCGACCGGGTCATTCTTGACAAAAAAGTGGACAACCGCAATGCACACCTCCGCGTGTTGCGCCGGCTCGTCACCCGCGTCCACGAAATCGACCAGGACGTGGATCACAAATACATCACCTGGCGGGACGCCCGCACCCAGGTTCACCGCCGCCGCGCGCAGGCGGCGTTTAAACGTGCAAATCAAAAATTACAGGCAAATTTTTCCAAATTTTGCTGCAAACACAAGGTCATCGAGGAAATGGCGCTGGTCGCTGAAAACATCCACGACAAGTTGCAATACAGCCTGCATGCCCTCGCGGAGGCGGAGGCGCAGCGCGAATCCTCGGCCCAGCAGCACCTCGTCGAGGCCGAGCGGCAGAAGATCCAGGCCCTCGAGGAATTCGTCCGGATGCCGTGCGCGGATTATCTCAAGGCTTTTGACCGGCTGCGCGAATTCTCCACCCAGGCCCTGCAGGCCAAAACCGAGATGGTCGAGGCCAACCTGCGCCTGGTCATTTCCATCGCCAAGAAATATACCAACCGCGGCCTGTCGTTCCTCGATTTGATTCAGGAAGGCAACATGGGGTTGATGAAGGCCGTGGAAAAGTTCGAATACCGTCGCGGCTACAAATTTTCCACCTACGCCACCTGGTGGATCCGCCAGGCCATCACGCGCAGCATCGCCGACCAGGCACGCACCATCCGCATCCCGGTGCACATGATTGAAATCATCAACAAACTGATGCGCTCACAGAAACGCTTGATTCAGGATCTTGGCCGCGAACCCACCCCGGAGGAAATTGCCGAAGACATGCAAATCCCGGTGGAACGCATCCGCGCGCTGTCGAAAATGTCGCAGCAACCCATCTCCCTCCAATCGCCGGTCGGTGATACCGAGGACGCCAATTTCGGCGACTTCATCGAGGACAAGGGCGCCGACAATCCGTTCGACATCACCAGCTTCAGTTTGCTCAAGGACCGGTTGGGCGATGTCTTGTGCAGCCTGACCGAGCGCGAGCGGAAGGTTTTGGAATTGCGTTTCGGCCTCGGCGACGGTTGCGCGCGCACGCTGGAGGAGGTCGGCCAGCAATTCCGGGTCACCCGCGAGCGCATCCGCCAAATCGAGGCCAAGGCGCTTCGCAAAATGCGCCATCCGACGCGCATCCGCCAGTTGCACGGGTTCCTCGAAATTGAGGACCTGGAGTTAAACCTGAAGGCCGCCGAGTGAATTGCCTCAAGGCACCGCCGGGCGCGGCGTGGCCGGCCGGGCCTGAATGACTGCGGTCACGAGTGACAAACCTTCCGACCGCGCGGTCAATTTGATTTCGCCCGGCGCTTTCGTGGATTGCACGATGATTTGGGCGAGTCCATTGAACACGCTGCGTTGCCATTGGGGCATTTCCGGTTTTTCCTCCAGCCGCAAGGTCACGCCTTTGTCGATGCCGCCGGGGCCGGTCCAGTTCGCCAGCGCGACGGCGATGACATTCTCGCCGGGATGGAGAAAGCGTTTCACATCAAAGGACGGCGACGACTGCCAGTCGTGGGATTCCCCGACCTTCCGGCCGTTGACATAGACCCAGCCGTCCTCATCGATCATGCCGAAACAGAGTTCAACGCTTTCAGCCGCCAGTTGTTGTTCGGTGACCTGGATTTTGGCGCGGAAAACCGCCTGGCCGCGGTCCGACAACGGCCCGCTGTCGGCCCGGGGATCGACCGGTGCCCAGCTCGAATCGTCGTAATCGGTTTCCAGTTCAGGCAGCTTGGTTCCATAAACGTCCGGCATTGTTTTCCAGTGCCAGCCGTCATTGATGGCAACCGTCTGGCTCGGCCATTTGGCCAGATAAATGTCCGGCTCATGACAACTGGGGTCGCCGTTGCCAACGCCCAGGATTTTTCCGGGGCCGTCCAGGTCAAACTCCACCAGATTGGTTGCCACCGGCACCACGCGGTTCTGCGCGTCGCGCACGGAAACGGTGACGACGCTCACGTCCTCGCCGTCGGCATTGATGGTGGCGCGGTCGGGTTCCAGTTGAACGGCGGCGGGGTCGCCGGTCGTTTCCACCTTCGTCTGGGCGATCAATTTGCCGTCAGCGTCGTAGCCCTGGGCCGAGAGCGTGCCGGGTTCGTACTTTGCCGTCCATACGAGGTGTGAATTGGGCTTCATGGTCTTGCGGCCAAGGCTCTGGCCGTTCAGAAACAACTCCACTTCCTTGCAGTTGCTGAAACACCAGACGTCAATGGCCTGGCCTTCCCGGCCCGGCCAGTTCCAATGCGGCAACAGGTGCAACACCGGCTGGTCCGTCCACCAGGACTGGTAGTAGTAGTAAAGGTCCTTGGGAAAACCGCACGTGTCCATGACGCCAAAGTGCGAATTGATGCACGGCCAGCCGTACGGCGTCGGTTCGCCGCGATAATCAAAACCCGTCCAGATGAACCCGCCCGACAGCCACGGACGGTCCGCAAAGTAACTCCACCAGCTTTCGGCCGTGCTCGACCAGGGTTGCGCGTTCGAATCGTAGGAACTCACGTAACCGCGCACGGCGTCGTTGGTGTAAATGCCGCGCGTGCTGACCGTGCTGCCCTGTTCGGTGCCGACTTCCGACTGGGTCGGATGTTCCCGGTGGTAATTGTCCATGTCCGTTCCGACGTGATAGTTCCAGCCGCGGACTTCGATGACGGAATTGATGTTGGCGTCGTAATCGTCGCCGACGGGCGCGGCATACGTGATCGGCCGCGTCGGGTCGAGACGCTGGAGCAGCGTCTGCATGGTATCGGCGACCCGTTTGCCGGCGGGCGAGTCCTGCACGGTGAATTCCTCGTTGGCGAGGCTCCAGATGGCGACGCTGGGATGGTTCCGGTCGCGCTGGATTTGACCCTCGAACTGGGCCAGGTTGGCCGCATCACTGCCGAGCAGGCGGTTTTCATCCATCACCAGCAGGCCGAGATGGTCGCAGGCTTCAAGCAGTTCCGGCGTCGGCGCGTTGTGCGACGTGCGGATGGCGTTGCAGCCCATCGCCTTCAATTTCTCGACGCGAAAATATTGCAGCCGGTCCGGCAACGCCGCGCCCACGCCCGCCATGTCCTGGTGGTTGCATGTGCCGTACAACTCGTAAGGTTTGCCATTCAGCAGAAATCCCTTGTCCGGATCGAAGGCGACGGTGCGGATGCCGAACTCGGTTTCCTGGCGGTCAACCACTTTGCCATCAACTTCAACCGTGGTGATGAGTTTATAGAGGTTGGGCGATTCGGGGGACCACAGCACCGGCGACTGGAAGGTTGTGTCCAGTTTGACCTCATGTTTGGACCCCGGTTTCATCGTGGCTGCTTCCTTGAAGGAGGCGATGGATTTGCCTTCCGGGCTGATGATTTCGCAGCGCACCGTCGCGTCGGCGCCATTGGTTTGGTCATTGAGCAATTGGGCATGAACGTGGATGGCCACCTTTTTGCCCGGTACATTGTCCTTGAACTGGCTGTAAACAAAAATTCCATCCGGCGCGATGGCCAGCGGTGCCGTTTTTACCAGCCAGACATGCCGGTAAATCCCCGCGCCTTCGTAAAACCAGCCTTCAAATTGTGAGGCGTCCACCTTCACCGCCACAATGTTTTGACTTCCATAATTCGCCACGTCGGTGATGTCATAACGAAAGCTGTCGTAGCCGCTGCTGTGATGGCCGACGAACCAGCCGTTCACAAACACATCGCAATCGCGATACACGCCGTCAAAGTCCAGCCAAAGCCGCCGGCCGGCGTCGCTGTCCGGCAGGTCAAACGTGCGGCGATACCACGCGACACTGTTTTGCGGGAAACCGGGGCCTACCGGTTTGAAACCGTGTCCGCCGTCGGCGTTGGAATCAAATGGCAATTCCACCACCCAGTCATGCGGCAGGTTCACCGGACGCCAGCTTGCGTCGCTGAAGGACATGCTCGCCGGGCCGCTGCCGGTGCCGGCCTTGGCCAGGCTTTGGGCAAAGCCCCAATCGTTGCCCAGATGAAATTTCCAGCCGAAATCCAGCAACAACCGTTCGCGGGGCGACGACATTTCGGCCCCGAACCCTTTCACGGCGGAAAGGGCAAGAAAGACGGTGAGTAAAAGACGGGAGACGAGGGTGATGGCTTTCATTATCAAGCAAGTTAGGAATTGAATCCACAAAGGCAACGCAAAAATCTGTAATCAAAATTCGTGACCCCACCCCACATCGCAACTCACAGATGCAGTTTCAGGAGGCCTACTTCCAGGGCGAGCGCTTCCTGTACATTGGTGTGCAATAAGCGTTGGGTGTGTTCCAGGGTTTGCAGGTTGTCCAGCGCCTGGCGCAGCGTGATTTTCTGGGCGACGGCTTCTGCTCCGGCCATTTGCGGGAAGCTCAGCAGGTCGCCGCTCACCGCCAAGGTGCGGAGCCAGACGTCCCGCAGCCACCATTGCACGAGCAACAGCAGGTCCGCGCGTTGCCGCCGGTATTCCGCTTCAATGGCGGCGGTCAGTTCGTCCTCCCATCGTTCGCGCAGGTCCTTTTCCACATCGTCATAGCGTTGCAACGGCGACCGCGCCGTGAACGCCTCGTCCACGCCCGCGCGGATTTCGGCGAGTTTTTGGAGCAACACGTCGAGCAGCCGATAACGGCCCAGCAGGCTTTTTTGTCCGTCCGCCGCCAGGGCGCCGAAACGGGCCAGCCATTCAGCCTGCGCATCATCGGCCGGTCGGGCGCCTTCAGTGGAGAAATTCAATCGCAGGCATCGCGACAAAATTGTCTCCAAAATCCGCTGGGGTTCGGTGGAAAGGAGAATCAAAACGGATTTGGCGGGCGGCTCTTCCAGCGTTTTCAAAAAAGCGTTGGCCGCCTGCGTGTTCAGGCGGTCCGCCGCCGCGATGATGGCGACCTTGTATTCCGCCTCGGTGGGTTTGAGCTGAATCTCGCGCATCAACTCGCGCATTTGCTCCACCGTGACGACCCGCGACTTGGATTCGGGCCGGGCCCAATGGATGTCCACGTGCGTTTCGTTGTCGATTTTCCGGCAGCTCGGGCATTCGTCGCAGCAGTCGGTGGCCACGCCGCCGGTTGTGACCGGTTTCCGGCAGTTCAATGTCTTGGCCAGCGTGCGGGCGAGCTGTTCCAGTTCCTCGAGCCGGTGGCCGGTGAAGAGGTAGGCGTGGCCGAGCCGCCCGCGCGCCAGCGAACGCTGGAGCAACTGGACGCCCTGCGATGGTTGGGGAAAGCTTTTGAACGCCATGCCGCCGTTGTTTTGGCTCAATTACGGGTTTCCGGCAAGTCCCTTCGGCAAATCACTGCGGTTGACGATCCAGGGACTGTTCAGCATTTCCGTGACGTTCGTGTTCCGCGCCAGGCTCCATTTCGCATTCCAGCTCATGAAGAACACCGTCCGCGGAAAGTTCGTTTGCACGCCCCGAAGGAACTGGAGGTAATCGTAATCGCCCGGCGGGTTCGACGGCCCGTGCGGCCCGAATTCCGTGAAACCAAACGGCTTGGGCAGCCGGGCCACTTCGGGATATCCGAGAATGTGATGGGTGTCCACAAAGTCCGTGTAGGCGTCAAGGCCGACCAAATCCACATAACGGTCGCCGGGATAATACACTGCCGTGTTGGTGCCGTGATTCGGGGCGTAGACCCAAAGCAAATTGTTCAGGCCCTTGGTTTTCGTAAAATAGTTAAACATCTGGCGCCAGAGCTTTGTAAAGGTTTTCGGGTCCTTCCCATCCCACCAGAACCAGTTGCCGTTCATTTCGTGGAACGGGCGCCACATCACCACCACGCCGTTGCTTTGAAGTTCCTGCAGCCCGGCGGCCACCTGGTCGAGTTCGTGCATCCAGCGCGCGTGCGTGTCCGTGTCGGGCGCCAGCAGGGTGTTGAGGTCAACGTCCTTGTCGCGCAGCCCGCCAAACGCGCTGTTGGTGGCCCGGGCCGGATTGTAAAGATGCGTGCTCACGGTCACCAGACCGCCGGCCTGCCAATACTCGATGGCTGCCTGGTTCGGGTCCTCCGTGGAAACCCCGCCCCGGCCGGCGTAATCCACACCCAAAATGGCCGGCCAGTGCCCGGTTTGGTCGTGGATTTCGGTCACCAGGTCAAGGTTCGCCCGGTTGCCAAAATTGGAAAACTGGCCGGACAACAAACGTTTGTCGGGTCGCGCTTCCAGACTTTGGAGGTACTGGAGGACGTTCCGGCCCCGGGCGTTCAGACGGGAATTGGCCGGCGCTTGCGGCGTGCGACAGCCGGCCACCAGCACCGCGGTGAACAGAACGCAGCAGATGCTTTTCATACCTGGTTTCCTCAAATGTCTTCCCGGTTCATGCCATCCTCAGTGGAGGATGTGAATGTGCCGTTGGATTATGCTGAAGCCAAACAAAAATGGCGCGAGCTTTGAAGTTTCCGTGGAATCCCATGAACATCCACCATTCAGTTTCTGGCAGCCGGAGTGTCGCTCGTGCCAGGCCTTACTGCACCGGAGTCCAGGTGTCGTCCGGATCATAGGTCGTCATGGCCGCGGCGATTTTCACGGTCTTCGGTCCGAGGTTCTTTTGATAAACCCTGCCTTGCTGGTTCACGATGAATGTCATCACTCCCGTGTTGCCCCATTCGGCCGGCCAGGCGACGAGCGCGAATCCCGCAATCATGCGGCCGTTGATGAGGTAGTCATATCTGCCGCCGGGCGCGTGTTTGCCCTGCCGCGTCAGGATTTTGAAATAATAGCCGTGATACGGTGCCTGCTCGTCGTTCAGCATTTTGGCCGTGCGATGATAGCCTTCCACCCGGGCCTGCGCGACGAGCGGTCCCAAGGGACTCAATTCCTCACCTGGTTTCGCCGGCCAGAAAAGGCCGTCATGGGTGCCGGGCGTGCTGCACAGGAACTGCGCGTAGGCAAGCACTCCGTCGCCCATGCGATCCTGGCCCGCATATTCGCGTTGCGCATCCACGTACGCGTTGCAGACAGCGATCACGCCCATTTCGTCCCGGCCGATGCGGCGGGCGAGAATCTCTTCCCTGCCCGCAGCGGTATCGAAGAACCATTGCCCGTCCTGTTTCACCAGCGGAATGGGAAATGGCCAGTCATTGGTGCCGGTTTCCAGCGTCATGTTGGAATCCGAATTCGTTGTCAACTGCGCCTTTTCCGTCAGATGTTGGACAAACAACTTGAATCCTTCGGTGGCCTGCACCACGTCGGGCGAAACCAAATCGCGTCCCGCCGGCCCAAAGATGGCGTCCAGGGCGTTGGTATCGTCGTTCCGGGCCGCTGCCACCAAGGCATTGACGGCTGCCTGCGGCGAAGCGAAGGTCTGTTCATCCGCCGCCGGCACACGCACCGGCAGCGTCAGCGCCAGGAGCGCCAGGCCGGGCCCGAACGTGCACGACCACATCCGGCGCCACCTTGAAAGGAGGCCCGGTTTCATCGGTGGCAATGTTTGCGTGGAAATCATGGGGTTGAACGGTTCAATGCTTTGGCTGGGAATTTGAACCGTGACCGCCACCACCGCCGGAGGGCATCGCTGGTCGCGGGGCCGGCGCCGAATGCTGGACGGGTGCCGAATGGGTCGTCGTCTGCATGCTCTGCCAGCCACGGTTACTGTAGGTTTTGGTGTCACGCGGATTCTGGATGCCAATGAACGCGCCGTTTGATTCAGGCCGCGCTTGATTGAAATCCACCGCTGGCGCTTCCGGCCGGGCTGTCGGGGCCGGGGTTCGTCGTGGCATGACTGAATCGGATACCGACCGGCCCACGGTGGCCACCACGGGTTGATTGTTGGGCACGCTCCAGCCCCGGTCGCCGCGATTCACCCCGACCGGGCCGGGCCGATTTTCAGGACGCCACACCGTGGTGTACCGTGTGTCCCGTTGACCCACGGGTTCGCGCCACCAGTTGGCGGGACGCGGATGGTCGTGGTTCCAGACAATGATCCGGTGGTTCACCCAGTCAAAATCACAATCCAGCCACCCGCCAAACGCATAGCCAACGCCGAAGGTGATAAAGGGTGAGCCATCCGCGGACTGATAATAAACCTGGTCCGGCTGATAAACCGGCACATAAATGACCTGGGTATCAACCGGAACAATTTCAATATAACCGCCGTCATCGATCACCTGTTGTTGCGGCGTGGATTGCAGGTTGCCGAGATTGTAAGCCGACGTGCGCAGCCGTTGAATGGAATTCATCACGTCCTGCGGTTGATTGAGAAAGGCCTGTCCGAGTTCCGTCGTCCAATTCAGGTTGTCATCCATCCATTTCAAGAGATCGGAGTATCGGGCCAGCGCCTGGACGCTGGCGTCCCACGGCTGCTGGTCAAGCTGGCCGGGGTCGCCGCCGCCGCTGACATACCGGTCGGCCAGCACGATTTGCGTCGGAAACGTGGATGCCGGCAGGATTTGGGCAATCAACGGGTCGGGATAAAGCGCAATCGGCCCGAGCAACTGGTCAAGCTGGTCATCACCCAGCGGTTGATAGGCGGGCGCCGGGGGTGGCACCTGGGCCGGCAGGGACATGACCGTGCCGGCGAGCACACACAGTAAAACCGCGATGTTAAACAATGACTTCATCCGGGTACGGGTAGGATTTGATCGTCATCATCATCCACAGACGCAGTTCCCGCCAGATAAATTACATAAAAATCAAAACGCCTGCTCGAACCGGCTAGTCTTCGATGACTGCGGACACTTCCTTGAATCCGTTGAAATAGCCGGTCACGGGATCAACCGTCGGGCGGTAGAGGATGGTCCGCGTTTTGGCAGGCGAATTGGTGGGAGTTGCGGCGTAACCGGTTGTCTTCAACATCGTGGCTAGTTGTCCGGCCAGGGTGTTCGCCACCGTTGAATTGTCCCCCTTGTCGGCGATTTGCGTCAGCTTCCAGCCGTTTTCGAAGTTGAAGGTGAAATCCGCCTTGGCCAGAAAATTGTGCGTCGTCACCCGGTACGGTTTCTGGGTGTTCGGCAGCCAGACAGGGGTGACGGTGACGGTCTGTTTGCTGGTCGAACCGGTGGACTCCGTCACAATGGTTGCCGAGAAATACAGTTCCGGCTGGTAGAAAATATATCCCTCCGGCAGGGCATTGGTTTTGCCCCAGCTGTTGAGCGAATCGGCGGAGATGGGCTGAATCGTGTACCAGGCGCAACCGCCGGTAAGCCATGCCATCAGGGAAACAAAGAACACTGTCCGTTTCATGCCCGAACAATGTTGACCGGTGTAAATTTTGTCAACGGAACAAAATTCACCGTGCCCCTGCCGGTCACGCCAAAATCAGATGAAGGCGGACCCAATGCGCCGGAGGACGTGCTCATTTGCGGGAACGGAGAAGTTTTTTAAGGCGGGCCGTCGTTTGCTCGCGGTCGAGCCGGCTCGCTGCCACGTCCAGAGTCAACCGTTCCCAGGCATCAATGTCCAGTTTTTCATCCGGCAGCAGATCGTTCTCGCTCAGGAAAACCAGACACGTTGCCAGCGCGGTGCGCTTGTTGCCATCCACGAATGGATGGTTGCGGCACAGGTAAAAAAGATATGCGGCGGCCAGCTCCACCGGGTTGGTGAACAACGGCTCGCCCGCCATCGTGGCCTGCGGCGCGGCCGCGGCGGATTCCAACAGCGCCGCGTCGCGCAGACCCGCCGAGCCGCCGTGCGCGCCCAGCACTTCGGCGTGAATCGCCTTTACGGCCTCCACCGTGGGATGCGAGAGCGGCCGCTTCATGACAGCCGCCGGAACAGTTCCTTATTCCTTTTGATCAGGCGTTTCGCCGTGGACGCCGCCCGCTCCGGGGTGATGACGGGACGCAGGGGCGTCAGCACAATGGAACCGCCTTCGTGGATCGTGACGGACACCTGGTCGCCCACCTTTATGCGCGCGAGTTCCATCAGTGCCGCGTCAAACATCAGGCCCTGCGAGTTGCCTATCTTTGTAATCGTCTTGGTCATGATGTAAAACTATGTTTAACAGGGCTGGCTGTCAAGTTGCTGCCCGGACGGGCAGGCGCTCCGCGATGGTGGAAAGCCAGACGTCAAAGGCCGGAACGGCTGCTTTTATGGCGAAGAAGCGGCTTCCAGATTGTGCAGTTCGGGTCCGACGACGTTTCCCAAATGAGTGCCCGCCGAATAAAGCGCCACCCCAAAGCCCGCCAGCATGGTTGCCAGCACCAGGAACGCCCGGAAATGCCGCGCTTCGAATTTTTTCACCGAACGCGCGAAGGCCACCAGCCCGAACAGCGCCGCTACCACAATCACCGCGTCCACGCTCGCCCGTTGCCAATAACTGCCGCCCAGATGCAGCCACATCCCGAACTCATCGAACGTCAGGCCCATCGCCACGCCGTACAGCAATGCCGTGATTTCCGCCGCCCGGCCCGTCGGCCGCCGGAACACGCTGTAACCGCACACCGCCGACATCAGAAAAATGCCGTAGTTCAAATGATGCACGTGCGTGCCGCGCACAAAGAAATAAAGATTGGGCATCTCCCTGGCCATGATGAGGAACACGAAAATCCGCGCCAGGATGAACGTCACAATAAAACCGAACAGGGCGCGGCGCGCCAATCGATGCGCCGTCTCCCGCCGGATGGCATGTTCCGCCGTCAACATTGGTTTTATCGGTTAAAATCCCGGACCTGCATGTCAATGCCGGCGCGGAAAATGTTCCGCCAGCAGTTCGCCGGCCTTTTGCACGCCGTGAATGATGCCCGGCGTGAATTCGGACTTGCGAAAGTAACCGCTCATGGCGTCCGCCAGCTTCCGCCAGAATTCGTCCCCGCACTTCGCGTGCACGCCCTCGTCGCCGATCACGGCAAACTTGTGCGAGCGCGGTGCCACAAAAATGAGCACGCCGTTACGTTCCGGAGACTGGTTCAGGCCCAGCCGCAGGAATTCCACCTGGGCGGCGGCGACAGGGTCGTCAACATGTTTGTGGCTGACCGTAACGCGGATCTGGCCGGAGGTCTTGTGTTCGGTGTCTCGAATCGCCGCGACGATGTTGTCGTGCTGCAGATGTTTGGCAAAGGTTCGCGGGTGCATAAGTTACCAGCTCCCTCCCGCGCCGCCGCCGCCGAAGCTGCCCCCGCCGCCTGAAAATCCACCCCCACCGCCGCCGCCGCCACCGCCACCCCCGCCAAAGCCGCCGCCGCCGGACCAGCCGCCCCCGGAATAAAAAAAGCCGCCAACCGGGAGGAAGAAAAAGCGGAAGTACACGAACAGAATTATCAGCAAAATGAAGATTATGGTTGAAATCACATTACCCGCGCCGTCATGAGTGCTCACCGCCTGCCCCTGTTCCGCCACCGTCGTTCCGTTGCCCTGGTATTCGCCCCGGACCGCCGCGAGCATCGCCTGCACCCCCGCCGTCAGGCCGCCGTCGAAATCGCCGGCCCGGAAGCGCGGCGTGATTTCCTCGTCAATGATGCGCTTGCATATTGCATCAGGCAGGACGCTTTCCAGTCCGTAGCCGACTTCGATGAACATTTTATGGTCCTGGACAAAAACGAAAAGCACCGCCCCGTTGTTTTTGCCCTTTTGCCCCACCTGCCACGACCGCGCCACGCGCACGGTGTAATCGTCAATGGACGAGTCCGACTGCATTTTCGGGAAAATGGCCACCACGATCTGGTCGGAACTTTGGCGCTCGAAATTTTCGAGCGTCTGGTTCAATTGCGCCGCCGTGCCGGCGGAGACGACCCCGGCGTAGTCGTTGAAATAGGCGGCCGGCTGGGGCGGAATGACTTCATCCGCGAACAGGCGAAAGCCGAAAACCACCAGCAGGATGACGCAGAGGCGTCGCACAGTTCAATGGTTGGTTGCCGCCGCCGGTTGATTGAAATCGAACTGGACCTTGGGCGGCGTCTCAGCCCCCGGGGTGGCTGCGAAATAAGGTTTGTATGGGAAGCCCAAGGCCGAGGCGTAAAAAAGGGTGGGAAATGATTTGATGGCCGTATCGTATTCCTGGACCGCCGTGTTGAAATCCCGGCGCTCCACGCTGATGCGGTTTTCCGTGCCCTCCAGTTGCGCCTGTAATTCCTGGAAGTTCTCCGTGGCCTTCAAGTCGGGGTACCGCTCCACCACCACCAGCAACCGGGACAAGGCGGATGAAAGCTGGCCCTGGGCCTGGTCAAAGGCCGCCAGTTTGGCCGGATCGGTCGGCGCCGCGTTGGGGTCTAGCTTGACTTGTCCCACCGACGCCCGGGCCGCGGTGATTTCCGTGAGTGTGGATTTCTCGAAATTGGCGGCGCCGGAAACGGTCGCGACCAGATTGGGGATGAGGTCGGCCCGGCGTTGATAGACGTTTTGCACCTGCGCCCATTGGCTGTCCACCGCCTGCGATAGTTTGACCAGGTGATTGTAACTCCCGCCCGCCGCCGCTATCAGAATCAAGACCAGCAGACCGAGCACCACCAAAACACCGAGAAAAATGGCAAGTTTTTTCATAATGATGGTTGCAGTTTAGTCCTCCCGGGCCGGGCAACAATTACAAAATTTACCTTTGTCAGTAATCCACCGGCGGGTTCACGGTCCCCCAAAAAAAGCGGCGGGCGTGGGAAACATATTGCCAAAAACCACGTCCGCCGACCTATAACCGGAATGTTTTACTGAGCAAACTTAATTTGGTTCACCTGGATAATTTTTGCAAATAAGTCGTGATGTTTAACCGATTAAATGGGTTTAAAAATCCTGTTCGGGTCGGATGAGAACCGGCTGGTTCAGGCGCGGAGTGCGAGGCGGTGCGTCTGTGCGATGGCCTTTTGCTGGTCATTGCCCACGCCCGCTTCCTTCGCATAACGCGGCCAACCGGCAACGGAGGCCGTCACCTGTTCCACCAGGTCGTTCCCGTCCTTGATGCCAAACTGCCGGGCCACCGCCAGCAGATCGGCGCGTGTGAAATCGTCGCGCTTGCCATTGATGCTCATCTGATGGCGATGGGTCCAGGCACCGCCGGGATTGAACGACCAGATCACGTCGAACGCGGGCGACAGCCGCCACGGTCCGTCCTGGTCCATGAGAAAGGCGATGTTCCGCGTGTGATCGTCCTGGTTCCGGGCCACGACGTTGAAGACCATGCGCCGGAACAGTTCCCGCATGGCTCCGTGCCCCAGGTTCAGGCGCTGAATCACCGAGAACGCCTGCTCGTAGCCGTGCTCGCCCGCCGCGTTGAAATCGTAATGCCCCAGGGCGCACAGCGATTGCATGTGGATTTTCCGGTCGTGACCGTCCCGGTCGAAACGCCGCGTCATGAAATGTGCACGCCCCGATTCCTCCAGCAGGCGGCAGTCGCTCATGGCGATGCCCGCCGCCACGGCCATCCGGTAATAGGCAAATTCGATCCGTCCAAAGCCCTTGGGATCACCCAGTGTGACATCGTTCACACCGTCAAACTTCAGAATCCACGACTCAAACCCCGCCGGCGCCGCCACCTGGCCCGAGCGCACCTCCTGCGTTTGCGGGTTCCACGCAATCACCGCCTTCGCCCGGTTGCCGCCGGCGGACGTGCCCACGCGAATGATGGCCGTCAACGCCTCCGCCTTCGCGCCCTTGAGGTTCACCGCCCAACCGGTCCGGTGGCGAAGGATTTCCGATGCCAGTTGCGTCAGTTCCGCCACCTCAAGGGGCACGGACCGGCCCGGGGCCGGGCCGAGCGCGGGCTTGAACTCCAGCGCGCCCATGCCGCGGCTGCTCATGTAACACAGGCGTTCCACCGGGGTGAAATCCCCGGGCGCACGGCCCTGGCGCGCCAGCCAGAGATCAATCAGCCGGTTCCCGTAACGATCCGGCAACGAATCCGCCAGCAGCCCCGGCAGGCCGTGAAACGTCTCGCGGTTGAGCGCGGGAAACGAAAAAATCCCCGCCCGCAACGGCATCATCAGCGGTGCAATCTCCCGGCCCTGCCGCACAAACGCCGGGTCATACTCGAAATTCACCACGCCGCGCTCCTCGTCCCACGCCACGGCGCCGGCGTCCCGGTCCCACAGGCGGACGGTGGCCACGTTGACTTTGCGGACGCGTGAGGCCATGGCTCAAGGCTCCGGGGTCCGGCGTTGGTGGCGGCCCGAAGCGCGCTGCCGTTCGCGCCCTTTCAGCCTGGCCAGTTGAATCGGGCTTGGCCCCGGTTCCGGCAGAAAGGCGTCCAGTTGGCCAAGCAGCCCCAGCACGCGCAGCACCCGGATCAACAGCGACAGCGTGCAGGCGCGCCCGCTCTCCAGATTCTGCAAGGCCCGCCGCGAAACACCGGCTTTGACCGCCACCTCCGCCTGGGACAGGTTCGCGTTGAGCCGCTGCATCTGTACCCGCCGGCCCAGTTCCGCCAGCACCGCCAGTTCGCTCATGGCTTCAAAATTCATGGACCCAACCTGCCTGAGACCGTTGTTCGAGTCAAATAAAAAAGCGCATTAAAATGCGCTAAAACTCTATTATAATAAGTAAAGCGCATTGTATTGCTCATAAAATAACACTCTCTCCAAGGCGCAATTTGGAGAGGGCGGAGGATGATCCTTTACAGGTTCCGTAATCCCGCGCGCCGGGCGCGCCGGGCCAGTCGCCGGGCTTTCTTCGACCCGAATTCCCAAACCGAAAATTGTTTTTGCCGGACGACGTACGGCTTCGGGCTCCAGGTCGCCACCCAATACTTCCGGACCTCGCCGTGGCGCCGCACCACCACCTTCTGCACGCCGACGATGCCGGACGAGCCCTTGCCCCTCGGAATCTCCGCCCACCGGCGGCGCTGCGTCCGCAGCGGCGGCCCCAGTTTCGCCAGCAGCCTCCGGTAATATTTTTGGGCCGCGGCCAGTGCCCGTTTCCGGCCGCCGTGTTTTTTGTCCGTGAAAAAGGCGGAATGGGCTTTGCCCCGGCGCTGCAGGCGCACAAAAAACCCGTGATTGTGCTTGGCCTTCTGGTCAATCCGGCTGATGCCCGGTGTGCGGGATGATTGGCTCATGGTTCGACGTGTGTGTGGACACGGAATTCGTTCATGACCCGATACTGGCTGATTCGTCCTTAATTCTCAACTGCTTTCAGCCAGGATCAACCTTGGATCTTATTTGTTCACCGAAGAAAAGAAGATAACAAAGTCTGGAAGCCTGTTGCGCGAGCGAAGGCCTTTTGCGTCGGTTTTTAACCTCTTTGTTCCCTTGGTTGCCTTCTGTTGTTTTTTTCCTTTTGCGCTCTTTGCGGTTAAACTTCCGGCTTTAAGCAAATCTGGCACAGAACTCTTTCAACGCCTCCGATAGCGTTGATTTCAATACCGACTCGGGCAGCAGGAATGGTCTTTCAATGACAGTGATCTTGGCTTTCCCCGTCGTAAATGCGAACGTCCCCGTCAGTTTTCCGATGACTTGGCCGGTAAAATCGCCATGGATGTCGCCGTTCGGCTCGAACGTATAACTGCCTTTTACCTTGGGTTGCTCCGGGTTGGGATGGCAGAAGTCGCCGGCCAGTTCGTTGCCGTTGATCGGGACATCATACTGTCGGGCCAGCGTTTGAAGTTCGGGAAAAGTCGGCGGTCTTCCCAATGGCTGCGTTATGGTAAAAGGCATGGAGGCGAGGTTAAGGGTTAAAGACTGAAGGCCAAAGGCTAAAGATTTTTGCGTCCGGCATGGTTAAACGAAGGCCTTCGCGGTTTCAGTCTTTTGGAATCAAAGATCGGACCGGGCCTCAATTTGCGATTGCAACTCTTTGACGCGCTTTTGCGCGGCTTTGAATTGTTGAGGCGTCAACTCCCGCTCAAGCCGGTCGCGGCTTCTGGCGGCATCCGCATCGGTCCGGGCCGCCATGCTGAACCACGCATACGCCTCGACCGCGTTCCGGGCCACGCCTTCGCCCTGGTCGTAACAGAGGCCGAGGCTGCATTGGGCCTGGGCAAGATTCTGCTCGGCGGCTTTGCGATACATCCTCACCGCTTCCACCGCGTCTTTCTTCACACCGGCGCCATTGGCATAGCAGAAACCCAGAAAATAATGGCCAATCGCATCGTTTGGATTGAGTTCGATGGCTCTGGTGAAGTCCGCGATGGCGGCGTCCGAACTGCCTTTGGCCAGCTTCGCCACGCCCCGATTGACATAAGCCTCCGCGTCGTCGGGTTTGAGTTCGATCGCCCGGGTGCTGTCGGCAATGGCGCCGTCCAGGTCGCCTTTCGCCAATTTCGCCACGCCGCGCTTGACGCAGGCCTCCGCGTCATCGGGTTTGGGTTCGATGACTTTGGTGCTGGTTGCCGTGCTGTTGGAAATGGCGCCGTCCGATCCGCCCTTGCTTTTCTCCGCCGCGTCCGGATTGGCATTGGGTTCCACCGGCTGCGGTTTGAGTTCGATGGTTTTGGCGCTGTTGGCGATGGCGGTGTCCAGATCGCCTTTGCCGCCCTTCGCCAGGTTCTCGTTGGCGCCGGGCGCCGTTGCCTGATGTTTGAGTTCGATGACTTTGGTGCTGTCGGCAATGGCGCCGTCCAGGTCGCCTTTGGCGCGTTTCGCGATGCCCCGGTTGACGTAGGCATTCACATCATCCGGTTTGAATGCGATGGCCTGGGTGAAGTCGGCAATGGCGCTGTCGAGGTCGCCTTTGGCTGATTTCGCCACGCCGCGATTGACGTAGGCCTCCGCATTATCCGGTTTGAGGGCGATGGCTTTGGTGCTGTCGGCAATGGCGCCGGTCAGGTCGCCTTTGGCCACCTTCGCCGCGCTGCGCAGGACATAGGCATTCACCGCATCCGGTTTGAGGGCGATGGTTTTGGTGCAGTCCGCGATGGCGCCGTCCAGGTCGCCCAGGGCTTTCCTCGCAATGCCCCGGTTGATATAGGCATTCAAATCGTCCGGTTTGAGTTTGATGGCCCGGGTGCCGTCGGCCATCGCGCCATCCCAGTCGCCTTTGTCCACCTCCGCCGCACTGCGCAGGACGTAGGCATCCGCATCACGCGGTTTGAGGGCGATGGCTTTGGTGCTGTCGGCAATGGCGCCGTCCCAATCGCCTTTGGCCCGCCTCGCAATGCCCCGATTGACATAGGCCTCCGCCTGACTGGGATCCAGTTCGATGGCTCTGGTGCCGTCCGCGATGGCGCCGTCCAGGTCGCCTTTGTCCACCTCCGCCGCACTGCGCAGGACATAGGCATCCGCATCATCCGGATTGAGTTCACTGGCTTTGCCTTTTGACGTTTCCGTCGTTCCGCTCCGGGTGCCGCTGACCGCGGCATTGCCCGTTTGAGCCATCGCGATGCTCAACATCAAAAACAAAAACCACTGGTTCAATTTCACGACGGCATGCTAATTGGTCTGGGCGCACTGGCAAGCTCTGTGAGATTTTTGGAGGTGGCGTGATTTGCAACTTCCGGCGGATCGGGCAGCCTGTCCCGCCCGGCGTGATGCTTGCGAGCCGTCGTCGCGTGCCGTTTTCAGTGGACAGCCCGTCAGCAGCCTCGCCCCGCCAAACGGTGTCATTACCCTTGGAATTGACGGCTTGAAGCCGGCGACAGATTGGCCTTAAATATGCGTACAGGCGCGGGTGAAGAAATGTCATTTCATGAAAAACCGAATCTTTATTGTCTGGTGTGTCGCCCTGGTGGCGGGCGGTGTTTCCGTCCGCGCGGATGACACGCCGGACCAGGCCGCTGCGCGCGCGGCTCTGGAACAAAAAATGGAGGAGCTGGACCACTCGCCCGCTCAACCGCCACCGGATACGAATTCCGTCACCGCGATGGCGACGCCCGCTGCATCCACCCCCAACACAATCCCGGCCGCAACGGTGGCTGCCCCGGCTGCCCCGATGGAAACGATTCCGGCGGCTGCGCCGGCAACTGAAGTTCCTGCCGCGGCCGCGCCCGTTTCGGCTGCTCCTGCCGACGCCGATTTCTCCCAGGAAGTTTCTCCTGCCAACGCTTCGGACCAGGCCGCTGCGCTGGCAGCTTTGGAGAAAAAAATGCGCGATTTGGACCAGGGGGTGGCCCGGCCGCTGCCGGATACCAATTCCGAGGTCGAGGTGGCAAAGCCCGTCGAATCCGCAACCAACACAACCGGCCCGGTCACCACCAATGCAGTGACTCTGCAAACCGCTCCGGCGGCGGCTCCGGTGAATGAATCTTCTCCCGGTGCCGACGCTGCGGCCCAGGCTGCCGCCCTCGCCGCGGTCCACCAAAAAATGAACGAGTTGAACCAGCCGGAAGCCCAGCCGGTAACTGAAACGCCAAAGGCCCAGGCTCCAGTGGCAATATCTCCGGGGATTGCTCCCGCCACGGCGGCTCCCCTTTCCGCCGCGCCGGCGGTTGTGGCTCCTGCTCCCGAAGTGTCCGCCGCCCCGGCCTCCGCGCCGGCGGCTGCCATCGTTCCGGCTCCTGCCGCGGAACCGGTGGCGGTGCCGGCCGAGATTCAGCCGGCCCCGGCGGTTCCCGCTCCGATGATATTACCGTACAGTTCACCGGGGCAGGCAAGACCGGACAATCAATTGGCGACGGTGTCCGGAGCCATCTACAAGAGTGTGGAGGTGGAGAGTGTGAAGGACGACGGGATCATCATCAGTTACACGGCTGCGAACGGCAGTTGGGGGATGACCAAGGTCTATTTCGAAGATCTTCCCGCCGAAATCCGGCAGCAATACGGGAAATAACAAGTCGCTTGTTCAACCGCCAAGACGCCAGGAGCGTAGAGATTTTCCACAGAAGCTGCTTGTCTTGACGGTTTCACTCATTCGTGTTTCTCAATGTTTTTACCCAATACGTTTTCTTCATGCCGCGAACCCTGCCCGGTGCCGATGAAGATGCGGGGGTCGGCAGGTTCACAATCCGGTTGGTCAGTTCCTTCGTTTCAATTCAATCTCGACCATTTCGCAGTTGGCATCGAAGCCGGCATCCCGCAAACCCAGTGAACAGGTCAAATTCATCACCCGGCCGTTGTCCCGAAATAGTTCCGGGTGCAGATAGGTGCAATATACCACTTCGACTCGTTTGCCCTGACGATATGCGGGCACTTCAATTCGGGCAATCGGTGGGCTCCAGGGACCATACGGAGCGTCGGCGACCAGGAGGCGAATCTCCCGCGGATGATCGAAGTCACTCGACGAAGCCATCACATATTTTTCCAGGTACGGATTCCAGGCGACCGAGACCTGACCGGGAACATTCCCAACCAATAGGGCGGCGGCCTCCTTCCGGGCCGAGAATTCAGGGCCGGGGCCGGTGTAGAACTCATACGCATCGGGGTCCTCGATTTTTTCCGGGCGCACCCGGGCCAGGGCGACGCCCTGCTTCCCGTTGAATTCCTTGGTCCCGAAAAGATAGAGCCAGCCGTCAGCCTCAATCACCTGGGTGGGTTCGATGGGAAATCGCCAATCCCCGTGTGGTCGCAGACGTTCATACGGTCCGAGCGCAACGTGGGACCGGCCGAGCCCGGAACCGACACCACGGAAATCCCATGAACCATTTCCAAAAACCTCGATCAACGAATAAAAAAGGTAATATTTGCCCTTCACATGGATTCCACCCAGCGGCCAGATCCGATAACGGTCAATCGGTTTTTCATCCGGCAGGAACTCAAAAGGCGAGACGACAACTCCGTGGCTGGACACGAGATAATTGAACGCAGGCGGATAACTTCGGGCATTGTCGGCAAGAAAAGCGATGGAACAGGATACCGTTCCGCCGGCGAAGTGCGGGGTTCCATCGGCGGACCGGAATCCTTTGAAGGTGTCACCGTAAGCCCAGATCGCCCCGCCCGGGACCACGAAAGACTCCCCGCCATCCTGTGAAACAATCGAAGCCCGGGCGTGCGACTCGTTCCAAAGCGAGCCGAGGAATCGGGTTTGGACAATATCGAAGGTTCCGACCTTCTGTTTCTCCGCCGTCGAAGAGGTCGAACACCCCGAAACAAGAACAACGATGCCAAGGAGGGAAATCAAACCGATGGTTGGAAGGCGAATCATGGGCGTCAGCTTTTGATTTTCAGGACGCGACGAACGGACGGTGTTTTCATGCTTTGGGCATGTAACACGAATCTTCCCTGACCCTCAACGCTCAACTTTTTCGGAGTTGGACCACAGCTTCCGTTTTCCGTTCTCCGTCTTAAGCACTTTCCCCGGCGTTGCGTCCCTGATTATCGCTCGAGACCAGAAAGGCTGCCGTCGAGGGACGGCAGCCTGTGCATTGACGAACGATTACCGAAGATATCCGTCGTGGTCGCGATCATGCCCGTCATGGTCGTGGCGGTTGTGGTTGTAACCGTCGCGGGCATGTCCGCGGTCGTAGTCCGCCACGCGGTAATGCCAGGCGCCGGCGACCCAAACCCGGCCGGTCGGGAGATACGACCAGTAACCGGGCGCCCAGACGTAATCCACGCCTGGACAGGGTGGGACCGTTTGCACCACGGTCACGGGTGGGGTGCGTAAACCACCGGACTGGAAACGACGACCGGCAGCGGCAACCCGATGGAGATGCCGAAGCGGACTCCGGCGTTGGCCGACATGGCAGCCGCACCGAGCAGCGCGGCGAGAATGAATGTTTTCGTTTTCATATGTTTTGATTTTTTTCCGGGGCGTTATTGCCCACACCCAACCAGACGCTTAAGTAACCGATTAGTTACACAAGTCGGTGAATTGTATTCCACCGTCAATCAGGGACTTGCAACGGGCCTGGCAACCGGCCGAAAATGGTGTTCAGGGTGTTTCCGGTCACCGCGCAAAAGGTGCGCACTTGAAGGTTGGTGGGTAGATAGTAGATGGCAGAGGCTGGAAGACAGATGGCGGAAGACGGAGGACAAAGGGCAGGGGCAGGGGACGGCAAGGCTCGTTTACCTTTGTTTTCTTCTGTGGGAAAATTTAACAGAAGGTAACGAAGCGAACGAAGCCCCAGGTTTTTTCTGAAAGTTTTCGAGTCTTTCGCGGGTTTCGCGGTTTCAATCCGTGTCCATTGGTGGCGGGCCGCGTTAAAAGCTTTGCCTTATGAGGCGGCGCGGGTCTTGGGTCGAACCACTTCGGCGAGGAAAAGGAGTTTATAAATGTCCGGTCGGCGGGCTTCAGCCGTATGACCGGCGATTTCCAGCGGGTCGGCGCTCGACCGTACCAGTTTGAAGTCCCCACAGCACAGCCATTCGCCCATGCCGGACTTGACACAGACCGGGATGGAACCCGTCTGCTTGCAGAAGATGTCGGCCAACTCGGTGATCTGCGGGCCTTTGCCGACGTGAATCACCAAGGGCGCCTCCGGGTTGAGCTCCATCGTGAAGCAACCCGCCACGACGGCGCCATCCCGATGCGGCAAATAAAACGGCGGTGAACCGTCGGCTCCGGTTTCGTCCATAATCTCGCTCCAGGTGTAGCGACGTCCTTTGATCAGTGACATGGCGTCAGCGGGTGGTGCGGCGGATGATTTTGCGCGGGGACAGCACGAGACCGGATGTCAGGGGTGTTGGCATTTTACGGATATTTCCCATAAACCAAACGGATTCAATTGCACCGTATTGCACTCTAGGACGGAACGAAGGATTTGCAATGGGAAAACGGAGGACGGTTTGGCAGTTGGCAGATATCCGGCCTTTTATCTTTGCCTTTTGCGCCCTTTGCGGTTGAAGGAACGGCTTCTGTTCTTTGTTCCTTCGTTTGCTTCGGTCAAAGGACTTTTGCCCGATTTACGGTTATTCGAGCAGCCGGAAATCTCCGGCCCTGCGCGCGTTGACTCAGGGCTAAATGTTACTTTGGGCTGGGGCCGTCAAGACTTCGTTGCCTCACGATCCAGGTTACCGAGGACAGTGAAGAAGTTCTTGAGTTTGCGTTCAATGATTTTCTTGAGT
>Ga0187855_10000253_pt1 | contig 49885 bp, 34 predicted proteins | sample June2016WEW_8_10_2_FD_132969 | JGI IMG/M metagenome (GOLD analysis project Ga0187855, IMG submission 132969) | Peatland microbial communities from SPRUCE experiment site at the Marcell Experimental Forest, Minnesota, USA - June2016WEW_8_10 | ecosystem: Environmental > Terrestrial > Soil >... | reverse complement strand
CGCCGCCTCAGGAAGGAGTCCAGCTCCCGCAGCGAATCGTGGTCGTGGACGAAGAGGACCACGTCCGGCCGGCAGCCCCGCAGCCACGCCTGCACGGCCTCGTCCTCCACGCGGTCGAGCCGCAGGACCGGCAGGCCCGCGCCGCCCAGGGCGCGCTCGCACCATCCCAGGTAGGCGCCCACGTACGCGTGCGTGCTCCGGGTGTCCTCGTAGCGGCTGATCACGAGCCCCGGACGCCGGTACCCTCGCCTGCGGACCTCGTCGAGGGTGCGCAGCACGTCGTTGAAGAAGTTCCCTGTGACCCGGTGCAGCGGCGTGCGGATGCTCATGCCCTGCGTGACGATCGCGTAGGGCTTGAGCTCCGGCGGGAACTCATCGTCCACGCAGGGGCTCCCGAAGCAGAGGATCCCCTCGATCCCCCGCGCGTCCAGGATCGCGCGGAAGCGGCGGTAGGTCATGCCCGGGGCCCGCATCCAGAGCGGCTCCAGCCGGTAGCCCAGCTCGTCGGCGCGCGCGGCCATGGCCCTGTAGATGCGCACGTGGTGCGCCGAGCGGTTCCACGGCGCCTCCTCCCCGTAGAGGGAGACGACGGCGAAGCACGCCCGGCCGCGCAGCTTGCTGCTGAGCCTCATTCGCGCCATGAGCTCGTTGAGCCGCGCGTCCGGCCGGTAGCCCTGGAGCCTGGCAATCCTCGCAATGCGCTCCCTGGTCGCAGGCGAGATCTTCGGGCTGTCGCGCAGCGCGAGGGAGACCGCCGACGGCGAGACCCTTGCCTGGCGGGCGATGCGGTAGATGCTCATGACCGGCAGCGGGGGACGAGGGCCCGACCGTATGGCCGGGCGCGGGGCAGTCAACGTTGACCTCCCGCGGGGTTTCCCGGCGGGCCCCAGGGAATAAGGATCGTGGTCCCCCGATGCCGCGTCCCCCATGCGAACCTGCGCAGACCTAGGAATCCTCGGCATCGTGGTTCCGGTCCTGCTTGCGGCGCCGAGCAGCGCCCGCTCCCTGCCCGTCGGCCTGATGGACCGCATCCCCCTTGATCCGACCCCGCAGAGCCTCGTGTACAGCGGCGGCAAGGTGCCGTTCCCGCCAGCCATCTCGGTGGTCGGGCTGGATCCGGCGGACCCCGGACAGGAGGGTACGATCGAGACGATGAGGGAGCTTCTCCGGCTGATACCGTCGGACGGGGGCCTCGGCGGGGGCGCGGCGTACCGGGTGGAATTCAGGCGCAGCGCGGCGATCGCCCACCCCGAGGGCTACGCGCTCACGTCGGGCCCGTCCGGCATCGAGGTGGAATACGCCACGGACACCGGCCAGTTCTACGGGGCCCAGACCGTCTATCAGCTGCTGGCATACGCGGGAGCCGGCACTCGTTTTCTGACCTACAGCGAGGCCCCCGAGGAGCAGGACGCCGCCTCCCGGCGCTATGTGCCGCTTGTGTCGATAGAGGATCATCCGGCCTACCCCGTCCGCTCGGTGATGGTCGACATGGGAAGGGCCCCGTACAGCATGGCTCTCCTCAAGCGGCTGGTCCGGATCATGGGGCAATTGAAGCTGAACACGCTTCACCTGCATCTGTACGACGACCAGCTCTGCAGCTTCCGCTTCGCGCGCCTGCCGATCGGCCACGAGAACCCTCTGGCCATTGACGCGGCGGACCTGGCGGAGCTCGTCCGCTACGCGCGCATCCGCCATGTCTCGGTGATGCCCGAGCTGGAGTCCTGGGGCCATGTTCGGAGCATTGTGTACCACTACCCGGAGCTCCGCGGCGGCCCCGGGATGTATGGCGGGGCGTCCCTCGCGATGGGTGAGAAGACTTACGCCCTTCTCGAGCAGATCTACGACGAGATCGTTCCCTGCCTGGAGGACCAGGCCGCGGTGCACGTCGGCCTCGACGAGGCCGTCTGGGCGGTGCTCCCGGGAGAGCAGAACAGGGACGAGACGCCGACGAGAATGGTGGGCCGAATCCACGAGGCCCTGATGCGGGTCGCCGCCCGCCACAACAAGCGGATAACGATGCACCTTTGGGCCGACGAGGGGGGCCGCCCCGTCCCCGACGACATCCGGGGCAAGGTGGTCGTCGAGCCCTGGAAATACCTTGGGGCCGACGCGCCGGAGATCGTCAGGGCGCTGGCCCTGTACGGCGGCGCCGGCAAGCCCCCGTTCATGATGGGGGCCGGCGCAAGCTCCCTGGCCTTCCACGGGACCTATGAGGCCACGCGGGTCTGGTGCACGGAGGGGGCCAGGTACCCGAATGCGCTGGGGGTCACCCTGTGCCTCTGGGAGAGCAACGACCTGGCGGGGCGCCTGGTCACCGTCTACGGCGGGGCCAACTTCGCCTGGGCCGCGGCCCGTGCCCGCGTGATGGCGAACGACCCGCTGGGCGAGAGGCTGCGCTACCGCACGGACCGCGACCTCCGGTCCTGGCAGATCATCTTCCCCGACGCGGATCCCGCGGCAATCGACGCGGACCGCGGCCCGGAGGTGAAGACCGGCCATTACGTCTGGCCGCCCCTCGCCGGGAGGCCCGTCGCGCCGACCATGAAGGTGCCCGTGCCTCCGGAGCGTTGAACGCCCGCCCGCCCCCTGCGCGCTTATACTTGCAGCCGTTGAATCGATACCTTCCCTGTTTTCTCGCTGCGATATTCGCAGCCCCGACCATGGCCCAGACCGATCAGACCGCGGCCCGGCGCTGGCTTGACAAGGCGGAGGTCGCTCCGCCTTTCGCCGCGCCGGCATCCAGGGATGCCTGGGAGGCGGAGCGCAAGCAGGTGCGCGCCGATCTCTGGAAGCTGCTCGGCCGGCTGCCGCCGCGGCCCGCGGTTCCCAGGGTGGAGACGCTTGCGCGGGAGGACCGCGGCGGTTTCGTCCTGGAGAAGTTCCAGTTCGACAACGGGGCGGGCGCGACCGTGCCGGGCTACCTCATCCTCCCGAAGGGCGCCCCCGCGAGGCTTCCGGCCATCCTTTACTGCCACTGGCACGGCGGCGAATACGACGGCGGAAAGATCGAGCTGTTCCAGGCGCGCCACACGCCGGAGGCGCCGGGGCCCGCCCTCGCGGCGCGCGGGTACGCCGTCCTGGCCATCGACGCGAGCGGCTTCGGCGAGCGCAACGGCCAGGGCCCTGACGGCCCGGCCGAGAGGGGCCGCTCCGCGGAGGAGACGGCCACCAAGTTCGACCTCTGGGTCGGGCGCACGTTCTGGGGGATGCTGCTGCGCGACGACCTGATGGCGCTGGACTACCTGGCGTCGCGCCCCGAGGTCGATCCCGACCGGATCGGGGTCACCGGAATGAGCATGGGCGCGACCCGGACGTGGTGGCTCATGGCGCTCGACGAACGCCTCAGGGCGGGGGTGGCGATCGCCTGCATGACACGGTATCAGAGCCTGGTCGAGCACGGCTCCCTCCACGAGCACCACATCGGCTACTTCGTGCCCGGCATCCTGAGGCAATTCGACAGCGAGGCCGTCATCGCGCTGATCGCGCCGCGCCCGGTGCTGTTTCAGACCGGCGACAGGGACCCCACGTCGCCGGTGGACGGCATTCATGCGATCGAGTCGGCCGTGGGCCAGGTCTACCGCCTCTACGGCGCGGAGGGCGGCTTTCAAAGCATTGTCTATTCCGGCCAGGGGCACGTCTACACGCCGGAAATGTGGGCGAGGACCCTGGCCTGGATGGACGAGCACCTGCGCGCTGCGGGCGGCCGGCGCTGATCCCCATTGCCCGGAGGCGCCGCACCCCGGCGCATCCGCCTCTTGACAGCGAATCCGAACCGAACGTGCATTTGCCATGCGCCTCAGGGCTTCGCTCTTGACCGCCATCCTCGCGGTCGCGCCGCCGGTAGCGGGCCCCGCGGACCCGGGCGGCGCCAACGCGCCGGCCTCCCTGGAGGGCGCAGTCTCGGCCCGCATCGACAACGTCTACGCCGTCATCCTGTTCTCCGGCGGCAAGAAAAGCCTGGTCCCCCTGACGGCCCTGAGCGCGGCGGACCGCGCATGGCTGGAGAAGTTCGCGTCGGAGCACCCGCTCAGCCACGGGAACTCCACGGTCACCATCGCGGCCGCCGAGGCCACCGCGAAGCCCGTGAAGCAGACCATCGTCCGCTCGACCGTCGAGGGCGCGCTGGAAACGGTCCAGCTCTGTCCGCCGGCCGTTTTCAGGGACCAGATCGGCAACACCTGCCAGCTCTACGCAATCGTCCACGCCATGGACATCGCGGGTTTCTACGTGCAGCTGCCCGAGGTCTACAAGATCGTGAACATGACCGAGGCCACGAGCCCGAAGAACCCGTGGGCCGACCCCCGCTACGCGCCGGCCCTCTTCATGTTTCCAAGGAAATACGCCCCGCGGTCGGCCATCCACTACCCGGACGGGATAAGGGACCCCTTTGACTGGGCGAGGGACGAGCTTCGGAGGGGCCACCCCATCCTCGCCGCGTTTCCGGAGTCGATATGGGAGGGGCTGCCGCCGCAGTTCGTCGCGGCCCACGCGTGGGACGGGGGCAAGGAGGGCCATGCCATCGTGGTCAACGGCTTCACCTGGAACAAGGCGACGGGCCAGGGCACGTTCCACATCATCAACTCATGGAAGGACCTCTCGGAATTCGACCTGACGGTCGAGGCGGCGAAGGGGCTGCTCGTCATGCAATGGAGCCTTTCCGCGAAGAACGAGGTGGAGCCCGTGGCGACCAAGGAGGTGGTCACCAAGGTCCTCCTCGTACGGTCGGCCGGAAACGTGAACCTCTACGATGTAGAGACCAACATGGGCAGCCACAACGTGGCCGCCCCCAACGAGGCCGAGGCAAAGAGGCTCGTCGAGTCGGCCGGCGAGCGCTAGCGGCCCAGGAGAAGGCAGCCTGGCACGGCCGAGCACCCTGACCCCATGGCGAGGCTCCTTCTCTGCGCATTCGCGATCGGCGCCTTCCTCCCGGCGGCGCGCGCCGGCGAGGCCCCGCCGCCCGGCGCGGCGCCGGCGCTTTCCGAGCAGCAGCGCCACTTCATGACGTGGCGCTTTGGGATGTTCGTCCACTTCAACATCGGCACCTTCGCTGACAGGGACTGGGCCAGCGGCTACGAGGACCCCGACCTGTTCAACCCCTCGAAGCTCGACTGCGGCCAATGGGCCGACGCGGCAAAGGCCGCGGGCATGACATACATGGTCCTGACCGTGAAGCACACCGAGGGCATCGCGCTCTACCCCAGCGCCGTCACGAAGCACGACATAACCATGTTCATGAAGTTCAGGGACGGAAAGGCGGACATCGTGCGCGAGTTCGTCGACGCCTGCCGGTCGCGCGGCCTGAGGGTGGGACTGTACTACTGTTTCCCGGGCGACTACTCGGACGAGGCGCACGGGAACGCGCCTCCTCCGGGCAAGCCCAGCCTGCACGGGCTGCCGCCGGAGGCGGCGGGCGATTACGTCGGCTTCATGAAGCGCCAGCTGGCCGAGATGCTCGCCAGGTACGGCCCGGTCGACCTCTTGTGGATCGACCAGTACGCGAACAAGTACACCGGCAGCCGGTGGCCCGAGATCCAGGCTTTCATCAGGTCCGTCGATCCCCGTTGCGTCCTGCTCGCGAACAACGCCCACAACCTGCGCGACTCGGACGTGCTGAGCTATGAGTATCCCTGGAGCGGGCAGCTGCCCCCGGATGGCAACACGCTTCCGGCCGAGGTCTGCGACACGATACAGACCGGCCAGCGCTGGTTCTGGACCGAGGCCCGGCGGCCGTCCGACCTCCAGCCCGCCGCGCAGATCGTCAGGACTCTCCGGATGTGCAGGCATAGGAATGCCAACTATCTGCTCGACGTCCCGCCCGACCGGGACGGGCTCATCTCCGGGCCCCAGCTGGAAAGGCTGAGGGAGGTCGGCGCCCTCGTCCGCTCCGGCGGGGACGGCGCCTCCCAGGCCCGCCGGGAGCCGCCCGGACAGGCGCGCCGAGAGGACCGCCCCCTCGCTCAAGGCCGCCGGATTCCCGCGGACGCGCCATTTGACTACCGGCAGGAACCTCCGCCCATTACAGCGCCCACCGCAGAACGCAGCCCCAGTTTATGAACACAACCCGAAGCCTCGGCCTGATCGCGATCGCCCTGACGCAGGCGCTCCTTGCCGCCCCCGCCCAATCGTCCGCCTCCAGCGATTCCTACGCGCTGACCAAGAAGGTCAAGGTCGGGGGCGACGGCGGCTTTGACTATGTCTATGCCGACTCCGCCGGCCGGCGCCTGTACATCCCGCGGATGGGCACGGCGCCGCGGATCACGGTGTTCAACCTCGATACGCTGGAGACCGTCGGCCAGATAGCCGATGTGAACGCCCGGGGCGCGGCTGTGGATCCCGTTTCCCACCACGGCTTTGCCAGCAGCAAGCCCGTGACCATGTGGGACACGGAAACCCTGGCCGTGATCAAGAAGATCGACGTCGAGGGGAACCCCGACGGGATCCTCTTCGACCCGTTCAACTCGCGCGTCTGGGTATTCAGCCACAAGGCGCCAAACGCCACCGTGATCGACGCGAAGGACGGCTCAGTTGTCGGCACCGTCGACCTGGGCGGGGCGCCCGAGCAGGCGGCAACCGACGGCCGGGGCCGGCTGTTCGTGGATATCGAGGATAAGGACAGCATCGCCGTCGTGGACGCCAAAAACCTCGCGGTGACCGCCCATTACGACATTTCAGGCAAGGGCGGGGGCCCCGGGGGCCTCGCCCTGGACGCCAATAACCACGTCCTCTTCGCGTCCTGCCACGACCCGGCGACGATGGTGGTGCTGGACGCGGATGACGGCACGGTCCTCGCGACGCTGCCGATCGGCAGGGGGACCGACGGCGCCCTCTTCAACCCAAACACGATGGAGGCATTCAGCTCGAACGGGGCCGACGGCACGCTCACGGTGATCAAGGAAAACGGCCCGCGGGACTTCGCGGTGGAGCAGACCGTGAAGACGATGCAGGGCGCCCGGACGTCCACCCTGGACCCCAAGACCAACCGCGTCCTCCTGATCACGGCCGAGTTCGGCCCGGCCCCGACGCCGCCTCCAAGCGGCGGCTGGCCCCGCCGGCCCATGATCCCCGACACGTTCTCGATCCTGTCCGTGGGCCGCTGAGCCCTCCCCTGCGGCCCCTGGCCGCGGCGCGTAAGCAGTTGAACCGGAATGCGGCGCCGGCTAGACCAGGTCCGGCTTTCGTGGGTAGGCCGTCGCCCCCTTTCGCGGCGGCATGCCCTGGACGCCCCGAACGGGCGCGGAGCAACCTCCCGCAGACGGTCCCACCTCTTCCCGAAACCCCCGGAGGCCCCCTCCATGAAGCACAATCGGCTCCTTCCCGTCCTCTGCCTCGCCTGGTCCGGCTGTCTCGGGGCCATGGGCGCGGACCCCGTTGACGAGGTCAACGCCTTCGCCGGCACGTCGAATTCGCGCTGGATGCTCTTCCCGGGCGCGACGCTCCCGTTCGGGCTGGTGAAGCTGAGCCCGGACAACCAGGCGAACGTCTGGAACGGGGGCTACGAGTACACGGTCGGGAGCATCTCGGGATTCAGCCACCTGCACGCCTTCTCCCTGAGCGGGGTCAGCCTCATGCCGGTCACGGGCCCGATCGAATACATGCCCGGGATGTACCGCGTGTTCCCGGGCTCGCCCGACGGGCCGTTCGGCATCATGTGGACCTCGGGCTACCGCTCGCGCATCCGCAAGGCGGAGGAGGCCGCCTCGCCCGGGTACTATTCGGCGAACCTGCTCGACTGGGGCGTCAGGGCGGAGGTGACGGCGACCATGCGGTGCGGGCTGATGCGGCTCACCTATCCCGCCACCGAGGAGGCCCACCTGCTGCTCGACTTCGCGTTCCCCACCGAGGAGCAGTGCAGGATCATCGAGGCGTCCGCGACGCAGACCGGGCCGGCCGAGATCAGCGGGTCGGTGCGGCAGTCCAACCAGTACGCCGGCGAGTACACGCTGCACTTCATCATCCAGACGGACCGGCCCTTCGACTCGATCGACTCGTGGCAGCGCGGCGCCTTCACCGGGGCGTCCACCAATTACGGCACCGACTGGCAAACGCCGGTTGACTACCGAAGGAACGTCCGCGCCTTCACCGGCCACGACGGCTGCGGCGTGGCGCTTAACTTCAGGACAAAGGCCGGGGACGTGGTGCTGGTTAGGACCGGCCTGTCGCTGGTGAGCGTGGCCCAGGCCCGCCTGAACCTTGACACCGAGACGAGGCCGTTCGGCTGGGATTTCGACGCCGTCGTCGCCCATGCGCGCGGGGCCTGGGGCGGGATCCTCGGGAAGATAAGCCTCGAGGGCGGGACCGAGGCCCAAAGGCGGGTCTTCTACACGTGCCTCTACCGGGCCTACTCCGCCAAGAGCACGATCAGCGACGTCGACGGGACCTACCTCGACATGAACAGGCGGGTCCAGAAGGTCGACGCCGCGACCGCGGCGGTCTACAGCAGCGACGGGCTCTGGGGCTGCCAGTGGACCCTTTTCCCCTTGTGGACCCTGGCGACCCCGGAGGTTGCGAGCTCATGGGTCCACTTCTTCCTGGAGGCGGCGGCGCGCGGCGGCTGGCTCCCGCAGGCCCCGGTGAACGGGGGTTATTCGCCGGTCATGGTGGCGCAGCACGAGCAGTCGCTGATCGTGAGCAGCTACCAGAAGGGGATCAGGGACTTCGACGCCGAGGCCGCCTTCCGGGCCATCAAGCACGACCTCACGACCCCGGGGGTCGCGATGCCGGGCGGCCGATATGCGGGCGACCGCAACCTGCAAGCCTACATGGACCTGGGATTCGTGCCGGAAGAGGAGGGCCCGGCCTCCAACACGTTCGAATACGCCTACGACGACTGGGCCGCGTCGCAGCTGGCCCTCGCGCTGAACCGGACGGATGACTACCGCTATTTTCTCAAGCGCTCGGCCAACTATCGCAACGGGATCGATCCCGCCATCAAGTACGCGCGGCGCCGGCACAGGGACGGCAGCTGGGTCGAGCCCTTCGACCTGTTCCATTACGGCACCGAGGGGGGATGGAACGGACCGGGGTTCGTTGAGGAGAACGCGTGGATCTACACCCTGTTCGTCCCCCAGGATCCGGCGGGCCTGGTCCGCCTGATCGGACGGGACGAGTTCAACCGCCGCCTCGAGGAGGGGTTCGAGAAGGGCTATGTCGACCTGACCAACGAGCCGAACCTCCAGGCTCCGTTCCTCTTCAACTACTCGGGAAAGCCCTGGCTGACGCAGAAGTACTCGCGCCAGTGCATGGAGCGGCTGTACAACGACGACCCGCTGAGCGGCTGGGTCGGCGAGGAGGACGAGGGCCAGCTGAGCGCCCTCTACGTCCTCTGGGCGATGGGGCTGTTCGAGATGGACGGCGGCTGCTCGGTCAGGCCGTACTACGACCTGAGCAGCCCGCTGTTCAGCCGGATCACCCTCCGGCTGGACCGGCGCTACTACGGCGGCCGCGAGTTTGTGATCGAGGCCCACGACAATTCGCCGGCCAACGTCTACATTCAATCCGCCCGGCTCAACGGCCGCCCCCTCGGGCGCGCCTGGATCTACCACGACGAGATCGTGGCCGGCGGGAGGCTTGAATTCGAGATGGGCCCGAAGCCGAATCCCGCATGGGGCACCGGAGCCGACGCCGTGCCCCCGCTGAATCAGGCCCGGCCGGAATGAACCTCTCTCGCGGCCCGGGCCGGCGGGCGGCTCACCCGGTCATTTGCCGGGCGCGTCGGCGGAATCGGACTGCCCGACCGGAATCGCCGCAGGGCTCCTTGACAGCGTAAAGGACGAGCGCTTCCCGTATTGGGTTAGGGATCCCGACATGTGGCTTCCCCTGAGCGTCCCGCTGAAGATCACGCCCCTGCCCGGCACCATTATCTTCACGTCGCTCCCGCTCACCTTGACCACGGCCGGCCAAACCACGTGGTTCGTCGGGCTCTCGAGTGTCGATCCGCCCGCCTCGCGAATGTGAAAGATCACCGGGCGGAAGTTCGAGGACCTGCCCCGCCAGTCGCCGGCGACGCCCGACAGGTCGCCGCTCGACACCATGTCGTCCGCCGCTTGATCCTCGACGACCTTGGCCTCGCCTACGTCGACGCGACCCTCGGGTACCGGCTTGAGGACCAAGCCGAAGCTGTCCCGGCCGAAATACAGGGAGGCGCTCTGCGCCATCGCCGGTAGGTCCCTTTCGAAGTCGTGGCGCCGCGCCGACAGGCTGAACCGCGTCTCCCAGAGGAGCTTGAGCTTCTTGTGCTTCCACGCCGACTGGAAGTCGTACGCCTCCAGGATGACCCAGTAGCGGTCCACCTCGATGGCGGCCATCACGTCGCCGTAGACGGTGTTGAGCATGGTCTGCCTGAACGAGGGGCCAAAGAAGACCTCGCTCGGATCCGAAATGGGATCGCGCATACCCCGGAAGGGCCCCTCGAGGTTGAATCCCAGCAGATGGGCGTTGGCGTAGTTGAGCTGGTCCCGCAGAAAGCCATCCGACGTGTTGACGCCGCCGGTCGTCGTTCCCCAATAGACCATGATCAGCAGGTCCGTAGCGTTCGGGTCCCGTGTCGGCAGGTAGCTCTGCGTGGCCAGAGGCACCGCCAGCATCCGCGCGATGGGGAGGAAACCCACGTTGTCGAAGGTGGGGTCGCTTATCGTAAGCACGCCGGTGACGCCGCCCTCCCCGAACGCGTATGTCTCGGGCCGGAACGAGCCGTCCGCCATCCGGGTGCGAACGTAGCCGTTGTGCGCGCTCGAAGAGACGGCGGTGAGCTTCTCGCTGTCGGAAATGACGCTGAAGGGACCGGCGGCGGAAATGGAGGCCGAAATCGCCGCGCAGCACATCAATAGGCAGGCCTTCATCTTGGATAGGCGCGGCATTTCAGTTCGGGGCAGGCCAATTCGGTATCGCAATCCAACCTATGGCGGGTCGCCAAGGGCCGCAAGCTTGGACGACAGGTCGTGTGGCTTCGGGCCGCCGCGCCCCGAGGCTCAGTTCTTCTGGGCGTCCTCGGATTTCGCGGCCATCCTGCTTATGTCGTCCATGAGCCACTGCCGCGCGGCGCTCCCCTCGGCCACCCTCACCCTGTTGTCGTACACCACTATCATGGGAAGGCTTTCCAGATGGTACTGCCTGGAAACCGGTGACTGCCAGTCGATCCCATTGAACCCGGGCCGGTTGATGTTCACTCGCCGGATCGCGTACCGCTGCGGATAGGACTTGCTGGTCTTGATAAGGAACATCGCAAGCTGCACGCACGGGGCGCAGTAGTCGCTCGAGAAATCAACCACCGTGACCTTCCCGGGGCAGGCCAGGCCGTCGATGTCGATGGCCTGGCCGTGGGCGAGTTCCTGGTAATCGGCGCGGCCGCCCCTGGTGGATGCAGCCCACTCGGCAATCTTGGCGGTCGCGACCGGCTGGTCCCCCCGGGCGCCCGGCACGAGCGCGGCCAGGATAAGCAGGGTTGCCAGCTTGGTTCTCATGGGAAGTGCCTGATCGGCGCCTGGGGAGTGGGCTTGTGGCTGGTTTAGGGTGCTTCCGGCCGCGCCCGCGCGGCCCTCCGCGGGCGTCCCGCCGGAGGCGCGGGGACGGGCCCGCGATGCGGACGAAACGTATTGGGGGCGTTGCCGCGGGACTCAAGTTTTTCCCAGGCGCCGGCGGCCCGGCAGCCGACTCATGACGCGGCCCCGGCGAAGCGCCACCTGAGATTTCTGCTGACCCCGGGGCGGCGATTCGCTGGCCTCGCGGGAACCCAATGACTCCCTTCCCCTCGACCCCGCCGAATCCCGGCGCCCACCCACGCCGCTGGCCTCGCGCGCTGGCCGGCCTCCTGCTCTGCGCGGCATCTGCCGGGCTCCGGGCAACGCCGGCGGGACCCGATCCCGTGGTTTCGGTCACCGGCGGCACCATCCGGGGCCGGCTGCTGCCGGACAACGGCGGCGCGGTATTCCGGGGAATCCCGTTCGCGCAGCCCCCCGTCGGCGACCTCCGCTGGCGCGAGCCGTTTCCGGTTGCCCCGTGGACGGGGACTCGCGAGGCCGCACAGTCGGGGCCACCGGCCGCACAGCTGCCGCTGGGATGGAACGACCGGTCCGCAGCCGCGAGCCGCGAGGACTGCCTCTACCTCGACGTGTGGACGCCGGCGGGACCGTCCGCGGCCCGCAAGCCGGTGATGTTCTGGATTCACGGCGGGGCGAACGTGGCCGGGGCGGGCGGCTTCGACCCCCTCTACGACGGCAGGGCCCTGATCGGCCGCGGTGTCGTCCTGGTCGTCATCGAGTACCGCCTCGGCATCTTCGGGTTCCTCACGCATCCGGAACTGGCGCGCGAGTCGCCGCACCACACCTCGGGTAACTTCGCGATCCTCGACCAGATCGCGGCCCTGCAGTGGGTGCGTGCCAACATCGCGGCGTTCGGCGGCGATCCCGGCAACGTCACGATCTTCGGCCAGTCGGCGGGCTCCTACGACGTCACGGCCCTCATGGCGTCACCCCTCTCGAAGGGCCTGTTCCAGCGCGCCATAGGCGAGAGCGGCGCGATGGACCCGCCCCACGTCCAGACGCGTGACGCGGCGGAAAAGGCCGGGCTCCGCGCCGCCGCCAGGATGGGGGCGCCGGACCGGGATGCGCTGCGCTTCCTGCGCTCGCTGCCCACCGCGGAGGTGCTCAAGGCCGGCGAGAGCGTGGTCTCGTTCTGCACGGACGGCTGGGTCTTCCCCGAGTCGCCCCTCCGCACCTGGGCTTCGGGCCGGGAGCACCCGGTGCCGCTCATCATCGGAAGCAACACCATCGAATTCCCCTACGCGGGATCGGCCGACGACATGCGGCGCGACATCCGCGCCGCCTTCGGGGACCTGGCGCCGAGGGCGCTGGCCCTGTACGGCGTCGCGGGCGGCGGCCTCCCGGTGTTCGTCAACCCGATCTACGGCACGGCGGCGGACCAGTGGGGCAGCGACCTGTTCCGCTGCCCCGTGGTGGTCGACGGCCAATGGCACAGCGGCGCCGGCAATCCCACGTGGGAGTACGAGTTCAACCGGGCCATTCCGCCGCGCCCCCGGGTCGCGCACTCCAGCGACCTGCCGTACGTGTTCGGCAACCTCTACGCCGCCGGCAGCCAGGGCGGCGCCTTCACGGACGAGGACCGGGCCCTCTCGGCGATCATCCAGGGCTACTGGACCAATTTCGCCCGCTCGGGCGACCCGAACGGGCCAGGCCTTCCCGCGTGGCCGCGTTATGACCCAAGGGAGCGCCGGTACATCGAGTTCACGCCCCCCGCCGGCCCGTTCGCGGCCGTGGCTCAGCGCACGGACGAGCGCGGCCCGTTCTGCGACCTGTTCCGCCAGGTGATGGGCCGGGACGCCTCGGCCCCCTGAGGGCGCCCGGCCGCCCTGGATCCCCGCCAGGTCACTTCACCGCAGCCAGCTCGGCCGCGACAAGCTCGCGGATCCTTGCGCGCGCGTCCGCCAGGGCGATCTCGCCCTTGTCGATCTTGGACAGCAGAGACTTCTGGGCGGAGTAGTCCTTGTTGGCGACCCCGGCCTTGCTCTGGAGCATCCGCCAGGCCTTCCGGCGCTCGACCGCGAACAGGACCATCTGGCGGGAGACGGCGTAGAAGCGGACCTTGCCGTGCTCCTCCGCCTTGATGTAACAGCCGAAGTTGGTGACGAAGCTGCGGTGGGCGGGGTCAAACACGCGCCGGTGGATGACGTCGTCCTGCGTGATGAGGAGCAGCTGGTCGTCCAGCAGCGTCAGCCGGCCGGCGTCCTCCTCCTTGACCGCCTTCACATGCTTTCGGAACCGGTTCTCCGACACCGCCCAGTGCGCCACTGTGAAGTTGTACTCGGCGCCGTCGGTCGCGTACTTCGTGCGCCACCAGTCGCGGTCGGCGCTCGGGTTGCCCTTCAGGTCGAACGCCTCCTGGGACGTCTCGCCGCGCCGCGGGTTGAAGACAAACTCGGGCATGCCGCGCGCGTCGCGCACCAGCTTCGCCTGGTCGGCGCTCATGTTGTCGCCGACCCCGTGCTCCGGCTGGCATGTCGTGTACGCCTGGAAGAAGGCGGTGCCGCGGTACTCGAGGCCGTCCAGCATCGCCTTGTACAGCTTGGCGGCGTTGGCCATCGACACCTGGGCGACAAACGGCGACCCGTGGCCGCTCGTGAAGGCCTCGGCCACGTTCTTCTTCTCGATCAGCTTCCCCTGCGACGCGACCCCGAACTGGTTCATGTCGTAGCCGCCGAGCATCGTGGACGAGTCGGAGTTCTGGCCGCCCGTGTTCGAGTACACCTGGGTGTCGAGCATCAGCATCTTAACGTTCGGCCGGTTCTGGAGGATAACCTTGGAGACGTTCTGGAACCCGATGTCGCCGAGCGCGCCGTCGCCGCCGACGACCCAGATCTTGGGCAGCTCGCGGATCTCCTGGTCCGTCATGAGGGCGTCGTCCAGGTGGGTGAGCGTGAAATGCTCCGCCTCCGTCGCGACGCCGGTCTCCCGGTCGAGCAGCGCGTCGGTCATCCGCTCCGGGGCGACCGAGCGGCGGGCATGGTTGACGATCACCGACTCGGCCATGAGCCACGAGATCGTCGCGCCGTCCTGGAACAGCGAATTCATCCAGGGATACGGGTGGGGGTTCGACGGCGGCGTGGACCCGTAGACCGTGTTGCAGCCCGTGCTGGCGCCCATCATCATGACGGACATGCCGTTGGCTCGGCGGCCGTCGACCGCCTGGAGGTCCTTGTGGTTGAAGGCGTCCTGCCGCAGGACCGCCGCGAGCCCGCCCACGATCTGCTCGTCCGTTATCGGGCCGTGCTTCGCCTCGTGGTCGGAAAGCCTCGCCGCGGAATCGGCGTCGTTCTCGCCGCCGAGGTCGGCGACAAGGTGCGCGAACGTCTTCCGGAACAGCTCGTACTCCCCCGGGCTGCGGGCCTTTAGCGCCGCAAGCTTCCCCGCCCCCTCCTTTTCGAGGCGGTCGGCCTTCGCCCGGAGGCGGTCGGCCTTGCGGTGGTAGATCGGGCGCATGTACGCCTCCGTCACGCTCGCCAGCGAGCGCAGGACGCTCTTCTCGCCGCAGCCGGCGCACGCCCCGTCGCCCGACACCAGGGCCTCGTAGTTGCGCCGGACCATCAGGTGATTGCGCAGCGCGGCCTCGCGTGAGCCCGCCGCCTCGGCGTCGGTGTAGAGGCCGAGGAAGCGCTGCGGCGTGTCCGGCAGCAGGCGCGAGAAGACCTGGGCCGTCGTGAGCTCCGCGTTCAGCTCCTCCGTCTCGCGGGTCATGCGCAGCGCGTCGTGGTCGCCGCAGACCTGGACGCATTCGCCGCAGCCCTTGCACAGGTCAGACACGAAGATGGAGAAGAGCCCGCCGCTGCCGGGCGTCTTCGCCTCGAGCGACCGGAAGATGGCCGGGACATTCGCATAGGCCATCGGCAGCTTGGCGACGATCTCGATCAGCTGGGAGCGGCCCTTCTCCGAGACGGACGCCAGGGCGGAGACCTCCTCGCGGATTATGTCCTCGAAGGGCACCTTGGACTTCAGCTTGACCGACTCGTTCATCCTGGCCCGGACGCGGGCCTCCATCCCGGCCAGCTCGGCGCCGAAGGCGCGCCTGTCCGCCACGTCAGTGACATAGTTGTTCACGGCCGTCTTCAGGACGGTGCTCACGTCCTGGGCCGTGTTGGGAAGGGCAGTGTCGGGGCAGGCGGTGATGCACTCCATGCACTGCGTGCAGTTCTCGGCGATGAAGACCGGCGTCTCCCTGCGCGCGACGTACTTGGACTGGGTCGCGCCGGTGCCGGCCCCCATCACGCCGACCGAGGCAAGGGCGCCCGAGGGCTGGTGGTAGCCGAGCCCGGCGCGGTACTCGGAGTCGAACTTCCCGACGGTCTGGAACGGCGCGCGCCCGCCCTGCAGGGCGGGCATCGGGATGCTCGAGCAGCCCGCCGCGCCGCAGCCGGCGGTGGGGACGATCGAGTGCTCGCCCTGCGGGGCGAGCAGGGGATCGCGCATGGATGAGCGGTCGGCGTCGCCGGGCCTGCCGTACCTGATCTCCATCACCCTGGCGAAGCCCTCGGTCATGACGGTCATGTTCGAGGCCACGACCGCGTCGCCCAGGCGGCCGAACTTCTTCTGGTACTGCTTGAGCACGCTCTCCTGGAACTTCTCCTCCGTGATGGCGTAGGTCTGCAGGAAGGGGCTCACCCGGAAGAACGCCCCCAGGAAAGAGTTGCCCTGCATGCGCAGCTGCAGCTCGGGCTGGCCGGTCGCCTTGCGCGCTATGTCGAACCCCGGCAGGATGAATATGCGGATGTTGTTCTCCTGGACGAACTGCCTGTGCCGGGCCGGGATCCGCTCCCAGGCGGCCTCGGGCGTCTCGCTCGACTCCCAGACGAGGCATCCGCCCTTCTTCAGGCCCTCAAGGGGGTTTGTGTGCGTGAAGGCCTTCGGGTCGCAGCAAAGGACGACATCGACGTGGTTGAGCTCGCAGTTCACCTTTATGGGCGTCGGCGCGACCGTGAGGTAATAGTTGGTGGGGGCGCCCTTTTTCTCGGAGCCGTACTTGGGGTTGGCCATCACGTGGAGCCGCTCGACCAGGAACCCGTCGGCGTCGTACGCCGGGTCGCGCTCGGAGACGTACCTTCCGAACTCCCCGATGAGCTCGCCCAGGTTCTTTCCCGTCGTTATCATGCCCCACCCGCCGATGGAGTGGAACCGCACGGCGATCGCGCCCTCGGGCAGCAGCGACGGCGCATCCTTGCTGATGACGGCGTAGGGGTGGTCCACCCCGAGGACGAAGAACGTCTCGCCGTCGTCGGCCCCCCGGCCGTCCGTGCGCCGGGTCAGGCCCGTGGCGAACTCGTAGGCGCCCAGCGTGTGCTCCGGCCGGAAGTCGCGCGATCCGATGCCGTAGGCCCCGCGGAACAGCCGCGGCGTCTCCGCGGGCGTGAGCCCGGGCAGGTTCCCGCCGAACTTCGCCGCCTCGTTGGCCTTGCCCAGCGCCACCCGGATGTCGCGGGCCAGCGGGTTGTCGCCGGCCATCCCCTCGTCCGTCCGCTCGAGGATGATGACGCGCTTCTTGCCCCGGAGCGCGTTGATGACGGCCGCCTCGGGAAACGGCCGGATGACGTTGACATGGATGGAGCCGACCTTGGCGTTGCGCTGCTCCCGCAGGTAGTCGCACGCCGCCTCGATGTTGTCCGCCGCGCATCCCAGGGACACGAACACGGTGTCGGCGTCGGCGGTCTTGTACTCTTGCACCAGGCCGTACTCGCGGCCGGTCAGCCTGCCGAACTCCGCGTAGGCCTCCTCGAGCATCGGCAGGATGTGCTCGTTGAAGTTGTTCCGGCGCGCGACGACGCCGTTCATGTGGTGCTCCTGGTTCTGCACGGGCCCGAGCAGGACGGGGTTCTTCAGGTCCATCATCTGCGGGACGCGCCGGCGCCGCGGGCCGAATAGCTCGCGCTGGGCCTGCGTCGGGCAGTCGATCTGGTCCTCCGACGACCCCAGGAATTCGCGCAGAAGCTCGGCCTCGGGCGCCAGGTAGCCGCGCTCGGAATGGGTCGTGAGCATGCCGTCCTGGATGTTCATTCCCGGGTTGAGCGAGAGCTCGTTCACCCGCCTCAGGATTATCGCCTGGTCGGCCGCCTGCTGGGCGTCCTTGGCGACCAGCATCGTCCATCCGGTGTCGAGGGCGGCGTAGAAGTCGTCGTGGCCGCAGTGCACGTTGAGCGCGTGCTTTGTCAGCGCCCGGGCGCCGACCTCCAGCACCATCGTCGAGAGCTTGCCCGGCGCATGGTAGTACTGCTCCATCGCGTAGACGATGCCCTGGCCGGAGGTGAAGTTGACGGTGCGCCGCCCCTGCACGGAATAGGAGGTGGCGCCGCCCTGGGCGGCGTGCTCCCCCTCCGCCTCGACCGCGACCTTCTGCTGGCCCCAGACGTTGAGCTCACCCTGGGCGTAGGACTGCTGGTAGATCTCACCGCCCTCGGTCGAAGGTGTGATCGGGTAGAACACGCCGCCCTCCGTGATTCGGGTCTCCACATGCTGGGTGACCAGCTGGTTGCCGTTGCAGGTGACGCGGATGCCGGCGTACTTCGGCTTGTGCCGCGCCCGGGCGGGGGCAACCGGGGAAGACTTCTTCGGGGCGGCGGCGTGGGGACTCATGGGCGGGGATGTTCCGGACCGGGATGGCGACTTGGATTGGGTGGTTGATGCCGAGGCGTTACAACCAGATATAATCTGGCCTAGTAACCCACGTTATCCCGCTGGCACCGCCGCGCAAGGGAAACTCCTGCGGGCCCGGCCGTAATTAGGCGGCCTGCACGCGCATTTGCACGAGGGAGACGCCGGCCCCGGCACGGGACCGCCCCGTGGCCCGCCGTTGCGGGGGGGGCCCGCCGTCCGGCACTCCCCGCCGGAATTACGGACTCGCATTGGGCGGCCTTATGGCTTCCTCGTCTGGGGGGCAGTGGCCCCTTCCCCCCAATTGGCGGCGGCCCCCGCCGGCCACGCCCCCAGGACACCCGAGCCAATCCAGGAAAGGACGCCCATGAAGTTCCCAGGCCATCCAAGGAAACGGACATCCCGCGAATCGCCCGGCCCCGCGGCCCTCGGCAGGCGCCTGCTCGCCTGCACGGCCGCCATGGCGGGCGCCGCCCTGGCGCAGCCCGCCGGCACCGACTCGCCCCTGCGGATAAGCGGCAATCACCGCTTCCTGGTCGACCGCGGCGGCGCCCCGTTCCTGCTCCAGGGCGACGCCGCGTGGTCCCTCATCGCAAACGCGACGGAGCAGGAGGCCTCCCTTTATCTGCAGGACCGCCGAGCCAAGGGCTTCACGGCGGTCCTCGTCAACCTGATCGAGCACAAGTTCGCCCGTAATGCGCCCCGCAACGCCTACGGGGAGGCCCCCTTCCCCGTCCCCATCGACTTCGCGGCCCCGAACGGCAAGTACTTCGACCACGCCGACTGGGTGATCCGCAAGGCGGCCGAGAACGGCCTGGTGGTGCTCCTGGCGCCGGTGTACCTCGGGTACCCCGGGCTGGACGAGGGATTCTACGACGAGGTCATGGCGGCCGGCCCCGAGAAATGCCTGGCCTACGGCCGGTACCTCGGCCAGCGGTACAAGGGCTTTGACAACATCATCTGGGTGATGGGCGGCGACCGCGATCCGGGCCCGGCCCGGGAGAACGTCGACATGGTCGCGTACGGGATCCGGGAGTCCGACCGGCGTCACCTGATGACGGCCCACTGCCACTCGGATTCCGCCCCCGCGGAGCAGTACCCCGGGTCGTGGCTCGAGGTCGGAACGTCGTACGCCTACGAGATCGTCCACCTCCGGCTGACCTGGGACTACGAGCGGAAGCCGACCATGCCGCTCTTCCTGATCGAGTCGGTATACGAGGGCGAGCACAACTCGTCCCAGGTGCAGGTCCGCCGCCAGGCGTACTGGGCGATCCTGTGCGGCGAGTTCGGCCACGTCATGGGCAACTATCCCATCTGGTCGTTCAACCCCGGCTGGCAGGCCGCGCTGGACTCGCCCGGATCGGTGTCGCTCATGCACTGGGGCCGGCTGTTCCGCTCGCGACCCTGGAGCGAGCTGGTGCCGGACACGGGCCACAAGGTGGTGACCGGGGGCATCGGGGAATACTGGGGGCTCGACTACTTGGCCGCGGCGGCCACTCCGGACGGCTCCACGGTGATCGCCTACATGCCCGACGCCCGCACCGTCACCGTGGACGCGACGAAGCTCGCGAAGGGGCGCGCCAACGCCTGGTGGTACGACCCCCGCACGGGCGAGGCGACCTCCGCGGGGAGCTTCGCGGCCGAGGGAACGAGGCAGTTCACGCCGCCGGCGCAGGGCGACTGGGTCCTTGTGATCGACGACGCCTCGCGGCGCCTGCCCGCCCCGGGGCTCTAGCCGCGGGCGCCCGCGCCTGCGCGCCGGCGGCTCTCAGGGATACAGCCACTGCTCGCGCCACTGGCCGTCCTCCAGGACGTGGAGGACGCGCTCGTGCCGGCGGAAGGGCTTCTGCTTCCAGAACTCGATGCGGTCGGGCACGACGCGGTAGCCTGACCAGAAGGGCGGCCGCGGCACCGCGCCGACCGGGTACTTGAGCGCGTACGCGGCGCAGGCCTTCTCGAGGTCGTAGTAGCCCTGCATCGGATGGGACTGCTTCGAGGCCCACGCCCCGAGCTGGCTGAGGCGCGGCCGGGTCGCGAAGTAGGCGTCCGCCTCGGCGTCGGCCACGCGCTCGACCGCGCCGCTGACCCGCACCTGGCGGCCGGTGCGGTTCCAGTAAAAGCACAGCGCCGCCCTCGGCCTTGCCGCGAGGTCGGCGGCCTTGGGGCTGCCCAGGTTCGTGTAGAAGACGAAGCCGCGCGCGTCGGCGTGCTTGAGCAGCACCATGCGCACGGCGGGACCGCCCCCGGGCTCGGTCGTGGCCAGCGCCATCGCCGTCGGCTCGGGCTCGCCGCTGCGCGCGGCCTCGTCCAGCCACTCGGTGAATTGGTCGACGGGATGGGTCATGGCGCGGCGCGGGGCTTGGCAGGCGGCCCGGGTGGGCGGGTCCAGTTTCCTCGGCGCCTCAGTCGCCCATGCACGTGCCCACCGAGCGTGCGGAGGCGACCCATGGATGGTCCATCGGGACGAGCTTGAGCCTGCCGGCCACGGACTCTATCGGCACCGGCTGGACGCCGTGGCCGCGCGAGGCGACCATGATGCCCTCCGCGCCGTTGGCGAGCAAGTCGACGCAGGCCGTGCCCAGCCGAGTCGCCAGCAGGCGGTCGCCGAACGACGGGGTCCCGCCGCGCTGCACATAGCCGAGAATGGTGACCCGGGCCTCAAGGCCCGTGAGCCCCTCCAGCTGCTTGGCGAGGCGCAGGGTGTTTCCGGCGTGCTCCGCCTCGAGCTCCGAGAGCCTCAGCTTCGCGAAGCCCTTTTCCTCCACCGTCTGGGCCTTGGCCCTGCGCCGCTCCGCCGTCACGAACGAGGCGGCGTCCTCCTGGGTCTTGGCGCCCTCGGCCACCGCCACGATGCTGAACTTCGTGTCGAGCTTGGACCGCCGGCGTATCGCGGCCGCGATCTTCTCGAGGTCGTAGGGGATCTCCGGGATTAGGATCACGTCGGCGCCCCCCGCGATGCCCGCGCCCAGGGTGAGCCAGCCCGCCTTGTGCCCCATGATCTCGGCGATGATGATGCGGTGATGGCTGTGCGCCGTGCTGTGCAGGCGGTCGACGGCCTCGGTGGCGATGCCGAGCGCCGTGTCAAAGCCGATCGTCGCGTCCGTGAGGGGGACGTCGTTGTCGATCGTCTTTGGCAGGGTGACGATCCTGATCCCCTGCTCCGCCAGACGCATCGCGTTCTTCTGCGTGCCGCCCCCCCCTATGCAGACCAGCGCGTCCAGCCGGTGCAGCCTGTAATTGCGCGCGATCGCCTTTGTCATGTCCCGCTCCTGGCCGTCCACCATCATGCGGTGCACCTTGTCGCGGCTGGTGCCGAGAACCGTGCCGCCGACTGTGAGGATGCCGCTGAGGTGCTCCTTGCCGAGGGCCATGAAGTTGTCCTGGGCGAGGCCGAGGTAGCCGTCGCGGAATCCGATGATCTCCCAGCCTCGCTCTCCGATCGCCGCCTTGCCGACCGCGCGGATGGCGGCGTTGAGCCCCGGGCTGTCGCCCCCGGCTGTCAGGATTCCAATGCGCTTGATTTGTTTGGCGGACAAGGGGGAAGGTTTGGGAGAGCCTAGGGGAGGACGGCGCCGGGATCAATCACCGAGCACCTGCGGGCTGGATCCAGCCGCGTTGCGGGGCGCCCAGGCGGCACCCCGCTCTCCCGGGCATTGGCGCCGAAGCCGGGCGGACTGCCGGCGCGGCGGACCGGGGGGCGACAAACGGATTTTGACTACCACCGGAAAACGGACCACCGTCGGGGACTGGCAGCGCTTTAGGTGGGAACCATCCCATGCAAACGCATCATCCCTACCTCGAACACAGCCTGGCAGTACTGCAGGCCCGGCTGATGACGCCCACGGCCGAGATCCGGGTCGCACCCGCGATCGGCACCCAGCCCTTTGTTACAATCTCGCGCGAGGTCTGCGCCGGCGCGACCACGGTCGGCCAGCTGCTCGTGCCGATGCTGAACCAGGCGTTCGCCGAGGACGGCCAGGGCTGGGTCCTCCTCGACAAGAACCTCCTTGCGCACGCGCTCACGCGCCAGAACCTGGAGGAGCGGCTGGCCGACTACCTGCCGGAGGACCGGATCTCAGAGATCAGGGGCGTGATCGGCGAGCTGATGGGCCTGCACCCCTCGCTCTGGCAGCTTGAGCACCAGGTGGCAGAGGTGATCCTGCAGCTGGCCCACGTCGGCCACGTGCTCTTCGTCGGGCGCGGGGCGCACATCATAACCCGGTCCCTTCCCGGCGGCTTCCACGCCCGCCTCGTCGCCCCGCTCGAGATCCGCATCCGCCGCATGATGGACCTTCAGGGATGCGACGCCTCCACCGCCGAATCCCTCATCCAGAAGACCTACCTGGCCCGCCGGCGCCATCTGCAGTCCCACTTCGGCGAGGACATTGAGGATCCCTGCACCTACGACCTGGTCATCAACACCGGGCGGACGTCGGCCGCCACCGCAGCTCACCTCATCGTCGAGGGCCTGCGCCGCAAGCTGGCCGAACCGCCTGCGTCCTGAGGCGCCCGCGCCTTGGAATTCAAGACGGACACCGATGCGCCACAGCAATGACGGCGTCCGCGTCGAGCGCATCGGGCGCGCGACCCCGGCGGCCGTGTCCGCCGCGTAGCCCCCCATGCGCGCCCAGGCAAGTCCCGCCGCTCGGGGCGTCGAGCAGGACGAGGCCGCCGCGGCCGGATCCGGCCGCCCCGACAGAACCCGACCCAGTCGCCAATTCCCCATGAAGTCGATCGCCACGCTTGCCCTGCCGTTCCTGCTCCTGCCCGGGTCTTGGTGCCCGCCGCTGCGCGCGGCCGACGGCCGGCCCCCCGCCTCCCTGGAGCGGCAGGCGGACGGCATCATCCTAGCCCGGGGCGACTCGTTCCTGAAGGTCGAGGTCTGCGCCGACGACACCATCCGGGTCGCGGTCGCGGCGGACAGGGCGTTCTTCACCCGCGCAAGCCTCATGGTGGACCGGCGGCGCGCGGCGCGGGCCGCCTGGGAGCTCGCCACAGACGCACGGTACGCCACCCTGCGCACGGCCAGGCTCCAGGCGCGCGTCGACCTCGTCTCCGGGGCGGTCTCGTTCCTGGACCCGCAGGGCCGCCCTTTACTCGCCGAGCAGCCCGGCTCCCGGACGCTGGAGCCCGCCGTGGTGCAGGGTGCGGCGACCCTCCACGTCCGCCAGGCCTGGGCCGCCAACCCAGGGGAATCGCTGTACGGCCTCGGCGAGAACCAGCTCGGCCTGCTCGACATCAGGGGCCACGACCTCGACCTCTGGCAGCACAACGGGACGGTCGCGGTGCCCTTCCTCGTCTCGAGCGGCGGCTACGGCATTCTCTGGGACAACAACTCCTACACCCGCTTCGGCGACCTGCGCGACTTCGAGCCGATGCCCGCGCCGCGGCTGTTCGACGCCGACGGCCACGCGGGCGGGCTCACCGCGTCCTACTACGCAGGCACGGACTTCGGCAGGCTGGTGGCGACGGCCATGGCGGCCAGGGTCGATATCGCCATTCCCAATGCCGTCGACCTGCCCAACCGCGACATCCACCCCGCCCTGCCGGCCGACGGCGGCTGCAGCGTGCGCTGGGAGGGCTTCATCGAGCCCGAGGCCGGCGGCATCCACACGTTCGAGTCGTTCTCCAACGGCGGAATCAAGCTCTGGATAGACGACCGGCTGGTCATGAACCACTGGAGGCAGGACTGGCTTCCCTGGCTGGACGTGGCGCAGGTGGGGCTGCAGGCGGGCCACCGGCACAGGCTGAGGCTCGAGTGGACAAGGGACGGGAAGATGCCGACCATGCGCCTGAGGTGGAAGACCCCGTCCGCGGCGGCCGCCACGTCGCTGTGGTCGGAGGCGGGCGACGGCACGGACTACTACTTCGTCTACGGCCCCGCGCTCGACGGCGTGATCGGCGCCTACCGCCGGCTCACCGGCGCGGCCCCGATGATGCCCGCGTGGGCCTTCGGGCTGTGGCAGTCGCGCGAGCGCTACGAGACCGCGCAGCAGAGCCTCGACGTGGTGCGGGGCTTCCGCCGGCGCGCCATACCGTTCGACAACATCGTGCAGGACTGGCGCTACTGGCCCGAGGGCACCTGGGGCTCCCACGACTTCGACCGCGCGCGCTTCCCGGATCCCGACGGATGGGTCAGGGCGATACATGACCTTCACGCGCACGTGATGATCTCCGTCTGGGGCAAGTTCACGCCGGGCACCGGAAACTTCGCGGCGATGCGCGACCGCGGCTTTCTCTACGGGCGCAACCTCGCGGAGGGCACGCGCGACTGGCTGGGCGCGCCCTACACGTTCTACGACGCCTTCAATCCGGGCGCCCGGCGCCTCTTCTGGGAGCAGATCGACCGGCAGCTCTTCCGGCGCGGCATCGACGCCTGGTGGATGGACGCCACCGAACCCGACCTCAGGCCCACGCCGACGCTCGACGGCCAGCGCGACTACGCGAACCCGACGGCGCTCGGCCCGGGCTCCCGCGTCCTCAACGCCTACCCGCTCATGAACAGCGCAGGCGTCTACGAGGGCCAGCGCGCCGCCGCGCCCGACCAGCGCGTCTTCGTGCTCACCCGCTCGGGCTTCGCGGGAATGCAGCGCTGCGCGGCGGCCGTCTGGTCGGGCGACTCCTCGAGCACGTGGACGGCCATGGAAAAGCAGATAGCCGCGGGCCTCGGATTTTGCCTGTCGGGCCTGCCGTACTGGACCATGGACTCCGGCGGCTTCTCCGTGCCCGCGCGCTTCTCGCCCGGGCTCGCCGGGCCCGCGGACGTCGACGAGTGGCGGGAGCTCAACGCGCGCTGGTTCGAGTTCGCCGCGTTCGCGCCTCTGCTCCGGGTCCACGGGCAGGCCCCGTACCGCGAGATGTGGGAGTTCGGCGGCGATTCGGGCCCCGCGTACCAGGCGCAGCTCAAGTACGACAGGATGCGCTACCGCCTGCTGCCCTACATCTACTCGCTGGCCGGCGCCGTCACCCGGGAGGACTCAACCATCATGCGCGCGCTGGTGATGGACTTCCCCGCCGACACCAGGGCCCGCGACATCCCCGACGAGTACATGTTCGGCCCCGCCCTGCTCGTGGCCCCCGTGACGTCCTACCTGGCGCGCAGCCGCGCCGTCTACCTGCCCGGGGAGGGCCTGTGGTACGATTTCTCGACCGGGGCGGCCCTCCGGGGCGGCCGGTCCGTCGATACGGCCGCGCCCCTTGACTCGATCCCGGTCTACGCCAGGGCGGGGTCGATCGTCCCGGTCGGGCCGGAACTCCAGTACACCGGCGAGAAGCCGGCGGACCCGACCACCCTATACGTGTACGCGGGCGCCGACGGGGCCTTCACGTTCTACGAGGACGACGGCCTCACCTACGGCTACGAGCGGGGGGCCTTCGCCCTCATTCCGCTGCGCTGGAACGACTCCACCCGCACGCTTGCCATTGGGGCGCGCACCGGCTCCTTCCCGGGAATGCTGGCGCGGCGCTCCTTTGATGTGGTGTTCGTCTCGGCGGACAAGCCCGTCGGCTTCTCGTTTGCACCCACGGCCGGCCAGCGCATCCAGTACCGCGGCGACCCTGTCGAAGTCGTCCTTCGCTAGGGTGTGGCCGGCGCGGGCCGCCGCCCGCCCTTCCAAACGGGGGCCCGGGGAGGTTGCCAGAGGATTGGGACCGGCCATCCGCCCGCCGACCCATGTCTAAAATGCTTGCCGTTAGCATCTTGATTCGCATCAGTGCCAGCCACCCCGGACCGCCGGCCGATGGCACCTTGGCATCGATCGGGTGTCTAGCGGCAATCGCCGGTTCCTTTTCCAATCTTCTCCGTCTTGCGTCCCGTCCGGCTGGGCCGCCCAATTGGGCGCCGCTCTTCCCCGGCGGACCCGAAGGGATTGACCGCGGGGTTCATGGAAAATAGGAGTCGGGGTTCATTTCAGCGCAGGTACAAAAAAATGCATAAGCCTTTCCGCCCTCTCGCAGTGCGATCAATCTGGAGCCTCATCCTGTGGCTTTCGGTGTCGACGGGCCCCGGCACGCGCCTGGCGGCTCAGATCGACTACGCGACCCCCTATTCGTTCGCCTTCCTGGCGGGGAGCTCCGGCACGGCCGGCAGCGCCGACGGAACGGGCTCCGCCGCCCTTTTCAAGGATCCCTACGGACTGGCCCTTGATTCGAGCGGCAACCTTTACGTCGCCGACAAGGCCAACGACACGATCCGGATGGTCACGGCGGCCGGCGTGGTAACGACCCTGGCGGGGACGCCGGGCAGCGTCGGCACGACGGACGGGACCGGCGCCGCCGCGCAATTCAACCAGCCGGTCGGCCTGGCCGTCGCCAGCGGAGGAGTCATCTACGTCGCCGACTCCTCCAACTACACGATCCGCAAGATCGCGTCGGGGGGCGTCGTGACGACGCTGGCGGGAGCGCCGGGAAAGTCCGGATACATTGACGCAACGGGCGGGAGCGCGGAGTTCAACCAGCCGTACGGCATCGCGATCGACGGCAGCGGCAACCTCTACGTCACCGAACTGGGCAACAACACGGTGAGGATGGTGACCTCGGGCGGCGTTGTCACCACGCTCGCGGGGACCGCGGGCTCCGCCGGCAGCACCGACGGCACGGGCACCGCCGCAAGGTTCAACCAGCCCATCGGCATCGCCATCGACGGCAGCGGCAATCTCTACGTGGCGGACTCCAACAACAACACGATCCGCAAGATCGCGTCGGGGGGCGTGGTGACGACCCTCGCGGGCTCGCCGGGAAGCGCGGGAACCGCGGACGGGACGGGATCCGCCGCGCGATTCCGCAGCCCCCGCGGCGTGGCGACGGACGCGGCCGGGAACATCTACGTCGCGGACTCCGGGAACTGCACGATCCGGAAGGTCACGCCGGCGGGCGTGGTGACGACCCTGGCAGGCACCCCCGGGACCTTCGCGAGTGTCCCGGGGACCGGCGCGGCGGCGCTTTTCGACGTTCCCGTAGGCATTGCGGTGGGCACGACCGGAAGCACCTACGTCACGAACGAACTCGCCTTCACGATCGAGGTAGGCGCGCAGGCGACGACGGTCGCCCCCTCGATCACGCAGCAACCGACCTCGCAGACGATCGCCAGCGGGAGCACCGTCGTCTTCAGCGTGGCGGCGAGCGGCCTGCCCGCCCCGGCCTACCAGTGGTATCTCGGGGCCAATCCGCTGTCGGCCGGCGCGGGCGTGTCGGGCGTCACCGGCCCGACGCTCGTCATCAGCGGCGCCGCGCAGGGGGGCACCTACTACTGCCAGGCGAGCAACTCCGCCGGCACCGCCATGAGCAACGCGGCGACGCTCACGGTGAGCACGACGAGCGACGTCGGCAGGCTGGTCAACATCTCGACGCGGGCGCAGGTTGGGACGGGCGGCAACATCCTCATCGCCGGGTTTGTCGTGGGAGGCGCCGGAACGACGGGTTCCGACAGGCTCCTGGTCCGCGGGTCCGGCCCGGCGCTCGCCGCATTCAACGTCGCCGGGCTGCTCCCGGATCCGCAGCTCCAGCTGTACAGCGGAGCCACCGTGCTCGCGTCGAACAGCGGCTGGGGCGGCAGCTCGCAGATAGCGGCCGCGGCCGCGGCCGTGGGCGCTTTCGCCTGGACCGACCCGACAAGCCACGACTCGGCGCTCCTGCAGACGCTGGCCGCCGGGCCCTACACCGCCCAGATCTCGGGGGCGAGCGGCGACGCTGGCGTCGCCCTTGCCGAGGTCTACGACACCACGCCCGCCGCCTCGTACACGCTGGCGTCGCCACGACTCGTAAACATCTCCACACGCGCCCAGGTGGGCACCGGGGGCGACATCCTGATAGCCGGCTTCGTGATAGGGGGCACCACCTCGAAGACGATGCTCGTCAGGGCGTCCGGCCCGGCGCTCTCCGCCTTCAACGTCACGGGGCCGCTCCCGGATCCGCAGCTCCAGCTGTTCGGCGGCTCCACCATGATCGCGGCCAATGACGGATGGGGTGGCAACGCGCAGATAGCGGCCGAGGCCGCCGCGGTGGGGGCGTTCGCCTGGAGTTCGCCCACGAGCGCCGACTCAGCGATCCTCATTACGCTGCCCCCGGGCGCCTACACGGCGCAGGTTTCCGGCGCGAGCGGCGACACTGGCGTGTCGCTCGTAGAGGTCTACGAGGTGCCGTGACAAGGAGCCGCCCGCACCTGTTGACACCGTACGGGGTTGGCCCAAATAAGGGCGGCACGATGCCGTTGCCCCTTCGAATGCTCGTCGTGGCCCTTGCGGTCGGCAGCTGCCAGGCTGGCGACATCATCGCTCTTCCGAACAACACCGTAATGCGCTCGGACCGCAGCCTGGTCTCGCTCAAGGCGGGGACCGCCGTGGAGGTCCTGGAGCGGGGCGACAAGACGATCTCGATACGCTACAACGGACAGACCGGAACCATTCCGGCGGGCAGCCTGGCCGCTGCAGCCCGGCCCTCCGGCGCATCCGCCCCGCCGGCGCAGAAACCGGCGGCGGCCGCGGCAAAGCCGGCCGCGCCCGCGCCCCACTCGCTCGTGGCGGACCAGCCCCAGAGCGTCTACGGCAACCTCGTCAAGAAGGCGGAGACGGTCGTCGCAAAGCACGACGAGAACCTCGTCAAGCCGGCGAACGCCGCCACGGACGGAACGCCCTCGAATTGACGGGGCCTGCTGGCCGGCCCGAACCTGCCACGGCATCGGCGAGCCGGTCTTCCGCGATCTCCGAACCCTTCAGCGGGCGGCGCGTCTCCTGGGCCGCCAAGACTGCCCGCGGGTTCGCAGGTGATCGGGCATGCCGTACTGCATGGCCCGGAGTGGCTTAGCCAGACCGGATCCCGGTCGGCCCCTCCAGGCCCGCGCACCGCGCCGCAACCTTGGCGGCGTCCGGCTCGTCTGACTATTCGTACACCAGAAGTTGTCATTTAAGACGGATCAAATTCCTTGCAGTAAGTACCAAAGCATTGCCAATCCCCATGAAGACTCGCACCTACCTCGCGTTCGGCCTCGCCGCCGCCTGCGCCGCTGGATTCGGAACCCGAGCGGCCGCCGGCGTTTTTTCCAACAATGTAGACATGCTGGTGGTGGCCGAACAGATGCAGGCCGCCCCGACCCCCCAGGGCAACCCGGTGACCTACGTCGCACTTGATGGGGGCTACATCGAGGCGGGCGATCCGATCGCCGGAGAAGGGCCCCCGTCCGCCGACCAGGTTAGCCAGGGACTGAACGCGGCGCTTGCGTCCAACGGCTTCCGGGCCGCCCAGGGAACGCCCGACATCGTGGTGACCTACCATTGGGGCGTCCTGCGGATCGACCGCACCCAGATCAGGGTACCGTACGGGATCAAGACCAACCTCAGGGCTCGGATCGAGCTTGTCAGCACCGAGAAGCTGGGCGCGGAGGTGGAGAACCACATCCTCCTTCGGGAGAAGGGAACCGGGTCGAACGACAGCGTCTCCTCACCCGCGATACTCGCCGGCCAGCTGGAGACCGTGGCTCAGGACTCAAAGTACCCTCGCTACTTCGTGGTCGTCTCGGCGTATGACTACCAGTCGCTCGTCCACCATGAGGCGCGGCTCCTGTGGCGGACAAAGCTGAGCGCCCTGGAGACGGAGGGGCCCATGGACGAGGTCATCCCGGCCCTCATCGCCAACGGCGCGTCGTACTTCGGGAAGAACTTCAACGACCTGAAGGAGCTCACGGCATCCCTCTCGAAGCCGGCGCAGATGGCCGTGCCGGCCGCCTATGCCCCGCCCGCGCTCGAGTCCCTGCAGCTGGACAAGCGTTTCGTGGACGGACTCCTGAAGAGCGAGCATGTCAAGATCTCCGGCGTGACCGACTGACGGCCGCGGCCGGGATCGGGCCCGCGCCACCGGCCCGGGGAGCCTGCGGATCCCCGGGCCAGGCTGGCGCAGGTTCCCCGCCTGGGCCGCCGAGAGGCGCGCGGCACGGGCCGCGCCCGCAGGGTCGGCCCCAATTCCACCCGCCGCCCGGGTCGGGGACGCCGGCGGGGCGCCGGGTCGCCAGATTTCCGACTTAGGTGTTTACCAGGCCCGGAATCGCCGCCGTCATTGGCCCATCAAACCATCGGCCCTATACTCACTGATGGCCGTCGCCGCCTTTGCTGGCGCGGCCTGCGGTCTCCGCGCGCAGGGCGGGCCCCCCATGGTCACGGACGACCCGGGCACCCCCGGCGACAGGCACTGGGAGATCAACCTTGCATGGACCGACCAGCGGACCCCCGGACAGACGCTGGAGGGGATTCCCCTGCTGGACGCGAACTACGGCGTCGGCGACCGCATCCAGCTAAATTACATGGCCTCCTGGAACGTGCTGCGGACCGCCGGCGAGGCGTCGGAGAGCGGCGCCAGCGACTCGCAGTTCGCCGTGAAATGGCGCTTCTACGATGCGGGCGAGACGGGCCTGCAGGTCTCCACCTACCCGCGGATCACGTTCGTGAACCCGGGTTCCGGCTCGGACAGGCGCGGCACGGCGGACCCCGGCACGTCCTTCCTTGTGCCATTCGAGGTCCGGAGGGACTTCGGCGTCCTGTCGGTCAACGCGGAAATCGGCCACGCGTTCAGCAACGCGGCGCGGGACCGGGGCTGGATCGCCGGGCTGTGCGTCGGCCGCGAGGTGTCGAAGGGATGGGAGGTCGATGCCGAGGTGTACGACACGGGCTCGGATTCCATGGACCGCAACGAGGTCCTCGTCGACGCGGGGACGCGCTTCGACCTCTCCGGACACGCCACGCTGCTGCTGGCGATCGGCCGGGACACGCACAACTCGCTTTCCCCGAAGCTCTCTCTCCTCACCTACGCGGGCATTCAGATCCGGATTTAGCCGGCCGGCCGATCAGCCGGGTCGCTGGCGGTCAGGGCTGAGCCTTGCCGACCAAGCGGATCCTGCCGGGCGGCTCCAAGCCGACGTTCGTGTCCACATCGAGGATGGCCTCGTCGCCGGCAAACCGTACGTCGTAGGTCGTGGAGAAGGGCGTCTCGTAGCGGTACAGGATCAAGCTGTAGGTGTCCTCGCTGCTCCAGGCCCCGCTGACGGCTATCGGGACCGGCCCGCGTTCGCCCATCACGATCGACCCCTTCACCCACGAGCCCCGCCCGCACACGATCCTTTGGTCCTTCCCCGCGACCCTGGCCGCTATCACCACGTCGGCCCCCTCCGCGGCGGGTTCGAACATCATGGACTCGACTCCCTGCCGGTTGGCGGGGAACACGAAGCGGCGCCCCGCTATCCTCGCGGCCGTTGGCGACGTGGGCTGCCCGGCCTGTGTCGGGAGGCTGAGGCCCGCGAGCCGCTCCGCCAGCAGGCGGTCGGACGCCGGGTCGGCCGGGAGGGGGGCCTCCCCGAAGGCCGGGAGGACCCGCTCCCAGACCACGTTCAGCACGGCCTGAAGGTCCTTGGTCGCGCTCGTGATGGCGATGACGGCGTCATACTCGGGCATGACGACGCAGAACTGGCCGAACGCGCCGTCGCCGCGGTAGAAACCGTGCCTGCAGCGCCAGAACTGGTAGCCGTAGCCCTGGTCCCAGTCGCTGTCCGGATCGCTGCCGTTCGACGTCTGCAGCGACGTCGCCGCCTCCACCCAGCCGGCCGGGACGAGCTGGCGGCCGCGCCACTGGCCCTTCTGGAGGTACAGCTGGCCGAAGCGCGCGATGTCCTCGGTCCGGACGCTCAGCCCGAACCCGCCGAGCGAGACCCCCTGCGCGCTGGCCTCCCACGTCGGGTTCGAGATGCCGAGCGGCTCGAAGAGCCGGGGCCGCAGGAAATCGAGCACGGTCTGGCCCGTCACCTTCTGGACGATCGCCGAGAGCATGTATGTCGCCGCCGTGTTGTAGACGAAATGCGAGCCGGGCTTGTCCGGCGCCGGTAGCTCCAGGAAGACCCTGGCGAGGTCGAGCTGGGACTGGAAGGGAAACGCCTTCAAGTCCTCCTCGCGCTGGCCGGTGCACATCCTCAGCAGGTCGCGCACCCTCATCGACCTTAGGTTCTTGGACGGCGCAGCGGGCGCCTTGTCAGGGAAGAACTTCAGCACGGGGTCGTCGACGCTGAGCTTGCCGTCGGACACGGCGAGGCCGACCGCCGTCGAGGTGAAGCTCTTGCTGAGCGAATAGAGCTCGTGCGGCTCGTCCGCCGCGTAGGGCGCCCACCAGCCCTCGGCCACGACGCGGCCGTGGCGCACCAGCATGAAGCTGTGCGGGGCGTCTATCCTCTCCTCGGCCGCCTGGACAAACCCAAGCAGGGCCGCCGATGAGACACCCTGCTCCTCCGGGGTGCTGCGCGGAAGCCTCAGGGACGGGTCGTCGCCGGCGGAGGCGAGCGCGGCCAACGGCGCGACGAGACACAGGGCGGCGAGGATTCGGGAGGTTTTCATTCGGAGGCGAGGGTGCGGGCGGCAGCCGGGGTTCCGACGACTGATGGACCGGAAGGCCTGGGAACTCAAGAGCAGGGGGGAGGCGGCTTGCGCACGTGCCGGCGCCGGCCTTGCCGCCCCGCGCCCTTCCCTACGTCCCGCGCGCGGGCCGCGCCGGCGACGGCGCCCGGGCGCGCTCCTACTGCGGGCCCGCGGCCAGCGCCTTTTCGACGCGCAGCGTGAGCTTCTGGGCGTCGGAGATCGGGGAGGAGCATGCGCCGTTGGCGCACAGGTATGCCGCGGAGCGGTCGAGGTCCGGGAAGATCGATTCCCCGCGCGGAGGCGGCCCCTCGCGCCTGTCCCACCATTCGACGAGCTTGTAGGCGGTCGGGGACCGCAGCGCCGCGGCGAAGAGCGCGCGGGCAGCCGGGTCCCCCCTTCCGCCGACGACGGTCACGTGGAGCGGCTCGGTGCGCAGCTCCTCGTCCGCAAGCAGCAGCCCCCCGACGTACGGGCCGCGCCTGCCGGCGGCCTCCGGTGAAACCGCCCACCTTAGCGACGACTCCGCCAGCGCGCGGTCCTGCGGCCTGGCCGTCGCCCGCCCGAGGAGGTTTGCGAAGCGGGCAAGGGCCACGGACTCGTCAAATTCCGGCCTCGGCGCCGGAAACGAGGCGACCGTCGTGTCGGACGTCGCGTACCCCGGCTCGGCGCCGCGGGCGAAATGGCCCCGGATGAAGTCGGCCGCGGCCTCGGCCCGCGCGAGCCACGCCGGGTCCCCCGTCGCCTGGTGCAGCGCGAGGAACGCCGAGCCCATCGAGAGCGTGTCGCCGAGGAACGGGCCGGCCGCGTCGTCCTCGCCGTGCCGGAACCCGCCCCCCGGAAGCGCGCGGTGCGCGTCCACCCACCCGGCCGCGCGCGCCGCCTCGCCGAGGGGCGCCGGGTCCCCGGTCGCGCAGGACAGCGCGCATAGCGCGCCGATCGCCCACCCGTTCTCCCGCGCGTAGCTGTGCGCGTCGACGCGCGGGACGCCGCGGGCCCGCCGGTCGCCGTCGTCGAGCAGAAAGTAGCCGCCGGCATGCTGGCCCGGCACGAGGTCGGCATCCTGGCTGGTGTAGAACTCCCCGTCCGCCCCCTGCAGGAAGTCCCGCAGGTAGCGGCGCACCGCCGCCGCCGCCGCGCCGTAGCCCCAGTCGGGCCACTGCTCGGAGGCCAGGGCGTAGGTGCGCAGGTTGTCGGCCTGGATCGACATGATCTTCTCGAAGTGCGGGTGCACCCAGTCGCCCTCCGCCGAGTACTGGTAGACCCCGCCCCACGCCGGATCGAAGAGCTGGCGCTGCAGCCGCAGCACGTCGCGCGCGATGGCAGCGGCCTCGCTGTCGCCGCGGGCCGCGGCGCGCATGCAGTACTCCACGTTGTCGGCGTCCAGAAACTTGTGCTCGCCCCTCCACCCACCCGCCACCCTGTCGTAGCCCGAGAGGAGCCTCTTCCTCAGCTCGGCGGCCAGGGCGTCGCCCGCGGGGGCGTCCGGCGCGGGCCGGGGTCCCCTCTCGGACGTGACGGAGGGCCCGGGCGACGGGTCGTCTATTATGGCCTGGAGCATCGAGGCCATCTCCGCGGGGGTCAGGTACCCGCGCCGGCGCACGATCTCGCTCCCGTCGGCGGCGAAGACGACGGTCGCCGGCCAGCCGTAGTCCTCGTAGCGGTTCGCGAGGTCCGGGCGGGAGTCCTGGTCGACCCGCACGGCGACGTAGCGCGCGCCGATGAGCGCGACGACCCTGGGGTCCCGGTAGGTCGTCTCGTCCATGACGTGGCACCAGCGGCACCACACGGCCTCGAGGTCCATGATGACGAACCTGCGCTCCCGGGCCGCCCTGGCGAAGGCCTCGCCCGACCAGGGCTGCCAGGCGATCGCGTCGGCGGCGCACGCGCGCGCGGCGCCGGCAAGCATCACGGCGGCAATGAGGAGTCGGCCCATCTCCGGGGATTACGAACCGGTTCGGCCTGCGGATGCAACGGCGCGGGGGCCCGGTCACCGCCTGCCCGCGAGCGCGGAGTCCAGTCCGGACTTGATCGTCGCGTCGTCCGGATCGAGCCGGTGCGCCGTCTGGTACTGGGCGATCGCCTCGTCCCGGCGGCCCTCCTTGGCGAGGATGTTGCCCAGCGCGAAATGGCCCACCGCGTAATCCGGAAAGTCCCGGAGCAGCGCCTCAAGGGCCGCCGTCGCCTCCGGGAACCGGCCCTCGGTGACGAGCGCGACGCCGGAGCCCAGGCGCGAGAGCGGATTCCGGGGCGAGAGGAACCGGGCGGTGCCGAACTCGCGCTCGGCGCTGAGGACGTCGCCGTGCGCAAGGTAGGCGAGGCCCGAGTAGTTGTGGTCGGCGGAGCAGCGCTCGACGCCGTAGAGGACGGGAAACGCCGAGGAAATGGCCAGCGCGGGGACCCAGACGCAGCGGGCCGCCACCCGCATCCGCCCGTCGGTGGCGCCTTCAAGCTCCATCAGGCCGACCGACGCCAGCAGGGCCAGCGCGGGCGCGAACTCGAACTGGTACCTCGAGCAGGCGCCGAAGAAGAAGGACAGCGTGAACAGGGAGCTGAGGGCGACCCAAGCCGCCGCCGCGCAGATGAGGGCGTGCCGCCCGTCCCGCCGCGTGGTGCCGATGAGCAGCGGCACGGCCGCCGCCGCCCAGAGGATCGGGGCGTTGAGCAGCAGGCCGGAGATGTGCTCGACGCCCCCGTGGTTGACCGGCAGCCGCGCGTGGATCGGGCCCAGCGGGGCCTCGTGGGTGTACGGGAAGATCGGCGACAGGCTGACCCCCTGGAAGAGGTACAGGCGCAGGTTCGTCCAGACATAGCTGGGGCTGAACGCGTGGAGCCTGGCGACATAGACCCCCGCCAGCTGGTAGCGCAAACCGAATTCAAGCGGATCGCCGAACCGGAGGGCGTTGTACAGGCCCACGCCCGCGCCGCACAGGGCGAGGGGGGCGGCCGCCGCGATCCACGCCCAGACGCTCCTCCGCGTCTCCCTCGAGAGGAACGGGATCAGGAGGATGGCCGCGTTGGGCAGGACGGTCGGGCGCGCCGCGAACGCCGCGCCTATCGCGGCGCTTGCGATAGCGATCCATTTCGCCGAGCGCCCCGGATTGCCAAACGCCTCCCAGAGGCACCTGAGCGCCACCGACACCCCGAGGTAGCTGAACGCGATCGGGATCTCCCACATGTCGGCCCTCGCGAGCAGCAGCGGCGCGTAGGAGCCCAGGCCCAGGACCAGCGTGCAGGCCGCCATGAGCCACGGCCCGGCGCCGGGGAAAACCGCGCGCCTGATCGCGTACGCGAGGGACAGGTTCACCAGCAGGCCGACCTCGCAGAGGAAGACCACGGCCGCCCAGTGCGCGAGCCAGGCGCCCGTAAGCAGGTGCCAGGGTATGAAGAGGAAGAGGGCCGGCGAGATCCCGAAATAGAGGTAGAGCCGTCCGCGGTAGTAGCTGAAGTCGTGCAGCCGGTACGCGGGGTCGTCCCGGACGGCCCAGTTGGCGGCGGGGTCGTACGGGTCCGCGAGCCGCGCAAGGATCGGCGGCACCTCCTTGTCGAGGTACAGGTGCCCGGATACGAGGCCGCGGGAGAGCAGGTTGTACGCGGCGTCCCTGGGGTACGGGTTGGCGCGGTCCGTGACGCCGATCCCGCCCAGGAACAGGTAGGCCGCGAAGACGGCGATGAAGGCGGCGGAGGCGAGCCGGAATTCCATTCGTAGACACAGCGCCCTAAAAAAATGCGCATTGCAAGCCAGCGGGCTCCGGCCGGGCCCCCGGCCCCCTCGTGGCTGGCGCGCTCAACCGGTGATCAGCACCGCCGCGCCGCTGAGGCGGCCCCGGCGCAGCTCGGCCAGGGCCTCGTTCGCGTCGGCGAGAGGGAACGTTCGTATCGTTGTGCGGACCGGGACGCGAGGGGCCAGGGCAAGGAATTCCGCGCCGTCGCGGCGCGTGAGGTTGGCCACCGAGCAGACCGTCCGCTCCTGCCAGAGCAGGTCGTAGGGAAACGCCGGGATGTCGCTCATGTGGATGCCGCCGCACACCACGCAGGCGCCGCGGGCCGAGGCGCGGAGCGCCTTAGGCACCAGGCCGCCGACGGGCGCGAGGATTATGGCGCCGTCGAGCTCCTCGGGCGGCAGCGCGTCCGAGTCGCCGGCCCACGCCGCGCCCAGAGACCGGGCGAACTCCTGGGCCTCGCGGTCGCCCGGGCGCGTGAAGGCGAAGACCGTCCTTCCCTCGTGCCGGGCGACCTGGATGATCAGGTGGGCGGCGGCGCCGAAGCCGTACAGGCCCAGGCGCCGGGCGTCCCCGGCCCTCCGGAGGCACCGGTACCCGATGAGGCCGGCGCACAGAAGCGGCGCGGCCGAGGCGTCCGAGTAGCCCTCTGGCAGCGGGAGGCAGAACCGCGCGTCGGCCACCGTGTAGTCCGCATAGCCCCCGTCGATCGTGTATCCGGTGAAGAGGGCGCGCCCGCAGAGATTCTCGCGCCCGGACCGGCAGAAGGAACACTCGCCGCAGGCCCAGCCCAGCCAGGGAATGCCGACGCGGTCGCCGGCCTTGAACGCGCAGGCGCCCTCGCCCACCGCCGCGACGCAGCCCGCGATCTCGTGGCCGGGCACGAGCGGCAGCCTCGGCGACGGCAGCTCGCCATCGACGACGTGCAGGTCCGTGCGGCAGACGGCGCAGGCTCGCACGCGCACCAGCAGCTGGCCCGGCCCCGCCTCGGGCACGGGGCGCTCCTCGGCCCGCAGCGGCCGGCCCGGGGACTGGAGCACCATGGCCTTCACGTCCGTCCCAATCGGGGGTCCCCGCGGATGTCAGCGGGTCCCCCGGCCCCGGCCGGGGAGGCCGCCAGGAGCGCCGCCACCTCGCCGTCCGTCACCTGGGTGAAGTCCGAGTACCACTGGCCCACGCTCTGGAAGAACGCCGGCTGCAGGACCGCCGCGAAATCGTCCGCGACATCGCCGAGGTCGCCGCGCGCCGTGTGGGCGGTCACCGGCGCGGCTACGACGACGCGGCCCGCCCCGCCCTTGCGCAGGGCCATGGCGGCCGCGCGCATGGTGGCGCCGGTGGCGATGCCGTCATCCACGAGGATGACGGTCCGACCCTTGACGCGGAGCTCCGGCCTGCCGGAGCGGTACTGGTGTTCGCGGCGCTCCAGCTCGAGCTGCTCCCTCGCCCGGACCAAGGCGACCTCCGAGTCCGCAAGCCGCAGCGCCGCCACGATCTGGTCGTTCATCACGCAGACGCCCCCGGAGGCGATTGCTCCCATGGCCAGCTCCTCCTGGCCCGGAACCCCGAGCTTGCGAACGACGAACACGTCCAGGGGAAGCCTGAGCCTGCGCGCCACCGCGTCCGCAACGGGGACCCCGCCGCGCGGAAGGCCGAGCACCAGTGCGTCGGGGCTCCCGGCGTACCTCGCCAGCTTTTCCGCGAGCATCTCGCCCGCCTCGGCCCGGTTGCGAAAATGCAGCGTCATGGGCGCTGTCCCTCCGGCGCCCGCGCCCGGGCGCGCCGGGACGCGGCCCGGCGCCCTGTCTTCGCCGGACGCCCCGGCCCGGCGGCGGTGAACGCCCGGGGCGCCGCGACCCGCTCGGCCATGGGCTGGTCCGCGAACGGCTCGCCCGTCCCCGTCGCGGGCGCCAGCCGGGAATCGGACTGGGCAACGGCGTCAAGGATCGCGATCAGGTCCCCGGCGAGCCGCCTCCAGGCGCGCATCTGGACGGACTGCTCCCGCCGCAGCGACCGCCAAAGGGGGCCAAGCTGCCCGTGCTCGCGCAACCGCCTTGTCGCGATCCTCTTGAGGCGGGCGATCAGAAGGTCGAGGTCGTGCATCGCGCCGGTGACGCCCAGTTGCGTGCGGATGACCTCAAGCTCCGCCGGCGTCAGGACCGAAAGGCCCGCCGGAAGCGACTCGGCCATGTATCGGAACTTCTTCAGGGCGACCCTGAGGCGGTGGATGCCTGCGGCGTCGCGCGGAGGGCTCGCGCGGAACTCCGCCAGCCGTCCGGAGGCGCGGCGCAGGGCCAGCCTCAGCGCCTCCCTCAGGCGGCGGGAGGAGCTCGGGGCGCACAGCTCCGGCGCCGCGTCCCGCTCGATCGCCGCCAGGCGCCGAAGGAGCTTGCCGCCCCCCTTGAGCTTCCTCCTGGCGAATCGCCGCAGGCACCTCTCGTTCTTCTCCAGATGCCGGTAGATGGGCCCGAGCTCCGGGCGCTTCGGCAGCAGCGCGCGCACCTGCTGCAGCTGCACCTGCGCGTCCCGCAGGAAGGTGGAGGCGCGCAGCTGCCTCTTGAGCCCGCGCTGCGCCCTGCGGTAGGCCCGGCCGGGGATCAGCGACCGCAGGAGCTCGAGCTGGGCGAGCAGCCGGCGCGCCTCGATCCGCAGCTTGTGGACGGATTTCTCAGAGAAGCGCTTCCGGCAGCGCCGCAGCGCCTTCTCGTGGCGGAGTATGCCCTCCGCGAACGGGCTCGGGCCCGCGGCCGGGGCGGGCGGGGGCGTCGCCTCGCCCCCCCCGCGCCTGGTTCCCCCTGCAGATTTCGTTGTTCGTCTGATCATCGCCGGGCCCGCCTTGAATCCGTGGTTCTTGGCCGCATGTTAGCGGACTTTTGCCTGGGCGCCCGCCAATTATGCGGGGCAAGGCCGCGCCGCTGCCGGCCGTGACCCGACGCCGCGGCCGGTCAGCCGCTGGCGAACTTGCATGAGTCGCTCAGGGTCAATCGCTAGCGGTAGTCGTGCGCCGCCTGAATGGGCAGGCCCAGGTCGGGCATCCCCGTGATCTCCTCCGCCATGACGTGGATGACCCCCTTCTCGTTCTGCAGGCGCCCGGTGATGACGAGCGCGGGCTCGAGGTTGATGACGAGCCTCGACTCCTCGAAGAGCCGGGGCCGGACGATCGCGTTCGCAAGCCCGGTCTCGTCCTCCAGCGTGATGAAGCAGAACCCCTTCGCCGTCCCCGGGCGCTGGCGCGTGATGACCGATCCGCAGATCTTCACGCGCTCGCCCGGACGCACGCCCCCGAGCTCGCCGGCGGCGCGGACGCCCTGCAGCCTCGGGCGCGCGAGCGCCATGGGGTGCGCCCCCGCCGTGAGCGCCAGGTGCCTGTAGTCGGCCTGCAGGCGCTCGAGGAGCGTCATGCGCTCCAGGGGCGAGAGCTCCCCCTCGTCGGCCTCCGCCGCCTCCCGGAACAGGTCGTCGCCCGCGTGGAAGGCCTCGACCCGCCACAGCGCGGACCTGCGGTGTCCCGCGAGCCCGTTCAGCGCCCCGGCGCCGGCCAGCACCCGGCGCTCAGCCGCGCTGAACGACGTCCTGCGCAGGAAATCGGCGAGCGACGCGAAGGGCCCCTGCCTGCGCGCCTCGACCATCGACTCGAGCGCCGCGGCTCGCACGCCGCGCAGCGCCGAGAGCCCCAGGCGGACCGTCGTGTCCGAGTCCACCCGGCACTTCACGCCGGAGGACTGGACGCAGACCGGCAGGAACGCGATGCCGTGGCGCCGGCCGTCCTGGACGAGGCTCGCCGGCGAGTAGAACCCCATCGGCTGGCAGTTGAGGAGCGACGCGTAGAACGCGGCGGGCCTGTGCACCTTGAGCCAGGCGCTCGAATAAGCGATCAGCGCGAAGCTGATCGCGTGCGACTCGGGAAACCCGTAGAGCGCGAACGACGCGAGCGACTTGATGAGGTATTCCACCGCCCGCTCTCCCACGCCGTTCCTCCTGAACGCGACGGCGAGCCTGTCCTTCATGCGGTCCAGCCTCTCCTGGGAGCGCGTGAACCCTATCGCCCGGCGCAGCTCGTCGGCCTCGGAGGCGCTGAAGCCGCCGAGCTCCATCGCGAGCCGCAGGATCTGCTCCTGGAAGAGCACGACCCCGAGCGTCCGCTCCAGGATGGGCCTCGCCCGCTCGTCGGGGTACGTCACGGGCTCCTCCCCCGCGCGCCGCTTGAGGTAGGGGTTCACGGCGTCCCCCTGGATCGGCCCGGGCCGGATGATCGCCACCTCGACCGCGAGGTCGTAGAAGTTCAGGGGCTTCATCCGGGGCAGGGTCGACATCTGCGCCCGGCTCTCGATCTGGAAGACCCCGACGGTGTCGGCCTCCTGCATCAGCTTGAACACGGCGGGGTCGTCCTTGGGGATCCGCGCCAGGTCGATCGGCTGGCCGCGCCCGGCGCAGATCTCGATCGCGTCCTGGAGGGAGGCCATCATCCCGAGCCCGAGCAGGTCCACCTTGAGCAGCCCCATGTCCTCGATGTCGCTCTTGTCCCACTGCAGGACGGAGCGCCCCGGCATGCGGGCGTTCTCCAGCGGCACGAACTGGTCGAGGCCTTCGGAGCTCATGACCATCCCTCCCGAGTGCTGCCCCAGGTGCCTGGGCAGGCCGCGCACCCGGCGGCACGTGTCGGCGAGCGCGCGCAGCCGCGGGTGCGAATCGGCCACCCCAGCCATCCTCAGCTGCTCCTCCAGCTCGAGGGTCTGGGGAAGGTCCCCGCCGTGGAAGAGGCTCGAGAACCGCTCGAGGGCGTCGTCCGGGAAGCCGAACGCCTTGCCCACCTCGCGAACCGTGCTCCGCCCCCGGTACGTGATCACGTTCGCCGTCATCGCCGCGCCCCTGCGGCCGTACCGCCGGTACACCTCCTGGACCAGCTCCTCCCGGCGCTCGCCGCTGGGAAGGTCGAGATCGATGTCGGGCCAGTCCGTGCGGCCCTCGGAGAGGAAGCGCTCGAAGAGCAGCTTGCTCTCGATCGGGTCGACGGCGGTGATCCCGAGCGCATAGCACACCGCGCTGTTGGCCGCGCTCCCCCGCCCCTGGACAAGGGATCCGCGCTCGCGCGCGAACGAGCACAGGTCCCAGACGATCAGGAAATACCCGCTGAAGCCCAGCTTGGCGATGAGCGCCAGCTCGCGCTCGAGCTGGCGCCGCACCTCGCCCACCGTGCCGCCGTAGCGCTGCTGGGCCCCGAAGTACGTCATCTTGCGCAGGAACGAGTCCTGCGACTCGCCGCCCGGCACCGGGTAGTCGGGGAAGCGGTACCCGAGGTTCGCCAGCGTGAACTCGAGCCCCCCCGCAAGCCTCTCCGTGTTCGAGACGGCCTCCGGCAGGTCCCCGAACAGGCCCTCCATCGCCCGCCGGCCCTTCAGGTGGCGCTCCCGGTTGGGGGAAAGGAGCCGGCCCGCCGCGTCGAGCGTCGTGTGGTGGCGCAGGCAGGTGAACACGTCGAGGACGCCGCAGCACTCCGGCGTCGCGTGGAGGACGCCGTTGGTGGCGAGGAGCGGCAGCCGGCTGGCGCGCCCCCAGTCGACCAGGAACCGGTTCCAGCGCTCCTCGCCCGGCACCAGGTGGCGCTGGATCTCGACGTGGAGCCGGTCCCGCCCGAAGATCCCGGCGAGCCTGGCGCCCGCCTCGGCCGCGGCCGCCGGGCCGCGCTCGAGCCACGCGCGCCGCACGGGGCCCTCCTCGTCCCCGGTGAGGGCGACGAGCCCCTCGCCGGCCTCCGCGAGCTCGCTCCAGGCCACGCGCCCCTCGCCCTTCTCCGCCCGCAGGTGCGCCGTCGTCAGCAGGCGGCACAGCCCCCGGTAGCCCGCCCGCGTCGCGACGAGGACGGGCACGACGCTGCCGTCCTCCATCGGCAGCTCGCACCCGACGATGGCCCGCACGCCGGCCTCCCGCCCGGCCATGTGGAGCCGCACCGCCCCGTAGACGCCGCCGCGGTCGCACAGCGCCAGGGCCGGCACCCCCTGCCGCCCGGCCTCCGCGGCGAGGGACTCCGGGAGCGACCCGCCGCGCAGGAAGGAGAACGCGCTGCGCGCATGGAGCTCGACGTAAGGCATCGGGACGGCTCCCCGGTGAGGGGCTAATCCAGCATCCCCTCGACGCACCAGCCGCCGTCCGCGCTGGCGAGCTGGTAGACACCGCCCCCGGCCATCTCGACCTGCCAGGTCTCGACCGCCCACGCCTGCGGCTTCCACCAGTCGCCCGCGCGGCGCCACGGTCCGAGCGCGGCGCGCACCTCGCCCACCAGCCGCCCCCCCTCCAGCCGGCAGGGCGCGCCCGCATCGCACGCGACCCGCACGGGCCACGGCGGGCGGAACCGGCGCAGGGTCGGGCCGAGCGGGGGATGCACAGGCGCCTGCGCCAGGGGGGCGACGGTCTCGGCGGGCCTCTCGAGGACGAAGGCGTCCGGCCGGTGGGTGTCGACCGGCGCGGGCGTGCCGACCCGGTCCTCGCCGACAATGGCCGCGATGCGCGCGATGTTCTCCCAGAACGAGGCCGGGTCGCGCAGGCCCGTGTCGAACAGGCCGTCCTGCTTCTGCGGCGGCCGCGCCGGGGCGGCGACGAGCCGGACGCCCGCGACGCGGGCGTCGGTGCGGACGGTGCCCAGGTGGCCGCCCAGGACCCGCAGCCACCCATCCACGTCCGCGCCCGGCTCCGGCAGGCGGAACTCGCGCCGGCGGTCGCTGCCGTCCTCGAGGAGGAGGGTGAGCGAGAGCCTCTCCGCGACGAAGCCCGCGCCCCGGAGCTCGAGCGCTATCCGCTCGGCGTACCGCCGCAGCTTGAAGAGCAGCGGCTCGATCGACTCGACGGGGGGCTCGTAGGTCCATTCGGCGGCAAAGCTCCTCGCCGGCTCCACAAGGCGCAGGACGCGGGTCGCCTCGCCCGCGGCCCGCTCCCAGAGGAGCACCCCCTCCGCCCCCAGCCGCCGGCCGACCTCGGCCTTCGGCAGCGCCGTCAGCCCCCCCAGGGTCCCGATCCCCCAGTCCCGGAGGATCCTGTCCTGCTCGGGCGTCGGGCCCGCGAGCGCGAGGGGCAGCGGCGCCAGGAATTTCCCGGGGTCGCGGACGACGAGGACCGGCTCCGCGCACCGCGCGGCGTACGAGGCGAGAAGCGGGGTCGCCCCGGCCCCGATCCGGGCCGGCAGCCCCGCCCCGGCCAGCTCGGCGGCAAGGAGCCGCATGAGCGCCTCCGTGCGCGCCGGGTCCGAGCCCATGAGGTCGGCGGTGCAGCATCCGGCGCACGTCGACTCGACGCGCGGCGCGAGCGTGAACGCCGCGGCGACGAGCAGCCTGTGGGCCTCGACCTCCGCCGCGGGCTCGCGCTGCCTGAGGATGATCCCCGGGCACCGGGACATCGCGAGCGCCGCCGCGAGCCCCGGCGCGACCCCGTGCGCCTCCGGCGACGCCTCGGCGACGCGGGCCTTGCGCCCGTCGCCCTCCACCAGCGCCACGGCGCGGCCGCAGAGGCCGGGGTCGCTCCTGCGCAGGGCGTGCAGGGCGAAGTCGGGCACGCAGAGGACCGCGAAGTTCATCCGGCGAGGAGCTCGGCCGCGGGGGCGTGGCTGCGCTCCGCCCGGACGGCGAGCCGGTCGGCCACGGCGTCCCGCGGCGCGCCGGCGTCGGCCAGCGACAGGGGGGCGTCGAGGACGAGCCTGCACGGGACGGCGGGCACCAGGGGCCGCGTCGTCTGTACGAGGACCGCGGCGGCGGCGCCCTCCGCGGCCCGCTGCAGGCGGTACCAGGCGGAGGCGGGGCTCCGGCGCAGCGCGCGCTCCGCGCAGCCGCGCAGGTCGAGGACGACCGCCGCGTAGTTGCCGTCGCGCACGAGGATGTCCGCGGCCGCGAAGGCCTCCTCGGGCGCGCGGCAGCGCACCCAAACGAGGTGGCGCAGCATCCCGGCCGGCACGGCCTCGGGCGCAAAGCCGTCGGCTCCGTCGATGAGCGCCATCCGCTGCCGCGCGGCCTGGGTGGCCTCGAGCAGCCTCGCGACCACCGTCTGGCCCCCGCCGCTCGGCACAGCCGAGACGAGCTCCGTCAGCCTTCCGGCGGGCAGCCCGCCCCCGAGCGCGTCATCGATCGGGCGGACCGCCGCGGCCACGCCGCCGCACGGCCTCCGGGCCTTTTCCGGGAAGCGCACGGCGAGAAGCGACCGCAGCGCGGAGACGGTTTGGGAGGGAGGGGGCACCTGCGCTCATGCCTCAAGCCGAGACGGCGGCGCCCCGGCGGATCAGCCCCACCAGGACGCCCTGCGACTCCAGCCGCCGCTCGGGCACGATGTCGCGGTAGCGCCTGTTGGCCGCGCGCAGCACGGGGCGCCCGCGCAGGTGCACGAGCCTCTTCAGCGTCGTGGTGGTCTCGTCCACGAGGGCCGCGATGATGTCGCCCTCGCGCGGCTCACGCCGCTCGAGCACTGCCAGGTCGCCGTCCAGGATGTGGGCGTCGACCATCGAGTCGCCATGGACGCGCAGCGCCCACACCCGGTGCGGCCCCTGCCTGCGGACGCCGAAGACGGCGGGATCGACGGCGATCGTCTCGTCGGGCGTCTGCTCCTGCATCGCCGGCAGCCCCGCCGGGATCGTGCCGAAGACGGGCATCTCGAAGAGCTGCGCCTGCACCGCGGAAGCCTTGAGGCCCCAGGTGCGCCCCGCCAGCTGCTCGATCTGCCCCTTGTTGGCCAGGGCGCGCAGGTGCCCGATCACGGTCGACTGGCTGCCGAGGCGGAACCTGCGCTGGATCTCCCGGGAGGACGGCGGCACGCCCTTCTCCCGCTGGAACTGCCGGATGAAGTCGAGGATCTGCTCCTGGCGCTCGGTCAGCATGGCGGTCACGGATCCGAGCACACGGACAGCTCGTTGCCGCTCGGCTCCGTGAAATGGAACCTGCGGCCCCCGGGGTATGAAAAGATCTCCCGCGTGATCTCCCCCCCGTGGTCCACCACCCGCCGGAGGGCCTCCTCCAGCCGCGGGTGGAAAATGACGACCAGGACGCTGCCCGCTTCTATGGACGCGCGCTTGTCGGAGCGGAAGAAGCCCCCGGAGATCTGCCCGTCGACAAAGGAGGTGTAGTCGGGGCCGTAGTCGGTGAACGTCCAGCCGAACGCCTTCTCGAAAAACGCCTTCGTCCTCTCGAGGTCGGTTGCGTGGAATTCGACGTAGATGATCTTGTTTGCCTGGTCCATGGGGGTGAATTTGGCGCTGCGGTTATAGGGAGTTCAGTCGAACAGCGTTCAATTGAACGCTTACCGCGAAAAAAGCAAGCTCTCAAATGCGGTGGTGAAATCATCCCCCGACGCGCAGGACGGCATCCAGTGGGGTCCACCGAGAAGGGGCCGCCGAAGCCATCCGCTTGGACCGCTCCCCGACGACGGTCCCAGCGGCACCTTCTCAGGCAGCAGGGGCATCGTGCCCCAATTGACGTATCGCGAATCGCGCACGGTTCAGGCATGTCCGGGGAAATCGGTGCCGCGGGAGATAACGCCTGGGCGCGGCCGCAACGGCCAAAAAAACATTATTTAAGACACTGATTAACATAATGATATGCGTGTGGACAAAATCCCCGGCCAGAAAACCCTTGCACTAGCCAACTAGTCAACTATTAATTACCCCCATGGGCAGAACCTCCGACGCAAACGAAAGGCTGATGACAGCCGCCCTCGACCTCATCTGGGAGGAGAGCTACGGCGCCGTCACGATCGACGACATCTGCAAGCGCGCCAATGTGAAGAAGGGCAGCTTTTATTACTTCTTCCGCTCGAAGGCCGATCTGGCCGTGGCCGCGATGGAAAGGCTCTGGTCGGAGGAGTGGAAGCCGAGGCTGGACCAGCAGTTCTCGCCGTCCATCGAGCCCCTGGACCGTCTCACCGGCTACCTCGAGGGCATCTACGTCCGCCAGGCTGAGAATTTCAAGAAGCACGGCAGGGCGCTGGGGTGCCCGGTCTTCTCGCTCGGCTCCGAGCTCAGCACGCACGACGTCGACGTAAGCGCGAAGGTCCGCGAGATTGTTTCCCGCAAATGGCGCTACTACGAGTCGGCCATCCGCGACGCGATCGCGCAGGGGACCATGGAGCCGGGCGACCCCGCCAAGATGGCGCAGATGCTCGGATCCCTGATCGAGGGAGCGATAGGCCAGTCGCGCATCATGAACAGCCCGGAGCTTCTCCGCAGCTTGCCGGGCACGGCGCTCGAAATGCTGCGGGCGAAAACAGCCGCCGCGGCCGGTGCGGGGCACTGAGCCCTCCTTCGGCGCGCTCCTTCACGTTGAAACCCGCCCCCTTTTTTTGCCCATTTAGTAACTAACTAGTCAACTATAACTTGCCTCACCTCCCATGATCTCGACCTTCACAGATTCTGCCGCGGGCCCAAAAGCAGATTCCCATGCGCGGATTTCCGCCGTCGGCCTGACCGCCGGAAACCTCCGCTCCATCCTCGGCCTGCCCCCGGCACACGCCCACACCTCAAACCGCGGGGACCTGTTCGGGGCGGCCTCGACGGAAGATCTTTTCGGTCAGTTCTGGTCGCCCGGCCTGCTCGACCGGCTCCAGGAGCCGCTGAGCCGGTACCACGAGTAAGGCTTTCCGGCGTCCATGTACCTGCCGAACCAAATCCTTTGAACATCATGAACACACTCGCCGCCACCGTCCCCACCACGCTCGACCGTCCAGCCCCCGCGCCCGACCGGACCGCGGCCAAAGTCAAGGCCCGCAGGCTTCGCCTTCCCTGGGCGAGGATCATCGCCGGAGCCGCCGTCCTCGCGATCGCGGTTTCGGGCATCGCCGGCTACCTGCGCTATTCGGCCGCCTTCGTCACCACGGACGACTCCTTCCTCGAAGGGGACGTTCATCCGGTGAGCCCCCGCATCAACGGCACGATCATCCGCGTCCTCATTGATGACAATGCGCACGTCGAGGCCGGCCAGCCGCTCGCCGAGATCGATCCCGCCGACCTGAATCTCGCGGTGAAGGCCAGCGAGGGCGACCTGGCCCAGGCCCGCGCCAACGAGATGGCGGTCACGGCGCAGATCGCGCGCGCCCAGGCCGACGTCGAGACGGCCGCGGCCCGCGTAAAGCAGAACGCCGCACAGCTCGAGCTCGCGAAGCTCGATCTCCACCGCACGGAGACGCTCACGCACACGGGCGCGGTTTCCGAGCAGGCCTTGGACCAGGCGCGGGCCACCTACGACAGCGCGCAGGCCGCCCAGCAGTCGCTCGTCTCCGCGCGGGAGTCGGCCGAGGCGGGGCTAGCGGGGGCACAGGCGCAGCATGCGGCCGCGCTGGCCCAGATTCAGAAGGCGGAGGCGGCCCTCGCCGTTGCGAAGCTCCAATCCGACTACACGATCATCCGCGCCCCGAGTGGCGGCCATGTCGCCAAGAAGACGGTCGAGGTCGGCCAGCGGGTCGAGCCCGGCCAGCCCCTGATGGCGGTCGTCAGCGACCGCGTCTGGGTGATTGCGAATTTCAAGGAGAACCAGCTCGCGCGGCTGCGGCCCGGAGAAAGGGCCGAGGTCAGGGTCGACGCCGTCGATGGCCGCGTTCTCCAGGGCGTGGTGGAAAGCTTCTCCCCGGGCACCGGCGCCGAGTTCTCGCTCCTGCCGGCCGACAACGCTACGGGAAACTTCACGAAGGTCGTCCAGCGCGTGCCGGTGAAGATCCTGCTCTCCGACGGATCGCTGGACGGCCTGGCCGCCCGCCTGTCCCCGGGCCTATCCGCAATCGTCAGGGTGAGCGTCCGCCGCTGACACGCAGGCCAGGATCCGCCCAGCCCAGACGCCATGAATCCGGCCCCCACGCTCGCGAGCCCAGCGATCATACCCGGATCGACCCGGGCCTGGATCGGCACGCTTGGCGGCATGCTCGGGGCGTTCATGGCCGTCCTCGACATCCAGATCACGAATTCCTCGCTGCGCGCCATCTCCGGCGCCATCGGCGCGACTGCGGACCAGAGCTCCTGGACCGCGGTCGCCTACCTGGTCCCCGAGATCATCGTGATCCCCCTCACGGCATGGATCGCATCGGTACTGGGCCTTCGCCGGTACCTGATCGCCACCTCGGCGATGTTCCTTCTCTTCTCCGTCCTCTGCGGACAGGCGTGGAGCCTGGCCAGCATGATAGCGTTTCGCGCCGGCCAGGGCTTCTTCGGCGGCGCCCTGATCCCGCTCGCGTTCACGGCGATCCTCCAGATGCTGCCGCCGTCCAAGCACCCGGTCGGCTTCTCCCTGTTCGGCCTCACGGCCATCTTCGCCCCGTCGGTGGGCCCGAGCATCGGCGGCTGGCTGACGGACAACTGGGGCTGGCAGTGGAACTTCTACCTGAACCTGCTCTTCGGCCCGCTCCTCGTTGGCGCCGTCTGGTACGGGTTTCCCCGGGCTCCGGCGCGCTGGGAAAAGCTACGCGAGGCCGACGGCTGGGGCATCCTCCTGATGTCGCTCGGCCTGGGGGCGCTGACCACCCTCCTCGAGGAGGGAACCCGCGACGACTGGTTCGGATCCCCGTTCATCACCCGGCTGGCCGTGATCGCGGCGGTGGCGCTTCCGCTCTTTGTGGCCTGGCAGCTCCGCGCCAAGAACCCCGTGGCCGACCTCAGGCTCTTTGGCTTGCGCAATTTTGGACTCGGCTCGGTCGTCAACCTCGTGATGGGCGCCGCGCTCTACGGCTCGATCTTCATGCTGCCGCTCTACCTCGGCAGCATCCAGGGCTACGGCGCCGAGGACATCGGCGCCACCCTCATCTGGGGCGGCATCCCGCAGCTTTTCATCATGCCGCTGCTCCCGTGGTTCATGAGGCGCTTCGACACACGCTGGCTGATCGCGTACGGGCTCCTCATGTTCGGCGCCAGCTGCATGCTGAACACGTCGATGTCGGCCGACTTCGCCCACGATCAGCTGCGCTGGTCCCTCCTTGTGCGCGCGCTCGGGCAGCCGTTCATCATGATCCCCGTCTCGGCGCTGGCGACTGCCGGCGTCCCGGCATCACGGGCGGCGGCCGCCTCCGGGCTCTTCAACATGGTGCGCAACCTCGGCGGATCGATGGGCATCGCGCTCCTGTCCGCCCTCCTCACGGTTCGCGAGCGGTTTCACTCGAGCAGGCTCGGGGAGGCGGTCAGCTCCTACAGCCTGCTGACGCGCGACAGGCTGGCCGCGCTGACCCAGCACTTTGCCGCCGCGGGAAGCGACGCGTACACCGCCGGGCAGCAGGCGGTCGCCGCGCTCGACGCCGCCGTGCGGCGCGAGGCCACGCTGATGGCGTTCAATGACTGCTTTCACGTGCTCGGCGCCGTGCTGATCGGCGCGACGATCGCGGCATTCCTTTGCCGCCCCTCCAAGGCCAAGGGCCCGGGAGCCGCCCACTGAAAACCTGCAGCCCCCGTTCACCGTGATCCCCCTGGCAATCGTACTGGTGGGCCTGGTGCTCGTGACCGCGGTCGATAGCGCGGAGTCCTGAACCGAGCCGGCGGCCGTCCCGGGACGCCATCGCTCTGGTCGTCTCGCGCTACGGGACCTCGTAGACCTCGGCTAGGGCGACGCCGGTGGTGCTGCTGACGCCGCTGATCTGGATGGTGTAGGCGCCGGGCGACAGGTTGACGACCTGGGCGCAGTCGGCGCTGTTGGCGGTG
>Ga0187855_10000252_pt1 | contig 49947 bp, 41 predicted proteins | sample June2016WEW_8_10_2_FD_132969 | JGI IMG/M metagenome (GOLD analysis project Ga0187855, IMG submission 132969) | Peatland microbial communities from SPRUCE experiment site at the Marcell Experimental Forest, Minnesota, USA - June2016WEW_8_10 | ecosystem: Environmental > Terrestrial > Soil >... | reverse complement strand
GGGGGGGCGCCCCCCCCCCCCCCCGGGGGGGGGGGGCGGGGGGGGGGCCCCCCCCCCCCCCCCGTACGGTGAGGTGCCGCGCATGGCCCCTCTACCATGCGCGGCCCCATCGGCGATGGCCCACCGTCACCCGCCGTCCCCCGGCGGCGAGTGACGGCCACCACACCTCTCCTACCCCACCGCGGCGCTCGCCGGAACGGGACAGGCAGCCCCATCTTCGGTCCAGCAGCGCACGATGTCGCGAACGGAGAGGACGCCCACGGTCTCCCCTCCCTCGACGACGATCAGGTGCCGGAAGCCACCACGAGTCATTGCGGCGGCGGCCTCCTCGAGCGACCAGTCGGGTGCGGCATACACCGCCTCGCTGGTCAGGTGCTCGGCGACAAGCTCTCTATCGGGATCCTGCCCGGCGCCCACCGAGTGCAGGATGTCGCGCTCGGTCAGGATCCCGGGGCCATTCCCCTCGGGATCCATCACGATCGCCGCGCCCACGCTCCGCTGAGACATCAGTCGCGCGGCATCCCGCAGGGTGTGCCCCGGGCCGGCGGTGACAATGATTGGGCTCATCCCTTCGTGCACTCGCATCGCCATGCTCCTCTCCGGTGGAGATCCTTGCAACGATTGCCTCAATGTAGTAGGTCGAGCGCGTTCTGTCAAGGGAGTCGGCAAGCACTGCGCGGACCGCCTCTTGCGAGCAGCTCAACAGGTCCTCACGGAGAGGGAAGAGCATCGAGGTCACCGCTTGCGGTCTCGATCACGCCCCGCGCGACTCCCTCCCACGACCAGCGTGCGCGAGCGGTCGCCACCAGGCCCGCGCGGGTCTGCTCACGCAGCGCGGGGTCGGCTCGCAACCAGCCAACCAGGCGTTGCGCGATGGCGGGCACGGCATGGTCGTCGACGGGAAACGACAGCCAGCGCGCGGCCTCTGCCGGAACGGTGGCGGCCAGCACCCTACTCACCTCCGCAAGGCCCGAGTGGGCAGCGCTCACCGGCAGCGCCCCGCACGCAGCCCCCTCGGCCGCCACCATGCCGAACGCCTCAGGGAAGGTGCTGGGCACAACGAGCGCCTCGCAGCTCGGCAGCAGCTCAGCGAGCGCGTCGTGCTCAAAGCGCCCGGCGAAGCGAGCCCGCTCGGGCAGCGTCGCGGCCGCAGCCCGATAGCGCTCGCGCCGTTGGTCGTGAAGACCTTCGAGGAACGCCGCCAGATGGCGCAGCGGCATCGGCTGGGCAGGCTCACCCGCCTGCGATTCCGCCGAGCCCCGCGCCCGCCCGACCCGAGCCAGGTCGATCGCCCGCTCCAGCTCGCCGCCCGCCAACGTCTCCAGCAGCAGCTCCAACCACTCGCCGTCGCCCCCGAAGCCGACGATCTCAAGGCGAGCCTCGGGAGCCTGCTCGAGCACCAGCGGCCAGGCGGCGATCAGCAGGTCCACGCCCTTGTTGACGATCAGCTTGCCCACGAACGCCACAACGGGCTCCGGCGACCTGCTCGTGTCGCGCGGCAGCGGTTTGAAAAGCTCCACGTCAACCCCTGGGGGTCCGAGGCGGGTGCGAGCCTCGATCGCGGGGTCCTCCAGCGCATCCCACAGGCTGCGCGCGGTGTGCAGCGAGCCGACGAGGATCGCCTCGGCGGGCTCGACCCCCTCGCGAGCGTAGGGCAGGAAACGGTCGGGGTCGGGCTTCACCGTGTACTCCAGAGCGCTCCCGTGCACCTTGACCGCGTAGGGCACGCGGTGGGCGAGCGCTCGGGCGAGGATCGCGGGGCCCATCACCACGTGGTTGGCGAGCGCCACGTCGGGTTGCACAAGCTCCACCAGCTCGCGCACGGCGGCGACGTTGGCCTCGATGTAGCGCTCGATCTCGGTGTCGCTGCAGCGCGCGAAGGCGCGCGCTTCGATCCCCTCGTAGGGGTCCTCGACGTACACCGGCAGCAGCCCGCCGATCGCGGGCCGGTAGGCAGTGCAGCGCACCGGCTCGCGCAGCGTGTGCAGGCGCAGTTCCCCCTGCTCCCAATCCCCGGTGGCGTCGACGAAGGGCTGGCGCTCGGGGTGGCGGTCCTGGCAGAGCAGATGCACCTCGTGGCCGAGACCCACCAGCGCTCCCGCGAGACGCGCGTTGTAGATGTTGGAGCCCGTGCCCGCGAGCAGGTAGCCGTGGAAGATCAGGATTCGCACCGCCGCCAGCCTACCCGCACTCCCTCCGCGGGCTTCGCTAGAGTGCCGACGATGAGCGTGCAGCAGCGATACCGTCTGCGCAATCCGACAAGCGGGCGGGAGATCATCCTGGAGGCGCAGCCCGGCGAGATCTACCTCGACCGGGAGTCGGGCGAGCCGCTGGAGGTCGTTGGCAAGGTGCTTCCGCTTGCGCCGTCCACCTCCAAGCTTCCCTTCGCGATCGAGAACCTCCGCTTCTGTCCCTGGTGCGAGCAGCTCGCACAGAAGGACCTCAACGACTGTCCCACCTGCGGGCGCCGAATGGGGCCGTTGGGCTCGTGAGCGCAGGCTGGTCGAAACGGGGATTCCCCCCGAAGGGGGGTGTCTCCCTGCTTCGGTCACTCTCCCCGATCCTCGCGGGCACCGCGGCACTGCTGGTGGGTCTCACACTCGGAGCCTGCGGAGGCAGCAGCAACTCCGCCGACGTGCCGCCGCACAGCACTCCGGAAATCACTCCCCCGGCGAGCACTCAGGCCGAAAGCGAAGCGACGCCAACCACCTCGACCTCAACCGTCGCCACAACCTCCAAGAGCAGCTCCGGCTCTCCCAGCAGCTCGGAAAAAAGCCCTAGCGAAGCACCGTCCAGTTCCAGCTCGCAGGGGGGCACGGGCAGCGAAAGCACAACCAGCTCCGGGGGCAGCTCAGCGGAAAAAGCGAGCACCCCGGAAGCAAGTTCGGGCGCGAGCGGCGGCACCGGCGAAAGCGGGGCCAAAGGCGGTGCGGAAGCCAAAAGCGGCTCGGAACCCAACGGCGGCGGCTCCTCGGGCAGCCCCACCGGCGGCGCCCAGGCTCCTTGAGCGGGGCCGCCTTGCGCGTTGAGCGGCCGCCTAGCGCGACCTCGACCGGCTCGCGCCTTCGATCAACTCAGGGAGTCGAGATCAGCGTCGCGCTGTAAGTGAGGCGCGCTTCGCGGTAGAGGCAGTAGTACTGGACGCTGGTGCCCAGCTGCTGCATCGACTGGACGCTGGTGTTGGTGCACTGGCTGCGCACACGGCTGGCACGCCAGGACGTTTCGTTGGTGAAGCCCAGCGCGAGCGCCGGCGCCCAGGTTGGAACCGCCAGCGCGATCACGTCGCCCTTCTTGACCTGCAAGGTGGTGGCGAGCGGGAACTGCGCGGTCTTGCCGAAGTAGGGCTGCAGCTGCACCAGCGGGCCCTGTGCCACCAGCTTGTAGGCGAGGTTGGGCTTGGGCTGGGGCGCCAGCACGGCGATTGCGGCCGAGGCGGTGCCTCCCTCGTTGGTGTTGAAATACTTGATCTGGGTCGCGTTGGGCTTGCCGAGCGAGATCGTCCACGCGACCACAGTGCCATTGCGGGGAGCCGCGACGACGTTGCGCGTCTTGCCCACCTTCACCTGGTAGCCGGTGGTGCGCGTGACGGCCAGGCACGACGTCGGGCAGCTCGGCGTGGTGGGAGGCGTGGTCGGAGGCGTGGTCGCGGGGAGCACCCCGACTTCGGAGAGCGTCGCCAACGCGCCGATCGGCAGCGCCAAGGTCAACGCCACCCCGGCCAGCAGCGCGACGAGCGATTTATGGAGCAGATTTGGCCTGGAGCGGAGCATCTTGGGCATAGAACACACCGGAAACGGGTATGTAGCGGTTCGCTATCCGCTGCCGAGTTCCTGCCCGGCCGCGGCGATCTCGCTTGCGTCCCCCGAGGTCGGCATCCATGGTAGCCGCAGCGGGTCGTCGGCGTAGCGCGGGATAACGTGCAGGTGGAAGTGAAACACCGTCTGCCAGGCGGCTGCGCCACAGGAGTTGAGCACATTGATCCCGGCGGCGCCCAACCGCTCGCTCATCCGCCCCGCCAGGCGCTGCGCCATCGCCGCCGTCGCGCACAGGTCCTCGGGGTCGATGCTCAGCAGATCCTGTGAATGGCGCCGTGGCACCACCAGCGCGTGACCGCGGGTGGCGGGGTTGATGTCCATGAAGGCGACCGTCAGCTCGTCCTCGTCGATGATCGTGGCCGGCAGCTCGCGGGCGACGATCTTGCAGAAGATGCAGTCGGGGTCGGTCATTGATCCACCATCCTATCCGGGCACCTGCGCGTGGGTGGTGTGCGTTCTCTCTCTTCGCGCCCTAACCAAACGAGAATAAGACCTATTATTATTTGGTTGGTGGCGAAAAGAATCAAGTGCGGACTTGAGTTGGCCTCCCAAACTGCCGGGCTCCGCATGCGCGGTGGTGTTTCGCGTGTCCTGCGGTTGACCAGGGCCAACTCAAGTCCGCATCAGAAAAGAATGGTGTCGCCCGCCGTCCTGCCGGGCACGGCGTTCTCCTGCCGGCACTCACTGCCCACCAAGCGGGCCCCTCATCCGCTCATCCTGAGCCCCCAAGCCCTCGCGCAGGAGCATCAGCGCCTCCTCGCGCGTCGATACCTCCCCAGCGTATTGCGCACGCAGCAGCTCCTCTAGCAGTTGACCGAGACGCGGGCCGGCAGCAATGCCGAGCTCTCGCGCCAGCTCATCTCCCCGCAGCAGCGGTCGTGGCGGACCCCCCTCCACGCGCCAGCCGATCGCGTCGGCGAGCATCCCGCGTGCAAGGTCCAGATGGGCCTCGATCGCCTCCCGCGAACGCTCGCCGCGCGTGGCGAGGCGGTCGGCGACGGACAGCAGCGTGACGTCAACCTCCACCGGCTCGCTGGCACGCAGGTAGGCGAATACGGTACGCCGTGCCAGCGGCTGGGGATCATGCACGAGGAAGCCCAGTCGTAGGTGGTTGCGAACGAGAGCAGCCACATGGGTCTGCAAGCGAGCGCTCGCGCGCAACCCGGCGAGCACCTCACCGGCCAACTGCGCGCCCCGGGCATCGTGTCCGATGAACGTGACCCGCCCATCCGTGGGGCGCACCTCGCGGGTGAGCGGCTTGGCGGCGTCGTGCAGCAGCGCCCCCCAGCGCAGCGCTCCTCCACGGGTAAGCCCGTCGGCGAGCGGCTCGGCCAGCAGCCCAGCGATCGCCTCCCGATAGAGGTCTCCTCCCCTCCCAAGCCCGAGGTCTCCCCATCCCCCGCGCGCGGCGGCGGGCTCTTCCTGCAGGGCAATCACCTGTTGGAGCACCTCCAGCGTGTGCCCGTACACGTCGAGGTGGTGGTAGTGACTCTGGGTCACGCCGCGCAGCGCCTCCAGCTCGGGCAGCACCACCGCGGTTGCACCAACCTCCGTCATCAACTCCAGGCCCGCAACGGCGCGAGGCGCATCGATGATGCGGGACAGCTCCATGAAGATCCGCTCGGGCGCCACCTCGCCAAGCGCCGCCGCCCGCGCCCGGGCGTGTGCACACGTGTCGGCGTCAGCCTCGAGATCGAGCTCCACCGCGAGCCGCACAAGGCGCAGCACGCGCAACGGGTCATCCGCGAATGCACGGGGCCCCGTCTCGCGCAGCCGGCGGCGCGCGAGGTCCTCCGCGCCGCCAAGTGGATCGATCAACTCGCTGGCCGAAACGGGGATTCGGGCCTTGGGCCCGTGTCCCCCGGCTTCGGTCGAAACGGGGATTCGAGCCTTAGGCCCGTGTCCCCCGGCTTCGGTCGAAACGGGGATTCGAGCCTTAGGCCCGTGTCCCCCGGCTTCGGTCGAAACGGGGATTCGAGCCTTAGGCCCGTGTCCCCCGGCTTCGGTCGAAACAGGGACCGATTCGGTGGACACTCGCTCGACCCGCGCACCCGGCTCCCCGAGCGGCTCGGCGATCGCGTTGACGGTGAAGTCGCGAAGCGCCAGATCCTCCTCCAATGAAGCGCCCCGCAGACGCTCGAAGTCCACCTGCCATGCGCCGTCACGGGCGACCACGCGCCAGCCGCCATACTCCTCCGAGAGCGAGAACGCCGCCGCACGCGCCATATTCGCCAGCGCGCGTGCAGCCTCGCGGGGCTCGCCGTCGAGCACCACGTCGAGGTCACCGGTGGGCCTACCGAGCAGACGATCGCGCACTGCGCCGCCCACCAACCACGCTCGCCGGCCGGCGAGCGCCCCACGGATCAGCTCGAGCGGGTCGTCAATCGGCGGCAAGGCGTGCCACCCCGCCACTGTGATGCACACGTGCGACGCGTGCGGTGAGCCCGCAGGTGATCTCATAGTTGATCGTGTCCAGGCGCCTCGCCAGCTCCTCGGCGGTGATCCGCTCGGCCCCCCGGCCGCCGATCAGGACAGCTGGTTGCCCAAGCAGGGCGAGCGCGGTCGGATCGGAGCCGAGATCGACGGCGACGCTGTCCATGCTTACGGTGCCAACCAGCGGACGGCGGCGTCCCGCTATCAGCACCTCGGCGTTGCCCGAGAGCCCGCGTCGCCACCCGTCGCCATAGCCGATCGGCAGCAGACCTATATGCGTCTCCTCGGCGGCGATGAAGCGCCGGCCGTAGCCGGTGCTCTCTCCGGCGGCGCAGTGCTTGACGGCCGCCACATAGGAGCTCAACTCAAGTGCCGGCTCCAGGCCGCGCGCGAGCGGGTCCTCGCCGAAAGGGTCCATGCCGTAGATCGCGATGCCGCAGCGCACCATGTCGAAGTGCGCGGCGGGGTCGCGCAGCACGGCGGCGCTGTTGGCCGCGTGCACGAGCACCTCGGGGTGCGCCCGCTTGATCGGCGCGGTCCATCCGGTGAAGCGCCGCAACTGCTCGGCAAAGAAATCATCGCCCCGTTGGTCGGCGGTGGCGAAGTGGGTCATCAGCCCCACCCGCTCGAGGTTGGGGTCGGCCGCCGCGGTGATCGCCAGGCGCGTCGCCAGATCCGCATCGCGCGTGCCGAAGCGCCCCATGCCGGTGTCGAGCTTCACGTGCACGCGACCCCCACGCCCGACATCCGCGGCCAGCCACGCAATGTCCAAAAGGTGACTCTCGCTCCACACAACCAGGTCGAAGCCGCAGGCAACCACCTCTTCCAGGTCGTCGCGCTGCAGCGGCCCCATGATCAGCAGCGGCACCCTCGGCTTGGTCCCCTCCACGAAGTCGGCCAGCTCGCGCGCTTCGCGGATGCCGGCTACGGCAAACCAGGTGGCACCGCCCGCGAGTGCCGCCTCCGCGCTTTCCTCCATCCCATGGCCGTAGCCGTCGGCCTTGACGACCGCGCACAGCTCAACACCCTCGCGCAGCTCCGAGCGCAGCCGATCGCAGTTGCGTGTGATCGCATCGAGGTTGATGCGCGCCACAGCGCGATCGCTCGTCATGGGCGCCCCACCTCGGTGCGCGCTGACGGCAGAGCGGCGATCACGTCGGAGGCGATCACACTGTCCGCGCTGCCGACCGTGTGGGCCGCGGCACGTCCCGCGGCGGCGTGCAGCTGAACACCGGCGGCGGCCGCGACGAACGCCGGGAGACCCTGGGCGAGGAGCGCAGCGATCACGCCGGTGAGCACGTCGCCGGTGCCGGCGCTCGCAAGCGCGGGGCTGGCTCCCATGCTGAGCGCCACCACCCCGGTACCGGTGGGGTCGGCGATCAAGGTGTCATCGCCCTTGAGCACGACCACCGCGCGAGCGAGCTCGGCTGCGGCGCGCACGTGGTGCAGGCGCTCGCGCTCGATCTCCTCGCTCGAGCGCTCCAGCAGCCGTCCCAGCTCGCCGGCGTGCGGGGTGAGCACCGTGGGGGCCGCACGCGCGGCCAGCTCGCTGAGCCGCCCGGCGTGGGCGTTGAGGCCATCGGCGTCGATCACGGTGGGGACCGGCGCGCGGCGGGCGAGCTCGCGCGCGAAGGCGAATGCACCGGCCCCCCGCCCGAGGCCGGGGCCGAGCGCGAGCGCCCCACCGCGCTGAGCGGCATCGAGCACCGCGTCGACGCTCGCGTCGGTGAGCGAGCCGTCCTCCTCCGGCAGTCCGTTGGTCATCAACTCGGGGAGCCCGCCAGTCGCGAGGATCCTCTGCACAGACGCCGGCACGCAGGCGGTGACGTAGCCGGCTCCCGCGCGCATCGCGGCGTGGGCGGCCATACGCGGCGCGCCGGTGAGGCCACGCGAGCCACCGACGACCTGCACGTGGCCACTTGAGAACTTCGTCGATGCAGCGCCGCGGTGTGGGAGCAGACCCAGCACGGCGCTCTCGATCAGGCCGATGTCGGCGGTGTTGGGCGCGCCACGGGGAATGCCGATGTCGAGCACGCGTACCTCGCCGGCGCGCGCCTTGCCGGGGTGGATCCAGAGGCCGGGCTTGGCGGCGTGGAAGGTGACGGTGATCGCAGCGCGCACGGCCCGCGCGCACACCACACCGGTGGAGGCATCCACCCCGCTCGGCACATCCACGCTGACGATCGGCGCGTCGCTGGCGTTGGCCGCGTCGATCGCCTCCGCGATCGCGCCTCGGGGCTCGCCCGCAAAGCCGGTGCCGAGCAGCGCGTCGATGATCGCGGCGCAGCGGTCGCGCACCGCCCGCAGCTGCACAGGCGGTTCGCCCGGAAGGCGCAGGAGGTTCTCGCGCGCGTCCCCCTTCAGCTCCTCCGGGGGCCCGGCGATGAGGACCTCTACCTCGCAGCCGGCATCGCGCAGCAGGCGCGCGGCCACGAGACCATCGCCGCCGTTGTTGCCCTTGCCGCAGAGCACGGTCACGAGTCCGTCGGGTGCGAGCTGCTCGGCGGCCCGGGCCACACCGATCCCGGCGCGCTCCATCAGCTCGAGCGAAGGCACCCCCTGATCGTCGATCGCCCAGCGGTCGATCGCCCGCATCGCCTTGGCGTCGGGCAGTGCCACGCACCACTCGGGAAGAGCTGCCATGGTTGCGATCCTAATGCGCCCGCGGGCGCGACCCGTCGAGCGCTACTCGACGGTGACGGTCTTGGCGAGATTGCGCGGCTGATCGACATCCAGGCCACGGCGGCGCGCGATCTCGTAAGCGAGCAGCTGCAGCGGTATGACGGCGAGGATCGGCTGCAGCATCCAATCGATCGCTGGAACCGGGATCGACGCGTCGGCATGCTCGACGATCTGGGCGTTGCCCTCGCTGACGATGGCGATCACGTGGGCGCCGCGGGCGCGGACCTCCTGGATGTTGGAGGCGACCTTCTCCAGCACCGGGGAGTCGGTGGCGACGCACACAACCGGGGTGGACTCGTCGAGCAGCGCGATCGGCCCGTGCTTCATCTCGCCGGCGGCGTAGGCGTCGGTGGCGATGTAGGAGATCTCCTTGAGCTTCAGCGCGCCCTCGAGCGCGACCGGCAGCCCGACATGGCGGCCGATGTAGAGGAAGAACTCCCCCTGCCAGTGCTGGTTGGCGATGCGCCTGACGAGTGGCAGCACCCCCGCGGAGCCGTCGTCGGGGCCGGTGATCTCGGCGATGCAGCGCGGCAGGCGCTTGACCTCAGCCACCAACTCGGCGATCCGCGCCGCCTCCAGCGTGCCACGCAGCTCGGCGAGGCGCAGTCCGAGGAGGTAGAGGACTGCCACCTGGCAGGTGAAGGTCTTGGTGGCGGCCACCCCGATCTCCAAGCCGGCGCGGGTGAACAGCACCCCGTCGGCGTCGCGCGTGGCCTGCGAGCCCATCACGTTGGTGATCGCGAGCACCGTGGCGCCGCGCTCGCGCGCGAGGCGCATCGCGGCGAGCGTGTCCGCGGTCTCGCCCGACTGGGAGATGCCGATCACGAGGTCGCCTGGGCCCACCACCGGGTTGCGGTAGCGGTACTCCGAGGCGACGTCCATTTCCACCGGGATACGTGCCCACTCCTCGATCGCGTAGCGCCCAATCAGACCTGCGTGGTAGGAGGTGCCACAGGCGACGATCACGATGCGAGCCACTCCGGCGAGTAACCCCTGGTCGAGCGCGCCCTCCTCGTTGAGGCTCACGCCATCCCCACGAGCGGTGCGATCGGCGATCGTCTCGGCCACCGCGTCGGCCTGTTCGTGGATCTCCTTGAGCATGAACGTCTCAAAGCCGCCCTTCTCGGCGGCCTCCTCGTCCCACTCGACGGTCTCGACAGCACGCTCCACGGGCGTCCCATCGGGTGTGGTGATGGTGACGCCGTCGGGCGTGAGCACCGCGATCTCCCCGTTGTCGAGGTATTGCACCGTGCGGGTGCGCGCAAGGAAGGCGGGGACGGCGGAGGCGAGGAACTGCTCCTCCTCACCGCGGCCCACCACGAGCGGGCACTCGCGGCGAGCGCCCACCAGCGTCTCGGGCTCGTCGAGGCTCATCGCCACGAACGCGAAGTGGCCCTGCAGCTCGGCGTAGGCGGCCCGCACCGCATCGGCAAGGTCGCCACCGTAGTGGTGAGCGATCAGGTGGGCGATCACCTCCGCATCGGTCTCGGAGGTGAAGTGGCAACCCTCGGCGAGCAGGCGCTCACGCAGCGGCATGTAGTTCTCGACGATCCCATTGACAACGACGTGGATGCGATCGTCGCTGTCGAAGTGGGGGTGGGCATTCTCCTCGCTGACGCGACCGTGCGTGGCCCAACGGGTGTGGGCGATGCCGGTGGTGAGCGGTCGCGCGAGCGTCGCCACCCCCCCGCCCTCCCCGGCATCGGCCCGACCGCGCAGGCCATCGAGCTTGGCCTCCAGAGCGCGCAGGTTGCCGACGGCGCGCACCGCCTCGATGTGGTCGTCGGCGATCACCGAGATCCCTGCGCTGTCGTAGCCGCGATACTCGAGCTTCTTCAGGCCGGCGAGCAGCAACTCCTGGACGGGAGGTCCACCTTCCCGTCTACCGACGTAGCCAACGATTCCGCACACCGCTTCGAAGATACCAGCGAAGCTCCGCAGGGTTTGGAAAATGGACGTTCAGGCAAGCTCGCGCTCGACAAGCGCCACGAGCTCGGAACAGACCTGCTCGGCCTCCTCGTCGGTGGGCGCCTCCACCATCACGCGCACCAGAGGCTCGGTGCCGGAGGGGCGCACCAGCACCCGCCCGCGGCCGGAGAGGGCCTCGTCGGCAGCGCGCACGGCGTCGGTGACGGTGCCGGCGCGCTCCAGCGCGCCGCGGTCACGGACGCGGACGTTGACCAAACGCTGGGGGAGCTTGCGCATCGCGTGGCGCTCGCTCAGCGGTGCGCCGTCGAGCGCCTCCAGCGCTAGCAGGGCGCTGGCGATGCCGTCGCCGGAGCGGTTGAAGCTGATGTCGATGATGTGCCCCGACTGCTCGCCGCCCAGCACCCAGCCGCGCGCGCGCAGCTCCTCGAGTACGTAGCGATCACCCACCTTCGTCGAGGCGACGGCGATGTCCGCCTCGCGCATCGCGGCATGGAAGCCGTAGTTGGTCATCACCGTCACCGCCACCCCGCCGCCGAGGAGACGGCCGCCGCGCTTGAGGTGCAGCGCGGCGAGCGCCATCAGCTCATCGCCGTCCACAACCTCCCCGGCGCCGTCCACCGCGAGCACACGGTCACCGTCGCCGTCGAAGGCGAAGCCGACGGCGTGGCCGCCGGCCAGCACCTGAGCGGCGAGCTCCTGCACATGCGTGGAGCCGCAGCCCGCGTTGATGTTGCGCCCGTCGGGGTGATCGGCGATCACGGACACGCTCGCGCCGAGGCGCCTGAAGATCTCCGGCGCCACGCGGTGGGTGGCGCCGTTGGCGCAGTCCAGCAGCACGTCGAGCCCGTGCAGGTCGAGCTCGGCGAAGCGGGTGTGAAGCTCGCGCAGATAATCCTCGCCGGTGCCGCGCAATTCGCGCACATGCCCGATCGCGGTGCCACCGTTGCCCACCCGGTCCTCGAGCGCCCGCTCGATCTCGAGCTCCGTGTCGTCGGAGAGCTTGAAGCCGTCGGGGCCGAAGAACTTGATGCCATTGTCCTGGTAGGGGTTGTGCGAGGCGGAGATCACCGCGGCGAGGTCGAACCCGTAGCGAGCGATCAACAGCGGCGCGGCGGGAGTCGGCAGAACTCCGCCCAGCAGCGCATCCCCCCCGGCCGCGCTTACGCCGGCGGCGAGTGCGGCTTGGAGCATCTCCCCGGACTCGCGGGTATCGCGGATTATGAGCACCTGAGGACGCTCCGCCTCGGCGAGCACGGTAGCGGCACGGCCGAGACCGAGCGCGAGATCCGCGCTCAGCATCTCCCCGGCAACACCTCTCACACCATCTGTGCCAAACAGCTTGCGGGCCATGAGGGGAGGGAGCTCCTTACCGCTTGGAGAACTGCGGGCGCTTGCGCGCCTTCTTCAAACCGGCCTTCTTGCGCTCCTTGGCGCGCGAGTCGCGCGTGAGGAAGCCGCGGCGCTTGAGCTCACCGCGCAGATTGGGGTCGGCCTCCAGCAGCGCACGGGAGACGCCGTGGCGCAGCGCACCGGCCTGCGCGGAGATGCCGCCGCCGTGCAGCCTCGCCACCACATCCATGCGCTCCTCATAGCCCACGGTCTCCAAGGGCTGGCGGATGTTGCGCTGGAGCGTGGTGCGCGGGAAGTGCTCCTCCAAGGTGCGCCCGTTGACCAGGTAGGCGCCGCTGCCAGGGCGCAGGATCACGCGCGCGATCGCGGTCTTGCGCTTGCCGGTCGCGCGGTAGCGCGCCCCGGCGGCGAGGTCGATCGCCGCGGTGGAGATCGGCTGTGGGAGCGGCTCCTCCGCCGCCTCCTCCTCGGCCTCGGCGACATCCTCGGCGTACTCCTCGATCGCGTAGGGGTCGGCCGGAGTCTCGCGCGCCAACGGGTCGACGCCTTCGGGCACGATGTCCACTTCAAGATGTGCCCCCGGCACCGCGGGCTTGACGCGGGGAGCGGGCTCCTCTTCTTCCTCCTCCTCCTCGAAGTCCTCCTCCTCGGCGTCGAGTTCAGCGGCGTGCTCCTGGGCAGCGAGCGCGGCGGACGACTCCGCGGAAGGCGACTCGGCAGCCTGCTCCGCCGTGAGCTCTGCCACGGCCTCCTCCACAACCAGCTCCTCCACGAACTCCTCTATGACCTCCTCAACGAGCTCCTCGGCAACCGCCTCGACAATGGCCTCCTCGACAGCCTCCTCAACGAGCTCCTCGGCAACCGCCTCGACAATGGCCTCCTCCACGGCAAGCTCCTCCGCAGGCGGCTCCGCGGCAGCGGCGGCGGGTTCCTCGAGCGGCTCCTCCGGCCCAGTCGGGTGGTCGGCCATCAGGCCTCGATCTCCAGCGGCTCGGGCTTCTGCGCGACGTGCGGGTGCTCCGGACCGGCGTAGATCTTCAGCTTCGTCAACTGCTTGCGAGCTAGGCGGTTGCGGGGCATCATGCCCTTGACGGCGATCCGGATGATCTCCTCCGGCCGGCGCGCCAGCATCTCCTCGAAGGTGCGCGAGCGTAGACCCCCCGGGTAGCCGGAGTGGCGGTAGTAGCGCTTGTCGGCGCGCTTGTTGCCAGTGACCGCGACCTTCTCCGCGTTGATGACCACGACGAAGTCGCCGGTGTCAATGTGCGGCGTGTACTCGGGCTTGCGCTTGCCGCGCAGCACGTCGGCGAGCTGGGTCGCCAAACGGCCAAGGGTCTTGCCGTTGGCGTCGACGAGCAGCCAGTTGCGCTCGCGGTCGGTGGGCTTGGCGACGTAAGTTTTCATGACGTGAAAAAGGCCGCACGCATCCATTCGCGCGCGGCGAGAGCGACATGATAGGCCAAAAGCGGATTCAACACACGCCCCCTGGCGGATGACTCGTCGTGCCTGGCAAGGACGCAAGGAGCGAGATGTGCTTCGCACATGAGCGACTGAGGACGCCGCCAGGCGCGACGAGACGCCGCCAGGGCTACTCCCACTCGATTGTGCCGGGGGGCTTCGACGTGATGTCGAGAACCACCCGGTTGACCTCGCGAAGTTCGCCGATCATCCGCGAGGCGATCGTCTCCAGCAGGTCGTAAGGCAGCCGCGCCCAATCGGCTGTCATTGCGTCGTCGGAGGTGACCGCGCGGATCACGACCACGTAACCGTAGGTGCGCTCGTCGCCCTGGACGCCGACGGTGCGGATGTCGGGGAGCACGCAGAATGACTGCCACAGCTCGCGGTAGAGACCGGCCTTGCGGATCTCGTCTTGCAGGATGTGGTCGGCCTCGCGAAGCACGTCGAGGCGCTCCCTCGTCGCTTCGCCGCCAACGATGCGGATCGCAAGGCCGGGACCGGGGAATGGTTGGCGCCACACCAGACGCTCGGGCAGCCCCAGCTCGGCGCCGACGGCGCGCACCTCGTCCTTGAACAGCGCCCGTAGCGGCTCGACCAGCTCGAAGCGCATGTCCTCGGGAAGGCCGCCCACGTTGTGGTGGGACTTGATCGTCGCCGCACCCGTGCCCCCACCGGACTCGATCACGTCGGAGTAGAGGGTGCCCTGCACGAGGTAAGACGCGCCGTCCAGCTTTGCGGCCTCCTCCTCGAAGACGCGAATGAACTCGGCCCCGATCGCCTTGCGCTTGGCCTCCGGCTCGGTGACCCCCCGCAGGCGCTCCAAAAAACGCCGCTCGGCGTCAACTGCCACCAAGGGCACATGAAAGGTGTCGCGGAACGTGGCGATCACCTGCTCGCCCTCGTCCTTGCGCATCAAGCCGTGGTCGACGAACACGCACGTCAGCTGGTCGCCCACGGCGCGGTGCACCAGCAGCGCTGCCACCGAGGAGTCGACCCCGCCGGAGAGGCCGCAGATCACCCTGCCCTCCCCCACCTGGGCGCGAATGCGGGAGATCTGCTCCTCCACGATCGACGCCGCCGACCACGTCGGAGGGCACTCGCACACCTCGGTGAGGAAGCGCTCGAGGATCGCCTGACCGTAAGGGGTGTGTACGACCTCGGGGTGGAACTGAATGCCGTAGATGCCCCGCTCGACGCTCTCGACAGCAACCACGGGGGAAGTGGAGGTGTGTGCGAGAGCGGTGAACCCGGGCGGCGCCTCGTAGACGGTGTCGCGGTGAGACATCCAGCAGGTTTGTTCGCGGGGTGTTTCCCGCAGCAGCACCCCGTGCTCGTCGACCGTCAGGTCGGAGCGGCCGAATTCGCCCACCTCCGCCTGCTCGACCCGCCCGCCGAGCTCGTGCACGAGCAACTGCATCCCGTAGCAAATGCCAAGCACCGGGACGCCCAGCTCCAGCAGCCCACGCTCCAGATGCGGGGCGCCGGGCGCGTACACCGACGCGGGGCCGCCCGAGAGGATGATCCCACGCGGGCGGCGCGCCGCGATCTCCTGCAACGGCGCGTGGTGGGGCACCAATTCCGAGAACACCCCACACTCGCGCACCCGGCGCGCGATCAGTTGCGAGTACTGGCCGCCATAGTCGATGACCACCACCGCACCCGTGGCCGCGGCCTTCGTCAGCCGCTCCTCGGCCACCGGGGCCGATACCACGGCCGCCTCACTCATTGACTAGCGCAGCCGCCTTGCCATTCACGGCGCCCATGCCGACGCCCTGGTCGCGTTGCAGGGCCTTGCCCTCGGTTTGTAGCGAAGGCGCGACGACGACCTCGGCGCGGTTGAACTCGGCGAGGTCCTTGTGGCCGCAGGTGGCCATCGAGGTGCGCAGACCGCCGAACAGGTTGAAGGTGCCGTCGTTCTCCCGCGCGGGTCCAACGAGGATCTCCTCGAGCGTCCCGTTCTGAGCGGTGGCGACACGCGCGCCACGAGGAAGGGTGGGATGGAAGGTGGCCATCCCCCAGTGGAAGCCATGTCCCGGCGCTTCGTAAGCACGGGCCAGCGGCGAGCCGATCATCACCGCGTCGGCGCCGAGCGCGACCGCCTTGGCGACGTCGCCGCCATTGCGCATGCCGCCGTCTGCGATCACCATCGAGTAGTCGCCGGTCTCCAGCATGTGCGTGGAGCGCGCATGCGCGACGTCGGCGATCGCCGTGGCCTGGGGCACACCGATGCCGAGCACCCCCCGGGTGGTGCAGGCGGCGCCGGGGCCCACCCCGACGAGCACGCCGGCCGCTCCGGTGCGCATCAGGTGCAGGCCGGTGTGGTAGGAGGCGCAGCCGCCGACCACCACAGGCACGTCGAGGGAGGGGATGAACTCCTTGAGGTTGAGCGGCTCCGAGACGGTGGAGACGTGTTCGCCGGAGACGACCGTCCCCTGGATCACGAGTACGTCGAGGCCGGCCTCCAGCGCGAGCTCGTGATAGCGCAGCACCCGCTGGGGGGTGAGCGAGGCGGCGACGACCACTTTCTGCGCCTTGATCTCCTGGATGCGCTGGGCGATCAGCTCGGGCTTGACCGGCTCGCGGTAGATCTCCTGCATCTTGCGCGTGGCAAGCTCCTTGGGCAGCGCGGCGATCTGCTCCAGCTGCTCCTCGGCATCCTCATAGCGCGTGAAGATGCCCTCGAGGTTGAGCACCGCCAGGCCACCGAGGCGCCCGACGATCCCGGCGGTCTCCGGCGAGACGACACCGTCCATCGCGGAGGCCATCATCGGCAGCTCGAACTGGTAGGGCCCCAGCTTCCAGGAGATGTCGATGTCGTCGGGGTCGCGCGTGCGCCTCGAGGGCACGATCGCAATGTCGTCGAATCCGTATGCGCGGCGGCCTTTCTTGCCGCGGCCGATCTCTATCTCCATCTCAGGATCCTTGCAGTCGGGGCGGACGAGAAGACCCCGCACAGGGCGGGGCCGGAGGGGGGCCGGCGGAAGGCCGGGAGGTGCCTGTCAGAGACGGCGCTCAAGTGGGTTTGAGCATAGCAACGGGGCACCTCGCCACGCGCCGCGGGGATTGGTTGGAGGCTGAAAAGTCAACACAACACAGCGCCGCCCACGCCGGGTCGCCCCCGCGTGAGCCCGGGAGGCTCGGATATCCTCGCGGTGTGAGCAATACGAGCCCCCCCGACAACGACGGCCGGCCCGCCGCCGATGGCCGGACGGCTGAGGGGTGGGGCTACGATCCCCGCGCGATCGAGCAGCGCCGCCAGCGCGAGTGGGCAGCCCACAACGCCTTCCGGGCGCCCTTGCTGAACGCGGAGCAAAGCGGCGTCTACATCAAGGCCTCGGCGCCGTTCACCTCCGGCAACGTGCACATCGGGCACGTGCGCAGCTACGCGATCGGAGACGCCTACGCCCGCTTCCAGCGCGCGCGGGGGGAGCAAGTGCTGTTCGCATTCGGCTACGACGCCTTCGGCCTGCCGGCCGAGCTGGGGGCGATCGCCAACGGGGAGTCGCCCGCCGAGTGGGTGGCACGCTGCGCCGAGCACATGACCGGCCAGCTGCAGCGGCTGGGCTTCTCCTTTGACTGGGAGCGCACGTTCATGAGCTCCGACCCGGTCATGTATCGCTGGTCGCAGTGGCTGTTCCTGACGCTGCTGGACGCAGGGCTGATCTACCACGGCAGCGGCAGCGTGGACTGGTGTGACACCTGTCAGACCACGCTGGCGACGATCCAGGTGGAGGACGGCACCTGCTGGCGCTGCCACAACCCGGTGAGGTTGATCCAGCGAGCACAGTGGTATCTGCGCATCAGCGCCTACCTGGAGGAGAACGACCGCCGCATCGCGGAGCTCCAGAAATGGGAAGAGACGTCACTGGCCAGCCAGCGTTTCGTGCTGGGCCGCACCGACGGGGTCGAGCTGCAGGCGCGCGCCGGCGACGGGCGCGAGCTGACCGTGTTCACCCCCCATGCCGAGGGGATCACGCAGGCGCGCTTCGTGCTGATATCCCCGAAGCACCCCGAGGTGGAGCGCTGGAGCGCCGACCCCGCGGTCGGCGCACAGCTGGAGGAGATGCGCCTCGGCGGCTGGGAGCGCAGCTCGCGCGGCGCGGAGTCGGTCGCGCTGGTGGACACCGGCTGCACGGTGTCGATATCCGAGGGCGGCCCAACGCTGCCGCTGCTGATCTCCCCGGCGGTGGACGAGCGCTTCGGCGCAACGGCGGTGCTGGGGATCCCCGAGTACGACCGGACGGATGAGCTGATCGCCGAGCGCCTGGGCATCCCCTTCCAAAAGGATGAGGAGGGGGGGGTGGGAGGCAACGTGGACGCCGGCCCGATCGGGACCGGCTCCAACGTCCGGCCCGCGGAGGTCACCGCGGGGGGCCCGGAGGGTGCACACCCAGCAGAGCCCGCCCTGGACGGGCCACGCCCGCGCCCGAAGCCGGGAGACACGCACCAGCGGCGCTGGCCGACTAGGGGATACGAGCGGAGCGAGTGTCCCCCCAATCGGCCCCCGTTTCGGCCAGCCGTACGCTACAAGGCCAACGACTTCTCGATCTCCCGCCAGCGCTCGTGGGGCACACCGATCCCAATCGTCTACTGCGACGCCTGCGGAACGGTGCCGATCCCCAAGGAGCAGCTGCCGGTGGAGTTGCCGCGCGATCTGAAACCGACCGGCGCCGGCAACCCGCTGGCGGAACGAGATGATTTCGTCGACACCTCCTGCCCTCGCTGCGGCGGGCAGGCCAAGCGCGAGACGGACACGCTGGACTGCCACTTCGACGCGCTGTGGCTGTGGATCCCCGCGTGCGTGCCCGCCGCCGAGCGCGAGCGATCGCTGGAGGAGATCCTCGCGCTTGAGGACCTGCGCGCGTGGCTGCCCTCCGAGCGCCTCGTGGCGGGAAGTGACAGCGGCAACTTCATGTTCGACCAGCGCATCACCACGAAGGCGCTGCGCGACATCGGCCCGCTCGCATTCCTCGCCGACGGCGAGCCGTTCGCGGGGGCGCTGATGCACGAGATGGTGATTCGCGACGGGCGAAAGATGAGCAAGCACCTCGGCAATGTGGTGGATCCCGACGAGCTGGTCGAGTCCTTCGGCGCAGACACGGTGAGGATGGCGGTGCTGTGGGCGGCGCGGCCACAGAAGTCGCTGAACTGGAGCGACTCCGCGGTGCAGTTCTGCCAGCGCTTCCTGCACAACCTGTGGCAATACTCCCAGGCGCGCTTCACGCAGGCGGTGGAGGATTCGGGGCAGCTCGACCCGCGCCGCACCGAGCACCTGCGCAGGCGATTGGAGAAATGGTGCGACATCGCGGTGGAGAAGATCACCGAGGAGCTAGCGGAGCTCGAGATGCACAGCGCGGCGCGCAACGCGATCCGCCTGCTGGACCGCATCAAGGACTACGAGAAGCGTGTGCTCAAGCACAGCGGCGCGCTGTGCCGTGAGGATCACGAGGCACTGCGCGACGCGCTGGGGCTGATGGCGCGTGTGATCATGCCCTTCGCGCCGCACATCGGCGAGGAGCTGTGGGAGTCCTCGGGCCTCGGGGAGCCGGGGGTGGACCCACGATGGCCGCTGCCCGGCGAGTGGTCGCGCCAGCCTCCAATCGGAAACAGGCCGGTGGGGGCGGCGATCGGCACCGATCCCAACTCTGTGGATATTCATCGAATATGACCAACGCATCGACCGCGTCCTCTGCGATGATGTGCTGAGACGCGGATGAGCACCGCACCTAACCAAGCCGTGGATCTCCAGCACACGCGCTCCTGCGCGACGGAGCTGGTGTGCCGCAAATGCGAGCTGCGCTCGCCCCTCGCCGAGGGCGGGGCGTACTGCCCACGCTGCGGCAAGAGCCTCGACGTCGACTACGACTATGAGCTGGCGGCGCAGCGCATCCGCGAAACGCCGATGGAGCAGCGTCCGCTCAACATCTGGTTCCTGGAGGAGCTGCTGCCGATCCACGACGCCGTCGGCCCAGCACGCGTGGGCGAGTTCGCGGGCTTCACGCCGCTGATCAAGGCCGACCGGCTGGGCGCCGCGGTGGGGTTGCGCAATCTCTACCTCAAGGACGACAGCACCTCCCGCCCGAGCCTCTCCTACAAGGACCGTGTGGTGGGCATGGCGGTGGCACGTCTGCTGGAGCTGGGTCGCAAGGAGATCGGGTGCGTGTCGACCGGCAACGTCGGCACCGCCGTGGCGGCGCTGGCGGCAAAGGCGGGGGTGGCGGCATACGTCTTCTACCCCAACCGCCTGGAGAGCACCAAGGCGCACGCCTGCCGCGCGCTGGGCGCGAAGGTGTGCCAGGTCGAGGGCAACTATGACGAAGCCAACAAAGCCTGCCGCGCGCTCGCCGAAGCGACCGGCCTGGAGTTCGCCAACATCACGCTGCGCCCGTTCTACGCCGAGGGCGCCAAGACCGAGGCGTATGAGATCGTGCAGCAGCTCGGCTGGCGCTCGCCGGATCGCATCGTCTCCCCCGCCGCCGGGGGCACGCTCTCCTCGCGCATCCACAAGGGGCTGCAGGAGCTCGAAATGGTCGGCCTCGCGCAGACCGCGCACACGAAGATCGACATCGCCCAGCCCGACGGCTGCAACCCGATCGCCAAGGCGATCCTGAGCGGCGCCTCGGAGATCGTTCCCGTCAAGCCGACCACACAGGCCCATTCGTTGGGGATCGGCTCGCCCGGTGACGGGGTGTTCGTGATCGAGGCCGTCCGCGGCCGCGGCGGCACCGCGGCGTCGGTCAGCGACAAAGAGATCTTCGCGGGCATCGACCTGCTGGCATCGACCGAGGGCCTGCTCACCGAGCCGGCCGGCGGCACGACCGTGGCGGTCGTGAAGAAGCTCGCCACAGAAGGCCGCCTCGACCCAGACGAGACGGTGGTGGCAATCGTCACCGGCAACGGGCTGAAGACCCTCTACGACCACCCCGCCAAGCCGTGGCCGTCGAAGGTGCAGCCCGACACCGAGACGATGCGCGCGGTGCTGGAGGGTTTCCAGCGCGAGGCGGGCCTGGTGCCCGCCAGCGAGCGGCTGCACGCGTAGGGCCTACCATCCCTCGGGTGGGACGCCTCGACGAAGTCGACCTCAGCCGCTCGCTCTCGCGCGAAGAGTCTGAGAAGCGCCTGGCGACACTGCAGGATCGCCTGCTCGCGCTGCGGCTAACGCTGGCCGGGCTGCGCGACGACGGGCACCTCGGCCCGCCCATATGCGTCCTCTTCGAGGGCTGGGACGCCTCCGGCAAGGGCGGTGCAATCAAGCGCCTGGTGGCCCCGCTCGACCCCCGCCATGTGCGCGTCGCGGAGTTCGCCGCGCCAGACGCGACTGCCAAGCGCCACCACTTCCTGTGGCGCTTCTGGCCGGCGCTGCCGGGATGGGGTGGCTTCACCGTGCTCGACCGCTCCTGGTATGGGCGCGTGCTGGTCGAGCGCGTGGACAAGCTCGCCACCGAGGAGGAATGGACGCGGGCGTACGGCGAGATCGTCGAGTTTGAGCGCATGCTCACCTCCGAGGGCGCCGTGCTGATCAAGTTTTGGCTGCACATCTCAAGCGACGAGCAGCTCAAGCGCTTCGAAGCGCGCGCGGGCGACCCGCTCAAGAGCTGGAAGCTCGCCCCCGACGACTGGCGCAACCGTGGCCAGCGCGAGCTCTACGCGCAGGCGCTGGAGGAGATGTTCGAGCGCACCGACGCCAAGCACGCGCGCTGGCAGATCGTCGCCGCCGAGTCCAAGCACTACGCGCGGGTGCACGTGCTCGAAACCGTCAATGGCGAAATCGAACGGGCGCTGCGCCGGCGGGGGATGAGGCTGCCCGACCCGTGAGCGCCCTCGCGCGACGGCGACACCCTCCAAGCATTAGGGTGCCGAGCATGGATGCCTCGCTGTACGCCGACGCGCTCGCGCCGTTCCTCGCAGAAGCTCAGCAAATGCTGCCGGCCGGCGCCGAGGTGCTCGACGCGCACACCCACCTCGGGCTCGACGAGGACGGGCGCTCGCTGACGCTCGAGCAGCTGCTCGAGCAGCTGGACGAGGCGGGCGCGCAGCGCGCGTGCGTGTTCCCGCTGCACGACCCCGAGCGCAGCCCAGCCTACCGCGTGCCCAACGATCGCGTGCTCGCGTGGGCCGGCGAAAGCGAAGGGCGCCTGATTCCCTTCTGCCGGCTCGATCCGTTCGACGATCCGCTGCCCGAGGCCGAGCGCTGCCTCGCCGCGGGGGCGCGCGGCATCAAGCTTCATCCCCGCGCCCAGGAGTTTGCCTTCGACGGCAACGAACTCGAGGGGATCTTCGAGGTGGCCGAAGAGGCGCGCGTGCCGATCCTGATCCACGCCGGCCGCGGGCTGCCGCCGATCGCGGAGGGGCTTGCCGAGCTCGCGCTGCGCCACCCGGAGGTGGTGCTGATCCTCGCCCACGGCGCGATCTGCGACCAGGGGATCCTCACCTCGATGCTGGCCGACCACCCCGGGGTGCTGTACGACACCTCCTGCTTCTTCGGGCTCGACGTGGTCGAGCTGTTCGCGCGCGTCCCCGCCGAGCGGATCGTGTTCGCCACCGACCCTCCCTACGGGCGCCCGCAGAGCGGCCTCTACATGACGCTGCGCATCGCCGCCTACGCCGGACTCGACGAGGCCACCACCCGGCTGGTGCTCGGCGAGACGGTCGCGGGCCTGTTCGACGGGCGCGGGCTGCCGCCCGTCACCGCACCGCGGCGCGGGCCCTCGATCACGCTCTCCGGGCGCCTTGCTCGGGTGTACGGCTACGGCAGCCTCACCGGGCCCGCGCTGTTCGCCGGCATCCCCCAGCAGGCGCTGGCGGGGCTCGAGATGGCGCTCGCCGCCTGCCGCGACCCCGCACCGGGAGACGTCGGAGAGGCGCTCGAGGTGATCGGCTCGGCGCTTGCCGCAGCCGCCACGCTGCTGCAGAGCGAGGATGGCGTGCGGCCCGCGATCGACCTGCTCTACCGCGCGATGGCCCGCGCCGTCACCGAGGTGCCGGACCCCGTTTGATCTGGCACTTCGCCGTCGCTCCGCGCCGACACCACCGCTGACTGCCCCAGTTCGGGTACCTGTGCAGCCTCAGCGCCGCTAACCTGCCGCAGCTCGCTCACCCGCGCAGCCACGGCCGCCGCTCATGTGCCGCAACTCACTCGCCGCTGCGCAGCCACACCGCGGCCCACTCACAGCTGGTGCGACGCTGATGCTCGCGCATATTCAAAGACTCTTCGAAGGCCCCCACCACGTCGTCGACCTGCTCGGCGAGCAACCCTCCGGCAATCAGGTCCTCGGGGGCCTGCTCGATCGATCGCGCAAGGCCCAACAGCAACGGCTTCAACAGGTTGGCGAGCACCGTTGGCACAGCGGCACCCCCAATGGTCGGTAGGCGCTCGCGGCGCAGGTCGAAACTGTGGGCCTGCAGCTCCACACCATTGACCTTCGCATTCTCACGGGCGGCCTGGACGCTCTCCAGCTCGTTGTCGAGGCCGAGCACAGGCTCAAACCCGAGGCGGGCAGCCGCTATCGCCAACACCCCCGAGCCGGTGCCGACGTCCAGCAGCGCTCCCCGTCTCTCCCCTTCGGCGACCAGCTCCAACAGCAGCTCCAGGCACATGCGGGTGGTGGCGTGAGCCCCCGTCCCGAACGCCTGACCGGGGTCGATCACGATCTCCTCGACGTCCCGGCGATCAGCCGCCGGCTCCCATGGTGGGCGCACGTGCAGGCCCGGAACGATCCGTCGCGACGCCCGCTCCTGCCCATGAGGCTCCGGGGACTCGATCAGCACCGGCCGGTGAAAGCGCTTCCACCGCTCCCCCCAGTCGTCGGGCAGCTCGCTGGTTGTGACCTCCACCAGCGCCTCCCCCGCCGCGGCGCGCAGATCGGGAAGTTGCGGCAGCTCACCGGGGCTGCCATACACCGCGTACTCGACCACCCCACCCCCCACCTCGGCCTCCTCCACCCCGGAGGGCGCCAGCTCCAAGAGCTGCGCAAGCACCAGTTCGGCGTCCTCGCCGCGGACGCGCACCGCGAGACGGATCACGCGGCTCGGCGGATACGACCGCCCCTCAGACAGCCCGCGTGCGCACAGCCTCGGCGCATCACGCCGCCCGGTGGTGCAGCGCACGGCGCAGCTTGCCGAGCATCGACTCCTCGCCGCGCAGGTTGTCCTCGGTGAGCGTCTCCTGCACGCGCCCCAAGAGCTCGCGCTGCTCGGCGTTGAGGCGGCGGGGCACCACCACGTTGACGACCACGCGCAGGTCGCCGCGCCGGCCGCTGCGCAGGCTGGGCATCCCCTGGCCGCGCACGGTAAGCACCTCGCCCGGCTGGGTGCCGGGGGCGATCTTCACCGGCGTGGTGCCCTCGAGCGTCGGCGCCTGGAGCGTCGCTCCGACGGCCGCGAGCGGAGCGGAGACGTCGAGCGCCGTGATCAGATCGTCCGCTTCACGCACGAAGCGCTCGTCGGGGCGCACCCGCACCAGCACATACAGGTCGCCCGCGGGGGCGCCGGCCTCACCCGCGTGGCCCTTTCCCCCCAGGCGAATGCGCTGGCCGTCAGCGATCCCGGCAGGCACGTCCACGGTCAGCGTACGCCTGGCGGCCCGGCGACCCCGTCCGCGGCACTCCCCGCAGGGCTGCTTGGCGGTGCGCCCGTCGCCGTGGCAGCGATCGCACACCACCGTGCGCATCATCTGGCCAAAGGGAGTGCGCGTCACCGCCTGCAGTTGCCCCGCCCCGCCGCAGCGCTCGCAGGTCTCGATCGGGGTGCCAGGCTCGGCGCCGTTGCCGTGGCAGTGCTCGCAGCGCTCGACCGCCTCGAAGGCGACCTCGGCGCTCTTGCCGCTCGCCGCCTCGCGCAGATCGATTTCGAGCGCCGCCGCCACGTCCTGCCCCTGTGCGGGACCCGCCCCACGGCCGCCTCCGAAGGGGCTGGCGCCGCCGAAGAAGGCGTCGAATAGGTCGCCGATCGAGCCGAACCCGTCGAAGTTGGGGGCATACCCGCCGGAGCGCAACCCCTCATGGCCGTAGCGGTCGTAGGTTGCACGGCGCTGCGGGTCGGAGAGGATCTCATACGCCTCCGCGGCCTCCTTGAACTTCTCCTCCGCCTGGGGGTCGTGGGCGTTGACGTCCGGATGCAGCTCCCTCGCCAGACGGCGGAAGGATTTCTTGACGTCCTGCTCAGAGGCGTCGCGTGCGACGCCCAGCACCTCGTAGGGATCGCGGGGGGTGGAGGCGCGGCTCATCGCAGCACCCTACTAACGCTAACTCTCCGCATAGGTCTCTTCGACGAAGCGCGAAAGCTCGTGCGCCACCTCCTGCACCGCGGGGATCGCGTAGGCGTAGTTCATTCGCACCGGCCCGATCACCGAGACGATCCCCAGCCGGCGCTGCGCCACGCCGTAGCTCGTCGCCACCATCGCCAGTGAGCGCATCGCCGGGATCTCGTTCTCCTGTCCGATGCGCACGTACACCCCCGGCTCGCTCAAAGCGGTGCGCAACACGTCGAGCAGCGCCACCCGCCGCTCCAAGAGCTCCATCAGCTCGTTGATCTGTCCGACGTCGCGCAGATGCGCGTCGGAGAAGAGCCGCGCCGTGCCGTCGAGGTAGAGCACGTGCTCGGACTCGCTGGCCAGCTCGCCAAACGCCGGAGCTAGCCGATTGAGGAAGGCGCGCTCCTGCGCCGGGAGCGTGGGGTCGGCGAGGCGCTGGTGGAGCATCCGCGCACCGAGGCCGAGCCCCACCAGGCGCTCGTTGAGGTACTCCCCCGCCCACGCCACCAGACCCGCATCGACCTGCTCATCGAAGGTGGCGAACACCCTGGCGACCTCCCCGGTGGAGGTGATCACGACGGCCACGACCACCCGTGGCTGCACCGCCAGCACCTCGACGTGGCGGATCGTGGCGGTGCTCGCCGAGGGCGCGGAGACGACCGCGAGCAGGTCGGTCACCTGGGAGAGCGTCTCGGTGGTCGCCCGCATCGCCTCCTCCACCTCCTGGCGGGTCAGGGAGAGATCGAGGCGCGGCGCCGCCACCAAGCCTTTGCCGGATGCCAGCATCCGGTCGACGACGTAGCGCTGACCGGCGTCGGTGGGGACGCGCCCCGAGGAGGTGTGCGGATGCGCGAGCAACCCCTGTTCCTCGAGCAGGGCGAGCTCGTGGCGTACGGTGGAGGCCCTGCAGGCGAGCTCCGGGTCGGCCGCGATCGCTCGCGACGCCACGGGCTGGCCCTCCAGCAGGTAGCCCTCCACCACCTTGCACAGGATCAGCTCCTGCCTGGCGGTCAACATAAGTCGATTGTACGAGCCCGCCCGGGGGCCAACTCGCGGGGCGCCTACAGCGACAGCTCGGCCTCGGCGTTGCGGATGATCTCCTTCTCGCCCTGCACCGCTACCGTGTCGATCAGCACCTTCCCGTCGTGCGCCTCGCGCACGGTGCCGGTGACGAGCACCTCCTGCTCGGGGACGCCCATGCCGCGGAACTGCACCGCGAGGCGCCGCAGGTGCTCGGGGCCACCCGCCGCCTCCGTCTGCGCGCGGGCCACTTGGGCCATCGACCACAGCCCGTGCAGGATGCGCCCCGGCAGGCCCACCGCGCGGGCGAACTCGTCGTCGACGTGGATCGGGTTGAAGTCGCCCGAAGCGCCCGCATAGCGGACGGTGAGGTACTTGTCGGGCGTGATCTTCAGCTCGGGAATCTGCGCTCCCGCGGTTAGCTCAGCCATTGCGCGCTCCTCGAAGGTCGGCCATTCTCATACTCCTCGAACGATGTTGGTCCACGTGCCGCGGCACACCTGCTCGCCGCGCTGGTTGGTCGAGACCGACTCGAACACGTAGAAGCCCTTGCCCTTGTGCTCGTAGATCTCCTTCACGCTCGCCGTGGTGGTGATCTCGTCGCCGGCGACCACCGGGGGGCCCCACTCGAACTCCTGCCCCCCGTGCACCATCATCGGGAAGTTGATCTCGATCTCGGGATCGAAGATCGGCGGCCCGACCGAGGGGGCGGAGTACACCACCGCGAACATCGGCGGCGCCACCACGTCGGCGTAGCCGGCGGCGCGCGCCGCCTCCACGTCGAGGTGGACGGGGTTGGTCTCGCCCACCGCCCGGGCGTACTCCTTGATCTTCTCGCGGCCCACTGCATACACCGTGGGCTCGTATGTCTTGCCAACCGCTTTGTCGTTCACTGGCACCTGTTCGGATCTCCTTGCACGGGGAGGGTTCGGCGCGGCAGTCTATGGCATTCCGGCCCTTAAATGCGAAAAGCGGCCTGGGGCCGCCGGCGGGAGCTGTGAAGGTGTTGGCGACTTCGCGGTGAGCCTCGGCGATGCTCCGTGGACGTCGCGGGTGCTGCGGTAGTGGGGGACGCAGCCGCGACCTTCACATACATGTCGTGGGACACCGGCAACCCGGCGCCCCACGACATGCTTCACTGCGCGAGGTCCGCTAGAAGACGAGGTCGATCTCGCTGCCGGCGCCGGCGCCCACGAGCTCACGCTCGTCGCTCTCCGTGCCGTCCTCGCCCTGCGCCCGACCGCCCTCGCCGCGCGCGGCGGGTCGGTCGAGGAACTGGATGTTCTCGGCGACCACGCTCACCGCCTGGCGCTTCTGTTGGCCGGAACGGGGATGCTCGCCGGAGGCGAGTGTCTCCTCGCTCCGGTCTGAGGTTTCCCACTCGCTCCACTCCAGGCGCCCATCGACCGCCAGGAGGCTGCCCTTGTGCATGTAGCGGGCCACGCTCTCCGCCAGCCCGCCGAAGGCGGCGACGTCGAAGTAGAGAGGACGCTCGCGGTACTCGCCCTCCGCATCTCGCCGGATGCCGTTGCACGCGATCCGGAGGTTGCAGACGCGGTTGCCGGAGGGCAGCTCCCGCAGCTCGGGGTCCCGTGTGAGGTTGCCGATCAACACGACGCGATTGGTGCTTGCGTATGACATGACTTCGTCTCCTTTGTGTAAGCCACTGCCCCGTCAGAGAAGTTACGCCTCGCTTGGGACGGTACGCTCGCTCGGGGTACCCAAATGCTCCGGCAGCGCGTCGAGCGGGACCACCACGACCCGCTCGTGAGCCTGGGCACGATCGATCGCGCGCAGCACCGCGCGCTCGACCTCGGGCGGGGCGAGGTAGAGCACACCCGCCACACAGCGCGTCCGTGCCCATGCCTGGCAGATCGCCGCGAGGCGCTCCGGCGCCTTAATGGTCAGCTCCACCTCCACCGCCACCGGCAGACCAGCGTGTGCATCGAACGGCCACAGCACCAGGTCGGGGTGGTGGCGCGATCCCCGCTCGCCCCGCATGCCGATGCCGACATCGGCGCTGGCGAGCGCACACTGGCGCTCGCGCTCCTCGCCGCGCAGCTCCCGCTCGCCCTGCACCCGGTGGTCGGGGTAGCAGCGCTCGAGCGCCGCCGCCACGCGGGCGCACTCGATCAGATGCAGGGCGTTGGAGGCGCTCACCGTGCACGGGTCGAGACCTCGCACATCGGCCTTCCGCAGACCGGCGCGTGTGACGGTGTACAGCGCCGGGTGGCCCGTCAGCGGACGGCAGTGCTTCAGCAGCCGCTCAGCTTCCGCGGCCCGCAGCCGACCGCGCGCCGAGGCGGGGCTGACGCCCAGATGCACAGCCACCGCCTCGCCTGTGACCGCACCCATGCCTGCCACCCAGCGCACGATCGCCTTGCGCTGCTGTGAGGGGTTGTCGTGGTGTGTGGATCCAGAGACCATCGTGTGATCCTCCTTGTGTCGTTGTATTCAGAGATTGCGATCGGGCGAGTGCATCCGCGCGATCACGGCGCTGCGGGGACTGCTGAGCCGAATCACGGCCGCGTGGCCGGTCGGGAGGCTCATCACCTCTTCGGAGCTGATCAGAGGCTCGCTGACACGGGTGCGCGTCGTTCGACCGTTGCTGCTCACCGTGGTGCGCCAGGCGCCCCTGCTGCCGGACAGGCGCGCGATCAACTCAGCGGAGGCCGGAACCGCCTGGCGGTGGGCGATCACGCTGGTGAGGTTGCCCAGCACCTGCTCCTGCAGCATCTCGCGACCGGGCAGGCGCAGGTCGGAGAGCTCCTGGGTGCCCAGCAGCAGGCTGATCCCCGCCGAGCGGGCGCGGGCGAAGAGGCCGGCGACGTGCTCGGCGGCGATCGCTGAGAACTCGTCGATCGCCACCACGCACCGCGCCGGGCGCTCCTGCAGCGCTGAGACGACCGTCTGCAGGTCCTGCACGATCGCCGACCCCAACATATGCGCGAGCAGCGGCCGGGCGTCGGCGCGGAGGCTGTAGTACACCACCGCCCCACTCCGCACCGTGTCAAGCAGCTCGATCGAGTCCGCGTCCGGCGTGGCGGGATCGAGCCAGGGGCCCACGTCGGACTCGGCCATGATCGCCAAACGGTCGCGCACACCGCTCAGATCGCTGCGCTGACGGGTGGTGAGCGAATCCAGGTAGGCGTGCACCGCCCGCGCCTGCTCCTCGTGGAGCTCACGCGCGAGCAGCTCGAGCGCAGCTGGATCGAGCGCCTCGACGAGACCGGCGAGGCTCACCTCGCGACCGGTGGCGCGCAGCGCGCGAACGGCGTGCCCGAGGTAGCGCTGCGCCTGACGCTGGTAGTGGGGCTCGGTGAAGCGCTCCCCGGCGAGCGCCTTGTCGGCGATCTCCGTCTCGCCGCCGCGGGCGTAGGGGTTGTACACCACGGGCCCCTCCGGCGTCCACATGTAAAACGCCTTGCCTGCGGCACGCGCCGCACGGTGCAGCCGCCCACGCAGCCCAGCGTCGCCCTTCGGGTCAACCACGATCGCCGACATCCCGTACGCAACCGCCGCCATCGTGATCCACGCCTGGGTGAACGTCTTGCCGGAGCCGGTGGCGCCCGCCACCAGGGTGTGCGTGCCGCCGCGCTCCTCGCCGAGCTCGATCGCCGCCGAGCGTCCGCGGCGGTCAACGCCGACACTCAGGTGGCTGTCGCGCCAGACATGTTCGCCTCGCCCACCCGCGGCGGGGGTGCTCGTGAACCACGAGCCCAGCCGACCCGAGCCGGCGCCGACGAGCAGCCACGAATGCACTCCCTCCCGGCGAGCGTCGGCGCGCCCGGCGAGCCCGGCGAGCCACGAGCGCGCGCCTCGAATTCCCGCCCGCAGACCGTCGAGTGGGGTGGTGCGCCCTGCGGCGATCTCCGCGAGGTCGGCGCCGGCCTGCAGGTCTTCTCCATGCCAGCGCCTACCACGGATGGCGGCTCCGAGCGCTGCCACGCCGAGTGTCATCGCCTCGCCCGCCGGCAGCGTGCGACCGAGCAGGACAAGCGCGGACGCGCCCGCCGCCCAGCTCCAGTGCAGGTGCCAGCGACGCATCAGGCGCGCCGCGAGCAGGCCGAGGAGCACGCCGACGGCGACGTGCTCCGTTGTGGCGACCAACCACTGGGCGAGATGCGCCGGCGGAGCCAGCGGGTCGGGTTCCTGGTAGGGGACGTTTTCGTTGGGTGGGGACATGAAGCCCCTCCTTTCGCTCTCGATGGAGCACCCTGCTGAGCCGGGTGCCGGGTTAACGAGCGACGGCGAGCCCGGGGGCTCGCCGTCTGGGTGCTGCATGTGTGCGGTGCTCAGATCAAGCGGTAGCCCACGCCGCGCACGTTGACCACCCACTGCTCCTCGCCCTCGGCACGCAGCTTGCGCCGCAGGCGGCTGGAGTGGGAGTCGAGCGTGCGAGTGGACACCGGTGTGGGGTATCCCCACACCGTGCGAAGTAGCTCGCCCTTGGTGAACACCCGCTGGGGCTCCTGGGCGAGGTGCGCGAGCAACTCATACTCGAGGCGACGCAACCGCAGCGGGTGGCCATGAAGGCTGGCAGCGTGCGCATCGAGATCGATTGCGAGTGGCCCCACCTCCACCCGCCGGGCGTCCCCCCCACCGACGGTGCTGCGCAGCAGCAGAGCGCGCAGCCGGGCCCGCAGCTCAAGGTATCCGGGAGGCCGCGCAAGGAAATCGTCGGCGCCCGCATCGAACGCCCGCAGCAGGTCGGGCTCCGCAGCGTGGTGGCTGATCACGATCACCGGCAGCGCCACCGGCCAGGGGGTGTGGGCAGCGCCGCGCGCAAGCGCTCCGCCGCCGCGGATCTCCAGCAGCAGCTCAAGCGCCGACCTCGGCGTGTCCAGCTCGCCGAGCAGCACGATCCGTGGTAGGTGGGCGCGGGCGAGAACCCGCGCGTGCTCGGCGGTGCGCCCCAGGCGCACCTGGTAGCCGTCGGCCACCAGTTGCCCCACCAGCGCGGCAGCGACTCGCTCGTCGTGCTCCACCACCAGCACCGACGGCGCAGCCTTCGCGCGATCGCGATCGCAGTCGCGGTCGCGCTGGGTGCTCAAAGCTCGACCTCCCGGGGGCTGATGCCAAGACCGTCGCGCGCAATCACCGCGAGCACGTCGCTGTGGATCCACGGCGTGGGCTCGCCGTGGCCACCGCCCTCTGGCGCGATGCCGATGCGGCGGGACAGCCAGCTGGTCTCGCCGCTGCAGTTGCCTTTCCCGTCGCGCTTCACCCGCCCACAGCGGTGGGCGATCTCGCTGAGGCTGAGCCCCTCGGCGCGCATCGCGTGCAGCACCGCTCGGCGCAGCCCCCGATTGAGCACGATCCGGCTGGCGTCGAGGCGCTGCAGCTCCGAGCGCAGCACCGCGACCGATACAGCCGCATCGTCGCGATGATGCGCCAGCGCCCTGACGGTGAGCGCACGGATCGGCTCGTAGCCCTCCATGTAGGCGACCGCATCGCGAACGCTCTCGGGCCGTGGGTTGCCCCCATGCTCGGACCCGAAGCGACCGCCCGCGGACGGAGGATCGCTCGCAGGGGGAGAATCGCTCGCCGGCCGAGCCGCGCTGAGGCCAAGCTCGGCGATTCCTGTCCGCCGGCACCAGCGCAGCTCCGGGATCGACAGTCCGGTGGCGAGCGGCTCCAGCCGGTGGACACAGCCGTGGCGGTCGCGCAGCTCCACCGTCATCGGCGCTCGAAGCGGATCGCGCTCTCCGTGCTGCTCCGGCAGGCATCCCTCGGAGAATGGAGCCGTGTGGAGATCCTCGGGAGCAAGCGGGCGGCAGCGGCACGGGCGGGGATCTCGCAGGTAGTGGCTGCACACGAGATGGGCGTTCTCGAGCGGCTCGTCGGCGGCGAGATGAGCGACGAGTCGCCGGTCACCCCATGTGGCACCGTCGCGGTCTACAACCAGCACGCTGCCACCGTGCCCCGGCAGCGCGAGCACCTCACGCAGGTGGCCGGCGTGGTCGGTGTAGCGGGCGAGCGGAGCGCGTGGTGTGAGACGGACAGCCCGGGTGAGCGAGCGAACGGCAGGGGTGAAGGTGGATCGTGAGGTGCGCGGTGACTCCGCGGCAAGGGTGGTGGGGGGCATGGCGCGTCTCCTGGCCCACGGGGGCAGTCGAGCGGTGGTCGAAGTGGGAGCGGCTTGTAGGGCTCCAGCGGACGGCCGTCAAGCAGCGTGCCTACAGCTCACGGGACATGGAGGCTGGGCGAGATCCCCTTAAGGGATCTCGGTGCTCGGACGATGGGCGCCGCAGGAAGTCAAAGCTGGCGCGATCGGGTCCATCGGGGCTCCTCGTGAATCAGCGAGGAGCGGGGGGTGGTGCAGCTGGCGAGTGTTGCGCGGCCTGGGTGAAGGGAAATCTGAGGTTCGCGATGCTATCCCTCGCCAGGAGCCGGCGGTAATGTCGCAGTCCCGCCGCGGACCGCACGACGCAGTCGCCCGCGCCGCTCCGGCGTTGTCTGGCTCAACAGAGCCGCTCCCAGCACCGACTGCGCGCATTCGGGCACTCGCAGCGCGGTGCACCGACTGCCAGAAGAAGCACACGCGAGGCGGGGTGACTGCATATCGGCGAGGGGGAAATGCAGATCCTGGCGGGCAACTGCGCGCGTCTTTTCCCGCCAGGCCGGTCACGCTGGCTGGATCGCGGCGGCAGCACAAACGAGCGGTGGCATGTCAACCGGCCGGACTCGCCGGCCCGGCGAAACAGCAGGTAAGCAATTGAGCGACCAACCAGCAACTGGACCGCTCATGGCTGTCATTCCCCTCGCCTGCCACAGGTCCAGTTGGTGGTTGGGGCCAAAAAGTAAAGACACAACTCCAACAGCGCACAACGGCGCCACATCGCCTTACAGTGGACGCGCCCCGGGCAAAAGCTCCCGCACCACGATTCCTGCTTCGCGCGCGCGGGGGTCGCCGTTGGCGACCGCGCTGCGCACCGCAGGCGGCAGAGAAGGCACGCCGTAGGCGAGCATCAGCCCCTCGTGGGCGTCGCGCTCGGAGGCAAACACGATGCCGGCGCGACCGGGGTACTCCCACACGTGGGGATGCTCGCCGGCGTAGGCGCGGCAGGCGCACAGCAGGTGGTCGGCCAGCCGCGCGCACTCACGCGCGCGGGGGCGGTCACGGCAGAGGAACACGACCAGCGGGCTCGGCCGCCCAGCGGCGCCCTGGGAGATGCGGGGCAGGCACACCGACCAGCCGGAGAGCAGGTGGTCGTAGCGCTCGAGCTTGGCCGCCGCCGCTCCAGTGGGCAGGCGATCGTCACGCTCGATCAGCAAGCGGCCCCTGCCTTGCCCTGCCCCGCCGGCACCCGTACGCTCCAGCGCGCCGCCGGGCAGCTCGACGCTCGCGTCGGGTCGCACTGTCTCAAAGCGCTCCACCTCCACGCGCCCGCCGGCAGAATCGGTGCGCAGGAAGTCGTGCGGCGCGCGCCCGCCCGGCAGGCGCAACTCCCCGGGGCCGATCGCCGTGCGCCCGGCGGGTGTCGAGCGCAGCGGCGGCGAGAGCACCGACTCCTCCGGGCCTCGCAGCCGCAGCGCACCGGCACCGAGCGCGCGCTCCAGCGCGAGCGCCCACCCGGTGACGTGCACCTCATGGCGGGCTTGGCGCAAGCGGCGATCGCCCGCGACCGGCCGCGAGGACGGGGCCGATCCGGAGAGCGTGGCGGAGGAGGGTTTGGATATGGGGGAGGGCGCTCGTGCCTCGTCGACCGCGCGCTGGGCCAGGACATCCAGGCACCCGTGCGCAGCGAGCAGCTCGAGCCCGAGGGGGGCGATGACATAGCACATGGGCGCGCCTCCACCGTCGCGGCGATGGAACTGGAAGCGCCCCACCAACCCAGCGTCGGAGAGGCGCTTGAGTCGCCGCTGGGTGGTGGTGACGGCGCGCCGGGAGTTGAAGCGGCGGTGGATCTGGCTGGTGAGCACGTGGCGCATCGACGCGACGAGCGCGAGGATCTCCAGGTCGAGCGGGTCGGGGTCGAGCGCGCTGGGCACAGCGACCGCCCGCGCCCAGCGCACGCGGTGGGCCGCGTCGAGCTCCACCAGCTCGGCGTAGCTCTCGGCGGCGGTGTCGGGCAGCGGCGGTGCCGCGGCGCGGCCGGGCTGCCCCGCTACCTCGACATTTGCCGTGTTGCGGCCAATCTCCGATTCGTCGCCGTGCCGCGTCGCACCGTTCTTGTCACTCACGACCTCAAGCTCCTCAGCCACGGCGTCGGGTGGCGGCGTGCCGGAGCCCAGGCGCCGCCCGGCAGCGACCTCCGCGGCGGCGTGGGGCTGCGACTGCGTGACGCCATTGCGCTCGGCGGCCTCCCCGCCCCGGCTCCGCTCGCCGGCCTCCGCCCCACGATCGTGGCGGGGCATGGATGCCCCGCCCCCAGCCGGCTCGCCCCCCCAGCCGCGCGCGCGGACGATCCCACCTGGCTCGCTCTGCTCTCCCCCGCGCTCCGACTCCGCCTCCCGGCGCTCCCAGTGGGGCTGGCTGAGGTTGGCGAGGTAGCGCCCGCCGCGCTCGGCCTGGCGGGCAGCATGCAGGGCGAGACGCTCCCCGTCGAGGCGCAGCGGGATCGTGCTCGCGAGAAACGGCGCTTGGCGACCCTCGGGGGTAACCCAGCTGGCGATCGCGTGGTGCTTTGGTAGATGCAACCGCGCGTCAGGATGGCCCGCCGCGGAAAGGCCGGTGACGTTGGGACGCACCGTGTCGGAGTACTCGGCCATCATCAAGCTCGCCGCGTCGCGCGCCTCGCGCACGGCGGCCGTCGCGAAGTACACGCGATGGGCAAACAGCGCATCGAGCTGCGCGCGCACCTCGCGGTCGGTCCACTGCGAGTCGGTCTGCCAGCACGCCACGGTCTCAAGGCCCGCGGAGCGCTTCAGCGCGAGCGTCTCGGCGAAGCCGCGGTTGAGCACCAGCGGCGCCTCGTCCACCTTGAGCGCCACCGCCACGCGCTGCTCCGCGGGGACGGTGTCCTGCTGGCGCGCCAGCGCCGCGTCGATCATCCCCACCAGCAGCTGCATCAGCACGGAGGTGTTCCCGGCGCCCATCGCCCCGAGCGCGCCCTTCACCACAAGCACCTCCCCGCGCGCGATCACGCGGTCGAGGTCCACCGTGAGCGAGTCGTTGAGCAGCACACGCTTGATCGAGGGCGAGTTGAGCAGGCGCGCGAGCTTGTTGACGGGCGCGTCCAGCTTCGCCGTAGTGGTGCTGCGCGAGTCCGCCAGTTGCGCGGCGAGCTCGGCGGTGAAAAACTGGGCGATCTCCTTGTACTCGGGCAGCGTGCGCACGTGGGCGCCGACCCGGGCGCGGTAGGAGTAGCCCTCCTCCCCGACCGACAGCAATCGCGCCGCGTCCCACAGCGTCGAGCGCCTGTCGTGTGCCAGCACGGCGATGATCGCGTTGCGCAGGTAGCGATCGGAGGAGGCGCGGATGTCAGCATCTGTGAAGAGGTTTTTCAGCGCCCCCACCACGTAGTCGGCGATCGTGTCCGCCGGAGCGTCCACGGCGAGCGGGTTGAAGCCGCAGGTTGGGTGGGCGAAGTCCAGCAGCGTGCACGTGCGCTCCGCCGGCACCGCGCTCACGGCGGCCTCCGCGGCGTCGCCCTTGGGGTCCAGCACGATCACCGCGCAGCGCTCCCTGCGCAGATCCTCCGCCACGGTTGCGGCGAGGTAGCTCGACTTGCCCTGCTCCACCGCGCCGGGCACGGCGGTGTTCTGGCGGCGCATCTGCGGGTGGATCGCCACCGGCCCGTGCGCGTCGCGCAGCAGCCCCTCCCCTTCGCGGGGGCGCATGATCGCAGGCGGCGCGGGTGCCAGCGGCAGAGCGCCGCGGGCGAACGGCACCGTGGTGTAGTCGATCGAAGGCGCCTGCCACAGGGCAGCCAGCTCGGTTGACGCCATCACCCCCTTGTGCAGCCCGGGACAGGGGTTGCCCTCGCCGCGCTGAATGCGCCTGCGATACAGCCCCAGCAGGCCGTGACGCACGCTCGTCCCGCGCTCCACGAGACGGTTCTCCGCCCCTTCGGCGCGCAGCTCGGAGGCGATCTGCTCGCACGCGCGCCGCGTGGGGGCCAGCACGCGCAGGTCGGCGAAGTACAGCGGTCGGTGCTGCACCTCCAGGCCACCCCGCAGCTCCACCTCCTCCACCAGCGAGCGGTCGCGCACCCACAGATGCTCGCGCCGCTCGCGCGAGAGGTGGTCCTCGTGGCGCTTGTAACGCCACTTTGCCCACCGTTCCAGCAGCGCCGGTGTCGGGGTCAACGCCAACTGCACGAGCGCCTCCTCCCCACACGCTCCCATCACGCTCATCAGCCTGTCCATCGGCGGCTCGCGCGCGAGCTCGTATGGGTCGAGCTGCTTCACCCGCTTGATGAACCCCGCGTGCTTCTTCAGACGGAGCAGCACGTGCTCCGCGCGGAGATGGTGCGTGTCGCCGGGAGGCACCACGCGGCAGTTGGGGTAGGCGCTGCGCAGCGCCGCCTCCACCATCCTCTCCAGCCCCACCGGACAGACGATCGCAAGCAGCGCCCTGCCGGCGCCATCGCTGGCGCGAATGTGATGCACCTCCAGCGCCACCGATGGTTGACCGCGCAGCAAACGCCGCCACCAGCGGCGCTGCAGGCGCTTGTGCAGCGCCTCATACATCGCCACCACACCCCCCACGCTCGTCTGGTCGGCGCGGTAGGGCTCTATCCGTAGGCGAACGTAGCGTCGCCTCGCCCGAGCACGGGCGCGGACACCGAGCACCAGCGCCACACAGGGAAGCACCAGCCCGGCGAGCAGCGTGCCGACTCGCGCCACTGGGAATCCGCCCGCGGGGTGCGGCGCCTGCCGCGGGAGGGCGGCGCGCGCGGCTGAAGCGCCGCGCAGCGCCATCCCGATGCCACCGTGCAGCAGCCACTCGAGTGCAGCCACCCCTACGAGGAAGGCCGCCAAGCCGAGCAGTCGCCACAGCAGCAGTCGCGCGAGCATCTCCTTCCTCTGCTCCGACTGCCCACCCTCGGCGGGACTGCTCCGAGAGCATTTGCGGCGAGCACCACCGGCCGAGCGACACATTCCACCGCCCGTGGTGCGCGGACTCCGCCGCCGGCGCGAGGCGGCGCGGGCACGGGAGCGTGGGTTAGCGCATGCGGGCGTCGGGGCTAGCGCGGGCGTGTGGCCCGCTCCACCTGACCGCCGCGGTCGGTGAGATACCACTCGTTGGAGGAGCCCATCACCTGACCTTCCCCGATGTTGTGCACCAGTTGCAACCGCTCCAGGCGGGTCAGCAGCTTGGAGATCTGTCCCTGGTCGGCGATGCCCGAGCCTTCGGCGATCTCGCGGTTGTTGGCACCGGGGTGCTCGCCGATGAAGGTGAGCACCCGCACGGTGCGGTAGGTGAGGCGCATGTCGAGGCCCTCGAGCGGATCCTTGACGGCTCGCCGCGTGGGCTTTTTGCGCTTGGGCAGCGGAGGCGGCTTGCGCGCCAGCTCGCTGCTTGCGGCGCGAGCGCCGAGGTAGGGAAGTACGATCATGCTCATCAGCGGACCCAGCAGCGCCGCGAACGGCTCTCTGCTGTGCGCCAGCAGCCGCGAGTGCAGCACGGCGAAGACGGCGCCGATCACGCCTTCGGCTGTGACCTCCGGCGCCTCCTCGGTTGCGCGCGCCACCCGGGCACCGGCGCCCGAGCGTCCCTCGTCGACGACCGCCTTGAGCTCCGCCAGCACTTCGGTGCGCCGCTTCATCACGCGGGGACCGGCCCCCAACGCCTCCACTACGCAGATCCGTGCGAGACCGGGCTCGTCGTCCATAAACCGCAGCATCGCCAGCACGCCGGCACGCATGCCGTCGCGCCAGTTGGACTCCCGTGCGTAGCTCTCACTGACGAGCGCCCCGATCTGCTCGATCGCCTGGTCGAAGACGGCGAGAAAGCAATCCTCGCGATCCTCGAATAGGTCGTAGAACGTCTTGCGCGACACCCGAGCGCGAGCAATCACCTGAGCGACGGTCAGGCGGGCATAGCCGACATCCTCCACCGCTTCCGCCGCCGCCGTCAGCATGCGGCTGCGCTGAATCTCCGAAACCTGTCCACGCGGCAAGCCGTTGGGGCCGGAGCGCAGCCGCGGGCCGGTCGAGCGCGTCTTATCTTTCGAAGCCATTTTATTCCGCCTAATCGGTCAGACTTTTTCACTGTGGACGATACGGTGGGAGCTGTGGCGCATTCGCGTCACGCCTCCCAGCGAGGATCGGCCGCCCAGCGTCGGCGGCAGCGGGCCCCCTTGATGCTGAAGACAAAGGTTCATGGGTTGACGCCAAGAAGTCGAGTCGCGTCTCCCACTCGCCCACCGAAGCTTTCGAGCGACGACCAACATTCCGACAATTCAGATTTTGGGGAGAAGATTGGCTGGAGAATGGGGCCACGGGAACGCCGTCTTGTCAAACAAGTGTCATTGACAGTGATGGAACGATCGTAACGGGAGCGGCCGACGGACGCTCTGCGGGTGCCACCAGCCCGGACAATCGGCGATATTCGCCTATGACGCAGGCCCCCTCAAAGGCACCGGCTCGGCCTCCCATCGGCCCGGCAGTGCTCACGGACAGTGCGCTTTCCGCCGCCCAACGCAGCACCCCGCCATCTCGCGGGGCGTGCGCTGAGGCGTTTTGGCGGCGAATCTGCTGGACTACCCACAATGGCCGCCGACCCCCGCGCCCGGGAACTGCTCGAGTTGATGTCGCGCACGGTTGAGGCCCATCCCGGGGCAGATGCACGCACGCTCCGTGTGCGGGCGGGCGTCAAGCGACTTGCCGGCGACAAAGCGCTCGAGCTCCTGGAGCGGGCCGGGTTCATCGAGCGCAAGCACCTCGACGCACAGGACACCTATCACAGCCTCAAGCCCTACCGCGCGAGTGTCGAGGCTCCGCGCACGGCGTTCGCCAAGACCTACTCTGTGCGCCAGGGCGGCACCTAACCGGGCCTCCCCAGCCCTGGCAGTGGCAAGGCATTACGCCGGCTGCGGCTGAATCCACCCAGAGTGGCTCGATCACCTCGATCTCAGTACCGCCAACGGGATTCGAACCCGCCCTGGGGAATCACGCTGGGCGAGAACCCGCATGAATACTGGAGTTGGGTGCTCTGAGGTGCGGTGAGATTTCCTCAAATTGGTACCCCAATTGGTACCCTGAGAGCGGACGATGTGAGAGGTCGGTCGTCCACGTCCTGCCGGTCGGAGGCTCGCTCGGTGCCACCCCACCGGCGCCGCCGAGGTCAGTTCTACGTCACAGCGAGATCCGTGTGCGCCAATCGCTGACAGCGGCCCGAACGTGACCGGCCATGATGCGTTCGGCGCGCGTGTCCGCGGCGTACTCGGCGGCGGACTGGAGGGCGGCCATCGTCAGTCGCAGGTTCCGCTCCGTCTCGTCGTAGAAGGCGATCAGCAACGCGAGCGCGTCCTCGGCGATGATTGCCTCGGCACGCTCGGTGATCTCGTGCTGGCGTAGCCGGTTGGCGATGATGGCTGCAAGTCCGCTGCGACTGTGGGCCTCGTCAAGGGCAGGGATCTCGACCACACGGAGGCTGGCCGCGAGTTGCGCGAAGGCGTCCACCCGCCGGAACACGGTCTGCACCGCGATCAGGCACGGCGCCTGGAGCTCGTGGACGAATGCGTGCACCGGCCCGGAGAGGAATGCGGAGGCAAGGTCGGCCTGGTCGGCACCGCCGATCGCGGCCTCGGTGTCCTCAAGGACGAACACGGGTTGCAGGTCACGCGCAACGAGAATCGTGATCAGCCGGTCGAGCCCTGCGAGGCGCTCGACGGCGAGCTGATTGCTGGTGAGCTGCTGGCGCAGCGTGCCGAGCTCGGCATTGACCTGGGCGGGGATGGGGCCCCCTCCGAGAGTCCCGCCTCGCAGCCCACCGGATGTTCGCTCGACCGTGGTCTGGTCGGCGCGGGCCCGTTCGAGCGCCTCGCGTTGGTAGTGCTCGAGGTCAATATCGGCGAGCGCCTGGCTGAGTGCGACAGCGGCCACGTTTGACACCTTGGTCGGGTCGTCGGCGCCGGTGATCGGGACGCGGAGCGCCACATGCGTGTCCGGCAGGTGAGCGCAGACGTAAGCGATGAGGCTGGACTTGCCCGCTCCACGAGGGCCAAGGATACCCACGGCCGTGTCGTCGGCGATCACTGCCTGCAAGGCTCTGGCCTCGAAGTTCGCCCGCCCGGTGAGCTCGTCGAAGGGAACGTGATCAGCCGCGAGCTGGCTGAAGTGATGGCGCGGGCGGAACGCGCCCTGGCCCGCAAGGAACTCGATCTGCTCGGGGGTCATCGCGGCAGCACCGGACGGTATACGACGCGAGGGCGCCCGGGGCCATCGGCCCGTTCGCTCTCGGCGGTGACGAGATCCTGCGCGAGCATCGTGTGCAACAGCTGGGTAAGCCGTGAGCGGGTGACACCAAGCGTGTCCTGCAAGTCCCTGTCTGATGGGCTCGCCTGACCACGGTCCAGCAACTCCGCCATCAGCATGCCCGCCGGACGCCCGAGTTGGGATGCACAGTCGAGCAGCCGCCCGCGCGCATCGAGCAGCGTCGAAGGGTCGCGGTCGTGCACGAGCGCGTCGCTCAGGATTCGCAGCGCCTCGCGTGGGCTGCCGTTGGCGCCCCTCGCGACGCTGACCAGGAGGTCACGAGACCACGGACTGTCGGGGTCTCCGCGGCGCGCTAGGAGGTCGACCAGATCGTCGATCGGCCACGGATCCAAGAGGGCGACCGTGTCAAAGAACGCATCCGCGGGTGGCTTGAGCGCGGTGGCACGATCGGTCTCCTCGATCGCCACCACCCACCGATGCTCCTGCTGCCAGAGGACATCACGCATCCGCCCAAAGAGGCCATACACCGCCTCGGCTGACGCCGAGGCGTCGACGAGGACAATCGCCGGCTCCGCCCCGCCGATCTCGCGCAGCACTTCCGCAAGCGTGCGTGACGCGCCCGCCATCGGAGCGGGGTCGCCGCTTAGAGTCCCCACCGTCCTCCGTGTATTTGCGACCAGCGGCGAGGGCTGACCCAGGAGCGCATCGCGGATGCGCGTCGCCAGCTCAAGCGTATCTCCGACCGCGGTGGCATCGACGAACACCACGCGCTCGCCTTTGTCACGGAGCACGAGCTGTAGCTGACGCAACAAGGTCGTCTTGCCCACGCCGCGAGCACCGACGACCGCGACGTTCAACCGTCGCTCCAGCGCTCGGTCTACGTTGCTCCAGGCGTCCGGCGTGACGAAGAGCTGAGAATCGCCGAGGTTGTCATAGAGCGGACGCGCCTGTAGAAGCATTCACGTATCTTACAGTAAGTTTCGTTAGCTGTCCAGACGTACCTTGAAATCGGGGCCCGGCACGCCCTTTCCAGCCGCGCGGAGCGCATCAATCCGCCGTCAGGCTGTGTGCTGATCCTCGCGCAGCACCCCGGTGTCCGTGCCTGCGAACGCCGCGGCCACGAGCTCCGCGTCCCGCGTCCGTGGTGCGTAGTCCGCATAGCGCTGTGTCGTCTGGATGTCGCGGTGGCCCATCCACTCCTGCAGGGTCCGCATCGGTACCCCGGCCGCCGCCATCGCCGTTCCAAACGTGTGCCTGAGATCGTGGAAGCGGTGGCCCTCGTCCAGCCTCGCGGCCTTCAGCGCACGGCGCATCCGGCGCAGCGCCGCCGACTTGTCGAGCGGGCCACCGCTCTTCGGGCTCGGGAACACGAGCTCGCCTTCGGCCGGTTCGCCGCTCGCCTGGTAGTAGCGCTCAAGCTCGCCGGCAACCTGATCGGCCATCGGCACGCTGCGGGTCGATCGCTTGGACTTCGGGGAGCCGAACTCCCCACAGACGTAGTTGCTGCGCACCCGGATCGCGCTCGCGGGCCAGTCCACATCGCGCCAGCGCAGCGCGATCAGCTCGCCGGAGCGCAGGCCGGTCATCGCGGCCGTCCGGTACAGCGCCCGGTCGAGCGCCTCATACGGGCCCGGCTGCGCATTTGCCACGAGCGCGTCGAGCTGGTCGAGCTCGAGATAACGGAAGCCGTCGTGCGCAGGGACCGCTGGCAGCTCGATTCCCTCGCACGGGTTCCACGTCGCCCAGCGACGGCGCGGATTCTTCGCGTAGTTGAACAGGGCGCTGAGCGTGCCGAGCTGGTTGCGGATCGTCTTGGGGGCGATGCCCTTGCTCTCCATCAACACCATCAGGTCGATCACGTCCTCGTGCGTCACGGAGCCGACCGCCCGATCCCCGAAGAACGGTTCCAGGTGGACGCGCAGCGTCGATTCCACGGCGAGCCGCGTTGACAGCTTGCGCCCCGCACGCTCCAGGTGAGCCATGTAGTGCCGACCGACCTCGGCGATCGTCAGCGCCTCGGATGCCGGGACCACCGGCTTGACCTCGCCGATCAACCGGCGCAACTCGGCCTCCGCCGCACGGCGCGTCAGGCCATCCCGCGAGCCCTCCGCGCGCTTCGGGCCGACCCTGCGCTTGACCTGCGTCCCGTTGTGGCGCCACTTGCCGTACCAGGTCACGCTCCCCGCGCTGTCCGTTTTCTCGAACAGCGCACCCCGTGCCGTAGCTGCGCCTCGTCTTCTCCAGCTTCGCCGTCATCGTGCCTTCCTTCCGGAGCGTATGGCAGCCGTATCATCGAGCAGCCCGCGAAGCGCCTCCGCGCGGCCGATGTCAGCCGCGCCCCGGCCATATTGTTGGTGGGTCATATAGTAGCAAAATATGGCTGAAACTACAATGCTCACTCCTGGGTCCGACGCCGCCCACGACCAGCTCGTCCTCGGGCGTGCGCTGGGAGAGCTGCGCCGCCGCGCCGGCGTCACCCAGGAAGAGCTGGCTACCCGTGCGAGCACCGACGCCTCGTATGTCTCGCAGCTTGAAAACGGACATCGCGGCGCGCGCTGGCACACCGTCCTGCGGCTCCTGAGCGCCATGGACGCAAGCCTCGGCGATCTCACCACCGAGGTCGAGAATCACTACCCACCGCCGAAGGGCTGACGCCCCGCACGCTCGGGCCTCGCGAGCCCGCGGTGCGGTCACGAGGGTCCCGCGCGCCACGAAGAACTCGGAAGCCAGCCCTCAACGACTGTCCCCGCGGCGACGTGGGCCCGTCTGCCTGCGATCGGGCCCAGGCGAGCAATTCCTCGCGGTGAAAGCGGACATAGCGGCCGAGGCGGACGTGCGGGATGCGGCCGGCGCGGGCCTGCGCCAAGAGCCAGGATGGCGGCACGTTCAGCAGGGCCGCAGCCTGGCCGGCATCGAGCAGCGGCGTGACGGCCTGCTGGCCGATCAGTGCGGCGAGCTCCGCCGCGAGAGCGCGGGTGTCGGTGCCTTGGGTTCGGATACCTATAGCATACCCAAAATAAGCCAAACAAGCTTGATCTAATATCAGTACAGCTACCCAAGGAGCGCGTAGTGACGCTGCTGGCGCGGCGACCCCAAGTTCTCGGGTGAGGAGCCCGCCATATGGCGGGCTCCTCCTCTTGGCCTGGAGGGGAGCGGGCAGTCAGCCCTCGCCCTCGGTGGGAAGGTGCCCGAGGTGCTCCTGAAACTCGGTGGCGACTTTCGCGTTCGTCTGGTCGGTGTCGAGTGATCGCTCGTTATGCAGGCCGGATCGCAAGACGGTCGAGCCGTGACCGCGGACCCGTTGCCGCGTGCTTGTCAGGAGACTGCCGTGAGGCGCTGAGTTACTGGTGTGCCGCTGTTCTCCAGGAGTACCGTCGCGATCAGCTGGGGATCGTCGGCCATCGGCACGTGTCCGCAGCCTGGGAGGCTGAGAAATCGTGCTTGGGGGAGCATTTGCTTGGCGTGCTTGGCCTGGCGGGGGAGCAGTATCCGGTCTCGTTTTCCCCACGCGATCGTGAGTGGGATGTCCAGTGGCGCCGGGCCGATGAACTGGTAGCCCTTGGCGGCTTTGATCGTGTCGAAGAACCCTGGGGCGTGCAGCATCGCTCGGGAGGCGCGTACGGCCGCGTCACCTTGCATGCGCCACGGGCGGCCGGTGCTCTGTGAGAGGGCGATGGTCCGTCCAACGGGATTGCCGAGGATCAGGGGAGCGACCAGATTGATCAGTCGCGCGCCGATGTGGGTCATCCTCAGCGAAAGAGTGCTGTAGGTGAATTCCCATCCGCTGGAGAAGCCCACTGGCGAGAGCACCGTGGCGCTGCGCACCCGGTTTTTCTTGGCGAGCTCAAGCGCGATCGCGCCCCCGAGGGAGTTCCCGGCGACGTGGGGGCGCTCTAGCTTTTGCTCGGTGATCCACTGCGCGACGACGTCTGCCAGCGCGGGGATGCTGGGTGGGGTGGATTGGGGCAGGGGCGGTGAGGCGCCATGGCCGGGCAGGTCGATCGCGAACACCTCCCGGTCGGCGATGAGCAGGTCGATGATGGGTGCCCACGTTTCCCAGCTGCCGCCGGTGCCGTGGATTAGTAGAAGCGGTGCTCCGCTTCCCTGTTGTTGGAAGGACAGGCTCATCTTCTAACTCCTCATAGTTTGGATGGCATGCTGGCTGGGAGTGGGGTGCTGCTGGCTGGGTTGGGACGGGGTGGTTGGCAAGATGAGTAGAACGACGACTGCGATCGCGGCGCCGGCGAGGCATATTGCGCCAGCGCCGAAGCGGTCAAGGACGAGACCTCCGATCAGGCCGCTGAGGCCGAGCCCGACGTAGATCGCGGAGCTGTTGAGCGAGACGGCGATCGCGCCAGCGTCAGGGGCGAGCGCGAGTAGGCGGTGCTGTTGGGGTGGGCTGATCGTCCAGCAGCCCACCCCGAGGACGAACAGGGCGCCCCCGGCGAGGACCCTCGCGCCGTAGAAGTGAACGGAGCAGAGCAGCGCCAGCAGCAACAGGGCCGCGACGAGGGTGCCGACGCCAAGGCTGAGCGTCGGTGCTGCGCCGAGGCGGTCGGTCGCGTGTCCGCAGAGCAAGTTGCCCGTGATCGCACCGAGCCCGTAGAGCACCAGCATCACGCTCACGGCGCCCGTATGTGAGCCGGCGATAGCGAGAGTGATCGGGGCGACGTAGCTGTAGCCCAGATATCCCGCGAGGATTCCGAGCATTGTGATGAGCAGCGCACGAGCGACGCCGGGGCGCGCGACGATCTTCATGCGCTCGCGAAGGCTGATCAACGGTGAGCAGCCGAGCACGGGAAGGGCCACACGCACGACGGCAGCCAGAATCGCTGCGAGGATTCCCACTCCGAGAAAGGTGGTGCGCCAGCCGAAGGCATTGCCGATCAGATTGCCGAGCGGGACACCGGTGGCGATAGCCAGTGTCAGACCGCCGCTGATCAGCGATAGCGCCCGCCCGCGCCACGCCGGGCCGGCGAGGTCGGCGGCCACGAGCGCCGCTGTCGGGGTGTATGCGGCGGCGCACGTGGCGGCCCCGACGCGCGCTGCGAGCAACAGGGCGAAGCTGGGGGCAAGCGCGGCGAGCACGTTCGTGGCGCTCAACCCCGCCAGCGCCGCGCAGAGCAACATCGCGCGGTCTACGCGGACGGCGAGGATCGAAACCGCCGGAGCGAGCAGCGCGTAGGTGAGCGCGAACACGGTGATCAGCTGCGCGGCCGAGGAGACAGAAATGCGCAGGTCGCTGCTGATCGCCGGCAGCAGGCCGACTATCATGAACCCGTCGGTGCCGACCGCAAACGCGCCCGCGAGCAACATCACCAGACGCGCGTCGATACCACCGGGCCGCCTGTGCGAACCGATCCCTTTGACGTGAGCGAAACACACCATGCCGAGACGGAGAATAAGTCCTGGCTGGCTCCTCTATAAGGTCCAGATCAATATCGGATTCGGGTGCCAATGAGGTCCGGACCTGTCCAGCTCGTTCCGGCGAGAGCCCGTCAGCCGCGCGGTGTATCGAGAGTAGTCAGTGGTCGGAGATCGCTTGTGCGAGTAGTTGAACGACGGCTGGGATTGCGGGGTCGCTGATATTGCCGTAGCCGATCACGAGTTGACGTGGGTTGGCGGGTTTGCGAAGGCTGTAGCGTGAGATCGGCGCGAGGCCGAGACGGAGCTGTGTCGCGTTTGCGAGCAGTTTCGGCATCGATATGTTCGAGGGCAGGGTGCCCATGACGTGTAGGCCGGCGGCGGCGCCGGTGATCTGAAGCTCCGGGATCACGCGATCAAGCTCGTCCATAAGAACCTCGCGGCGGCGCTTCAGGAGCCGTCGTAGCAGGCGTAGATGCCGGTCATAGACACCGCCGTGAATCAACTCGGCGAGGGTGATCTGGTCAAGGGTCGGCGCGCCCTTGTCCTGTAGCCGCTTCGCTTGTACGAGTTTCTCGATCAAGCGAGCGGGCGCCACGACCCAGCCGAGGCGTAGCGCGGGCGCCAGGGTCTTTGAGGCTGAGCCGACGTAGAGCACCCGTTCTGGCGCGAGGCCCTGCAGGGCGCCGATCGCCGAGCGGTCGTAGCGGAACTCTGCATCATAATCGTCCTCGATGACGAGGCGTCCGCTACGTGCCCACTGCAGTAGCTGCGAGCGCCGCTCGGGGGGGAGCGCCACCCCGGTGGGGAATTGATGGGCGGGAGTGACTACCACGGCATCCACTTCGGCGCGCTCCAGCTCTGTAACCCTGAGCCCCTGCTCGTCAACGGGGGTAGGGTGAGACTCGCCCCCAGCCGCGGAGATGATCTCGGCTTGACCGATTAGGCCCGGGTCTTCCAGGCCGATTCGAGCCCTGCCTTCTCCTTGAAGTACCCGCGTGGTGAGGGCCAACGCCTCGGTGAAGCCGGCGCAGATCACGATCCGCGCGGGATCCGCGACTACGCCGCGGACCCGGCGTAGATAGGCGGCGAGCGCGGCCCGCAGCGCTGGCGCCCCCTGGGGGTCGGGATAGCCGAGCAACCTGTCGGGCGCCTCTCTCAGCACCCGCGCGAGTGCCTTGGCCCATTGGCGTCGGGGAAACAGCGAAAGGTCCGATGTTCGCGGGCGCAGGTCGAACAGAGGGTAGTCCTGCGGCTGCTCCAGCTCCAGCTCCGGCGCTGGCGTGCCTCGCCCGATCGGGGCGACCCGGGTTTGCCGGCGCGGCTCGGCGAGCAGGTAACCCTCAGCTGCCAGCTGTTCGTAGGCCTCCAGGACCAGGCGCCTGGAGACTCCGATGTCGCTGGCCAGCGTCCGTGTCGGGGGCATGACTGCGTTGGCCGCCAGCGCGCCACTGCGGATGAGCTCCCGCAACGATCCCTCCAGCTGAGCGCGCAATGGCTCGCCCGCTCCTCGCCGTAGAGAGACAAGCAGCTCCGGTCCGCTACTACTGGCACCCGAATGTCGCATCCATCTGGACCTTACAGAGGTGCCAGCCCACACCTTATGCTCGACCCGCGCATCATGTCTATTGTCCCAGCCGAATATCCGCCGCCGGTGAATCCTGATGTGGAGTTCATCGCCGCGCCCACCTACACAGTGGACGATCGCATCGAGGTTGGTGTAGCAATCGTCGGCGGCGGCCCAGCCGGATTGAGCTGCGCGATCCGCCTTATGCAACTCCTAGGCGAGGACCCGGTGCTTGCGGAACTGCTTGGCGAGGTGCCTGTGGCATTGCTTGAGAAGGGTCGCGGGCCAGGCTCTCACCTGCTCTCTGGCGGGATCGCAAGACCCTCGGCGATGGAGCGCCTCTTTCCAGAGAAGACCGCTGCCGACTGGCCCAACTACGGGACCGTCGAGTCCGAGGCTGTCTATCTGCTGCTCAACCAGAAGCGCTCGATGCGAATCCCGACGCCCCCACCCTTTCGCAACCATGGCAGCTACGTCGTATCGATCGCGGAGCTCGGTAGGTGGATGGCACAGCAGGCGGAGGAGTTCGGCGTCTACGTGCTTCCAGAGACCTCCGCAGTGAAGCTGCTCGTCAATCACGACGACGTCACCGTCGGCGTCCGCACCGGCGACAAGGGACGCGACAGCGACGGAGAGGAGCTTGGCAACTTCGAGCCGGGCAGCGACGTTCTCGCCCGTGCAACGGTCTTGGCTGACGGCACGCAGGGGCACCTCTCGGGAGCCGCGATCCAGCACTTCGCGCTGCAAGGAGCGATTCCCCAGCGGTGGGAGATCGGCGTCAAGGAGGTGTGGAGCGTGCAAAGACCGCTCGACCGGGTGATCCATACGATGGGCTGGCCGCTTCGGACCGCCGCGAAGTACCGCGAGTTCGGCGGCAGCTTCCTGTACCCGATGGGACCCGACAAGGTCGCGCTCGGACTGGTGCTCGGCTTGGACTACCGCGACGCAAGCGTTTCCTGCCATGACCTGTTGCAATGCATCAAGACGCACCCGCGTATCCGCCCCATCCTCGAAGACGGCAAGCGGATCGCCTGGGGAGCAAAGACGATCCCCTCGGGCGGCTACTGGGCGCTACCGAACAGGCTGTCCGCGCCCGGACTTTGCTTGGTCGGCGACTCGGTCGGCATGGTAAACGTGCCGCAACTGAAGGGAATCCATTACGCCGTCCATGCGGGCATCTTCGCGGCTGAGAGCATCGCCAAGGCACTCAAGCAGAGCGGCAACGCCAATGATCTCTCAGCCTATGACGACGCGGTTCGCTCAGGTGTTATCGAGCGTGAGCTGCGCCGTTCCCGCAACATGCGCCAGCCGTTCTCGCGCGGCTTCTTTCTCGGAGGAGCGATCGCGAACGTCATGGAGGCCACTGGCGGTCGTTTCCCAGGCGGTCGCTGGACGAGCGACCAGACGCGCGATAACGCGCCCGACCACATCCGCCTCCAGCACACCGTTCCATTTACGCTCGCCAGATATTGGGAGAGCATGTGCCCAGCCCAAGTATACGAGATTCCCGAGGATGATCCCGAGCAGGCAAAGCACACCGACAACGCCGAGGAAACCAACGTCACTCTCACCGTGACGCCCTCCAATTGCGTCCAATGCGGCGCTATCACTGCACGCGGTGGTCGCCTCACGCCACCGGAGGGCGGCGACGGACCCAACTACCAGCAGACCTGAAGAAGGTCTTTGGCGGGATCTGTGATACCAGACATTTCGAGCGATAGTTACCATCCCACCGCATGAACATCACGACGGCTGAGCATCGCGAGCGCATCAGCATCAAGAGAGAGGCTGTCGTCGCCTATCGGGCTATGGCCGCATTCGACCGCTCGATCGAGCTTGACCCCGCTCTCCGTGAGCTCGTGAAGATCCGCGCGTCTCAGCTCAATGGCTGTGCGTATTGCATCGACCTACACACCCACGCCGCACGCACCGCCGGGGAGAGCGAGCAACGCATCTACGCACTGGCGGCTTGGCGGGAGAGCCCACTCTTCACCCCGCGCGAGCGCACCGCACTCGAACTCACCGAGGCGATCACAACGATCGGAGTCCACGGCCTGCCCGACGCCGCCTACCACAGCGCGGCAGCAGAGTTTCCCCCGGGAGAGCTGGCCAATCTTATCCTCGCGATCACTGCGATCAACGCATGGAACCGTATTGCGGTCAGCAGCGGCATGACAAACAGGCCTTGAGAATTATCAGTGGTGTGGTACTTGCTATCCCTGGGCAACGGGGGATGAAAGGCCCGGGGACGAGTCCCCTCTCGCCCGTGTGAGCAGTGCTGCCGGCACGGCCCGCTCCCACGCCGACGCTTACAACCCGACCCAAAGGTCGATCCCGCGCTCGTCCCGCTCCTTCGAGTTCGTCCGCCCGCGTTCGCCGGGCGTGTGCCGTTCGCGCTCGGCGAGTTCCCTGGAGAGCGCCCTGTGCTCCCGCACGGCCTGGCCGAGGGCGTGTTCGATGCCGTCACGTTCGGCGCGGGCCTCTGTGGGGTTGCCGATCTCGCGCTCCAGGTGGCGTCGCTGGTCGAGCACGGTACCGCGCTCGCGCTCGTTGGCCTGCACCGCGCCGGTGAGGAAGGCCCGCTGTACGGCGTCCGGGTCCTGCTCACCGCCCCGGCGCACTGTCGGCTCCGGCAGGTCGGCGAGTCGTTCGGCGAGCTGCGCACGCTGATTGGAGAGGGTGAGGATGCGCGCGTCGAGGTCTTCGATGCGCTGAAGTTGCCTGGTCGGCAGCGCCGCGAGTTGCGC
>Ga0187855_10000248_pt1 | contig 50235 bp, 33 predicted proteins | sample June2016WEW_8_10_2_FD_132969 | JGI IMG/M metagenome (GOLD analysis project Ga0187855, IMG submission 132969) | Peatland microbial communities from SPRUCE experiment site at the Marcell Experimental Forest, Minnesota, USA - June2016WEW_8_10 | ecosystem: Environmental > Terrestrial > Soil >... | reverse complement strand
GCCTTTTCCCAGGCGCTCGGCGAGGGTCTGGCCTTCGAGATACTCCATGACCAGGAAGTCGGTGCCGTCCTGCGTGCCGATGTCGTAAAGCGTGCAGATGTTGGCATGCTGGAGCGCGGAAATGGCTTTGGCCTCGCGCTCCATGCGCTGCTTCAATTCCGGATCATCGAAGAGATGTGTGGGCAGGACCTTGATGGCGACGGTGCGGTCGAGGCGGGTATCCTTGGCGCGATATACTTCGCCCATGCCGCCTGCGCCGAGAGGAGAGAGGATTTCGTAGGGACCGAGCTTTGTGCCAGAGGTAAGGGCCATGCGCGTGCGCAATTATAGCCCGATCGGTGCGGGGCAAAGGGATGTGAGCTGCGGGAACTGGCTATGCGCGAGAATGAGGGCGGCCACGCGACCTGCGGCTACGCCACGGTGGCAACGCCGGCTTCCTCGTATAGGCCGTCGATCTGCTTGCGATAGCGTTCTTGAATGGCCTTGCGGCGGAGTTTTAGAGTCGGGGTGAGGGTGCCGTCGTCGGCCGTGAATTCATCCGGCACCAGCAGGACTTTTTTTAATGTTTCGTAGCGGGCCAGGGTTTTGTTCACCTCGCCAACCATGCTTTCGTAGAGCGCCTGGACTTTCGGGTTGGCAACCAGTTCTTTTCGGGAAGAAAAGGATAGGTGGTTGGCACGCGCCCAATCCTCGAGCAGAGCAAAACAGGGAGAGATAATCACGGAAGCAAATTTCCTACGGTCTCCCACGACCACCGCGGTTCCGATCAAGGCATGCAACTTAAGGGAATTCTCAACCGGTTGCGGTGCGATGAACTTTCCGCCCGAGGTCTTGAGCAGGTCTTTCTTGCGATCGGTGACCGACAGAAACCCGGCCTCATCCAGCATGCCGATATCCCCGGTTTTGAACCAGCCGTCGACAAATGCGTTGCTGGTTTCCTCCGGGCGGTTCCAGTAAGCACGGAAAACGGAAGGACCGCGCACCAGAATTTCCTGGTCGTCCGCAATCTGAACCTCGACATTGGAGAGAAGACGGCCTACCGTGCCCAGTTTGTGGGCGCGCGGCGAGTTGATCGCAATGACCGGCGAGGTTTCCGTCAGGCCGTAGCCTTCATGGATGCGAATGCCAATGCTCGCGTACCATGCCGCCAACTCAATGCCCAGGGGCGCCCCGCCCGAGACGAACGTTTCCACGTGGCCGCCCATGCGCGCTCGCACCTGGGAAAAAACCAGCCGGTTGGCCAGCTTCCAGCTTAGCGATGTCGGAACTTCACCCGCCAGAACCTTGAGCAGATGTTCGCGGCCTACCGAGAGCGCCCACCGGTAGATGGCCCGCTGGGGAAAGCTTTTGGCCTTCTGTTCCACCTGGCTGTGAATCTTTTCGTAAACCCGCGGCACGGCGACGAAAATGGTCGGCGACACATCCATGAGAACCTGCGGCAGCTGTTCGAAGAAGGGGCAGTAGGCCAGGGTCACGCCGTGGTAGAGCAAGGCAAAATCGGCATGACGCGCCGTCACGTGCGAGAGCGGCAGAAAGGAAACACTGAGCTGGCCCGGTTGGACATCGAAACCTTCAAGCGAGCACAAAATATTCGAGGTCAGATTCCCGTGAGTCAGCTGGACGCCTTTTGAGGCGCCAGTGGTTCCCGAGGTGTAAATAATGGATGCCAGGTCGTCTGCGGAAATAGCGCGCGCGCAAACGTCCAGTTCCGGATCCCGTTCCACGGGGCCTTCCTGCATCAGCCGGCGCATGGGAACCGCATCGGAGGTGTCCACCGGATCCATCACCAGCACTCGTTCCACAGCCGTCTGATCCTTGATGGAAAGTAGTTTTTCCAATTGCTGCGCGGTGGAGACGACCACAATTTTCGCGCCGGAATCGGCGAGAATGTATGCTGTTTGCTGGGATGTCAGCGTGGCGTAGATGGGCACAACCACCGCGCCCAATTGGAGAGCCGCAAAGTCCGCAACGGCCCACTCTGGCCGATTCTCACTCAGGATGGCAAGCCGATCTCCCTTGGTTAGGCCCCACTGGCGCAGCGCCCGAGCGACGCCGGCCACATGCTGATAGAGCTGCTGCGAACTGATGGGAACCCATTGGCTTGCCTCCCGAGCCAGCATCACCCGCTGGTCGCCACGCTCCACGATGGCGGAGAAGACGTCGTTAAGGGTTAGAGGCTTCATAGGCAGGATCTCCCGACAAATCCCGACAGGAGTGTCGTTGGTCATTCCGAGCGAATTGGTAGCGGCTTCCGTATCGAATGATTCCCCGTGCGCTATTTCAAATGGCCCCAGCGAAACGTTGGTCCCGTGGAAAACCGCCAATAGTTTTGCCGGGGAACGAGTAAGTTAGAAAACAAGTGCGTATTCACATAGTCGGTGGCGAGCCGCCAGCCGACGCGCCGGGACACGTTAAGGTCAAAGCCCCCGCCGATACCGATGAACCACTGCGTGTCGGACTGGTGAGGGTTCGGCGGCGAAACCCCCAGTTGTCCGAATAAATACGCCAACTGAGCCGGAAAAGCGATATCTGCCGACTCGTGAATTCCTCCAAAACCGGGACGCACAAGAAGCGTGATTTTTTCCCAGTGACGAATGTAAAACTGGGGACCGACGGCAAAGGTATATGTGGTCGATTTGAAGGGCACGTTCACCGAGCCTGGGTCTATGTATGGTTTCAGGATCGGCGCAAAGACAGTTTCGTTTCCGTTGATGGCTCCGGCGCCGCTGATGATGCCGTTACCGATGGCGCTGAAATCGCCGCCGACGCCCAACCAGGGCTTCAGGGTGACGCCGAAATCGCCTTCGAATCCGCGTTCCGTGAGGTCTCTGGCGGGGCTGATCAAGTAATCGAAGCCGGTGAAAAGGGTGTAACGGTTAATATCCGTCGACTGCGCGAAAGCAGGGAGACACAGGAAAATCGCAAGGCTGCAAAGCAGCGAGCGTCGAATGAATTCCATATGGCACCTCTTGAGGTTCAGGAATAAGATTTGAATAATTCCGGCGAACTTGTAGCTGAGATGTTGACAATCCTCAAGCCGGGACTTCGAAACGCCTCCCCGGCGGGTCTGCAACCGATCAAAATGAAAATCGTGCTCAGTTCGAAAAGGCGATGGCGAAAGCTTTTGGACAGGGTAGAGAAAATGGACGGTCAGAAAAAGTTGGGGGACGGGAATCAACCCGTCTGCGATCTGCGAGGGTGAATCGGCAGCTACCACGGTCTACACCCCGATACTTGCCTTCCCTATGCGACGATGCGCTCTGTAGGAGCGTTCTCCGGTTCGGTTGGTGACGGTTCCGGTACTCGTTTCGCTTTCAGCGGCGACACGCGCGCTGTCGTTCGAACAGGAGTGCGAACCGGAGTTCGAACCGGTGCGGGCGCGGACTTTGCCGGTGCGGACTTTGCCGAGGCGGAGGAGACCGACACTGCCTGCCGTCTCCGGCGCACTCGCTTTTTCTGCGGCGGCCTGATTCCAGCGGCGTCACACAGTTCCGTGAAGGTCTGCTTCACTAACTCCTCCAGACGCCGTAAATCGGGCGCTGCGTGCACATCCCCGCTGAAGCCGAAGTAGGCCATGCCGTTGTAGCTCAGAATGGCGCAGTTCACCGCCATCTCGCCTCCGACCGGAACATAGGGATAGCAATGCGTCATCTTATGGCCGAGCAGGTAGAGCGGAAACTGCGGCCCAGGAACATTCGTGCAGACCAGGTTGAAGGGTGTGATGGGCAACTGGCTCGCAAGCGGCCCGGCCAGCCCCTGTACGGAAGTCGGAAACATCCCGATCAATCCTCCCGCCAAACTGACCAACTCGGCGGCATGCACGCGTTTGAGAAACTCGGTTCGTTTATGGACAGCGGCCAGCAACTTGAGCGGTGGCCGGATATCCAGCGGAATGGTGACCGGGACGAGCGAAATGCGGTTGCCCAATTCCGACGGACTGCCATCGCCGCGCAGATTCACGGGCACCATGATACGCAGCAGCTTTCCCTTCACCGGGTCGCCATGCAGTTCGCAGTAGCGTCGAATGGTTGCGGTCACGATGGCGAGAATGACGTCATTCACGCTGGCGCCGCATTCCTGCCGGATGGCTTTGACTTCCGCCAAGGGAATCTCAGTGCAGGCGAATTTCTGCGGTCCTTTATAGAGAACGTTGAAACGGAGCCGTTCGGTAAACGCTGTGATTTCCGGGAACAGGCTGGCAAACTCGCCGGTGTCCACATTCCGGCCGTTCGCGGCCGCACGCTCCGCCATGCTCAGCAAGTCGGCCATGGCGGAGAGAATTCGTTTCACGAAATCGGAATACGAGTCCACGAACCCGGCCGTAAGCGAGGCCAATGGGTCGCGCGGCGGCGGGACGTGGAACTTGATCTTTTTCTTCGGCAGACGCGGCGCTTCCGGGCTCGTGTCGAGCAGCGCGTTCATGATGCCCACGCCCGCAATGCCATCGGCCATGCAGTGATGCAGGCGGATGATCAGCCCGGTGCGATTTCCCTTCAACCCGCGCACCACGGTGATGTCCCACAGCGGGTGTTGCCGGTCCATCACCGCGCCAAAGAGTTTTCCGGCGAAGGTTTTCAGTTCCGCGTCGGTACCGTGGTTGAGCGTAACTTCCCGCACATGGCGGCGAAGGTCGAACTCCGCATCGTATTCCCAGCTGGGAAGGCCCAGACCGAACGGCGCGGAGACGACGCGCTTGAGATAACGGGGGACGAGCGGCAGCTTCGATTCGATGAACTGAACACAGTCTTCCAATGAGATTTCGCCCTCGAACAGGCAGATGCTCGCCACATTGAGCGGCATGCCTTCGCGCTCGAGGTGCAGAAACACCGTGTCGCCCCAGGAAAGGCGGTCGCTCTGTTTATGGTTCTGCATGCCAGTTCTCCCGCTCGATCGCAATCGTCCGGCGAGCGTGTGTCTCAATTCAAAAAAGAAAATCGTCGCGTCAACTTCACCAGCTTGAGCACCTTGTAGACGTCGACGCTGACGCCGCGCAACACGACCCTGACCGCTTTCTCGTCAGCGACTCGGGCAAACTCCTCCAACGCACGCAGCGCGCTCGCGTCGACGCGGCGCACGGAAGAGAAATCCAGAACCGCTTCACCGTCAGCAGCGGCGAGATTTTTCCCAGCCTCTTGCAAGGCCGAATTTACGCGCTTTTCATCGATGTTCAGCAATACTGCAGTTCTTGCCATACGCACCGCCATCGGCTACACGGCCTATTTTTCAGAAACACCCGCCAACTTCGCCACGCCTCGCCCCGCATATGCCTTCCAAAACAACTCGACCATTTCGGTCATCAGAGGCATGCGCGGGTTCGACCGCCAGGAGGGATCGTCGAAGGCGTTCTTAACCAGTTCGGGCATCGCCCGCTCATATTCTTCCTTCGAGATCCCCAGTTCGGCGATCGATCGCGGAAATCCCAACTGGTCGAGCAACTGTTCGGTGGCCTCGATCAGCTTCGCTACTTTTTCTTCCACCGTATTCCCACCCAGCCCCAATAAGTCCGCAACCGTTGCGTACTTCTTGTTTGCCACATACCCCTGCGTGTAGGGCGACGGCATGAACTTGGCTGGGACGGCCGCGTTGTACGCGATGACGTGCGGCAACATGAGCGCGTTCGCCCGTCCGTGCGCAACGCCAAAGCGCGCGCCGAAGGCGTGGGCCAGCGCGTGATTGATTCCGACCGACGCGTTGGAAAACGCCATTGCCGCAATGCACGCCGCGTTGTGCATCATCGAGCGCGCCTCTTCATCGCGGGGATGCTCATAGGCGATCGGCAGGTATTTGAACACCAAACGAATCGCCTGCATGGCATTGGAGTCGGTATAGGGTGAAGCGTAATTGGAAACGCCAGCTTCGAGCGCGTGGGTCAGGCAGTCGATGCCGGTATCCGCGGTGAGACCCTTTGGCATGGACATGACAAACTGCGGATCCACAATCGCCACATCCGGAGTCAGCGAGTAATCGGCGAGCGTCACCTTGCGCCCACGCTCCTTGTCGATCAAGACGGCGAATGGCGTGACCTCGCTCCCCGTTCCACTGGTCGTGGAGATGGCAATCAACCGAGCCCGGTTGGTCTTCTCCGTCGGAAACTGCACCACGCGTTTGCGCAAATCGAGAAATGGAGCGGCCAGCTCTTCCAGGTCGGCTTGCGGCGATTCGTACTTGAGCTTCATGATCTTCGCCGCGTCAATCACCGACCCGCCGCCGAGGGCGATGATCTGGTCCGCTTTGTAAGAATTCAGCGTCTCCACTCCCTGCAAGATGACCTTGAGCTCAGGCTCGGCATCGGGAATGACCAGCACGTGAACGTGAGTGGAGGGGCCGATGTGACGCCGGACAATCTGCACGTGGCCGATTTTCTCCAGCTCGGGGCTGGTAACGACGATGGTGGAGAGCGATGGGAATTGGCGCACGTTCTCCACCGCATTCATATTGAAGTAAATCTGATTGGGAACTCGGAACCACATATGGTTTTGGGTCCTCCGAGCCAGGCGCTTGATATTGAGGTAGTGATAGATGTTCACGTTGTCGGTGGTGCTGTTGCCGCCGCCGGTCCCGCATCCGAAGGAGAAGGTGGGCACCAGATCGTTGTACACGGCGCCCAGCGCTCCAATCGAACCCGGAGAATTCACAATGATCCGCCCGGCGTTGATGGCCTCGCCGAACTTGCGGATGACCTCGTCGTTGCGCGAGAAAACGACCGCCGTGTGTCCAAGTCCTCCGGCATGGTTCACATCCACGCAAACCCGGAGCGCCTCGCCCACCGACTTAGCCCGATACACCGCGAGCACCGGGAACAACTTCTCGACCGAAAGTGGATGTTCGCGGCCGACACCTTGAATCGGCGCAATCAAGAGCTTGGTATTCAGCTTTACCGACAGCCCGGCAAAACGGGCAATGTCGACGGCCTTCTGCCCAACTGCCAGCGGCTGCATGAATCCGGTTTGCGGATCGATCACCGTGCGCTCCAGCACCTTGGTCTCTTTTTCGTTGCAGACGTGCGCACCCAGTTCCGCGAATTTCTTCAGCACCTGGTCATAAATCTCATCGTCGATCACCACCGTCTGCTCGGAGGCGCAAATCGTTCCGTTATCGAAGGTCTTGGAGACTATGATGTCCACCACGGCCGTATTCAGGTCCGCGGTTTTTTCCAGATAAACGGGCGTGTTCCCCGGCCCGACACCGAGCGCCGGCTTGCCCGAACTGTAGGCGGCTTTGACCGCGCCCGGGCCGCCGGTGGCGTCAATCATGGCCACGTCTTTGTGGTGCATCAGGTAGGCGTTATCGGGAATTGTGGGTGATTCCAGGCAGGTAAAAACTCCTTCCGGCGCGCCCTGCTTCACCGCCGTCTCATACATGATCCGTACGGCCTCGGCGCAACAACGCCACGCCTTCGGGTGCGGACCGAAAATCACTGCATTCCGCGTCTTAATCGCGACAATGCACTTGAACAACACTGTCGAAGTGGGGTTCGTAATGGGTGTGATCGAAAACAGGACTCCGATCGGTTCCGCGATCTCCACCAGGTTGCGCTCGGGAAACTCGCGAATGACGCCGACGGTGCGCTTGTCCTTGATGTAGTTGTAGACGAACTCGCTGGCCACCATATTCTTGATGACCTTGTCTTCCATCACTCCGAGCCGGGTTTCCTCCACCGCCAGGCGCGCCAGATGTTGAGCGTTTTCCAGTCCAGCCAGGACCATGGCTTTGACGATGCGATCGACATCCTCTTGCGTGAATTGGGTAAAGACGGCGGCGGCGGTTCTCGCCTGACTGACCAGGCTTTCGAGATAAGCAATTCGCTCCGGACTTAGGCTCTCGGCGGCCAGCGGAATGTGGGCTCGCTCCTGAACCGCTTCACTGGCCATCATCGCTGCCTCCTGGTGTGTTGCGGGGTCCGTCGCTTGCATGAGCGTTTTCGCTTGGAAATCAAGCGTCCGAATGAGAACAGCGGCGGCGAACCCAAGTAGAACGCCAGCAGTGGAACTGCGTCTGCAACGCCTGTCACACTGCGCGGTGACGGTTGTCACCAAGCGATCCCACAGAACCATGATTATCTGGAACGGATATCCTTGTGCTCGCCCGTTTGCGAAACCGTTTACCGCGAAGGTCACGAAGGTGTCGGCAAAAAGCGAAAACCACAGGGTACACAGAGGTGCACGGGGGGAAACCGGGACTTAATCAGAGTTTCCCTAACGTGAAACTGAGCACGAAATAAAAATCAGACCACGGACGAATCCAGAGGCAAAAGCATGGAGAGCGTGATCGGTCTGGTGATGACCGGCGGAGGCGCCAGGGGCGCCTATCAGGCCGGTGTTTTGAAACGCGTGGGCGAGATCCAACGGATCGAGGCCAGCGGCAATCCTTTCCCGCTGATCGGTGGCGCTTCGGCGGGCGCGGTGAATGGCGCTGCGCTGGCGGCGGGCTGCGACGAGTTCGGCCCGGCCACTCGCATTCTCGCGGAAATGTGGGCGGCTCTAAAACCCTCCGATGTCTTCCACTGCGATTTTGTATCGCAGGCCCAGAATTCCCTGACCTGGATTCTGGATCTCTCTTTTGGAGGGATTGCCGGGGGAGGCCATGCGCGATCTTTATTGGATGCGACTCCGTTGCGGCACTTTCTCGGCCGGAATCTGGACTGCGACCGCATCCAGGCAAACATCAAGCGCGGCAACCTCTACGGGCTGGCCATCTCGGCGACGAATTTTAACTCCGGAAAGAGCTATCTCTTTATTCAAGGCGTGAAAGGACACCCCACGTGGCAGCGGGCCCGGCTGGTAACGGTGTCGACAAAAATCACGGTTGACCACATTTGCGCGTCGGCTGCGATCCCGATGATCTTCGAGCCGGTGCAACTAAAAATTCCACGGGGATCGGCTTTTTTTGGCGATGGATGCGTCCGTCTACAGCAACCTCTCAGCCCGGTGATCCGGCTGGGAGCGGAAAAAGTATTTGCGATCGGGGTGCGATGTGGCAACAAAGAACGGCTGGAAGTGAGTGCCAATGAGACCAGGCCTTCGGTCGCGCAAATAATGGGCGTTCTCTTTAATGTGATGTTCCTCGATCATCTCGCCACCGATATCGAGCACCTGGATCGTTTGAATCATCTGCTGGAGAGTGGCCACATCGTGCAGCCCGGCGTGGAAGAAGGGGAAAAGATTCGGCCCTTGAGAACGTTCGTCATCACTCCGTCGGTCAATTTGTCGGATCTCGCCGGGCAACATCAGAAAGACATGCCCGCGATGATCCGGTACTTTGTCAGCAGTTTGGGACGCGATTCGGCTTCCTGTTCGGATTTGATGAGTTACCTGTTATTTACTTCAAAGTACACGCGCGATCTCATCGAGATTGGCTACCATGACGCCGACGAACGAATCGAGGAAATCGAAGAGTTCCTCTATGCGTCCGGGGATCAGTCCACCGTGGAGCGGGACAGCGGGGACATCGCACCCACTGCTGCGAAAACCGGCATGAAGCCGCCGGCGAACCTGAGCGCAAATGTGCCCCGCAACCCGGATCGGTTCGTATAGACGAGCGGTCCGCGCATCTTCCCCGATACGCAAGCGTCATGCCTTCGAGCGAAAATCGCGGAATTTCATCGAGAGAACTTTCCTTAAGGAAACTCTGATTAAGTGTCGGCAAAAAGCATAAACCACAGGGTACACGGGGGTGCACGGAGGACCCCCAGGACTTAATCAGAGCTTCCCTAAGTTCTCCCGAAGAAACGTTCGTCGAAGACGCTCCGGTGTCATCTCACGCGTGTCAGGCGGTTACCGCGACCGCATGCGCCTTTCTGGTGGTCCGAACTGGACGCTTGGCGTGGCGCGGCTCGGGCTTGGTCGCGTGCTGGTGTCCATTCGAAGGCTTTACGATCACGTCCATCAACGCACGTTGCGCATCGACGTAACTCTTTACCGCCTCGCGCGCCAGTTCGCCCAGCGGGAGAAACGGCAGCGGTTGCAGGAGATCGAGCGTCTTGCCGGCAGTTTTCACGTTGGCGTTCATTTGCTTTCCGGCCACGTCGACCAGTCGCTTTTGAACTTCGATGAACGACTCGGTTGCCTGCCGCGCAATCTCGGACAACTCGGTCTTCTTTGACTTCTTGACACCGTCGACTGGTTTGCCGCGCAACGCTTTGGAGGTCTCCTCGGCCAGGATGTCGAGGTATCGCTTCTGCGCTTTGACGAAGTTATCCATCCCCTCGCGGGCCGCATCCACCAGATGGTCGGGCTGGTACGGTTTGCCGGCCTTGGCGGATTCCACCCAGGCGTGAGTTTGTTTGCCAGCGATCTTCAGGAACTCCTCTTGCATCTGGATGTAGGTATCCACGCTGCGCCGCAGCAGATCGATGGCGGCATGACGCCGTGGGCAATCGCCGACGCGCTCCTTCACACCGGTCGTCAAAATTTCGTTCTGTTGCTTGCCGAGATCGAGAAGCGCTTTCTGGCCTTCGAGAAAGTTGTTGATGCCTTCGCCGGCCATTTCGCCGAGGATGGCGCTGGGAGAATGATGGGGGTCGGATAACTGCTGCCGCACGATGTGCATTACGTTGGCATTCTGGCGCATCGCCAGATCGAGGATGATGCGTTGCGTGGCGAAGAAAGTCTGCACGCCCTGCTGCGCCCAACCCGAAAGAAATGAGACCACCGACGATTCCGCCGGATGTGTGGATTGATGCTTTGGTGTGGCCATGTGGAAACCTCCGATTGCTGCATTGCAGCATCAGTTAAACTATACGAGTTGATGGGATTTATGTCAAGATATTCTGGTCTGCTTGTGCACGGCAACATGGAAGGAATCCATGAAATTTTCTGGGGTTCTTATCAAGAAATACGGGAATCGACGCTTGTACGACACGGCGGGCAGCCGCTATGTGAACCTCGACGACCTGGCCGAGTTGGTGCGTGCCGGCAAGGAGGTCCGCGTGGTGGACGCGAAGACGGGCCGGGACCTGACGCGCGTGATCATGACGCAGATCATCACCGAAGATGCCAAGGATAAGCCGACCGGACTGCCGCTTGAACTGTTGCGTCAGCTGATTATGGCGTCCGACGAGGTGCGGCAAGAGTTTCTCATGTGGTATCTGAAATCCGCGTTTGACACTTACCAGAAAGTGCAAGATACAGTGCAGGATCGCTTGAGCGAAGTCCAGTCCGCCATTTTCTCGCCGGTGGACATGATGAAACGGTTTCTGGGGACAAGCACGTTCTCGCCTCCGCGAGCTGGCGCAGAGCCGGAAGTTGAGGCCCTGCGCAAACGAGTCGCGGAACTGGAGGCGCGGCTGGAAACGTCGGCGCGCGGGAAACCGAAACGTGCGGCTGGCAAGAAGCGCTGAGCCTCCATCCGTGATTGCGAGTTTCGCAGCGTGCCACAAAACGTCCACCACAAAGGGCACGAAGGTACACGAAGGAAAAGCAAGAAAACAAGAACCTTCGCGGCAACCCCAAGACTTAATCAGAGCCTCCCTAAGGAACGCGTATTGACCGGAAGTAGCGGAGCGGTATAATCCGCCGTGCGTCCACTTTGTGGTCGGACGCGGAGACTGGGCAGACCCGGGACCAACTTGCGGCGTAAACAGAAAAGGACGACAACCCGTCGTTCGACGAGCAGAGGCCGCAAGCCTAATGCTCCGCAGTCTCACTCGGAGGCCAACACCTCCCTATGGACCGAAGCGCTCATCGGCGCTGAGATCTTCATGCTGCATGCGACGCCCATCTACTACGGCTTGGGCGTGGTGCGCGGAGACGGCTCTGGGGTCGTCCTCATTCCCGGTTTTCTCGGCACCGATCTCTACCTTATGGAGCTTCACGCCTGGCTCCGCCGCATTGGGTACCGGCCTTATTTTTCTGGCATCGGCATCAATGCGGAATGCCCGAACCTGCTGATCCAGCGCCGCCTGAACCAGACCATCGACAAAGCGCTGGCTGAGACCGGGCGCAAGATCCATCTGATCGGCCATAGCCTGGGAGGAATCATTGCCCGCTCGGTGGCGGGGCAACGGCCCAAGGATGTGGCTTCGGTGATCACTCTGGCTGCGCCCATCCGCGGCACGGTTGCGAATCGTGCGGTGCTTCACGCCGCGGAATCGGTCCGGCTACGGATTCTCGAGGAGCACGGCCGGGGAGTGCTGCCGGATTGCTATACCGGACGCTGCACCTGCAATTTTCTGGGTTCACTGCGGCGCAAGATTCCCGAGTCCATGATGGAGACAGCGATTTACACGCGGCAGGACGGCATCGTGGACTGGCGGTATTGCATGACCATGGACCCGGAAAAAGACGTGGAAGTGCCGGGCACACACATCGGAATGGCATTCAATCCGGCGGCGTATGCCGTCGTGGCCGAGCGTCTGGCCCGAGCGCAATCGCGCGAATAGCTCAGCCGACCGTGTCTCGTACGATTTCCAGTACGGCGCCGGTGGCCGTCTCCAGTCGCTCGGCCGGTCCGCCCGGGCTCGCAATCACAAGCGACGCGGATGCCAGACTGTTGTTCGCCACCTCGAAGCTGCCCATGCCATCGGTCTTTAGATAAGGAAGGCGATGCATACTTGGGCCGCGACCGTCGATGGCAGCTTCCAGCCGGAAGCCGTTACGGGCAACACAGTGAAAATTCCACTGCATGTTTTCGCGCGTGTTTCCGTCGTCCTGGAAATTGCGGAAGATATACTGCTGCCCATCGTGCCAGAGCACCGCTTTGCGAAAGACCAGTCCGAAGGGCATCTCGTAGACCAAGGCTTCGAGCGTTGTTGCGTCTCGATCGGTGCGAGGAAAATAGGCGTGCGCCCAGGTCCAGAAGTTGCGATGCCGGTATCCGCAGTTGTGTCCCTGCACTCCGAAGCCGAGAACGTCGCTGGCGAAGCGGCGGCCGTCGAGCGTGATCTCGCCGGAAAACACAGCATCGGAGTGCGGCGTACGCGAGAAACCGATCCAGCCTTTATTGCTCAAGGTCACGCGAAACGTGGAATGGTAGCGGAGATTCCATGCGATCGCATGTCCTTCGACGTGCAAGGCTCCCCGGCAGGATTCTTCTTCGATCTCGGGGCAAATTTCGTTGCCGATTTCGTTGCCGCCAATGCGCAAGTGAAACGGAGCCTGCCCTCTTGGGCTGATGTCCAATCCGTGCAGAGGAAATCCCTGAATGAAGGTCTGCGGCTTCGCGTTCGCCGGGAACCACGTGGCCCATACCTGAACCGGCATTCCTTGCGGGCTTTCGGCGGGACAACTTCGCCCGGGATTCATCAGCAGATAGCGAAACCACCACGCTCCGCTGCCGTCCGCCAATCCCATGCGAAGAAACCAAACTTCATAACGGCGCCGGACCGACAACCTGGAGAATACTTCGTTTAAAGTGGCCACGGATTTTCACGCTGCGGACAGTATAAGAATAAGACTAACTCACGCAGCTTGCACCCACTGGTGACTGGAATCACTGCATATGGCCGGTGCTGAAGACTACATTTGGGAGCGGTGAGCTCACTCTATGCTGAATGCTTCCGCCATGGCCGCGGGCTTTGGTCAGCTTGGGCCCGAGCAGTTGCGCGCCGCCCTTGAGAATTCCCTGCCCAGAGGCGCTACGACCGCCGAGAAAATCAGAGCCATTGAAGCTGGACTGCGGAGCCCGGCTGGTGAGGCTTTACGGGACACAATGGCACGATGGATCGTCGACGTCGTCGTTCCGGTGAATGCGTTGGTTCCGGAGGCTTATGCCCATTGGCGTCCGCCGGTGCGAGACGCCATGATGTTCGTGGTGGCGCGGCTTTCTCCGGCACGTCTCGCTCCCAAACTTCTGGAGCAGATCGAGCTTCCGGCCAACACGCCAGCCGAGGTCCGGCTGCTGCGTCTGATCGCAAAAGTGCCGGGCCTACAGAAGCTGGGACAGGTCATCGCACGAAATCAGCATCTCCACCCGGCGCTGCGCAACGCGCTCGGCAAACTGGAAAACGGGATTCGCGACGTCAAGGCCGAAGACATCCGCGCCATCATCCAGCGGGATCTGGGACGGCAGATCCAGACCTACGCCGTCAAAATCGCACCGGAGATTCTGTCGGAGGCGAGCGTCAGCGCGGTGGTGCGATTCACCTGGCGCAATCCTGAAACCAAGCGACGCCAGCGCGGCGTTTTCAAAGTCCTGAAGCCGCATATCCCCCAATACTTCGCCGAAGACATGGACTATCTTCAGGGACTGGCGCAATACTTCGGAGACCGGCACCACACGTACGGATTTCCCGCTGATCTCATCCCCGATACTTTCCGGAAGGTGCGGCGCTTGCTGCGGCACGAGGTGAACTTCGTCCGCGAGCAGAAGACGCTGATCGAAGCCGGGACTCTCTATCGATCGATGCCTGGGGTTCGGGTGCCGCGGGTGATGCCTTTTTTGTGCACGCCGGGAATCACAGCGCTCACGGAGGAGCGCGGGATCAAGGTGACGAAAGCGGCCGCCCGCTTCCCTGCCGCGCGTCGCCGACAAATAGCCGAGCAACTGATTGAAGCCCTGATCGCCGTGCCCCTGTTTGCGGCGACGGAAGACGCGATCTTTCACGGCGATCCGCATGCCGGCAACCTGCTCTACGATAGCCGGACCGGAGAGCTGACGATCCTCGATTGGGCTCTGCGGGAACGGCTGGGGCGCGAGGAGCGGCGGCATCTGGCGCTCTTGTTTTTGATGGTCAGCCTGCGCGATCCCGTGGGAGCCGCCAACGAGATTGTGGCTCTAAGTCGACAGCAAATCAGAATGAACTCGCCGCGAGGCACGATGATTCGCCAGTCAGCGGCCGAATTCTTGAGCGCGATACCGGCATCGAATCTGCCCAGCGCGGCCGACGCGATGCGCCTGCTGGAACGGGTCACGATGAAGGGCATCAAGTTTCCGAGTTCGCTCATTATGTTGTCGAAGGTGATGTTCACGCTGGAAGGGATACTAGGTGACATTGTCGGGTCCGATACGGGGATGGGCTTTGCCATTGCGCGTCGGGTCGCGCGCCATTGGCTGGCGAATCGCTCCGCGTTCCGGTCGCCGCTGGGGACGCGGGACTGGTTTACGCTGCAGTGCAGCGCATTGCTCTACACCAGCCGCTTGTGGGTGCAGTGGGAGCAGGCGATGCTGAACCGCTTTCTGAAACCCAGGGCGGCAGCTCCGCGCGCCACCGCGTGAACACCGGCGCGGTCATTGAACGCAAGCGCTGCACGCAACCGCTGAACGCAAACGCGCCGATGTACGGTGAAGCAACAGCAAGGCTCGGTTAAACCGCTACTGCCTTTGGCCGACGAGTCGCATGGCGCCGAGCCGGTTTCGCATGGCTTACGACCTTCTTGCCTGGTTTGATGAGCGACCCGATCAGAGCCGTTTCCCGGTCGACAAATTTCCTCACTCCATCGCCCGTGACGCCCGCCATCGGAAACAACCGGGAAGGCGACATCGTCTCGATGGTTCGAGTCGCGACGTCCAGGTTGACGTTCATCTGTTGGCTGACAAGGTCAAGCAGGCGCTTTTGCGCCTCGACAAAGGCGTTTCCGGCGTCGCGCGCCAGCTGCGCAAGCTCAGTCTTTTTTGCAGTTGTGCCGTTGCGCTCCGGCTTGCCGCGCATCGCCTTCGTACTTTCCTCGGCCACAACGTCGAGGAACTTCTTCTGCGCGCGGGTAAAAGTTTCCACTCCCTCGCGGGCAAATTCGACCAGCCGGGCGGTGCGCGCCCCCTTCCCAGTTTTTTCCGAGTCCAGCCACTGTAGCGCCTGCTTGTTGGTGGTGGTCAGCAGCTCTTGCTGCGCCCCGATGACGGTGTCGAGGCTGCGGCGTACAAGATCGGCGATCGCGACTGCCGGCGGAAAGCCGCCAACCCGTTCTTTGATGCCGTTGAGAATGATGTCGTTCTCTTGCTGGGCCAGATGGAGAAAAGTCCGCTGCGCTTCCACGAGGGTTGAGGTACCCTCGACGGCCAGTTCGGTCAGCAGCGACATGGGCGAGTGCTCGTCGTGGGAGTTGGTGTGGGTTCGCATAACAACCTCCTATGCTGCATTGCAGCATTCACTCCAATATAGTACCAGCCAGGCATCCCAGTCAATGCCGTTTTCTGAAACTTTTCCTCGAACTAAGGTCGGGCAGGAGAACGACGCGATTTGCCGAGGCCAGCGGGTGGTGGCTCAGTTTGCGAAACCGTTCACCACCAAGGCCACGAAGGCGCACGAAGGAAAGGCCGGTAGTGGTGCGTTTCGAAAGTGAGCGACCTAGGTGGGATTGCTGCTAACAAAAGCAGGTTCTTCCCCTTCGACACGCTCAGGGTCAGGATGACAAATCTTAGTGATGACGACCAAACTGCACCACTACCGGAAGGCCACCCGGCTGGACTTTTTCGGATGGGCGGGATATGGTCGCTTGTTTCTTTCGAAAGGCCCACATGAAAAAGCTCCCGGCAGTCGAGACGGCGAAAGAGTTGATGACCGAGGCGATGTCCTGGTCGGTGATGAAGTGGCTGCGCGAAAAGCAAAAAGTGCGCAAGGCCGCCGATGAGGCCAATGCTGCGCTGGATCAACTCAGCGAAACAGTTCAAGCGCGCTGGACCGAGGGCGCAAGAGAGGCTTACGCGGCGCTCGTCGCGCAGCCGGCTGGCGAACGCAAAGGGCGCAGCCAACCTGACCCGGCACAGGCGCTCGACTCCGACGCAAAACTCATCGCCAAAAAAGTCAAGGAAGCAGACGATGAAGCGTATCGGGCCAGACAGGACGCGGAAAACACTTTCGACGAAGCGGAGAGGCAAATGAGCACCAGCCTGGCGCGGGAAGGATGTAGAAAAGCGATCCATGGCTGGGAACTCCACGAGAAGGCAATTCAGAAAGCGGAAGCCGTCATTCGTCCCCACGAGTGAGGTCGCGAGCGCGCGATTCAAAGATTAGGAAACTCTGATTCAGTGTCGGCAAAAAGCGTAAACCACAGGGTACGCGGGGGTGCACGGGGGAAACCGGGACTTAATCAGAGTTTCCTTAGGGTACAACGGCCTTCGCTGCATTGGAGTAGGCGCTTTGCTGTCCTTCGGCGTTTACCGCAGTCGTGACGTAGTAGTAGGTCGCTCCGGAAACAACTGTAGAGTCGGTGTAGTTGGTCGAGGCTTCGAGAGCGGTATTGATCTGCTGGAAGGGGCCTGCCTGGGCGTCGCCGCGGTACACGTTGTATCCCAAAACGCTCCCGCTACTCGCATCCCACGCAAGACTGACGCTATAGGAGCCCTGAGCGACGCCAGTGCCGGTAACGTCTGCAACGGTTGGCGAACCCGTCGCGTTGCTCACGAATCCCACCTTGGCCGGATCGGTACCGGAGGAACTCGGCGTGAATTGAATGGTGACGGGAACACTTTTTCCGGCGGGAATTGTCACCGGAAAATTCAGTCCAGCAATGGAGAACTCAGAACTTGTCGACCGGTCGGAGGAGATGGTTACCTCAGCTTTCGAGGCCGTGAGAGTTGCCTGTAGGCTGGCGCTCGATCCCACCGTTACATTGCCGAAACTGAGCTTCGCCGGGCTGATCGCCAGTTGCGCGGCCACGTCGCTGACCCCAATGCCTGAGACATCGATCGTAAAAGGGGAGTCCGGGGCGTTACTTGTAATCGTGATCACGCCGTCGGTGGATCGTGCGGTCTTCGGCGTGAAGATAACGGGCAACTCGATGCTGGACCAGGGACTGATCTTGATCGGTACCGGGAAGTGGCCGAATGAGAAGGCGCTTCCCTTTAGCGATTTTGAGAGGATGGTCAGGGTTTTGCTTGCATTGTTGGTGAGTTCGATGGAGTAGGAAACGGAGTCGCCGATCTTTACCTTGCCAAAATCGTAACTGCACGGGCTACAGGCAAGGTGTTGTCCCCACGCGGACACAGGCACCAGAAAGAGCAGCAGCCCTAGGGAGAGGAACCTCATGAGAAGCATCCTCATCAAGTGCTCGCTGTGGACGCAAACCTAGAAGTGCATTCACCGTAATCACTTGTGCAGTCCACTTTGGGCGCGGGGCGACCTGTTGGGCGCAATTCTGCGCAGGGGCGCCACCAGCATCCGGAACGGGATCGTTGCGTGCCGGTTGAACTCCGTCTCAGGGTTTCGCCGGATTGAACAGTGGATTGGGTCCAGGTGACGTGTCGAAGTGGCCAACGGTCGAGTTCGGATACCAGTTCCAGTGCCACGCCCACAAGACGTAATACTCAATGAAGTCGCGAACTGCTTCGTTTCGATTCGCGGCGTGCGCGGCATAGAGTTCTTCCGGTTTCCGGCTGATACCAGTGCGGCTCATGTGGACGTCGGCCTTTGCGTAGTCGGCGTCGAACACGATGAACTGCTCCTCATTCTCAGACCAAGGTTTCCATTCCCCATGCTGCCCGGCCCCGGTCGCGATTCTCCCCTGCCGGTCATGGAGGAACTCGTTAAGATAGGGTTTGATTGCCAGGGAAAGCGCTTTTCTCCCCTCGAGGTTGCCCGCCGTGTACTGAGAATCGTTGAGCGTGTCTTCTTTCTTCAGCCCGAAAAAACTCTGGTAAAAGAAGTCCGATTCGGAAACGTGGATGGAGCCGTTGTAAAAGACCCAGGCGTCTTCGAAGGGAATTTTGTAGGTCTTGTTCGGATCCGAACCCCAGTCGAACCGATAAACATAGATCGGAACCTTCGGCGCGGTTTTGATCGCCGCCATATGGCGCGCGGGCATTTGGGATCCCAGGTAGGTATCGACTTCGTCGATCAACTCGGTGGCAAACTTATAGTTTTGCTTGAAAGCATCCGCGTTGTGCTGCCCGAAGACATCGTAGAACTTCTGGAGATGCTGGTACGCAGGATTCGTACCCCGCACCGCTTCCGCCACCAGGCCGGAGAGAGATTTTCCCTCCTGGAAGTTGAATGGCCAATATGCATTCCACATATTGTTCTCATTCTTTGTGGTACCGACAATCATCGGTTTGGGAAAGACGTGCCCTTCGGAGAAATCGGCAAAAGGAATTCCCTTGGGCAGGACATGGCCGTCGCCAATCGCATAGACGAACTCGGGCCGGTTCTCGACGGCCTGCATGAGCGGTGGCGGGATACGGTCGTTTCCCGTGACAATGTCGTCCCGGTAGAGATCGCCCCAATTGATATCGCCCCGGTCCGCGTTGAAGTAGGCCTTCGCGATCTCAGCGGGTTTTTTGCCGTAAAGGTAGTCGCGGATCTCCCGCTCGGTCATGTGCAACTCGACATGAATCTTCGCCGCCTTTGCATTCGGCGCAATGCCATCGGCAACCAGCAGGTTGTAGAGAACCTGTTTTGAGGACTTGTAGGCCGCGCTCACGGGTCGAATGCCCGGGTAGTTGCTCTCGATGATTGCTTTTTGGAATAGGTCTTTCGCGAGGGGAGAGTGCATCAGATACGTGACGTTTTGCGCTCCTGCCGAGGCCCCGACAAGGGTCACATTGGCCCTGTCGCCGCCGAACTTGTCGATGTTCTTCTGCACCCATTCGAGCGCTTTGATCTGATCCAACGTACCGAAGTCTCCGGAGTCGTTCTTCGGGTCGCCGGTAAGCAATGCGGGGTGCAGGAACCAGCCCATCGGCCCCAAGCGGTAGTTGAACGTAACCACGACGACGTTGTAGTGGTGCGCCACCGTATACCACGAGCCTTCGCCGGAGCCGTCAATGTTGCTGCCGCCGTGAATGTACACAAACACGGGAAGCTTCTGTTCGCTGGTGTCGGGACGCCAGATATTCAGGTATAGGCAGTTCTCGCTCGATGGAGTTCCCCCTTGAGAACATGGCCTGCCGTAGGACCGGGTATTCAGCACGCGGCCTCTCGACGACGGATCCTGCGGCGCCTTCCATCGCAGGTTCCCGACCGGCGGACTCGCGTATGGAATGCCGAGCCAAGCGACAGTTTGAAAATCGGCGATTGCGAGCCCATCGACTGCTCCCTGCCCGGTCTCGGCCAAAGTCCCGAAACTTTTCGTTTCGGCCGCGACACAGTTCATCGCCGCAAGCATGATGATCAGCAGCAGCCCAATCGGCCGCAGGGTGACGCTGGCAGCTTTCCGGCAGGGGCGCTTCGTAGCCATGGCTCAAGCTTCCACGTCGACCACGACACATCCGCCCGCGTGGCCTTGCTCGATCAGTTCGTTGGCGCGGGCCAGTTCGCCGAGTGGCAGGACATGGGCGACGCGGTGCCGCAATTTCTCCTCGGCGAGGAAGCGGGTGATGTCGTCGATCGCGTGCTTTTTTGCCGGCTCGGGCATCGCATAGACGATGACGAGCCGCAGCGTCAGGTCCAGGTACATCATCTTGAAGAACGGCAGCTTGGGTTCGGAAACCTGGGTGGAGGAGTAGGTGGCGATGGTCCCGCCGACGCGGATGCACTGGATCACCTCAGGCAGGTTGGCGCCGAATTCAACGTCGATCACCCGGTCGACCGGCTTACCGCCATTGAGAGCTTTCACGCGTTCGCTCCAACCGGGCTCCCGGTGGTTGAAGACTTGGTCTGCACCAACTGATTTGCAGACCGCTTCATCGGAGGAATTGCTGGTGCTCGCGATCACCGTCGCCCCCGCGGCCTTGGCCCACTGCACGGCGTAATAGCCGACGCGGCCCGCGCCGCCGGTGACCAACACTACCTGCCGATCCACAGGGCCATCGGCGAAGACACACCGATGAGCGGTCATCACCGGGATGCCCAAACATGCGCCAACCTCGAAGCTGGTGTTGTCGGGAAGTCGCACGGCACGGGACGCGTCGAGCGCCACATACCCGGCCGCAGTGCCGAAGCGTCTGCCGTATTGAGCCTGGTAGACCCAGACGCGTTCGCCAATACGGCTCTTCTCGACACCATCGCCAACAGCCTCAATGACACCCGCTCCGTCACTGTTGGGGATGACCAACCCCTGGTCCAGTAAAGCAGGAAACGAGCCCGCGCGCTTCTTTACATCCGACGGATTGACGCCGCTGGTCCTTAGGCGAACCAGCACCTCGCCCTGGCCGGGTTGGGGACGAGGTTGTTCGCCGACGACGATGACCTTCTTGGCGGGACCAAACGATTCGAACCACGCCGCTCTCATGTTCTCTGCTGGCATTATGAGTTCCCTCGATCACTGCTTGTTCGACAAGCTTTCGGTGTGGCCATCGACACCAAGTGCCTGGCCGGAAATCGTTGCGCCCAGATCCGAACACAGGAAAAGCGCCATGTTGGCAATGTCCTCCGCGTCCACAAAAATTTCCAGCGAGGTCTGTTCCAGATAGACGCGCCGGACGGACTCGGCATCGACGCCCCGCACCTGCGCGTCGCGTTCGATCACAGTGTCGATGCGCTGGCCCTTGACGCTTCCGGGACAGATCGCGTTGACGCGGATCTTGTGCGGGCCAAGCTCCATTGCCCAGGTCTTTGTGAGTCCGATCAAGGCCCACTTGGAGGCCGTATAGGGCGATCGCAAGGGGTAGCCAAAGAAAGCGGCGCTAGACGAAATATTGACGATGGAGCCGCCACCGCTGGCTTTCAATAGCGGCACGGCCAGCCGGGTCGCATAAAAATGGGCATTGAGATCCACGGCGATCGTTCGTTCCCAGTCGGCGACGGTGACGTCCTCGACTGGCGCGGTGGGGCCGGCGATGCCGGCATTGTTGACCAGCACATCGAGCCGGCCGTGGCGCTTCCCGAGATCGGAAAAAACACTATCCACGTCCGCTGCCAGGCCAACGTCAGCCACAGTCGCTGTGGCGTTCGGATGATCAGACAAAAAGCGGTTGACGGCTGGCTCGGATACATCGCACACGTGAACTCGGCATCCGTGCCGTAGAAACCCCTCGGCAATGCAGCGGCCGATCCCCGACGCGCCTCCGGTGATCAGGATCGTCTTCTCCGGCGTCAATCCATCGAAAATAGCAGACATGTCAGTTCCTTTTCTTGAATCCCCGCACGGACCAGGCGCTGAGAATTGAGGCGCGGACGTGCGCACCTCCAACCACTTACTCCACTGCCCCGATTGCGTCGGGCGCCCAGTTGAGTGGGGCGATCTTTGGCAACACCAGCAACCAGCCGATGAGGCCCAAAACGTTAACGGCCGCGGTGAGCGCAAACGCGACGCCGAACCGGCCGGTTCGATCCACGAGAATTCCAGTGATCGCGGGCGCCACCAAGCCGGCCACATTGCCAACTGCATTCTGCACGCCAACCCATCGGCCCGCAGCCTTCGGTCCCGCGATGATCTGCGGAATCGCAAATACTCCGGGATAGGAAAAACCGGCAATCACCTCGAACACAAACAGTGAAACAATCGAGCCCGTCGCCGGGAGCATGACCATTCCCGCCATGCAGAAAATTCCGGCTACATGGGTTAGCGCCATAAACCCCTTGTAGACAAAATCGGGACTGCGCCCGGCGCGGATCCAGTGGTCGGCCGCCCAGCCCACTAGCAGCGCGCTCAAAGCGTTCAGCAGGTATGCCCACGAGGCAATCACGGCCATCGACCCCATCGACATTCCCCGAGCCTTGACCAGGTAAAACGGCAGCCAGGAAAGAATGAAGTAGAAACTGTAGTTCGAAGCAAAGTGCCCGAGCGACGAACCCCAAAGAGCGCGCTGGCGCAGAATCTGCCCGAATGACGGTTGCGACTCGTCCGTCGCCTGAACCTTGGCCGGTGGATCGACCACGGCCCTTCGCCACGGCCACAACCAGAAGAGCGACAAAGCGCCGAAAAGGATGAAGACGGGGCGCCAGCCAAATATGCTCATCAGAAATCCGCCGAGCAGGGTGCCGACCGCGGGTCCGATGAGGTATCCGAAGCTGAACACGCCATTGGCAACGCCGAGGTATTGCACTTCGACGGAGGTCGCCAGGACCTTGGACGCACACGGAAAGGCCGCGCTTTCGCCAACTCCGAGCAGGACGCGCAGCATCACCAGCGTTGCAAAGCTCGTGGCGAAACCGGTGGTCAGCGTTGCGATCGACCACACTGCCACTCCCACGCCGAGGACCAGTTTCGCACCGTAGCGCTCCGCGAGCCAGCCAACCGACGGCATAAGGGCCACATATCCGTAATAGAACGCGGAGAGGAGAAAACCCAACTGGCTCGCGCTCAAGTGCAACTGGTCCTGCATAAGCGGAGCGGCCGTGGCAAGATTCCCGCGATCGATGAAGTTAATGAATACTGCGGCTGTCACCAGCAACACGAGCCGCTTTGCAGATTTGGAATCACGCACGGCGCGATCTCCCGATGGGCGGAAGCATTATGAAGACTGGCTTCCGTTGAAATTCGAAATGAAGCGCGGTTCCTGTCTTCGAGTAAGCCATAGAAAATCGTTACTTCGCCCGGTCCTCCAAGACGGCCACGCCATACTGCGGAAGTTCAAGTTGCAAAACGTCCCGCTGATCCAGAATCGACCGCATCGTGTGCGGAAGCGCGACTTCCTTTCTTTCGTGCTTGAAATTGATGAGGACAAAAACGGTCTTACCCTCGCCGGTGCGGCGGCTGACCTCGACGCCATCCGGCACGGGTCCGAAGGCCGGCTCGATGTCGCTGTTCTTGACCATCCAATCGGCGGCCGCGGCGACGAGTTGGTCATCCAGAACGGCTCCGATATATGTGATCCTCCCTTTGCCAAAATGACGGGAGACGACACAGGGCTGTCCATCGAGCCAGCCATTGCTCGGGCCATACTTCAGCAAAACCTCGGCGTCGGCAGAAGTCACCTTTAATTGCTCCGCCCACATGGACGCTTCGCCAGTGCCTAGAGAGCCGTCTACCGGAATGGCATTTTCGAGCGCATAGAACTGTTCGACCCTGGCGCCGAGCGGCTCCGCCAAATAGCCGGGCTGCCGCACATGCAATAGGGCGTTGAATTCATCCTTCAGTCCCGAACGTGGTCCGATGACCAGATGGCCACCCGCTTCGACATACGCTTTGAGACGCTCAGCGAGATCCTTGGGAATGAGGTAAAGATCGGGAGCGACGACGAGTTTGTAGCCCTCGAGAGGCGCGTAGGGACTGACGATGTCGATGGACTGCGCCCGACGGTGAAGGGCGTGGTAATAGCTCTTCAGGATTGCGAACTGGTCGTACTTCGACGTGTGCTTCTGCCAATCAATCGCCCAGCGGCTCTCGTAGTCATTGAGAAGCGCGACTTCGGAAGCAACCTTCGTACCACCGAACGCGCTCTGGGCCGCGGCGAATTCCTTCGCGGTTTGCGCCACTTCCTCGAGCAACGGAACCGGTTCGCCATCCGCACCGACCAGCGTGCCGTGAATTTCCTCCTGGCCGTTGTAGGCGCTGCGCCACTGCCAGTAGCCGACCTCGTCGGCACCGTGCCCGACGTCATGCCACGCCATGGCGCGAACTTCGCCTTTGTCGAGCGAGTTGTTGAGGTCGGACCAGTTGACGAAGCCCGGCTGGGTTTCAATGACCCAGAAATTTTCGTGCTTGAGACCGCGCATGGCATCGTGGCTGATGCCGTTGGTATCGGGGTCGAGGTGTCCGCGGCCAACATAGTCATCCCAGGACACGAAGGTTAGCGGGCGCGTGATGACGTGATGATCGATGCCATCGAAGTCGTATCCCATGAGGTTGCCGGTGATGAACTGATGGGGATCGCTCACAGCGCGAATTGCGTCAATCTGTCCCTGCTGATACGCGGCCCACGCATCAGTGACGAACCTCTTCCAGTCCAACATCAAGCCGGGGTTGTTCTCGCCAACCGGGATCGGGATTTCGCTCCAGTTGTCGTAGGTCTGGCTCCAATAGGAAGTGGTCCAGTGTTCGTTCAACGCGTCGAGTGTCTTGTATTTTGCTTTCAGCCAATCCTGGAAGTGGCGGCGTGATTCTTCATCATAGGAAATCTGCGCGTAGCCGTATTCGTTGTCGATTTGCCAGCCGACGACATTCTTGTCGTGTCCGTAGCGCTTGGCCATCTCCGCGGCGATTCGTGCGCAGAATTCGCGGTAGCGCACGGAAGTCACGGAACCGTGCGCGCGGTTGCCGTGCGCGACCCGCTGGCCGGTCGGCTCCATACGAAGTGTTTCAGGGTATTTTTGGGTGAGCCACGCGGGAGGAGCCGCAGTGGGAGTGCCCAGAACGACCATGATGTGATGCTTCTCCGCGAGGCGAATCGCGTGATCCAGCCAATCGAAGTCAAAGCGGCCTTCCGCGGGCTCCATGCGGCTCCAGGAAAACTCTGCAATGCGCACAACCTGCAAGTGGGCGGCTTCCATCATCTGGAGGTCTGTTTCCCAGCGTGCCTCGGGCCACTGCTCGGGGTACCAGTCGGTTCCGACGAGCAGGGCATCGCGACCCGGGAGCTGCGTGGGGATCGAGTTCTCCGCGGGAGAAGCGGAGGACCGTGGGGCCGCGATGAACGATAGGAACAGGAGGAGCAGCACAGTGGATGAAGATCGGAATGCTCGTAAATAGAACACCGGCGCCTCGCTGATCATAGAAGTCGACGAAGTCGACCCCGAATTTGACCCAAATCGTGCGACACCGCCATGGATAACGCGCTTACGGCGCATACATGGTCGCCACGACGGCCCTTCCGCCAATCGACCCCGTGATCGTCGCTTGGGCATCGGGCTCGCGACTGTTGAAGGTGACCGTCACCTTGCCGTTCTCACCGCTTGGGCCAGTGACAGAGAGCTGCCCGTTCACTGCGCCGGGTTTGTAGTAGTTCCAAGTGAACCGGCCGCTCACAGCCACGTCGTTGGTCCACCGGACTTGATGCATGGTGACCGTCCAAATGTTGCCGGATTGGTTCCAATCGGAACTCCATGTTCCTCCCCGGAGGCCCACGCCGATGCCGCTGTCGTTCGCCCAATACAAATCCAGTACATCACCGAGCGCATAGGCTGCAGCCGCCGCTACCTGGAGATCCGTCGGCGTGCCCTGATTCCCTGGCAGCGCCTCTGGCGGATCGAGTTGCGACGCTGCGGTTGCGAACTTGGGCACCAGCCGCACCTCGGCTATGTGCGCCGCGCAGGAGGTATCGCCGGGGTCGAGGTTGGCGATGAAACGCCGCACCAATTTTTGCGCGCAGTTGTCTTCATCGCCGATGGCGCTCACGTGGAAAGTATTGTGTGTAATCACCTGCTGGGCGTGTCCATATTCCTTCGACACCTCGACACCTTCGAGAACGGGAGTGAGCGTGTCCATATCTCCGTTGAACACCAGCACCGGCGCCGCGGTGAACGTGGCGTCCGGCGGAACCGGCTGACCCGGCGGATACGCAGGCGACGGCACTGGCCAGGTGATGCATTGATCCAGCAGGCTGTAATCCAGTTGCATCGCGTTGTATTCCGCCAGCGTGAACGGATAATAAATATTGGGGTCCGTCTTGCGCTGAAGCGCAACCGAAGCGGCGCGTTGGGCGATGCGCGCTTCGGGCGGCGAAGTCATGTCGTAGATCTGCGGATAATCCTGGCAATTCACGGCAAGATACAAACCGTTACTGCCATACTCCGGGTTCGAGCCTGGGCTGCCGGAAAGAGAATCGGAGTTATTTTCCGCGATCAGCCGCAGCAGTGGCAGAGAGTCGCCATTCTCCTGAATCGCTCGCACGGCAGGGTCGGTCTCCCGCGTCACCGGATAATACAGTGAGTCGGTTGTGCTGAGATAGGCGAGGCTCGCGGGGTCTATGGTCACATCGTGGAGTACGCCGTCGGCGTCTTGGGCGATTCCCTTGATGGGGCTGGTGCGTACTTGCTGCACCAGAGCCGTCAGGCGGTCGAGCGCAGTGCCCGGCAGGTTGGAACAATCTTCTGCGCGCTCGCACGCGGTGTTGAAGGCGTAGCGCATGGCCGTGCCCACCTGAGGCCACCATGGACTCTGATCCCTTACCGGGTACGCGCCGTCAAGAACAAGAGCGCGCAGCCGTTCGGGATGGCGGGCAGAATATGTCTCGCTAAAGAATGTTCCATAGGAGTCGCCGTATAGGTCGATCTGGCCCACGCCGAGCGCGCTCAGTATCGCGTCGAGATCGTCGGCGGCGAGGCCGGTGCCATAGAGGTCCGCAGTGTCGCCGAGCAACACGCCGCACTGCATGATGGCACTCTGCGTCAGGAGGTAGTCGTTCTGTGCCGCTGGGCATTCCACCGGCTGCGAATGACCGGTGCCGCGCGGATCCATCATGATGACGTCGTGCCGTGCGCGTAACGGGCCGGCCAGATAAAGGTACCCGCCGCGCGAGAAGGTACTGCCCAAACCCGGGCCGCCTTCCTGAAACACGATCGGTTCCAGTGGAGGCTGCGTCGCGTCGGTGTGCGGATCGACTTCAAAGAATACGTCGATCATCCCTGGTACCGCGCCCGTAGGGTCAAGGGCGCGAGGCAGGCGGCCACAGTATGCGTCTGAAGCATAGGCGCATGGATGCAGAGTCAATGAGCCCATGAGAATCGCCGCCCGCGCTGGAACCTCGCGCTGAGACAAGGCTTGCGGGCGTTTGCGTACGGCGAAGGCAAAGGCCGTCCCGACCAATACAAAGCAGAGCACTCCGAGCCAACGCGCGGCCACGCGATTGCACGTCGACTTTCCCGAAGGATATCGCTGATCGATGGTTCCCATTTTCTCAGTCCAGTTTCCACGCCCCGCACGCTGGATCGGCACAATGGAGCCAGCTCAATGTAAGCGATTACATTGCCGCTGTAGTTGTCTCGCAACCTGTCCGACTTTGTCAAGCACCAAGTTCAGGAAACACAAGAAAATCCGAACTGTCTGCGCCGGAAGGCCACGGGAGGCAGCCAGAATCCGGTTGCGGCTTTCGATGTAATCGATTACATTAAGAAGCCGTGAATCGCTCATACCGGACTCCTGGATTCGATTCCGGATCGCGCATCGCGGAGGGCATTCCAATCCCGGAACCGCAACCGAGGTCTTCCCAGTGAACTTGACGGCGATTGATTGGCTCCTCATCGCGATCTATTTCGTGTTCGTACTGGGCATCGGCGTGGCCCTAAAGCGCCAGATGAAAACCAGCACGGACTACTTTCTGGCTGGTCGGTCGATCCCGGCATGGATTTGCGGCCTGGCATTCATTTCCGCAAACCTCGGCGCCCAGGAAGTGATTGGCATGGGAGCCTCGGGCGCCAAATACGGCATCGCCACGAGCCACTTTTACTGGATTGGCGCGATCCCGGCGATGGTGTTCGTAGGCGTCTTCATGATGCCGTTCTATTACGGTTCGCGCGCCCGCTCTGTGCCGGAGTATCTGCGCCTTCGTTTCGACGAGAAAACACGGGCACTGAATGCGATTTCATTCGCCATCATGACCGTTTTCTCTTCTGGTATTTCCATGTATGCCATGGCCAAGCTGATTCAGACTCTCCACATTCTGGATGTCCCGCTCCGGCAGGCCGGACTCGACGTGTCTTGGACGTTTCACATCGCCATCGTGGCGTCTGGTCTCGTCGTGCTCGTGTATATTCTGCTCGGCGGGTTGACCAGTGCCATCTATAACGAGGTGCTGCAGTTCTTTCTCATCGTTGCCGGCTTTCTGCCGCTGGTGTGGATGGGATTGCGAAGTGTCGGCGGATGGAACGGGCTGAAAGCGTCCTTGGGGCCTGGTTACACCCATGCCTGGATCGGCATGGGCAGTCCGCAGACCAACCGCCTCGGCGTGGAATGGACGGGTTTGTGTCTGGGCTTGGGCTTCGTGCTTTCCTTTGGCTATTGGTGCACGGATTTTCTGGTCGTGCAGCGCGCCATGGCAGCGGATTCGATGGAGTCCGCCCGACGCACTCCGCTCATCGCCGCCTTTCCAAAAATGCTGTTCCCGGCTCTCGTGATCTTGCCTGGACTCGTCGCCATGGCTGTGCCCGCGACCCTGGCCACCCACGCGGCGGACGCAAGACTCGGGGTGAACATGCAGCGGGAACGAGGAATCATTCCCTTTAAAGTCGACCCAGCCTCGAACCGCCCGCAGGTCGACAGCCATGGAAATCCCGTGTTGGACTATGACTTGGCTGTGCCCAGCATGCTCCTTCGCTTTTATCCCACGGGAATGCTGGGCCTTGGCATCACGGCACTGCTGGCGAGCTTCATGTCGGGGATGGCGGGAAACGTCACCGCCTTCAATACCGTTTGCACCTACGATATCTACCAGTCCTACATAAGACCGAAAGCCAGCGACCGGCATTACCTCGCGGTGGGGCGGGCGGTGACCGTGGCCGGCATCGCGCTTTCCATCATTGCGGCATACGCCGCCAGCCAGTTCAATAACATCATGGATGTCTTGCAACTGGTCTTCGCTTTTGTAAATGCTCCGCTGTTCGCCACGTTCCTCCTGGGTATGTTCTGGAAGCGCACGACCGGCCATGGCGCATTTGCCGGACTGTTAGGCGGGACTGCGGCGGCCGCGGTGCACCAAGGTCTCACGCTTCCGAATGGAGCCGTACCAGGCATTAAAGGGGGATGGCTGGGTGTTCTCCATCTATACCCGAGCGAGATGGCGCAGAACTTCTGGACCGCCATCTTCGCCTGGACTACGTGCTTTGTTCTCACGATTCTAGTCAGCCTGTTGACCAAGGCTCCGGATGAAAAGGGCTTAGTCGGGCTGGTGTATTCCATGACTCCGCGCCAAAAAGCGACGGACGAGCATTGGTACCAGCGTCCAGCCTATTTGGGGCTGATTGCGTTGGCCGCAACCCTAGCTTTGAATCTCATGTTCCGGTAGAGAGGCACTGTGCAACTCGACGTTCGATTTCCCATCGGCGCGCTGTTTTCGGTCTATGGTTTGATCCTGATTCTCTGGGGCATTCTGCGCGACCTGCCGCAGCGCCAAGCGGGTGGCGGCCCGGGCATCAACCTGGAATGGGGAACGGCTTTATTGGCATTCGGTCTTCTCATGCTGTTTCTCGCACGCAGGCGGCAATCGCGAGAAACGGGACGGGAACCAAGCGGGAAGTGACGGAGGGTTTCTTATCGCGGTGCAGCAGGTGTCGTTGATTTCCGACCGGCTGTGCCGCGGGAATTTGTAGAGCAAGCTTATGGAATTGGTCTCAACCCCGTTCGCAGGACTGCAAACGCGATTTGGCGCTTCTGGACGAGTTTATCGAGCTCCCGGACGGGTCAACCTGATCGGGGAGCACACGGACTACAATGACGGCTACGTGCTGCCCGCCGCCATCAACCTGGCTTGCGGAGTGGCCATCGCCGCGCGGAACGACCGCATCTTGCATATCCAATCCGCGAACATGCCAGGGGATGTTCATGTCCATCTTGATCGTCTTCCAGCAGTTCGCACCGGCCATTGGAGCGACTATGTAATCGGGATTGCATCTGCGCTGGAACAAGCCGGGTTCAAACTCCCAGGAGCCAGCCTTTATATCCAGAGCGAAGTCCCTCTTGGTTCGGGTCTGAGCTCCTCGGCAGCATTGGAAACGTCCGTCGCCTACGCTCTTCTGGATGCAGCGGGATATCCGATTGATCTCCGCAAGTTAGCTCTGCTGTGTCAGCGAGTGGAGAACGAGTACGTGGGCGCAAGATGCGGAATCATGGATCCGTTCATCGCCTGTCACGGTAAAGGCGGTCACGCGTTGCTGTTGGACTGCCGATCTTTGGATTTCCGCCTTCTGCGAGTGCCCCCGCAGGCCCGGCTCGTCATCTGCAACACGATGGTGAAACACGAACTGGCCAGCTCCCAGTACAACCTGAGGCGGGCTGAGTGCGAAGAGGCTGTGCGACTGCTGGCGACGAAACTTCCTTGCGTCCGGTCGCTGCGCGATGTGAGCAAGCGCGATCTGGAAGGCCAACGCTCCTTGCTTACGGCCACGCTCTACAAGCGGGCCTGCCATGTCGTCGAGGAGAACGACCGCGTGTTAGGAGCGGAATCGGCGTTGAAAGCTGGCAATCTTACCGGGTTCGGAGAATTGATGGCGCAATCGCATCTTAGCTTGAAGGACAACTACGAGGTGAGCTGCCGGGAGCTGGATCTATTGGTCGAGATCGCGAATCGAACCCGAGGTGTATACGGTGCCCGGATGACGGGTGGCGGCTTCGGCGGATGCACGGTTAATCTCGTTCGCGCTGAAACCGCAGCCGACTTCGCCCACCAGGTCGGCGAAGCCTACTACGGCGCCACCGGCCGTCACCCCGACGTTTATATCTGCGAGATCGCCGAAGGAGTGGGCCCGGTTTCTTAAGGGAAAATCATGCGGACTTCACTCATAACGCGCACCAGGGAACTCGCCGGGTTTCCACACCGCCGCCTCAACCCTTTGACCGGCCGGTGGATTCTTGTCTCCCCGCAGCGCACCCAGCGTCCATGGCTTGGAAAAGTGGCAGAACGGCCCACCGAGACTACGCTGGCTTATGATCCATCCTGTTATTTGTGCCCGGGAAATGTTAGGGCCGGAAATGCGCGCAATCCTCAATATCTGTCCACGTTCGTTTTTGACAATGATTATCCCGCCTTGTTGCCGGACACTCCGCCGCGCGAAATCGACGAATCCGGCTTGATTGTGGCGCGGTCGGAACAAGGCTTGTGCCGCGTCCTCTGCTTTTCGCCACGGCACGACCTCACAGTTCCCCGCTTGACTCCCGCCGAACTGCGCCTCGTCGTTGACCTCTGGGTGGAGCAGTTTCGGACATTAGGCTCGATGTCTTTTGTGAATTACGTGCTTGTTTTTGAAAACCGCGGCGCAATCATGGGCGCAAGCAATCCGCACCCTCACTGTCAGGTTTGGGCCAATGCCACGGTGCCCGATGAAGTCCGTACCGAACAGAATTCCCAGCTGGAATATCGCGAGCGGGTCGGATCATGCCTGTTGTGCGACTACTTACAGCTTGAACTCCAGATGGGAGAGCGCATCATTTGCGAGAACGAAGGCTTTGTGGCCGTGGTTCCGTACTGGGCGGTGTGGCCTTTTGAAACGCTCGTTCTCAGCCGCCGGCACTTCGGGGCCATGGATCAACTGACCGCCCAGGAATGCGACCTCCTGGCCGACATTCTGAAACGACTCACCACCCGGTACGACAATCTTTTTGAAACACCGTTCCCTTATTCCATGGGCTTTCATCAGCACCCCACCGATGGACAATCGCATCCGGAGTGGCACTTCCACGCCCACTACCACCCGCCGTTGCTGCGCTCGGCGACGGTGCAGAAGTTCATGGTCGGGTACGAAATGCTCGCGATGCCGCAGCGGGACATTACTCCAGAAAGCGCTGCGGAGCGCCTGCGAGGTCTGAGCGAGGTCCATTACTTGCAGTCGCGCTAGCAAGAGTATTCCTATGAACATCAAGCAAGTGGCAGCCCGGGCGAGAGTTTCTGTCGCTACGATTTCGCGGACCATCAACCGGCCAGAGTCGGTCGACGCCAAGACTGCTGCCAAAGTCCTGAAAGTAATTCGCGAGCTCAACTATTACCCGAACAGCCAGGCCCGCGCATTGGTTTCAGGAAAAACCAGGATGTTCGGGCTGATCATCTCCGACATCTCCAATCCCTTCTTTCCGGAGCTCGTAAAGAGTTTCGATGATGCGGCGATCCAGCACGGTTACGAAGTGCTGGTGGCGAACACCGACTACAAATCGGATCGCATGGCGATCTGTGTCAGAAAAATGATCGAGCGCAAAGTGGACGGAGTTGCGATCATGACCTCGGAAGTCGATCCCCATCTTCTGACGGAGCTTTACCGGCGGCGGTTTCCGATGGTGTTCCTGGATTTAGCCGACGTGAAACCGCTCGTGAGCCGAGTCGTGGTGGATTACGCGAAAGGCATCGGAGAAGCGATTCGCCATCTGGTTTCCCTCGGCCATGAACGGATTGGCTTCATCAGCGGTCCACTGATGCTGAAGTCGGCTCGAACGCGCCGTTCCGCGTTTCTGGGCTGTCTCAAGAAATTCGGCGCTCCGCGCTACCGGCAGATCGAGGCAGAAGGCAACCACCGCGTCGATGGAGGAGACTTTGCGATGCGCGGGATGCTGGCGCAACCGAATCCCCCCACCGCGGTCATGACCTCGAACGATCTCACGGCGATCGGCGCGCTGCGTGCGATTGCGGCTGCGGGTCTCGATGTTCCGCGAGACATTTCCGTCGTTGGCTTCGACGATATCGAACTAAGCCAGTACACTCATCCTCCGCTGAGCACCATTCGTTTGTCACGCGAAGAGCTAGGCAGAAAAGCCTTCGACGCGCTCTACCGCGCGGCAGAAGGGTTGGCTGCCATGGGACAAGAGATTCGGATCAGCACCACGCTGGTGCTCCGGGACTCCACCAGCCCCGCACAACGGAAGAGGTATAGAACCCATAAATAGTCACCGCGCCTTCCGCCGCGATCGGTTCCATCGTCATTTGATCTGAATTGCCAAGCAGTTTGAATCATTGAGTCGTGAAGAAAACAATCGTAGGCGCGAAACGGTTCCCCGCCAAATCGTAGACGGTAGCGAAATATGAAATGAACAGATCGTAGTTTGCCCCGCTGGCGAGGTTCGACGTAGGTTGCAGCGTGGCGGTTGTGTAGTCCGGCGAGAAGGTGATGGTGGCCGGGACTACATTGAGCGAGGAATCGATCAGCTTGAAGCTGTTGGCCGGGTCGAACGACGCGGGATCCATGGCTTTGCTGAAGACGACTTGCACAGCCGTGTTGGTGGCTACACTCGCCGCGCCGTTCGGCGGGTTCATCGACACGGCGGTGGGTTGAACGAGATCGGCTCCGGTGCCGGTGGTAAACGACTGGGACGGGAAGCTGGCCTGGGCATTGCCGGTGATATCGAGGACTCCGGCCACGTTGACGGTGTAAAGCGTATTCGGGGTTAACGGTAACAAGGGTAGCAGTTGGATCCCCTGGTCGCCATCGAACATGGTGGCGACGGCCGGGATCAGCGAACTGCCGTTCTTGAGCGTAACGCCTCCGATCGACGCGGCGTCGATCGGTTCGTTCCACAGGATCTGTATCCACGAGTTGGTTCCGATTCCCGTGAATCCAGAGGGCGGGCTCACTTGCAGCACGACTGGACCCGTCGTAACGGTGCTGCTACCGGCGTAGAAATTCACGCAGAAACTCTGCTGCGGGTTGCCGGAAAGATCGGTCATGGAGTTACTGCACATTTGCAACGAATGATTGGCGGTCAGATTAGCGGTTGGCTTCAGCATGACGGTGGTGAGGTCGGCGCTGAAGGTGATGGCCGTCGCAACATAGGTTGCGCTGGTCGAGTCGTAAAGGAAGACATCGTGAGCGCCGGCCGGGTTCAAGCTACCGGGATCCATCGCTTCATTGAATTGCATGGCGAAGGCGGCATTGGTGCCGACGTACTGGTTGGCGGCTACGCTGGCATTCACTACGTAGGGGTTCGTGACGTCTGGCCCTGCCGTGGTTGTGAAATGAGTCGTCTGACTGACGACAGCCACGCCCGCTTCGCTGGTGACGCCATTGATGGCAATCGCCATCTGGGTACTGGATGGAAGCGGAGCCTGGGGAACTATCGTTGTCCGAGTAAAGTCCGGCGTAAAGCTGATGCTCGACGGTGTTTCCGTAATGGAGCCGCCGCTCACCTGAATCGAGCTGCCCGTTACCGAGACGGGGTTGATGGCCTTGTTGAAGTTGAAGCTGATGGCGGCGTTGGTTCCGATGTTGATGGACGAATTTGGCGGCGCGAGGGAGACGATGGTGGGCGCTGCGTTGTCGACCGCGGTGCCGGCGGTGAAACTGTAGGTGAAAGGTTGCACAGGAACGGCGGAAGTGTTGGTCACGTTGCCGTTCACGGAAACTTTGTATGTCGAACCGGAAACGAGACCGCTGGTTGGCGCGATGTTGATGATCTGGCCGCCGCCGATCACGGTGCAAGTCGGGGTCAGGTAGGTTGCGGTGCTCCCCTGATAGAGAGTCACCGAGCCAGAACTCCCGTTGCACGTGACAGTGCCGGTTTGCAGCGGTTGATTGAACTCCACCTGGATCACGGTGTTCAACGGCACATTCGTGGCATTGGGGAATGGGTTGACCACCTGCGCGACCGGCGCGGTGCTGACCAGTGCGCCCGCAATCGTGAAGGTTTCCGCAAAGTTGGAGAAATTGTTTCCGTAAACGTCTTGTGCCGTCGAATTTAAGAAGACTTGAATCGGAACGGCGGCAGTGAAAGCGGAACTGGGCGTGAATTCGATGCTCTGTCCATTGCTGCCGACTGCGGTCGTGCCCGAAACCAGCACGCCGTTCTGCGAGACATAGAGAGAGCCTGGAATCGTTCCCGCATTCATGGGAGTGCTCGTGAATAGCGTGATGACAGTCGTGGCGGGAACATTGGTCGCGCCATTGGCTGGACGCGAACTGAGGACGCTGGGCGCAGTCGTCATAACCGCCATGGTGGTGAACTGGCTGGTGGTATCGGCCAGGGCATTGCCCGAGAGATCGGTAATCAGGTGGCTTGCCGTCGCCGTAATGGTGGCTCCGGCGGGCAGGTTTGCGCCGCTGGAATTGACGACAACCGTGCGATTGTCCTGCGAGATGGAGATTGCCGGATTGATCGGGACATCTCCATTGAACAGATTGACCGAGCTGCTGCTGATGGTCGTTGGGTTAATGGATTTCGAGAAAGTCAGTACAACCTGCGTGTTGAGCCCGAGGTTCGTCGTGCCGTTGGAGGGGGTTATGGTCACGGTGGGTGGAGTCGAGTCGGCGGTGGTTGCAGTTGCAAAAGATCCCCCGTTGAGACCACTGGCGATATTGCCCGCCTCGTCCATCAAGCCATCCACAAACATGCCGATCGTGGCATTGGCCGGATACGGCGTTAGCGGCGTAAAGGTGATTGTGGCTCCAGCCACACTGTACCTTCCCGCGACATACGTGTTGCCGCAAGCACCCATGCAGACTTCGACGTTCTGGGTGTTGACCGATGCAGGATCAATCAAGTTACTCATGGTGAATGTAACCGGGCTGGTCACCGATATGCTGCTGGCCCCGCTCGCCGGGTTGGTGGAGACCAGAGTGAACGACGAACCGCCATAGGAAGCGGAGCCGGTTGTAAACGAACTGGCGGACACGGCGACTGGATTACTCTGCACGTCGTTGAATCCGCCGACCGATACGTTATAGAGCGTGGCTTTGGCAAGGTTTGCGCTAGGGACGAAGGTGAGGGTGACACCGTCACCGGCGAGTGTGACCGTTCCGGCAATCGCGCTGCCACCGGAAGGCGTGACGGTAATGGAGTTGTTGGTCACGGTGGTGGGATCGATGGCGTCGCTCATCACGGCCACAATCTGCGCGTTCAGTGGCGCGCCGGTTTGATTATTGACGGGACTGATCGTGCTCACCTTCGCTGCTGTCGTATCTGCGCCCGAACCCGTCGTGAAGTAACTGGTATATGGGACGCCCGCGTTACCCGCCACATCGAAATAGTTGGAAGAGCCTCCAATATAAAGCTCATATTGCGTGTTTGGCGTGAGAGTGGAAGCCGGCGTAAGAGTCGCCGCGGTCCGATTTGACGACAGGCTGACTGTAACTGGCACGAACGCGCCGGTGGCGCTGTTTAGCAGCTGGACTGAGCCTTGGTTGTATGACTCGTTCGAGCTGCTTACGACGCTGAGCGGGTTGAGGCGCTTCGAGAACTCCACCCGCGGCGCTACGTTTGTGCCCACTCCAATTGTATTTGGTGGTGGATCGGACAAGACCACCGATGGCGCGTTCAGATCGAAGGTAGGTCCGGTGGTAAAGGTGTTCGCGACCGTTCCTGTCATCTGGTTGCCGGCGGTATCTTTGACGCCAGTGATCGTAATTGTGTATGAAGTGTCGGGCAGCAGGGGCAGCATTGGCGTTAGGGTCAGCAACTGGCTCGCGTCGCTGAACGACGATGCGACGGCGACCGCGTTGCCCGCCGTTGTGATTGTGATTTGCGCGGCGCTGGTCGGCTGGATCGGTTCGCTGAACAGCACCTGCACCGGAGAATTCGTTGGAACCTGGGCCAGTCCGCTCTCGGGACTCGTGTTTACAACCGTGGGAGGGTTGGTGTTGGCGGTGAATGCGGCAGTGAAGGTGGCGCAGAAGTTCTGCTGCGGATTACCATCGAGATCCGTCATGGAGGCGCTACAGAGGGAATAATTGTCGCCGACGTTCAGCGCGCTGCTGGGCACGAGGAAGATTGTGGTCTGGTCGGCGCTCCAGGAAATCGTGCTTGCGAGGATCGAATTGGCGACTCCTCCCGACACATAGACGTTCGACGACCGGAAGCTGCCGATGTCCATGGGCTTGCTGAACTGCAGGCTGAACGCGGAGTTCACCGGAACGTTGGCCTGACCGTTCTGCACACTGCTGTTGATCACATAGGGCGCGGTGAAGTCCGGCTGCGCGGCGGTTGTGAAAGTCGTTGTCGTGGCGGCGACGCTGTTGCCGGCTTGGCTCGTCACGCCTTTCACAGCCAGCGTCATCCCTGTGCTGGGCGGCAAAGGAGCCTGCGGAACAATGGTGACACGGGTGTAGTCGGGCGTGAAGGTAATGCTCGAGGGCACTTCTGTAACCGAGCCGCCAGTCAACTGGATCGTGCTGCCAGAGACCGAGATCGGATTGACTGCCTTGCTGAAGTTCACACTTACGAATGCGTTCGTGCCGACGTTGGTTGCATTGTTGATGGGAGCTTCCGAAACGATGATGGGCGCAGCGTTGTCAACGGCCGTGCCGGCGGTGAAACTTGACGTGAACGCCTGCACCGGTACGCCGCCGGTATCCGTGACCGAGCTGGAGACTTTTATCTGATACTGCGATCCCGACACCAGATTCCCAGTGGGGGCGATGTTGATGACCTGGCCGCCGCCAATCACCGTGCAAGTCGGAGTCAAATAGGTGGCCGTGCTGGACTGGTAGAGCGTCACCGAGCCTGAACTCCCGTTGCAACTGACGGTGCTCGCTTGCAGCGGTTGATTGAACTCCACCTGGATCGGGACATTCAACGGTACGTTCGTGGCGTTCGGAAATGGGTTAACCGCCTGAGCACCTGCCGCCGTATTCGCCGGAGATCCCGTCACCGTAAACTGCCCGCTGAAACTGCTGACAGCGACGCCATTCGCACCCTGCGCAGTCGAACTGAGGAAGACCTGAATCAGGTCGCCGGAGTTGAACGAGTTGGCGGGCGTGAATTCAATCGCTTGGGCGTTGCTGAACAGCTGCACGGTTCCCAGCACCGGCACTCCATTGTCAGTGACGTAGAGTGCTCCGGTGATAGTGGAGGGATTCATGGCGGCACTGGTGAAGAGGGTGACTGCCGTATTTGCCGGGACATTGGTTGCGCCGTTGCCCGGACGCATCGCGACCACGGTCGGAGCGGAGTTCCCCGTCGCCGCCGTTAAGGAGAAGTGGCTGGTTGTATTGGCCAGAGGATTACCGGATAGATCCTGAATTGCGCTGGTCAATTCGATGGTGATGACCGCGCCCGGCGTCCAGGCGTTTCCGCCTGGGTTGAGAGTGATCGTGCGGCTGTCCTCGGAAATGGACATACCATCAACGACGTCGACCGGGGTACTGCCACTGAACACCGCCAGCGAAGTGGAAGTGATGGTAGAGGGATTCATGGATTTCGAGAAGGTCAGGACGATCTGCGTATTCAGTCCCGCGTTGGTTGCGCCGTTCGTGGGAGTAATGCTCACAGTGGGCGGGGTTTGATCCACGGTGCTTGCAGTCGTAAACGTGCCGAATTTTGGTGAATACACCGCATTCCCGGCCTCGTCCATCAGTCCTTGCAAGTACATGCCGATCACGGTATTGGCCGGGTATTGAGTCAGCGGCGTAAACGTGACCGTCGCGCCATTGATGCTGAAGCTCCCCGCCACGTATTCCGATTCGGAGCACGAGGTACCGTCGAAGCAAACCTCGACCTCGACGGTCTGGGTGTTCACCGATGCAGCATCGATCAGGCTGGTCATGGTGAACGTCACCGGGCTCGTCACCGATACGCCGGTGGTTTTGTTCGCCGGAGTTGTCGAAGACAGCTTGAACGAATTGGCTCCATAAGAACTGGTGGCCGAGGTGAACGTGCTGGTAAAGGGCGCGACGGAATTGCCCTCGATGTCGGCGAAACCGCCCACCGAAATCGTATACACCTTCGAGGCCGTCAGCGTCGTACTGGGAACGAATGTGAGGGTAACGCCGTCGCTGGCGAGAGTGACGGTTCCGGGAATCGAACTGCCGCTCGAAGGCGTGACCGCGATTGCGCTGTTCGTGATCGACGCCGGATCGATGGCGTTACTCATCACCGCGACAATCTGAGCGTTTAACGGCACGCCCGTTTGGGCGTTCGAGGGGACGATCGTGGCAACGGTTACATTGGAGGTATCGGCACTGGCGCCCGTGACGAACGTGGAGCCCGCCATACAGTAACCGCTGTTGCCGGCGATGTCGGCGTACCCGCAGATGCTCACCTCGTATTCGGTATTCGGGAGAAGTGGCGCGCTCGGAGCGATCGTTGCGCTCAAGCGGTTTGCCGCAACCGTAACCGTGGCGGGAACGCTGGGGCCGCCATTCTCGTAAGAAAGGCTCAGGGCAGCGGGAATGGTCAACTCGTTAACCGGTTCACTGAACGAGACGTGGGGCTTGATATTGAGACCGACGTTGAATGTTCCGTTCGGCGGGTCCACCAGCGTCACGGAGGGACCGATCGTGCGGGTGCTGGTCCCAGTCGTGAAGCTGAAGTTGCCCGGGTTGGTCAGCGCGTTGCCAACGGTATCGGTAATTTGGGCGGTATAGTTCACGGTGTAGACGGTGCTGGCCGTCAATGGAGTGGAGGGCGTGAAGGTGACCGTCTCATCGTTTGTGGAGTAAGTAAAGGCGCCGGGCACGGCAGTGCCACCGGTCGTCATGGAGAAAGCCGTTTGCACTGTGATGGGATCCAGTTGATCGTTGAATTGCAGAACCACCTGCGCATTCAGCGGGATGTTGGTATCTCCACTCTCGGGACTGGTACCGGTAAGAGTCGGTCCGTTTAAGTCATCGCCAAACGCTGTGGTAAAGGAGAACTGTTGGCTAGGGAGCTTATCCCCACAGGTATCCTGAATGGAACTCGCGTCGCTCAAGGACACCACGAACTGGCGGCCCCCTGGCAGCGCTTCGCTGGGCGTGATGGTGGCGATGGTGCCCGAGGCATCGACCAGGATCGTGCCCGGAACTTCCTGGTTGGTGACGAGGTCATAGAAGAAGATCGTGGCGGTGCCGCTGTTTCCGAGCGAGAACGTGCTGCGATTCATGGGCGCGCTGAATTGCACCTGAACTTGGGTATTCAGCGGCACACCGGTGGCTGCATTGATCGGGCTGATGGAAACGACGCTGGGCGCCGTGCCGCTGCAAGTCTCAACCGAAATTCCGTTGTTCACGGTGAGGGTTTGCGAGCCACTTTGGATCTGCACCGGGCGGAATCCACTCGACGCTCCGGAAGTAACCAGATTCGCCGTCAAACTGGTCGCGCTGTTGACCGTCACTGGGCCGAACGCGCCAGCTGCGGCCCCACCGACCGCGATGCTAGGGCCAAAATTGGCCTTCGTCGTCCCGCTGGCCCAGTTGGTGAATGCTCCGGTTATGGTGACGCTTTCTGTCTGCGTCGGCTGAATCGTGTTGGGATTGATCAACGTTAAAGCCGGCACGCCGGCTAGCACGGAAAATGCAGCCGTCACTACCTGCGACCCGGTCGTGATGGTTACATTGCGTTGTCCGATGGCCGCTACGTTATCGATCGTGATGGGCACGGAGGCACTCGTCGTCCCATTGAGGCTTAGCGTGCCGATGGTGATGTCCGCGCCGAAATTGATCGTGGTACTCGGACCAAAGTTTGTGCTTGTTCCGGTGATGACGATCGTCTCTGACGAACCCTGATGCGCCGAGGACGGACTAACCGTGGCGCCCGCGGTGGTTGTGGTGCAGGCAACCTGGACGTTGGTGACATTCGCAGTCGCCGTGCCGCTGCCGTTAGTCACCGCGCAGGTTTCGGCCGGACTGGACGGCTGCGTCAGAACCGTGACGCTATATGTGCCGCCACTCGGGATCGGTGTGCTGAACGTAAAAGCTGTGGCGGCGGAAGCGACCGCCACGTTGTTGCTGCTATTGTCTTGCAGCACCAAACCCGAACCGGAAAGACCCGAGATCGTCCCGCCGATCGTGTACGTAGTTGCGTTGCAGGCAACTTGGATGTTCGTGACATTCGCGTTGGCCGTTCCGCTGCCGTTGGTCACGGCGCAGGTTTCGGCCGGACTGGACGGCTGCGTCAGTACCGTGACGCTATACGCGCCGCCACTCGGGATCGGTGTGCTGAACGCGAACGATGTTGCTCCCGATGCAACCGCCAGGTTGTTCCCGCCATTGTCCTGCAGCACCAGCCCCGAGCCCGAGAGACCCGAGATCGTCCCGCCGATCGTGTACGTAGTTGCGTTGCAGGCAACTTGGATGTTCGTGACATTCGCAGCCGCCGTGCCGCTGCCGTTAGTCACCGCGCAGGTTTCGGCCGGACTGGACGGCTGCGTCAGAACCGTGACGTTGTATGTGCCTCCACTCGAGATCGGCGTACTGAACGCGAACGATGTTGCACCCGACGCAACCGCCAGGTTGTTCCCGCCATTGTCCTGCAGCACCAGCCCCGAGCCCGAGAGACCCGAGATCGTCCCGCCGATCGTGTAGGTGGTTGTCGTACACGAGACCTGGACGTTCGTGACATTCGCAGTCGCCGTGCCGCTGCCGTTGGTCACGGTGCAAGTCTGCGCCGGACTGGAAGGCTGCGTCAGAACCGTGACGCTATATGCGCCGCCACTCGAGATTGGTGTGCTGAACGTGAAAGCTGTTGCCCCGGAAGCGACCGCGAGGTTGTTGCCGCCATTATCCTGCAGCACCAGCCCCGATCCCGAAAGACTCGAGATCGTCCCGCCGATCGTGTAGGTGCTCGTTGAAGTGACGGCCAACGTAGTCGAACCGGTGATCGCGCCCGAGGCGGCTTTAATCGCCGTTTGCCCAATACCAATCGCGCTCGCGAGTCCCGTCGCACCAATTGACGCCACACCCGGGGTCGCCGAACTCCAGGTAACCGCATTTGTCAGATTCGCGCCGCTGCCGTTGCTGAACTGGCCGGTGGCGACAAATTGCTGCGTGGTCCCCGAAGCTATCGAAGGATTAGTGGGTGTAACGGCAATCGACTTCAGGCCAGTCACATTACCGGTACCTTGCAGATTCACCACGCTCGGACCGCCCGAGGCGGCGTAGCCAATTGTGAGCACGCCTGAACGTGTGCCAACTTCCGTAGGCGTGAACGTTACGCCGACGGTGCATTTCAGCCCGGCGCCAACACTGGGAGCGCAGGTGTTGTTGGCCACTGCGAAGTCTCCGGTCGCAGCAATCGTCGTTATATCCAAGGAAGTAGCGAGGTGGTTGGTTAACGTGACCGTGGAAGACGCACTGGTTGTTCCGATGGTGCGGCTGGCAAAGGTCACACTGTCGCGAGAAAGCGTGGCGGCTACGGAGCCTGTGCCGCTGAGATTCAAAGTTTGCGGGCTGTTGGACGCACTATCGACGATTGTCAGCGTGCCGACGCGCGCGCCCGCTGCCGTCGGGGAGAACGTCACACCGATTTTACAAGTGGCACCGGCGACGAGACTCGCACCGCACGTGTTACTCGCGATGGCGAAGTCTCCGGTGGGCGTAATACTCGTAAATGTAAACGCTGTTTTCTCTTTATTGGCAACGGTCACGAGCTTTGCCGCGCTCGTGTTGCCGACCGTCTGCTTCGCAAACGTAAGGGTTGCCGGCGAGACGGTAATGTCCTGCGCGAACAGACTCAAGCTTGCGCCGATCACAACAAGCGCTGCAAGGAGAAGGCGGAAAACCCGCTCGGAGATAGACGCAGATGCAAATGTACGTGTGATGGCGACAGCGGCGCTCATAGAACCTCGGAGATGATGCCAGAATTGCAGTTTCTTACCGGCGACATTTCAGGAAGGGAGAGGTTTTCCGAGGGGGGAGATTCCAGAGGGGAGATTCGCCGCAAAACAGCTACAACGAGACGAAGTTTACTAGTTAGTTTGCGACAAAGCAACGGAGAATGTCGTGTGGAACCTTCATGTTTTGATACATGAGTTTGCGGGCGCAAACAATTGCACATTGCGCTGGAAAGTCGGCCGCAACCATCCCACCCGATCCCAAAGGTGACAGGATTTCTTAGGGCCGAGTTGTACCAGAGATTCGCGCCATGCTGCGCGCAATCATAGCCCTGTGCAGCCCAGGTTAGAGAACATGCGACGATTCTGGGGATGCCGCCCAGCCCATCCCTTTGCAAGTGCTTGGAAATATGGTGGAGCTAGTCGGGATCGAACCGACGACCTCATCGTTGCGAACGATGCGCTCTCCCAGCTGAGCTATAGCCCCATACGGCGGGAAATTTCGTTGTGTTTGATTTTAGCAGCCGTTGCTTGATTTCGGCTACACACGCGCGATGGTAAATTTGCCGACCGCGCGGCGTTGCACTCCCAAAGAATCGTCATTCCTATAGATCGGAGCCTACGACCAATGAGGATATGAAATCGAAGGCTATAATTTGGGGGTGAGTTCTTTCAAGGTAAAGCAAGTAGCATCCGCCGACTTCCCCACGCGCTGGGGGCATTTTCTGATTCACGGGTTTACGACACGCGCGTCTTCCTCGGGAGACGGCGCCAAGACGGAAGAAGCCGTGGCGCTGGTCATGGGCGAGGTGCACTCCGGATCGCCCCTGGTGCGCATCCATTCTCAGTGTTTGACGGGCGATGTGTTTGGATCGCTGCGCTGCGATTGCCGGCAACAGCTTGAACTGTCGCTGGCGCTGATTGCCCATGCCGGGGCGGGCGTGCTGATCTATGAACAGCAGGAAGGCCGCGGCATTGGTTTGATGGCGAAACTGCAGGCCTATGCGCTCCAGGACAGCGGGCTGGATACGGTGGAAGCGAACGAGCGGCTGGGCTTCAAGGCCGATCAGCGCGAGTTCCTGATGCCGGTGGAGATCCTGAAGGCGTTGGATATTAAGCGGGTGCGGCTGCTGTCGAATAATCCCGACAAAGTCGCGGCGCTCGAACGCGCCGGGATTCAGGTGACCGAGCGGGTACCTTGCGAAATTGCGCCCACCGAGCATACGGAAGACTACTTGAAGACGAAGCGAGAGAAGCTGGGACACTTGTTTACGAGCGGCAAGGGGCAGCACTGAGTCGCCGTCAGCGAACCCGCAACAACCGACTGAGCCCATCGCGATTTTTTACCGGCAGGCCGCGCAGCGCGGCTTGCGCCAATGCTACGTATACCTTGCTTGCTCCTGCGTGTTTCTCCAGCACTGCCAGGTGTTTGGCAACTGTCTCCGTGTCTCCTCGAACCAATGGGCCGCTGAAAGACCGCGCTGGGCCGAGGCGCTCGTAGTTTGCCAAAGTCTGCCGGATGATGGGCAGGCTTTTGCGGCGCGCGTCGTGCGGCGTGAGTCCGGCGGCGCGGGCTGTTTCTTCGAGCGTCACCAGGAATGCCAGCAACAAAGGCGAAGTCATCGTGGCCCATGCGTGGTAGGCGGCTTTACGCGACGCTGGCAATAAGAAACTCTCGCCGCCTATTTCGCCGACAATTCGCCGCGCCACTCGGGTTGCTGCGGGATCCCCTTCGAGCGCAAAGGGCACGCCCGCTAACGAAGGATGCGCGCCGGCCACAAACGTCATCAGCGGATGCACCGACGCGACCGCTGTGCCGGCCTTCCGCAGAGGCGCCAGTTCGCGGCTGAGCAGCGCTCCGCTGGAGTGGAAGGCAAAGCGCGACCCTCCCTTCTTGGCAGCGGCGCGATTGGCCGTGAGATTCCGCGCCAGAGCCGACGCGGCGGCGCGAATCTCGCGATCAGGCACGCACAGCCAAAGCAAAGTGGCATCGAGCGCGGCGGAACTTGCGGTGACGGGCTGCGCGCCTACTCTCGCGGCAAGGGTGCGCGCACTCCGGAGTGAGCGGGGCGAATCTCGCGCGACGATCTCGGTGATCGTAAAACCGGCGTCGCGCAAGGCCGCAGCCAGGAAAGTTGCCAGGCGTCCGGCTCCGACGATGGATATGGTGGGCTTTGGGGTCGCAGGTCTTCGGCTCACCGGCGCAGAATAGCAGGTCCCAGGTGTCGGGTGTCGGGTGTCAGGTGTCAGGTGTCAGGAAAAGACCCGCTCTGGAATCCCCTGACACCGGAGACCTGAGACCTTTATATTGGTCTAATGGCGAAATCGGCAGGAACGAGATCGAAGGCCCGCGTGCTTTCTTCCCGGGTCAGTTATCGGGGACCGGTGTTTAGCGTCACGACCGATGACGTGGAAGAACCGGGGGGCGTACGCGCTCGCCGCGATGTGATCCGGCATTCAGGATCGATTGTTGTGCTGGCGGTCGAAGAACCGACACGCACCGGGAAAGGAGCGGAGCCGAGGATCCTGCTCGAGCGCCAGTATCGCCACGCCGCGCAGTCGATGATGTGGGAACTGCCCGCGGGACGCATCGACGACGGCGAAACCGCGATCACGGCGGCGAAGCGGGAATTACTGGAGGAAACCGGATACCGTGCCCGCCAGTGGAAGAGAATTCTCCATTTCTACGTGAGCCCTGGATTTCTTGACGAAACGATGACGATCTACATGGCTCGGGGTCTTCAGGCGGGCAAAGCCCAGCCGGAGGCGGACGAGAGGATCGCAACCAGTCTTGTCCCCTTGTCGGAGGCAAAGCGGATGGCGCTGAACGGCCGCATCCGCGATGCCAAGACGATCTGCGGCATCTTGTGGCTGGCGCAGACGGGCCAGCCCGCGCGGTAGCCAGGGCCACACGTAACCTTTCCGTGATTCCCCGCGTCCTGAAGACGCTGACAACAACCGCAGCCATGTGATGCCAAGCCTTGACAGTCCTCCCAGTGAGCAGCACAATTCCTACACATTTTTGCGGCTCCCTGGAATTGCGTCTTTTTCGGGGAAATCCGCAAAGAGGGAGGGGCGCACGTGGAACGATTGAAAGGCACCGTCAAGTGGTTCAACAACGCCAAGGGATATGGCTTCCTCGGCCGCGAAGATGGACCGGATGTATTCATCCACTACAGCTCCATCACCACTGAAGGCTACAAGAGCCTGCAGGAGGGCGATCAGGTGGAGTTTGAGATTGTTCAAGGACAAAAAGGGCCGCAGGCGGCCAATGTAACCAAGACCGCCTGATCGAAGCCGTTTTCGAAGCTCGCGCTTGCGGACCTGTCTGTTCCCACGATGCTCGGGCTCATTGTGTATTCCAGCCCCTGCCAACTCCCTGCTGCTCTGCTTCCTGAGCGTTACAATCATTGCCATTACAATCATTGCCTCGGGTGAAATCCCTGCATGGACAACAAAGCCATCGCCACGCTTCTCTACGAGACTGCCGATCTGCTGGAAATCGATGGGCAGGATTCGTTTCGGGTACGCTCCTATCGCAACGCCGCCGAGGCCATTGAAGCGTTGCCGCAGCAGGTGGCCGATCTGGTTTCGGAACCGAAAAAGCTTCTTGAGATTCAGGGCATTGGCAAGGGTATGCAGGCGAATCTGGTGATGCTTTTCAAGGACGGCCACATCGAAGCGCATGCCGAGCTGCTCAAGAAATATAGTCCTTCGATGCTGGAGCTGCTCAAAATTCAAGGCCTGGGACCGAAGACGATTGCTTTGATCTGGAGCGCCTATCAGGTCAGCGACCTTGAGGGCGTGGAGAAGCTGGCACGGGAAGGAAAAATTCGCACTTTGCCGCGCATGGGCGAGAAGCACGAAGCGAAGTTGCTGAAAGCGATTGAAGACTATCGCCGTATCGCTGGAAGATTTCTGCTCGACGTTGCCGAAGAGCTGGCCGACAAACTGGTGGAGTATTTGTTAGCAGTTCCTGGCGTTGAAAAAGTCACGCCTGCCGGGTCGCTGCGCCGCGGACGCGAAACCGTCGGCGACCTCGACATCCTGGTCACGGGCAAGGGCTGCATCGAGGCGGAGTCGCGGCAGAAGATCACCGAGCATTTGCTGAGCTTTCCCGGCCTGATGGACATCATCGCGCAAGGCGACAACAAGGTCAGCTTCCGGCACCGCAACGGCATGCAGGTGGACGTACGCCTGCTGCCGCCCGAGTCCTTCGGAGCGGCCATGCAGTATTTCACCGGTTCCAAGGCACACAACGTAGCGTTGCGCCAACGCGCGCTCAAAATGGGCTTTACGCTCAATGAATACAGCCTCTCTCGCGTCGAAGACGAGAAGCCCGTCGCGCGCAAGACGGAAGAAGAAATCTACGCCAAGTTGAAGCTCGACTACATTCCTCCCGAACTGCGCGAAAATCTGGGAGAGATCGAAGCCGCCGCCACACATACGCTGCCGGAACTGATTGAGTTATCCGACATTCGCGGCGACGTGCACATGCACACGGTTGAAACCGACGGCCGCAACACGATTGAAGAGATGGCGGAAGCGGCGCGGGAGCGCGGCTATGAATACATGGCCATCACCGATCACTCGAAAAATCTGGCGTTCGCCAACGGCCTCACCGATGAACGCGCGCTGGCACACATCGAGAAGATTCGCGCGATTGGAAAGAAGATGAAGGGCATTCGCGTGCTTGCCGGGATCGAAGTCGACATTCTGGGCGATGGCTCGCTCGATCTCTCGGACTCCGTGCTGGAACAGATGGATATTGTGATCGCCAGCGTGCACTCGCTGTTCAACCAGGACCGCGCCACGATGACGGAGCGACTGCTGAAGGCGATTTCGAATCCCAATACTTCGCTGCTGGGGCATCCCACGGGGCGGCAGTTGCTGCGCCGCGATGCGTACCCGTTCGATCTGGATGCGGTGCTGAAGGCAGCGGCCAAATACAGGGTGGCAATGGAGTTGAATTCTTATCCTGAGCGGCTCGACCTCAATGACGTCAATTTGCGGCTGGCGAAACAACATGGCGTGAAGATCGTCATCAACACCGATTCCCACCACACCTCGCACATGGAAAAGCTGCATTACGGAGTCACTCAGGCCCGGCGCGCCTGGCTCACGAAAGACGACGTACTGAACACGCTGCCAGCGCAAGCTTTTGCCCGCGCCATGAAGCACGGCTGGTAGCGTGACTTCCCTGCGCTGAGGCATTACCGAAGTGACCACCGTTTCGGGAAGCGCGCCGCACGAAGGTAGTAGTCTGTCTAAAATCAGTCATCCCCTGGTGGATGGAAAGCAGTTACAATGGCGTTAATCGAACCGAAATTTTGGAGGTGCCTGTGAAACTGAGCCATCTTTGCGGCGCTGTCGCAGTGTTCTGTATTGCACTTTTCGCCGTCGTGCCGAACCTGAGCGCGCAAGAGGCTACGCCCCGCAGGCACGTCGGATATCCGCAAGATTGGACCGAGCGCCAGATCGTATTCAGCCGCGAAGGGCTCGCCCGGCACCCCGGTCTGATGGAACGGGAACCGCGCGTTCGGAATCAGGCGAGGCAGCGCTGGCAGCCCCAGAGTTGGGCCGCTTTCCGCGATGCCAGCCCGTTACGGGCTCCGCGACAAGAAGGCATCGACCGCGATTGGAACGTTATTCTCGAAGGCCACGTTCGCCAAAATATGTTTCCGGCCAAGTATGTCTTTGACCCGGGAGCGCCCCCCGATTGCACCAACGACTATGTCGTCTTCGGGCTGAATGTCGCAGGCACGCCTGGAACGCCAGGAGGCGCTGCCAATCTTGTCGCTTTCAACAACCTTTATGTCAACAGCGCTGGCACGGGCTACTGTGCTGGCTTAACGGCTCCCACCGTTCTGTTTGCCTATAACATCACCACGGTCAGCGGCGGCAGGATTTTGACTTCCCCGGTACTGTCTTTAGATGGAACGCAGATCATCTTCGTGGAAAGTGTTTCTGGAAATCCCGGATCTTCTATCTTTCACGCCTTGACTTGGACTGCTGGCCAGGGAGGGATTGACACTGCCGCCACGCCCGCGTCCATGACTTCGGTCCTCTTCGCCTCAGGCGCGGGTAACACCAGCGACAGTTTGTCGTCGCCGTGGCTCGACTACAACTCGAGTACAGTGTATGTAGGCGCGAATAATGGCCTCCTTTATCAGATTACAAACGCCTTGAGTTCGCCTACGCTGAGCGGAGGGAGTTGGCCGATTACGGTAAGCAGCGGTTACAGTTTGACGTCTCCCGTTCTCGACACTGGCCTGGGTTTGCTGATGGTGGGGAGCGCGAACGGCAGCGTCTACCAGATCGATACAACGCTGGGCACGATCGTCGGAACGCTCGCGGTTGGGGTAGGCACCGGTTCCGGTTTCTGGGATCCGCCGATTGTCGATGTCACCGAGGGCACGACCTTCGTGGTCAACGCCAATACTGGCGGCCCTAGTGGCACTGCGGTTCTTGTGCAGGCCGACACCACCGCCGCTCTGGCTTTATTGGCAACAGCCCAAATCGGCGAAGGCGCCGATAACGGCAGCGGCGTCCACCCAAAGCTCTACCAGCCCGCTTTCAGCAACAGTTATTACAATAGTCCTGCGACGGGTTTAATCACTGTTTGCGGAACCGGCCCCGCCGACACTACGCCCTATCAATATGAATTCGGGTTCTTCGCCCGCACCATGAACACGACCAGTCCCCTGCTGGCACAGCAACTTTCCACTTCCCCAACCGATAGCTGCACGGGGTGGACGGAGTTCTTCAATCCCAACGCCGGTACAGTCGACACCATCACGCAGACATCGGTCACTTCTGACGTCCTGGTGGTCATTGCCAACAACAGCAATCTCACGGTTGGGGAGCAGGTTCACATCCAAGGCACGGCCGAAAGCTTCCTGAACGGTCAGGATGTGACGATCCTGGGCTTGCTAGGCCCAGGGCCGACGCATATAGGATTCACGGCGTTCTTCGCCGCCGCGGATTACATTAACCCGGCGGATACCGGCACCGTAGCGGGCGGGAACGATTACTTTTTCTTCGGACTTACCGGCGACTGTACGTCCGCGTATGTCGGGGGCGGCAGCTCAACTACTGGTTGTGTGGTGGCGCTGAGCACCGATTCCACAATCCCCACGGCTTGGGCGGCGGTATCCGGCGGCCCCAGCGGGATTGTCGTCGATAACTACAGCACCGAGCCCCAGGCCTCCAGCATTTACTTCACTGCGGCGACCGCGGATACCGCATACAAGTTTACGCAGGATGGGCTGAATTAGGAGCTTTCCGAGGGAAAAGCGTACGCGGTGCGATCAAAGCTGCAGCAGGTTGGGTTGCAGCTTTGCGTATCCCTGCTGGTGCGCCCAGAGGTCGAGCGGGATTGCGGCCATCTCATCCACAATCGGTTCGGCTCGCCCGTTCGTCGTCATGTCCACCGTCTTGATGTAGGTCCGG
>Ga0187855_10000247_pt1 | contig 50239 bp, 42 predicted proteins | sample June2016WEW_8_10_2_FD_132969 | JGI IMG/M metagenome (GOLD analysis project Ga0187855, IMG submission 132969) | Peatland microbial communities from SPRUCE experiment site at the Marcell Experimental Forest, Minnesota, USA - June2016WEW_8_10 | ecosystem: Environmental > Terrestrial > Soil >... | reverse complement strand
GAGAGCAGCGCATAGCCAATCGCAGCCGGAGCGCAACGTCCCGCCGCCGGGCCGCAGACGGAAGCCGGCCGCGCCTGCGGCCCTGCGCCATGCAAGCTCGTGACGAGCGCGCGGTTTGCGGAGCTTGTGCGGTTTGATTTTGTGTTCTTCGGTTTCGGAATAGTTGACGTTGCGCTTGCCGGCGCTGAATCCCCATGAGCGTTTCACGACGCGCTTTTTGCCGATGAAGTCAGCGGCTTGGACGGCATCGGCTTCGTCGGCGGCGCGGAAGATGAGGCGGTTGCGGAGATTTAGCGTAAGCACCTTCGCCTTGTCGTTGCCGAGCGGCGGCACGAGCGAAGTTGTGCTTTGCGCGGCGGCGACAACCGTTGCGCCTGCTTCGCGGATCACGTCCACGCAGTTGTAATCGCTTGTGCCGTCTTCGCTGGCCGTCATAAATCGCTGCGCTTCGTCGGCCCAGAGGATGAGCAAATTGTTTTTGGCGCGGTCGGCTTTAGTTTTGTCGAAACGGCGCAGCGCGTGATTGTAGTAAAGCAGCTTGAGCAACGTGTTCACATACCGGCGCTCGGTCTGAAATTTCTGCGGCATGGTCGTCAGGATGATTTTACCCTGGTCAATCGCGGCAAAGTCGAACGTGCTTTCACCCGTGCAAAACACCTCGGCGACTTCGGGCGTCAGGAAGTATTGCAAATAGTTTCCGATGGTCTCGCGGACGCCTCCGAGCTGTTCGTCGGGTTGGGTGAGGAAACGGTTTCCGAAGTGCGCGTATACGGCGGCGCGGCGGGGAGTTTCGAGCAGGCTCTCAAGGTTCTCCATTTCCTCGGCGAGAAGCTCGCGGTCGGAGAGCAACTCGAAAGCGCCAGTCAACGTGACGGGCTGATTCAACTCGAATAACCAATTCAGCTCGTATTGTCGATGTGAGCATCGCTGCTTTGACACGTCACGCTAGATTTTCTACGCTCCACGCATGGCGAAAAAGTCTGCCCCATTGATTGCCGCTTCACGGCAGAAAATGCAACATCCGCTCAGCCGACAGTGAAAACTCTATTCTGTGTGGCTCAGAAAGTGCTCGCAATTCAACCAGTGGCTGCATTAACACTCCATGTGGACCTGAAAGTTGAGCCCGGTCACACGCGCCCGGGTAGACCATGGTTTTGACCGGATTTCCCGGTTTCGCCTCACATATCAATACCTAATAAAAACAATGAAGCAGCAAATTTTTTTAAGTGTTGGACCAACGAACAACGGCGGATTCCAAGACCGGCTGTTTGGGGTGGGAACGAGAGTGTCATACCATGGGGCGGAGATGAAGTTACGATAAAGATTCCCTCCGTTTATAAAAAAAATCCAAATTGAGAATTCCGGGCAAAAATATGAAAACCAGAATCGTCCTGGCGTCACTATGGGCGGCGACCTCCGTGTTCGCTGACGGGATTTGGTTGTCACCCACCAACAGCCTGAACTATTTGGGCCAGCAAACCGATTTCGGCGGCGGAACAATGGATAATCCGTATTATGGGGATTTCGACTACATTTTTAGCCATCTGGTTCCGACAAATACAATTGTTCATTTGGGCCCTGGAACCTTTTGGACCAAAGGAGTGAATGGGATCAATGCCAACGAGTTTGAAATTCCCGCCGGCGTCACGGTGGAAGGCGATGGGGAAGCGTTCACCACAATCCGAAGGGCCACAAATTTCGCCGGATATGTTCAAAAAAACGTGGACGTTCTAATCTCGGGCAGTTCCAATGTCACCGTTCGTGATTTGACCATTGATTGCAACGCGTTTGATTTTTACAGCCGAAATTGGAGCAATTCAATCGGGGGGATTGACCTTACCGGAAGCGGGGAGACGATTGAGCACGTCACGGAGATAAACGGACTGGGGTTTCGGTACGCGCCGGAAGGATTCCAGTTGTCGGTTGGAGGTTACGGACAAGGCGGCAACAAAGTAATCGGCTGCACCGTGTCTAATTTTCTTGGCACTTACGGCGATGGTGTTGCGCCAACGGGAGATTGCGTGGTTGAAGGCAACCAGGTCTATTTCCCGCAACAACCGGCGGGCGTGCCTTGGCGTCCTCTGTTCGGGATCAATGTGGTTGCCTCCTCCAAGGGAAGCACGGTCACCGGCAATCATGTTGATGGCGGGGGGGATGGATTCCATAACGACACCGGCGGGGACACCAACCTCGTCATCGCCAACAATGTTTTTGAGAATGTCTGCGAAGGCGTTGCATTAACCGGCGACCAATATCCGTATGCTTCAGTAATTATTTCTCACAATCTGATGTTGCAGCAGACCAATTATACGACCTTTCATGACCAGATGTTCATGATCTTGATTGCAACCACGCAGGCGGGGCAGACCAATCAGAACATCGCTGTGGATGGCAACATCATTAGTTATTATAAGGATGTTCCCTTTACCAGTGACGGCAGCCAGGGTGCGATATTTACTTATAATGGCACAAATGGCGGCCCAAATCAATTGAACAAAAACCTCTCAATCGTTAACAACCAAATAGACGCGAGGATGCCGGTTTCATTTGCCGGCAACATTTCAAATCTTTATGCCAGCGGCAACGTGCCGCTCAATGGAACCAATTTTGCCACCGCTAATGGCAATCCCGGTTTGACCAATGTCATTGGGAGCCAGGCTAGGAGCCAACAGTGATTGACGCCGCTGCCGATTTTACCAGATTCGGCTGACAAGCAAGGCAACCGCACGCGCGCCTCGCGCGCATGAATCTTTGCACATCCCTTCACAGCCGGTTACGGCGAGTGCTTCCCAAGATTACATATTCACTGCGCGCTGATGCGGTAAAAGCGTTCAGGGTAATAGGCCCATGCCGGATCGCTGAAATAGAGGGAGCCGTTGGTGAGTGTGCCGGCGAGCAACGGAATCCACGTTGGGTTCGCCGGGTTTGTGCAAGTCTCGACAACAACGGGGATGTTCGCGGTGCCGGTAATGGTAAAGCCAAACTGATTTGACTGCACTCCAAAGCTGCCATCCTCTGTTTGTATCACCGGATTCCACAACACAGCCGGCAGACCGGCAAAAGAATTCGTCCAGCCGGTGGCGCCCGGCAGATAATAAACCGTCCCGGGAATGCCCGAGAATACCGTCGAATCGGCGGTCGGCGCATTACCCAGAAAATAAATCCTCGTCAGGCCATTGTCTGCCCCGAACGCATCCCCCCCAAGACTGGCGACGCCACCGGATATCATCACGCTGGGCAGGCTGCTGCAATCGGCAAACGCACCGACGCCGACGTTTTGGACGCCACTGCCGATCACGACGCTGCTCAGGCTCCCGCAGGCGCCGAACGCGTAGTCCCCGATATTGCCGCCGCCAATTGTCAGATTGGCGAGATTGGCGCAGGAATAGAACGCCGAGTCTCCAATGGTGGTGACGCCGTTGGGAATGGTGAGGCCGGTCAGACTGTTGCAGAAAGTGAAGGCAAAATTTCCGATATTGGTGACACTGCCGCCGATCACGACGTTGCTCAGGCTCCCGCAGTAAGCGAACGCATAGTCTCCAATGTTGCCGCAGTCAATCGTCAAACTGGCGAGATTGCTGCAGGAACAGAACGCAGAAATTCCGATGCTGGTGACATTTTCGGGAATCGTGATGCTGGTCAAGTTGGTGCAGAAAGTGAAGGCAAAATTTCCGATATAGGTGACGCCATTGCCGAGCACGACATTGCTCAGCCCCCCGCAGTAGCCGAACGCAAAATCTTCGAGGCTGGTGACACTGTCGGGAATGGTGATGCTCGTCAGGCCGGTGCAATACTCGAACGCATTGCTCCCAATGCTGGTGACGCCGTTGGGAAAGGTGAGGCCCGTCAAGCTGGAGTCGAAAGTGAATGCAAAATTTCCAATATTGGTGACACCAGCGCCGAACAGGACGCTGTTCAGGCTCCCGCAGGAATTAAACGCATAATCGCCGATGCTGGCGACGCTTGCAGGAATTGTAACGTTGGTCAGTCCGGGGCAGAAATAAAACGCCCACGGGCCGATGCCGGTTACCAGCTGACCATTTAATGTGCCAGGTATCGTCAGGGCACTCACCAGGCTGCCGGCAAAGCCAGTGATGGTAATCGCGCCATTGTTGGTGGTCGTGAGGAACGAGAACGTTGCGATCTGCGGTCCATAGCCGGTCACCGTGCCACCGTGACTGTTGGTGGCGGTAAAACCGGGGTTGAAAATGCCGACGTTGGTATAAGTATGCGACGGGTTTTGCGCGGTGCTGGCGGTGCCGTCGCCGAAATTCCAGTTCCAACCGACGATGGTGTTGCCCAGACTGTCAATATTGGAGGAACTGAATTGAACGGCCAAAGACAACACGCCGTTGGTTGGTCTGGCGGCAAAGAAGGTGAACACGTTGGTGCCGGCAAGGCGGTAGAAACGCCTGGAATAATTCGTCCACCCGCGGTCGAGAAAGTAGAAAAAGCCGTTGGACAGGGTATTGGTGGCCACGGGAGTCCAGAAAAGATTGGCCGGATTCGTGGTGGCTTCCACGATGATCGAAAGATTGGTTGCCCAGGAAACGGTAAATCCAAATCCGTTGGTCTTCACACCCAGGCCATAGTTGCTGCCCAAAATCACGGGATTAGGCTGATACCATGGTACTGCGGGCAAACCGCCAAAAGAATTTGTCCAGCCGGTGGTGCCCGGCACATAATAAACCGTCCCGGAAGCGCCCGAGAACACCGTGTCGTCCGCGCTCGGCGCATTACCCGGGAAATAAATCTGCGTCAGGCTGTAGTCTAGTCTAAACGCAAGTCCCCCAATACTGGCGACGCTACCGGGGATGGTCACGTTGGTTAAGCTGCTGCAATACGCGAAAGCGTCAACCCCGATGTTGGTGACACTGCTGGGGATCGTCACACTGATCAGAGTGGCCTTGTTTTCAAATGCATAGTTTCCAATGCTGGTCACTGGCAGGCCATTGATCGTGCCGGGGATGATTACCGTCGTGTTGGTACCGGTATATCCGGTAATGGTGATGGTGCTGGTGTTGGTGGTGTAGGTGAAAATGTTCGAGGGCGTGAATGCCTCGACTTCCACATCCGCCAGGGCAAAACGATTGCCCAACGAACCGGCGGACAGCTCAAAACCGTTGAAATAAACGGCCCCGATCACATTGGTGAAATAAGGCCCCAGAGGCAGGGTCGCCAGCGTCTGGCCGTTGAGCGAATAGGAATAGACGCCATTGGGATAATCAAGGATGAGCGTGTTGGTCATGACGGTTCCGGCCAGCGAACCCCAGCTGCCGATCGGAATCTGCACATTGGTCCCGTTCGTCAGCGCGATAATGGAGCCAGTATCCGTAAAAAAGATGAGCGGGTTGAAATTTGTGTTTGGATCGGAAGTGGGGACGGAAAACAGAAACATGCCCGGGCCGGTGTTCGTCGCCCCGATCCACATGTTCCAGGTTATCTGGAGCGGTTGGTTGGTCTGAACCGAGGACAAAATCCCCTCGTATTGGTTCTCGTTGGTCCCCAATTGGTTCTTGTTTAATAGGTTCTTGTTGGTCGGCACGGAATTGTTAAAAAGCGCCCAGGTGTTGCCGAGGAAATTACTCACGGTTAGGGTGGGCGACCCGTTCTGAACCGCAGTGACAACCGAGGCGGTCGCCGGCCCGAAGGCGGGCGTGTAATTGGTGCTGCTCAAATCCGAGCCATTGGCAAATTGCTGGAAATTATCGAAGAACAGAACCTGCGCAAGTCCACTGCAGGTGGAAGCAGCCGACAGCAACGTGCCCAGCAGGTAGATTTGAGTCAGATATCGTCTAATTTTCATGGCTGGGTTGGTTGCCCGTGGCCGAAAGCCTAATATTGCCGTGCATTGCGTGATTTGCTTTCGAACACAATCAATGCCTCAATGCGGCGATTTTTACGCGCACATTTTCCACCGTTGAAACACCAACAAACCGACGCCACCCAAAGCCGCCAAGGCCAAGATTGACGGTTCTGGAGTGGGGATTGCTTCAAAAGCGTTTTGAATTCCGTCAATGTCATTGTAAACCCCGATGATGTTATTACCGTTAATGCCATTGAGTGAAGTGCCATTGACGCCTAATGGATCATCCATCGTCGTATAGGTGTCCGTGCTGATGTCGTACACAAAACCGTGTCGACCACCGCTGCCGTCAATGTAAAACCCGGAGATGTAGTTGCCGTCTATGTCGGTGGCCGCACTACCCTCAACCCCTAATGGGTCATTCAGCGTCGTCCAACTGGAACCATCGTAAAGAAAACCATTTTGATTACCACCGCCGTCCAGGTAAAACCCGACGATGTTGTTACCGTCTATGTCATAGGCAACGGTGCCCTCGACACTTGATGGGTCATTCAGCGTTGTCCAACTGGAACCATTGTAAAGAAAACCATTTTGGCTACCGCTGCCGTCCTGGTAAGACCCAACGATGCTGTTTCCTTTTATGCCGTAGGCAACAGTGCCCTCGACACCTAATGGGTCATTCAGCGTCGTCCAACTGGAACCATTATAAAGAAAACCGTTTTGGCTACCGCTGCCGTCCTGGTAAGACCCGACAATATTGTTGCCGTTTATGTCATAGGCAACAGTGCCCTCGACACCGGATGGGTCATTCAGCGTCGTCCAACTGGAACCATTGTAAAGAAAACCATTTTGACTGCCACTGACGACCTGGTAAGACCCGACAATATTGTTGCCATCGATGCCATAGGCGGCAGTGCCGTTGACACCTAATGGGTCATTAATCGTGGTAAAATTATATTGCGCCTGCGCTCGATTTGCCAGGAGCAGGGTGACAACGAACGCCGCTACAATTAAGGCGATTATTGTCAGTCGTTTTTTCATATTTTTAGTCCTTGGTTTGGGTCGCCGACGCAAAACCGCGATCAGACCGCCCGGAAATGTGACAATTCAAACATTTGCCAGACGAGTGCGATATTTCTTAATCAGTGCATTCACAGGTTTTCAGCAAATATACAGGCTGAATAAGCATATTTTTGGCCAAATTCCGGCTCCCAAACCCGGTCAAACACCTTCAACGATTTCTTCAATAACCGAATAAGCGGCGGGTAAGTTGGCGGGTTGAACCATGCGGACACCAAAACGGACACCAAACGAGTTAAAAAGGGTATGATTTGGCAAAGACGATTAAACTTGATTCGCCAATAGAATCGGGCATGCTGGCTGGGCAATCGCTGGATGGGTCAGACAATCCCGGTCACTGGGTCCATTTACCACCTCATGAGGGGGTGTTCGGTTAGGATTTTATTGCCGACACGGGAGAAAAGTCCGGGCTGGAGCTCTAACTCTTCAGTTTACTTTCCAAAATTTCGCCGGCGAGCGCCGGGTTCGCTTTGCCCTTGCTCAACTTCATCACCTGGCCTTTCAGGGCATTGAGCGCGCCCACTTTGCCGGCTCTGTAATCCGCGACCGATTTTGGATTGGTGGCCATCGCTTCGTCACAGAATTTTTCTATTACCCTCGCGTCGCTGACCTGCGCCAGGCCCTTTTCTTGCACAATCGCGGTTGGTGATTTTCCGGTCTCGAACATCTCGACAAACACCTGCTGTGCCGCCGAACTGCTGATGGCTTTGGCTTCAACCAGATTAACCAATTCCAGGATGGCTTCAGGTTTAAATTTGAGATCGGCGAGTGAAACGTTGGTAGCAGCGGACGTTGGTCTGCTCTGATTGCTTCCGGCTTTTTCGGTCAGAGCCGACTCACTTCGGCTGCTACTTTCAGCCATTTTCGCCCGGAGGTTGTTGATGACCCAGTTGGCGACGGCTTTCGGATTCTTCGATTGCCTTGCGATACCTTCAAAATAATTTCCGAGCGGCGCGTCCCACACGAACGTTTGTGCGTCGGACGCCGGCAGGCCGTATTCGCGCATGAACCGCTGTTTGCGGGCCAACGGCAGTTCGATTATGCGGGACTTTACGTCGGCCAGCCATTGCTCTGTCGGCGCGAACGGCATCAGGTCCGGGTCGGGAAAATAACGGTAATCGTGCGCGTGTTCCTTGGTGCGCATTTCCTCGGTCACACCCGCCGCGTCATCCCAGCGGCGCGTGGATTGGATCAGCTTGCCGCCCTTGTTGAGCACCTCAATCTGGCGCGGAATTTCGTATTCCAGCGCCCGACGCACGCCGGAGAAGCTGTTCATGTTTTTGATTTCAATCTTCGCGCCGAGTTCCTTGGTGCCCTTGGGCCGCACGCTCACGTTCACGTCGCAGCGCACCATGCCCTTCTCCATGTCGCCATCGCTGATGTTGCCGTACCGCAGGATTTCCACCAACGCATTCAAATATTCGTAGGCCATGTCGGCGCTGGTGAGGTCGGGTTCGGAGACAATTTCCATGAGCGGCACACCGGCGCGGTTGAAGTCCACGCCGCTGTTGCGCTCAAAGTGGAAGTTCTTGCCCACGTCCTCCTCCAGGTGGGCGCGGGTGATGCGGACGCGGGAAATCCCGCCGTTGAATTCAAACTCGGCCCAGCCGTTGGCCGTGGACGGCTGGTCGTACTGCGTAATCTGGTAATTCTTCGGCATGTCCGGATAGAAATAATTCTTCCGGTCAAATTTGGCGCGCGGGGGGATTTCGCAGTTCAGCAAGAAACCCGTCAACACCGTGAGCCGCAAAGCCTCCTCGTTGGCGACGGGCAGCACGCCGGGCAGGCCGAGGCACACGGGACAGACGTGGGTGTTGGGCGGCGCGCCGAAGCTGTTGGCGCAGCCGCACCACATCTTCGATTTGGTTTTAAGCTGGACGTGGGTTTCCAGTCCGATGACCGCTTCGTATTCCATAGTTGTGAGAAAATTCTTACCACGAATAGACGCGGCTTGCCACGCTGAAATGAAATGGGAACGGAATGAAAACGGTTCAGGCAGTCGCTGGGTTGCGTCCCGTCTGAACCGCCGCGCGTTTGGCGTGCTGGCGCAGATACCACTGATGGGCGGATTCCAGGTAAAGGTAAACCACCGGCGTGATGAAGAGCGTCAGGCATTGCGACACGATCAAGCCACCGACGACGGTGAGGCCGAGTGCGCGGCGCGCTTCGCCGCCGGCACCGAGACCGAGCGCGATGGGCAGCGTGGCCATGAGCGCGGACATGGTGGTCATCATGATGGGGCGGAAGCGCAGCAGACAGCCTTCGTGAATTGCGTCGGCGGGCGATTTGCCATGTTCGCGCTGCGCGTTGATGGCGAAGTCGATCATCATGATGGCATTTTTCTTCACGATGCCGATGAGCATGATGAGGCCGACGAAACCGTAAATGTTCAGGTCAATTCTGAAAATCATCAGCGTCAGCAGCGCACCAAATCCTGCCGAAGGCAGGCCGGACAAAATCGTCAGCGGATGGATGAAGCTCTCGTAAAGAATTCCGAGGATGATATAGATGACGAGAATGGAAACGACAAGCAGCACAAAGAGTCCCGCTTGCGACGATTGAAAAACCGCCGCCGCGCCTTGAAAACTTCCAGTGATGGTTACGGGCAGGTGCATGTCGGTTTCAATTTTCTGCAATTGCCCGACGGCGGTGCCGAGCGACGTGCCGGGCGCGAGGTTGAACGTGATCGTCACCGACGGTAATTGTCCGACGTGCGAGATGCTGGTTGGACCGACGGTGCGCGTCAATTTTGCGACGGCGCTCAACGGAATCAATTTTGGCAGGCCGTTGGTGTCGGTCGCCGAGCTGGTGATATACAGTTGCGCGAGGGCTTCGGGGTCGCGTTGGAATTGCGGCTCGACCTCGAAGACGACCCAGTATTCAGCCACGTCAGCGTAAATCGTGGAGGATTGCCGCTCGCCATAGGCATCGTAGAGGCCGTTTTCGATCTGTTCCGCCGTGACGCCGAGCGCGGCGGCCTTGTCGCGGTCAATTTCCACATTGACCTGCGGGGCGGCGATTTGCAGGTCGGTGGTCACGTCTTGAAAGCCGGGTTCGTGCGCCAGCTTGTCGGTCAGGAGCGGCGCCCAATGAAACAATTCATTCACGTCGGTGTCCTGCAGGCTGTATTGGTAAAGTCCCTTGCTCTGCTGCCCGCCGACGTTGATGAGCGGCGGGACTTTCAGATAAACATTCATGCCCGGCATTTGAGCGAATTTCGGTCGCAGTTCCTGGATGACCTGCGTCACGTTTAGTTTCCGCTGCGAGCTGTCTTTCAGACGCATGAAAATGCGGCCGCTGTTCAAATTTCCGCCGCCGCCGATGAACGAGATGAAACCGTCCACGTTCGAATCCGCCGCGACAATTTTCATCGCGGCAAGCTGGTCTTTGCGCATCGCGTCGAACGAAATATCCTGCGCCGCCTCGGTCGTGGACGAGAGCCGGTTGGTGTCTTCATCGGGGAAAAAGCCCTTGGGAATGACGTAGAATAAAACCGCCGTCGCGACGAAAACGGCCAGCGACACAAACATCGTCGCACGGCGATGGCGCATGACACCCTGCAAGGTGCGGTCGTAGGCGTCGCGCAGCCAGTCGAAGAATCGTTCGAAGGTGTTGTAAAGTTTCCCGTGCTTTTTCTCCTTTTCCGAATGTACAAAACGGCTGCACATCATCGGCGTCAGCGTCAGCGAAACGAAACCGGACACCAAAACCGCCACGACAATCGTCACGGCGAATTCGTGCAGCAGCCGTCCGAGCAATCCGCTCATGAACAAGACCGGGATGAACACCGCCGAAAGCGAGAGCGTCATGGAGATGATCGTAAAACCGATTTCCTTCGAGCCTTTCAGCGCGGCTTCCATCGGCGGTTCGCCATTTTCCATGTGGCGCACGATGTTTTCGAGCATGACGATGGCGTCGTCCACGACGAACCCGACGCAGAGCGTAAGCGCCATGAGCGAAAGGTTGTCGAGGCTGTAATTCAGCAGCGCCATGACTGCAAACGTGCCGATGATGGACATCGGCAGAGCGAGGCTGGGAATCAGCGTCGCCGAAAGGTTTCGCAGAAAGATAAAGATCACCATGATGACCAGGCACACGGCGGCGAACAAAGTGTGTTCCACGTCCGAAACCGACTGGCGGATGGTTAGCGACCGGTCAATCAGAACGTCCAGGTTCACAGATGCCGGAATCGCGGCGCGGAATTGCGGCAGCAATTTTTTTATGTTGTCCACGACCTCAACCGTGTTCGCGCCCGGCTGGCGCTGGACGGCCAGCACGACGGCCGGCGTGCTGTCATACCAACCTGCGCTTTTGTCGTTTTGCACGCTGTCGAACACTTTGCCCAACTGCTGTAGCCGCACCGGGTTGCCGTTTCGGTAGGCGACGATCATCGGGCGATAATCCGAAGCCACGTTGAGCTGTCCGCTCGCCTGAATGGTAAACGCCTGATGCTTTCCGTATAGCGTGCCGAGCGGCTGGTTCACATTTCCTGCTTCAACGGCCTGCTCGACCTGGTCAATGCCGAGTCCGTAGGCCGCGAGTTTGTTCGGGTCAACCTGGATGCGCACGGCGTAAGGCTGCGCGCCGTAGACGCTGACCTGCGCGACGCCGTTGATCTGCGAAATCTGCTCCGCCAGCAGATTTTCGGCGTAGTTGTCCACGTCGGAAAGCGGCAGCGTCGGCGACGACATCGCCAGAAAAATGACCGGCGTGTCACCGGGATTCACTTTCTGATACGTCGGCGGCGTCGGCAGATTCGGCGGCAATTGCTTGGCCGCCTTGGCGATGGCCGACTGCACGTCCTGCGCCGCCGCGTCAATGTTGCGGTCGAGCGAAAATTGAATCGTGATGGAAACCGAGCCGACCGAGCTGACGGACGACATATTGTCCACACCCGCGATGGTGGAGAACTGTTTTTCCAGCGGCGTCGCCACCGCCGAAGCCATCGTTTGAGGACTCGCGCCCGGCAGACTTGCGGAAACGGAAATCGTCGGATAATCGACGCTCGGCAGATCGCTGACGGGCAACTCGCGGAAACCGACTAGGCCGAAAAGCAAAATGCCCGACATGACCAGCGTGGTCATTACGGGGCGGCGGATGAAAAGTTCGGGAACGCTCATGGCGCGTTGGGCTTCGCCGTGGAATCAGCGCTTTTGACCGTAACTTTCATTTTTGGCGCGAGCCGCAATTGTCCGTCGGTCACGACTGTTTCGCCCACCTTCAATCCGCTTTGCACCACCGTTTCATTGTTGATTGTGATTCCGGTTTGCACTGGCCGCATCTCAATCGTTTGATCCGCCTTCACGACGTAGATAAAATCCCCGTTTTGCCCCGTTTGCACCGCTTGCGACGGCACGACGATGGCATTCGTCAATTCTGACAGCGTCAGCGTGACATTCACAAACTGTCCCGGCCACAGAACATTGTCTTCATTCGGGAACGTGGCTTTGAGCAGAATGGTTCCTGTCGTCATGTCCACCGAGTTGTCTATAAAAGTCAGATCACCCTGCGGCGGCGGCCCATCCATGTTTTCAAGCGTCGCGGTTGCTTTCAGGGTTTGTCCGGCCATCTGTTTTTTGATTTCCGGCAGAAATTGCTCCGGCACGGCGAACTCGACGTAAATCGGATGGATCTGATTAATGGTCAGCAAAACATCGTCCGGCGCCTTGACAACATTGCCCGCGAAAGCTTGCAGGCCACCCGTTTTGCCATCAATCGGCGAACGGATATAACAAAATTCCAGATTCAAGAGCGCGTTGGTGATGGCCGCCTTGTCCGCCGCCACCGTGCCGGTTGCCGCGTCGAGACTGGCCCGGTCCGTGTCCGATTGATCCTGCGAGATGATTTTTGACGCGAGCAATTTTTGATCGCGCAAATAATTGGCCTTTTGATATTCCAATTGCCCTGAGTCACGCTCCAGATTGGCGCGTGCCTGGTCCAGTGCCGCCTGCGATGGCCGCGGATCAATCGTGAACAGCAGCGCGTTCGATGTCACCTCGTCGCCCTCCTTGAAATTCACCTGGCTGATGATGCCGCCGATTTGCGAATGGACGGTCGCCGTCGAGATCGGCATCACATGGCCGACCGGCGGCGGGTCAATTTGCACCGGCACATTGGTCTGGATTGCCTGCGCCACCAACACCGGCGGACCCGCCGCCGCTTTTTTGGCGCCGCCCGAGCAGCCGTCGGTGAGGATGGCGGCGGCAGCCGCCAGTACCATCGGAATGAAAAGGGAATGTTTCATGGCAACTTACTTTGATTTGGGAAGATGGTTTTTGCCGGAGTGTCGTGCCGGGGCCGGTTGCAGGACCACGGCAAACTTTTTCAAAAAAGCGGCGCGTTCCCTCTGAAACCCCGGATCGGATACCGGCCGTCCCATGATGAGCTGGGTCAGTTGGGGAAACGCCGCCGGAAACATGGTCAGCGACCGCATGGTCAACATCACATGGCGTGGATCAAGTTTGGCGGAAATCTGGCCGCGCGCCTGCCGCTGCCGGATGCGTTCCAGGCCCCGTGCCGTCGCCGCGCGCCGGTTTTTTTCGTCAATCAATCTCCGGCCGGCGTTCTGCAACGCCTCCCATTCCAGCAGGCGGACCCAGTCGGCATCCTTGCACGCCGCTTCGAACCAGAAGGACAGGCTTTCCGCCGGGTCGCCCGACAGCGTTTCCGCCCAGGCCTGCCGCTGGACCATTTTCAGGCGCAACACCTCCCGGAACAGGCGTTCCTTGTTGCCGAAATAATGGTAGAGCATCCGTTTATTGATGGCGGCGCGTTGTGCAATGGCGTCCACCCGCGCGCCGGCAAAACCGTTCAGGGCGAACTCCTCCAGCGCGGCAGATAAAATCCGCTCGCGCGTGCGCCGGGGGTTGCGCGGCGAAAAACCTGAAGTGCGGGCGGGTTTGGTCATAAACCATGATAAGTAACCACCAAGTTACTTGGAGCGCAAGTCCCAATATTCGTTCAAAAAATCCGGCCCGCCGGCGGGGATTACAGCGGCGGTTTCGCCTTGCGCCAGGCCGTGCCCTGTTCGTAGGCGTGGGCGATCTGCAGGAGGGTTGCCTCGCCGAAGGGTTTGCCCAGCAATTGCAAGCCGATCGGCAGTTTCGGGTTTTTTGTAAATCCGCAGGGAAGGCTGACGCCGCAGATGCCGGCGAGGTTGCAGGAAATGGTGAAAATGTCGCTCAAATACATTTGCAGCGGGTCGTCGGATTTCTCGCCGATCTTGAACGCTGCTGTCGGCGAAGTCGGGGTGACAATGGCATCCACGGTTTCATACGCCTTCAGGAAATCGTTGCGGATGAGCGTGCGAACCTTTTGGGCGCGCAAATAGTACGCGTCGTAGTAGCCGCTGCTCAGGACGTAGGTGCCGAGAATGATGCGGCGCTTCACCTCGTCGCCAAAACCCGCGCCGCGCGTTTTGCCGTAAAGTTCCACCGGGTCGGCGCCGTCCACCCGCCGGCCATACCGGATGCCGTCAAACCGTGCGAGGTTGGCCGAGGCCTCGGCGGTGGCGATGATGTAGTAGGTGGCCACCGCGTAATCCGTGTGCGGCAGTGAAATCCCGACGATTTCCGCGCCGAGTTCCTGAATTTTTTTCACCGCCGCGTCCACGGCGGATTTTACCTCCGGGTCCAGACCGCCAATCAGGTACTCCTTTGGCAGACCGAGTTTGAGGCCTTTGATGTCGCCGGTCAGTGCGGCGGCATAGTCGGGCACCGGCTGCGGCACGCTGGTCGAATCCCGCGGGTCATGCCCGCTCATCACGCCGAGCATGATCGCCGCGTCGCGTACGTCCTTCGTGAACGGACCAATCTGGTCGAGCGAACTGGCAAACGCGACCAGACCATACCGCGAGACGCGGCCGTAGGTGGGTTTCAGCCCGACACAACCGCACAACGCCGCCGGCTGGCGGATGGAACCGCCCGTGTCCGAGCCCAGCGCGGCAATCACTTCATCCGCCGCGACCGCTGCCGCCGAGCCGCCGGACGAACCGCCCGGAATGCGCGTCAGGTCCCAGGGATTGCGCGTGACCCCGAACGCGGAATTTTCCGTGGAGCTGCCCATGGCAAATTCGTCCATGTTCAACCGGCCAAAAACGATGGCGCCCGCCGCCTTTAATTTTTCCACGACCGTCGCGTTGTAGGGCGAAACAAACTGGCCAAGGATTTTGGAACCGCAGTTGAGCGGCTGGTCTTTGACGGCCAGGACGTCCTTGACCGCCACCGGCACGCCGAGCAGCGGACGGTCGACGCCACCGCCCTGGGAAAGCAATTTATCGGCCGCATCCGCCTGCGCGAGCGCGTCGGCGTCGTCATGGCTGAGGAAGGCGTGGATTTTTCCGTCCACGCGGGCGATTTGGTCGAGACAGGCCTGCATGGCCTCGCGCGCGGAGACCTCGCGCCGGGCGAGTTTGGCCGTCAGTTCGGAAATGGTCAGTTGGTTCAACATGAATGTTCAGCCACAGATAAACACAGATGGGCACAGATTTGAATAAGCCAGGAAGCCACAAGTCCAGGGCTAAAATATCTGTGTTTAGCTGTGTCCATCTGTGGCAAAAATTATTCCACTATTTTTGGCACGATGAACAGGCCGTTGGCCTGGGCGGGCGCGTTGCGCAGGGCCTCGTCGTGCGGCAACGACGGTTGGATTTCATCGGGGCGCGTGACGTTGACCATCGGCACGGCATGGGCGGTCGGCTCAACGCCGGTGACATCGAGTTCATTCAACTTTTCAATGTAACCGAGGATGTGGCCGAGCTGGGCGCCCAGTTTTTGTTCCTCGTCGGAAGTCAGCTGCAGTCGGGCCAGATGCGCGACATATTTGATGTCAATTTCGGCGGACGCCATGCCCCTATTGAAAACCGAAAATTGCCGGGCGGCAATTTTTATTCCTCATCAAACTTGCGCTCGACCAGGGCTTCGAGTTCGGTGATGGCCTGGTGCGCATCGTCGCCGCGAACATGCAGGGTCAGTTTGCTGCCGGGGCCGGCCGCCAGCATCATCAGGCCCATGATGCTCTTGCCGTTGATTTTTTCGCCGTCCTTTTCGACCAGAATTTCCGACACAAAGCGGTTGGCCGTCTTCACAAACACGGCGGCGGGCCGGGCATGAATACCCAGTTTGTTGACAATGGTGAGCTCCTTGGTGAGGAACGTCCCGTCCAGCGTTTTTTTGGCGCTCATCGGCTTGCTCATGTTACCTTAGGCAAATCGGGATTTCCAATTATTTTTGTGACGCCGGTGTCGGATTGGCCGACGCCATGTGGGCAATCAGGCGTTGATTCAGGTCTTCGGCCGCGTTGTAGCCGGACATTTTTAATTTGGTCTGGAAGGCGGCGACCTCAATGAGCCGCGCCAAATCCCGCCCCGGCCGCACCGGAATCACGATGTGCGGGACGTCCACGCCCAGCACCTTGACAAATTCCTGTTCGATGCCGATGCGATCCACCTCGCCAACGTCCTTCCACGCCTTGAGGGTGACGACCAGATCGAGGTTTTTTTCCTTGCGCACACTTTTGACGCCGAACATGGCGGCGACGTTGATGATGCCGATGCCGCGGATCTCCATGTGGTCGCGCGTCAATTCGGCGCTGGTGCACATCACCTCGCGGCCGTCCAACAGCGTCACCTTGGTCACGTCGTCGGCCACCAGGCTGTAACCGCGTTCAATGAGCGCCAGGACAGCCTCGCTTTTGCCGATGCCGCTTTCGCCGCGAATGAGCACGCCCACGCCCAGGATGTCCACCGTGCTGCCCATTTCCGTGCCGCGGGGCGCGAACATCATTTCGAGCGCGAAGGTGGCAAAGTTGATGAACCGCATCGTGACGAGCGCCGTATGAAAAATAGGCACGCCGGCCGTGTCCGCCGCCGCCAGCAGTTCGTCGTCCGGCCGGAGATTGCGGCTGAACACGATTCCGGGAATCCGGTAGGCGAACAACTCCTTGTAACGTTCCTCGCGTCCGGTGCGGGAGAGTGACCGCAAATAATACGTCTCGGCGTTGCCCAGCACCTGGATGCGCTTGTAGGCGAAATAACGCGTGAACCCGCTCAACGCCAGACCGGGCCGGTTGACCGTCGGCTCGCGGATGATGCGTTTGAGCCCGTTTTTGCCGGACAGCAGGCGCAATTGCAGCGACTCGACGTGTTCCTTGTAGAACCGTTCAACAGTGACAGGTTGGTGTGCCATATGCTTTCCGGGTCGGGTAAAATTAAAATCAAGATCAAGAAAAGACGGCGGGAATTCCGGTTTATTTCCCGCTCGTCAGCTTAATCATAATCTTAATCGTAATCCCGTTTCAAATGTTAAACTCCGGTCCCAGGTAAATCTCCCGCGCCTTCGGATCGTTCGTCAAAAATTCCGAACTGCCCTCCACCAGCACTTGACCTTTGTGAATAATGTAACCGCGGTCAATCAATTTCAAGGTTTCACGCACGTTGTGGTCGGTGATCAAAATGCCCAGCCCGCGCTCCTTGAGGCGGCGCACGATTTTCTGGACTTCATAGACCGCAATCGGGTCAATGCCGCTGAACGGTTCGTCCAGCAGCATCAGTTTGGGGCTGGTCACCAGCGCGCGGGTAATTTCCAGCCGCCGTTTTTCGCCGCCGCTGATCTGGTAGGCCGGGCTCCGGGCCACGGGCGTCAAATCCAGTTCCTCCAGCAGATACTTCAGCCGCACCGCGCGTTCGTCCCGCCCCAGTTTGCACGTTTCCAGGATCGCCAGGATGTTTTCCTCGACCGTCAGCTTGCGGAACACCGACGGTTCCTGCGTCAGGTAACCGATGCCCAGCCGCGCGCGTTTGTGCATCGGCAGCCGGGTGATGTCACGCGCCTGAAATTTCACCGCGCCCTCGTCCGGTTTCACAACGCCCACCACCATGTTGAAGGTCGTCGTCTTGCCCGCGCCGTTCGGGCCCAGCAACCCGACGATTTCACCCGCCTGGACGTTGACCGAGACCCCATTGACCACCCGGCGCCCGCGATACTCCTTGATCAGCTTTTCCGTGGCGAGCAGCAGGCCGTTGCTTTGTGCCGGGGTCGTTTCCATTCAAATCATTTTGACGCAGCCGGTGGATTGGTCAGCGCCGGCGGAACGTTGGTGTCGTTTGCGACGGAATTGGTTGCTGCCGGCGGTGAATTGGTCCGTCCCGCCGGTGAATTGGTGCCGGCCGTTTCGCCGTTCAGATTCTGCCAGAAAACCATGTGTTCATTTGCCGCCGTCAGGCTGCCGTTGGCCCGATCCCAGACAATCGGTTCGCCGGTGAGCCAGCCCTTCGCGTTTTCAACTTTTGCGTTGCCCGTCAGCGTGACCGTTTCATTGGTCACGCCATTCTGCACGGCATAAGCATAAATCGCCTTGTCACTCGTCGCATGCATGGTCTGCCCCTTGTCGTCCGTCGCGTCTATCACCACGTTGGTCTCGGCGACGATGTTGGTGACCCGCCCGGCCGTTTGCAGCAGATTGGCAACCAGCCATTCGCACCTTAATTTCATCGCCGGGTCGTCCACGTAAACATGCCCGCGATACGTCGCCTCGCGCGCCGTCAGGTCGAAGTCCACGCGGTCGGATTCGATGCGGGTGGGGGCGCGCGGCGGTGGCGGTTTGACGGCGGGCGCGTTCGTCGTCACCAATGCCAGGATTTCGTCCACGGCGTTTGTGTTGGTGTTTACCTGCGCGCGCAGCACTCCCGCGCTGGCGATGGCAAGCAGGGCAATGTAATAAAATTTTTTCACGGCTTAATTCTTCTTTTCCGGCCCGAGTTCAAGCACAGTGGAGACACGGTTCGAAATGGTGAGGAAGGAATCGCTTTGCCGCCACAAAAAACCTTCGCCTTCGACGCGGATTTTTCCTTCCTGGTATTGCACCTGCAACCGGCCCGGGGAGCTGGCGGTGCCGTTCAACTGGTCATACGTGCACTCCGGCGCGTTGACGACGATTTCCGGCTGGCCATCCAACCCGAACGTCTCGAGCTTGAGCTCCTTGATGGCGAGCAATCCCCCCGGCAGCGGCTGCGCTTCCGCGCCGGACAACCGCGACCGCATTTGTTGCTGGTTCGGCGCCGGGTAGTATTCGACCGACATAAAATCACTCGCGTGGCTCATGGTGTTCGACTGGGCGCGAGCCACGGCAAAAGGTCCCAGCGCCATCTGAGTCAATAAAAACCAGGTTGCAATAATGCCACTCCGGGCTGCTCTTTTATCGTAGCAGCCGACGTAAGTCGGCTCATTATTCAAAATTCTTTGCATGTTTTGGAGCAGACTTATGTCCGCTGCTTCAATTCCTTCACTCCCGATAAACGGCGATGACCGGTTCCCATTTTCCCTGCGCCTGCAAAATCATCTCAATCGTTTCCCGCACGGCGCCCCGGCCGCCGATGGCTTGCGTGGTGAAATCCGCCACTGCCCTGACCTGTGGTCGCGCGTCGCCCACGGCCACGCCGATGCCCGCGCGCGCCAAAGGGCCCAAATCCACCACGTCGTCGCCCACAAAACAAACTTCCTGCCAATCCAGCTTTTCCCGCGCCAGCAATTTTTCAATCGCGCCGGTCTTGCTGATGTCGTCGCCTTGCTGGATCAAAAAATCAATTTTCAACTCCTGCGCGCGCAGTCGGGTTGCCGCCGAGGGCCGGGCGGAGACCCAGCCGACCTTCAGGCCCGCGCGCCGGGCCAGCACCAGGCCGAGGCCGTCGCGGATGTTAAACCGTTTGAACTCGTGCTCACCGCCGATAAAAATCGAACCGTCGGTCAGCACCCCGTCCACGTCGCACAGGAACAATTTGATGCCCTTGAGCCGGGTGACAAGTGACACGTGACGGGTGACAGGATTTGTTGCGCGTTGTGCGGCTGCTGTTTTCTTGTCACTCGTCACACGTCACCTGTCACTTTGCTGCCGCTTTAAAAATTTTCAACAATCCGCGCAGCAGCGCGGGCATTTCCGCCAGCGGAATCATGTTCGGCCCGTCGCTCAACGCGCGGTTCGGATTCGGGTGGGTCTCGAAGAACAGGCCGTTGGCCCCGGCGGCCAGCGCCGCGCGGGCCAGCACCGGCGCAAATTCACGCTGGCCGGACGATTTGTCGCCGCCGCCACCCGGCAATTGCACCGAATGCGTCGCGTCAAAAATCACCGGGCAACCAAAGCGTTTCAGGATCGGAACCGAACGCATGTCGGCCACCAGATTGTTGTAGCCGAAGGTCGTGCCACGCTCGGTGAGCAGGATTTTTTCCGCCCCGGCGAGTCTGGCCTTCTCCACGACCTGGCCCATTTCCGCCGGTGACAGGAACTGGCCCTTTTTCAGGTTCACGATCTGGCCGGTGAGGGCGGCGGCCTCAATCAAATCCGTCTGGCGGCAGAGAAACGCGGGAATCTGCAAAATATCCACGACCTCACCGACAATGGCAGCCTGGGTTTCCGTGTGGATATCGGTCAGCACCGGCACGCCGACCTTGGAGCGGACCTTGCCAAGGATTTTCAGGCCGGCTTCCATGCCCAGCCCGCGAAAGGACCGGGCGGAGGTGCGGTTGGCCTTGTCGAAGCTGGCCTTGAACACGTAAAAAATGCCGAGCGCGGCGCAGGTTTTCTTGAGCGCGGCGGCGATCTTCAGGCACAACTTCTCGTTTTCAATCACGCACGGTCCGGCAATCAAAAACAACCGGCGCGGCGAATTGAGGTTCTTCCAGATGGCAGCATCGTTGAGCACCTGGAAGTTTTAGCAGCGAAACGAAGGAAAGTAAATGGCCCATGGCAACCTGACACCAACCAGAGAATCATCCCGAGCAGCCTATCCCCGTATTAGGCGACGTGCTCATCTCAATAAATCGGCTGCTGTGGAATCATCAGGTAATATTCCGATGGCTTTAGCTGACGGCTCGCCACCTCAGCTTCTGAGCGATAAACCAAGGACAAATAATACCATGCCTCTTGGTTCTTGGGGTCCGCGTGCAAAATGGCTCGCAAGGCCAACTCTGCCGAATCAAGCTGGCCTTCGTGATAGAATTGCTCTGCGCTCTTCAGTGAAGGAATCGCAGCAGCAGGCTCCGTGCTACTGCGCGTGGCTGACGAACTGGTTGTGGAACATCCAGCAGTACAAACCAGAATAAGAATGCTCAAGAATGCTCTCATAAAACAATGGCCGCCCGTCGCCTAACAGATAATCGGCGGCTGGATTCGCGGCCTATCCTTGGCTAAGATCAGCCTATCCTGTTTCATAAAATCGACCATAATCCTGCATTGGCCGTTTGTCCACAGTGATTTGGGCCACAATCCTGAAGCGGTTGTTATTGTTTAGCCAAGCGTTCGCGCGCTTGGTGGTTTTTGTCTTCTCAGCGCCGTAGTCGCGGCATCTTTGTAGAATCCAAAACCCAAAAAATCCTACCCCCTCGGGGCGGCATATTCTAATGATGTCGCTCCTGACGGAGCTTGGGATTTTTAATTGCGGGTTTCTACAACGATGTCAGCCCTATGGGCTTTACCGGCAACGCCGGGCTGATGGATAACAATCCCGTTGGGATTGTATCGAACTGGGCGGTGAGGCGATGGATTTTCCCAACGAGCCGAGACGGTGCTCGGCGCTCCGAACGTCGGCATTCGGACCGAATTCAAATCACCGTGCCGTGCGGGATGACGGCGTTTTTGGGGATGATGATGATGCCGTCGCGGATGTAGTAGAGGTCGTGGTCCACCTTGTCCGGCTTGCCGGCCGGCGAAATGGTCACGTTGTTGCCGATGCGCGCGTTTTTATCGATGATGGCGTTCTCGATCTTGCAGTTGGCGCCGATGCCGATCCGCGGTTTGCCTTGGCATTCGTGCATGAGCACGGATTCCTGGGATTCGTAATCGTCGCTGCCGAGAATGATGACGCGGTTCAATTCCGTGCCGCTGCCGACGACGGTGCGCAGGCCGACAATGGTGCTGTTGATGCGGGCCTGGTTGATGATGCAGCCGTCGGAAATCACCGCGTGGTCAATCTGTGCGCCGTTGATCTTGGAACCGGGCAGGTAACGCGGGCGGCTGTAAATGGGCGAGCCCATGTCGAAGAAGTTGAAGCGCGGCAATTCGGAGACGAGATCGAGGTTGGCCTCGAAAAACGAGCGGATGGTGCCGATGTCCTCCCAGTACCCCTGAAAGATGTAGGAGAAGACGCGGTGCGTGTTGATGGCGTGCGGGATGATGTGCTTGCCAAAATCGGGCAGGGGATTGTCCAACAGCTCGCGGACCAGCTGGCGGTTGAAAACATAGATGCCCATGGAGGCCAGAAACAGTTCGCGTTCCCCTTCGATGCCGAGTTTGGAATACCATTCGGGCGGCAGCCGCAGGGAGTCCAGCACGGCGGGGTCGTTCGGCTTTTCCACGAACCGCGTGATGCGGCGGTCCTCGCCGATTTGCATGATACCGAACGACCGCGCGTCGTTGCGCGTAACCGGAATCGTGGCCACGGTGATGTCTGCGCCGGTCTCGACGTGCTGGTCCACGACCCGGCGAAAATCCATCCGATAGAGTTGATCGCCGCTCAGAATGAGGAGGTAATCAAAATCGTGGTTGAGAAAATGAATCAAATTTTTGCGAACGGCGTCGGCGGTGCCCTGGTACCACGAGGTGTTGGTGGACGTCTGTTGCGCGGCGAGAATTTCCACAAAACCGCTCGTGAAGTGGTCAAATTTGTACGTTCGCGAAATGTGGCCGTGCAGCGAGGTGGAATTGAATTGCGTCAGGATGTAAATGCGCCGGAACCCGGAATTGATGCAATTGGAGATGGGGATGTCCACCAGCCGGTATTTGCCGGCGAGCGGCACGGCCGGCTTGGCGCGATCCTTGGTGAGCGGGAACAACCGCGAGCCCTGGCCGCCGCCCATGATGACGGAAAGCACGTTGCTGACGTTGAAAGTGCGGGGGCCGGTTGGTGGCATATTTTTTTCGACTCGCAGATTATAACGGGAATGCCCGCGAGGAGGCAAGCGGCGGATGGTGGGCGCAGCGTCCCGGTTCGAGTTGTAGCGTCGGCGTTGTGCGCCGATCCGTTCAAGCCACAGGCTCGACCCTACAGTAAATCAGGACGTTGCCTGGCGCGCGAAGGTTAGGAAACGGCCTGGGCCTGGCGCACGATGTACGGCGCGAACTCGTCGTGATGACGCGGCGGGATGCGCGCCTTGAACCGGGCCGCCGGGCCGCGATAACTGCGGGAAATGATCTGGCCGACGGCGTGCAGCCGCGCAATCACCGCCGCCTGCTCGTGGGGCACGCGCAGTTCCAGGAATTCGCGTTTGGGCCGCAATTGCGTCCCGAGTTCCGCGAGCAGGATGGGCAGGCCCTTGCCTGTGGCGGCCGAAATGGACACGGCGTGCGGATGCTTTTCCAGCAGCCGGTTTAACACGCCGACGGTCCCGGTGCCGGCAGCATGGCCATTGAACCGGTCCATTTTGTTGAAAACCATGATGGTCGGTTTTTCGCCCGCGCCGATCTCGGCGAGGACGGCATTCACGGCTTGAATCTGTTCCTCGGCCTGCGGGTGGCTGAGGTCCACGACGTGCAGCAGCAAATCGGCCTGCACCACCTCCTCCAGCGTCGCCTTGAAGGCCTCGACCAGTCCGTGCGGCAGTTTGCGGATGAAACCAACCGTGTCCGTCAGCAGTACGTTTTGGTTGGTCGGCAGCCGCAACCGTCGCGTGGTCGGATCGAGCGTGGCGAACAAAATATCCTTCACCAAAACGTCCGCGCCGGTGAGCGCGTTGAGCAGGGTGGACTTGCCGGCGTTGGTATAACCGACGATGGACGCCAGCGGCCAGTGGCCGCGCTGGCGCGCGCTGCGCTGGAGGCCGCGCTGCCGGCGCACCAGTTCCAGTTCGCGCGAAATCCGGGCGATGCGGTCCTGCACGCGGCGGCGGTCGGTTTCCAGCTGGGTCTCGCCTTCGCCGCCACGCATGCCGATGCCACCCGATTGCCGCGACAGGTGGCCCCAGAACCGCGTCAGCCGCGGCAGCAAATGTTGCAACTGCGCGAGTTCAATTTGCAATTTGCCTTCGCGCGTCCGGGCGCGCTGCGCGAAGATGTCCAGGATCAGCGCCGTCCGGTCCAGAACCTTGCAGTTGAAAATTTTTTCCAGATTGCGACTTTGGGCGGGCGACAATTCATCGTCAAAAATGACCGTGTCCACGTCGTTCCGCCGGCAGAAGGCGGCAAATTCCTCCGCCTTGCCCTTGCCGATGAACGTGGCCGGCGCGGGGGCCTCCAGCTTCTGCAAACCGTCGCTGATGACTTCGCCGCCGGCGGTGGCGGCCAGTTCGCCGAGTTCGGAAAGCGAGTCGCGCGGGTCCACGCCATTGCGTGATTTAAATTCGGCGCCAACGAGGAAGACCCGTTCAGGCCGCGTTTTTCTGGTTTCGACAAGCGCTTTCAACGACGTGCTATTATACCACAAATCCGGGTTCCGGCGCCATAGCGGGCTTTACTTTTGGTCGCAATCGCGGTTAGCTCCGCACCCATGAAAACGATTTTGCTGCTCACAATGCCAATTTTGTGTGGTCTGGTTTTGCCGGTTGGGGTCGTCACCGCCCAGTCGTTGCCGACCATTGCGCTCAAACCCGTCTTTCCCGCGCTGCAGGACGAACGCCCGCTGTGGATGAGTGAGGCGCCGGATGGTTCGGGCCGCTTTTTTATCGTTTACCAAGTTGGCAAAATTCTTATCGTCAAGAAAGGCTCGGATGGCAGCCAGGCGAAGGAGTTCCTAAACATCGAAAACCGCCACCCGTATTTTGACAACGAAGACGGCCTGTTGAGCATTGCGTTTCATCCCGGCTTCAAGACCAACGGCCTGTTTTTCATTTACTACAACCAACGGAACCGGCCGGAGGAAATGAGGCGGTATCAGGATGGACGTCCGACCAGTTTTCCCTATCGCAGCGTGGTCAGCGAGTTCAAGGTGTCTGCCACTGATCCGGACAAGGCGGACCTGTCCTCCGAACGCATCCTGCTGGAAGTGCCGCAGCCATTCGGCAACCACAAAGGCGGCGAACTCGCGTTCGGCCCGGACGGTTATCTGTATCTCGGCCTGGGTGACGGCGGCGCGGCGGACGACCCTTTTGGAAGCGGCCAGAACACCACCACGTTGCTCGCCAAAATGTTGCGCATAGACGTGAACACGCGCAGCACGGTCGGTTGGGGCCGGTATAAATACGATTTGCCTTACGGCATACCGGCGGATAATCCGTTCGCCGGCGAACCGGACATGGCCTACGGCGTGCGCAAGGAGATTTACGCCTACGGACTGCGCAATCCGTGGCGCTACAGTTGGGATTCCAAAACCGGTGCGTTATGGGTCGGCGACGTCGGCCAGGATTTGTGGGAGGAAGTGGACCTGGTCACCAAGGGTGGCGATTACGGCTGGAGCATCCGCGAGGGCGCACACCACTTCAAACCCGGTCCGGCCGGGGCGCAACTCATCGACCCGGTCATGGAATACACCCACCGCACGAATCTTCAACCGGAGGGATTATTTCCCGACCATGGCATCGGCCTGTGCATCATCGGCGGGTACGTTTATCACGGGAAGGAATATCCGGCACTGGACGGCGTTTACGTTTATGCTGACTACAGCCTCGGCACGATTTGGGGGTTCCGTTATGATTACGCCGAGCACAAGGTGACCGACGAAGGCACCTTGCTCCAGCAACCGAAAAACATCACGAGTTTTGCCGAGGATTTGGCGGGCGAAATTTACGCCCTTACCCAGGGCGGACAGATTTATCAGGTCACCGTGCCGTAAAAATCTTAATCTTAATCGTCATCATAATCTTGACCCTTTCCGAAAGATTACGATTAAGAGCAGGATTAAGATTAAGACCTGTCCCGGTTCAAATCTGGAAATCCACCAGGCCTTTTCCTTTGCGATCGGACTTGTTCAACACGCGTACCTTGGGGGCGTCGTAAAGGACGACGGAATTTGGCGCAACGCTGTCCATGAGGAACACGTTGCCGCCAATCGTGCTCCCCGCGCCGATGACGGTGTCGCCGCCGAGGATGGTCGCCCCGGGATAAATCGTCACGCGATCTTCAATCGTGGGATGCCGTTTCTTGCCGCGCAATTGTTCCACGGCAGATGTGGACTTCGCGCCGAGCGTCACGCCGTGATACAGCTTCACGTGGTCGCCGATGATGGCCGTCTCGCCGACGACCGTGCCGGTGCAATGGTCCACAAAAAAGTGCGACCCGATTTGCGCGCCCGGATGCAAATCCATGCCCGAGCGAAAATGCGCCCACTCGGTCATGATGCGCGGGATGAGCGCGACATTTTTCAAGTACAACTCGTGCGCCAGCCGTTGCACGGCAATTGCCTCGACGAACGGGTACGACACCAGCACCTCCTCCTTGCTTTTAGCCGCCGGGTCGCCGTCGTAGGCCGCCGCCATGTCGGTCTGCAACACTTCGCGCAGGCGCGGCAGGCTGCCGAGAAATTCCGACGTCAGGCTGTGCGCCGCCGATCGCAGGCTTTTCTTGGGCAACTCCGGCGGCGGGTTGTATTCGAGGCTCTTGTAAATTTCGTCCTCCAGTTGGCCCAGCACGGCGTCGAGCAATTCTGCCGTCACCACCTTGATTTCCGAGGAATGGACCGGTTTTTCATCGAAGAACCCGGGGAACAGCAGCCGCAGCAGGTCGCAGGTGAGGGCGGTGACCACGCGTTTGGACGGCAGGTTTTTGCCGTCCAAATGGTTGATGCCCCCGACGCGCGCATACGACGCGACGAGTTCATTCGTGAGTTGGGTGACCGTTTCCACGGCAGCAGTATCCCGCAAAAATGGTTAAACGCAAGCATGGCCAATGTGATCGAGGGTTGCAGCGTTGAAGCGGGTGACCGGGGGCGCCGGCTTCCAGCCGGCGAGTTGTCCGATGAATAAACACCTATTCGCCGGCAAGATGCCGGCGCTCCCGGCGAACCCTTTCAAGGATTCAACGCGCAGTGAAAATGTTGCCCAGGGCGACCGGTTTGCGGGACATGTCCAGCAACGGCTCAAGGTGTGAGCCGTCGCCATTTCCATAACTGTAAAATTGATAGAAATAATCTGGACGCTCCAACGGCCAGTACCAGAGGCTGCCATCGGCGGCGAGGCTGCTGATGCCGCCGTCTGCGCTGGCAATCGCGATCCAGTCCGCGTGTGTGCCCAAGCGAACAGGTTTAGTGGCGAGCATTTCGTGTTCGTCGCGCTCGGGATCCCAGCCGCGCCAATCATCGTGATGGAAATTCCACAACCATAACGTGCCGTCGTCTTTGAGGGTGACAATGCCTTCGCCGCGCCCGGCCACACCAAGCCAGTTGGTGCTGTTGCCGAGTGACAAGTCTGTCGCCGTCAATTCGTATGTATGTGTACTTTTGTTCAATTTCTGATCGGCCCAAATACGAAAAGTCCCGTCGTCACGGATTCCAAAGTGATATCCCATGGCAATTCTGCTCGCCGTCGTGCTGCGCCATTGGCCTTGTTCATATAGCGATAAGCGAGCAATGCGGAAGCCCGGTGCCAGTTCTTCAGTTTGCTGGTTGTTTCTATCGTTAATCCAGGTTGTCCATGCACTGCCATCGGTTTTGCGGAGACACAGCGGTCCATCGGTCTGAAATACTTCCGCCCAATTAGATTCCGCTCCCAAACACCACGGCGTGAACGCCCGAAAGCCCGGCCATTTGAGCTTGTAGTCTCTATTCGTTACTCCCCAAAACCACAAGGTCCCGTCGCTTTTGACGAGCAGCATGAACGAGCCATCCCAGGCAAGACTGCTCCAGTTGGTTTCACCACCGAAACGCATGAGGTTACCCATCGTTGTGGTCTTCCACCCGCCGTTTGCTGACCGTTCAAACCCTTCTGGATGTTCCGAAACCCACAAAGTTCCATCAGTTTTGATGCCTACTTGTTCCCGCCAAACACGGACCACACTCAACCAATTTGATCCGTCGAGAAAATGGCCGCCGGCCAAGGATGTCAGCCCAATGTCGCCTAAAACCCAAGCCAGCGGACGCGGTGCACGGTTATTAAGTATGTAATCAACCGTCCACATTCTTCTGTCTGGCAGGCGCACGAATAATGCATCCCATTGGTTGCGCAAGGTTGCCGGATTCGACAGTGACAGCCGTGCCGCGCCATGCGGCGGCTCAAACGGTGTAACCTTTTCCCATGCGCGATGGTAAATCGTCGTTGTCGCCGCCGTAACCAGCGCCAGTGCGGCCGCGAGCACAAACCCATTCCGCCGGATGGTTTTCCAACCAGCAACGACGTGCTGGTAATTCCAGAACGCCAGGCCAATGAGCGTCGGCGTCAGGATTGGAACGCCGATAAGATAGACCAGCCAGCCGCGCCAGAGTGGATAATTGACAATCCGTTCCGGCTGAGAAGCCACCAAAAGAACAATCCACGTCCCCAGAATGCCCAGCACCGCCGGGCCGAGCGCTTGCAGCGTATTGCGGGCGAACGTGGAGGCGTAAAATGAAATTGCACCGATGGCCGCGGCGATTCCCGCCAGCGTAAGCACCGGCAGCCAATGATCGATTTGGTCGACGAAAAGCCCCAGAAATTCATAGAATTGACCGAATTTGAAATCTACATCCGGCAAAATCCGAGTTCCTTCAAGCAGTAACGGAATCACGACACCGAGCAGGACGGACAAAAACAGGACGACAGAGAATTTTGCAGCAAACAGCCTGCGGCGATTCACGGGTAAGCAGAGTTGGCTTTCCAAAGTTCCGAGCTTTCGCTCCTCGGCGACGGCAGCAGCACCCACCAGCATGGGCATCACCAGCCATAGGCCCCAAAAAGTTTCGAGAACAAATTCCATTGAGGAATTTGTCGGGAAGTGCCCGAGTTTCCGCGTGGCGATGACGCCAAGATGCAACAAGGCCAGCACACCAGCGATTACGAATTGCGCCTGGTGGAGTTGAAGCTCTTTAATCAACAACGCCGCGCGCGGTCGCCATATCCTCCGTACGCCCGAGCTGACTTGGAATCGCGTCAATCCGCGCATTTCCGGCATGGCGATGGCGCCGCCTGTCCACTGCGCATCTTGCGCCCGCAAGAAAAGCCAGCGGGCCAGCCAGAAACCAGCGATGGCATAAACGGTGAAGACGATAACCAACGCCGTCGGGACCCGGTCGGGATAATCTTCCAGATACCCGACGGTCATCAGGAGCGCTGCGGGGATCAGAATGGTGAACCAGAACGCAGCCGCCATTTGCCGGAACAACAGCACCGTCCACAACGCACCGGAATAAATTACCAGCAAAAACAGCCAGGTACCTATAAATATGTCCTCAAAATCGCCCAGACCCCTCGGATGGCCTAACACCTCAAAGCGCAAATATAGAATAAGGCACCATAACAGACCGCCTATTAACAGGGCCGCTCCGAGCAGTAACGTCTTCGTCCACCAAATCCGGCGACGCGATATTGGCTGCGCGAGCAGCATGGAAAAAGTTCCGGAACTGATTTCCGCGCCGAAAGAATTCAGTGCCATGAATACTGCGATCGCCGAACAAGAGAAGAACGAGACAACGACGACCAACGCGTTGAATCCAACCTGCTCACCTTTCAAAAATAAGTTTCCAAACGTCAGCGCCACGCCGATCAAAAAGCTCGGCAGCAACAGCCGGGTTTCCTTTTTGACGAGCGGGTTCATGCGCTGGCCTTTTTCAGCAGGTCCGAGGCTACGAAAATTTCCTCCAGCGTCAACGATTCACAGCGCAGTTCCTCGGGCGAACGCGCCCGGAGCGCTTCCAGTAACGGCTCGCTGTTGCCGTTGGCGAGAATCTCCACTTCGCGCCCGGTTTGTTTCACGTTCAAGGCGCCGGGAAAATCGAGTTGTGCCAGCGGTTGCGCGAATCGCGCGCGGATTTTGCGGAACCGGTCGCGCGCGGCGTCGGCTTCCATGGTCAGCAGTTCGCGCCCTTGCTCAATGATGGTGAATTCGTCAATCAAACCCTCGAATTCGGAAATGAGATGCGTGGAGACAAACACCGTTCGCTGTTCGGGAGCGCCCGATTGGTAGGCGCCAATGACGGTCTCGATGAATTCGCGGCGGACAATCGGGTCGAGACCGGAGGTCGGCTCGTCGAGCACCAGCAGTTCCGGCTCGGGACAAATCGCGCCGATGAGCGCGAGCTGCGTGCGCTGGCCTTTCGAGAGGTGGCTGGCCTTTTGATTTGGGTCCAATTGAAAACGTTTCAGCAGGTCGGCCTCAATATCCTGATTCCAATGGTTGCGGAATGATGCCAGATATTCCAGTGTTCCGCGCACCGTCATCCACGGATAAAACGCGACCATGTCCGGCACGTAAGTGAGCCGCGATTTCACGGCCACTTCGTGCTTCTGTGGGTCGAGGCCGAACACCCGCGCGGTGCCGGAATCGGGCCGGAGCAGATTCAGCAGGCATTTGATGGTGGTGGTTTTGCCCGCGCCGTTGCGGCCGAAAAAGCCATAGCATTTTCCGGCACGGACGGTCAGACTCAATCCATTCACGGCGTCCAGCTTGCCGTAGCGGCGGCGGAGGTCTTTGACTTCAATGACAGGAGTTTCAGTTTTCATATGATTGCAAAATGAAAAACATTCAACATTCAACATCGAATGCCCAACATCCAACCGACCAGGGCCGGCAGCGCGCCATTGAATGTTCGATGTTGGAAGTTAAATGTTGAATGTTCGTTGTATTGGTCATTTGCTTTCTCCTTCCTTCGCTTTGCGCTCGAAGTAGTCGAGCCGCTCCCTGACCAGCGCCAGAAATTTCTCACGGTCCACTTGGAGGTGATGCGCCATCACCACCGCCTCGTCGATTTCCGTTAGTAACAACTTGTTTTTGACCTGCCTAGTGAACGGCGAATGGTTCTCCTTTAAAAAGCAGCCCTTGCCGGGAAGCGTCTCGATGATGCCCTGACTTTCGAGTTCGGTGTAGGCCTTGGCAATGGTGTTGCGGTTGACGCGCAATTCCTCGGCCAATGGGCGGATGGACGGCAACGGATCGCCGGGCCGCAGCGAACCGGACGCCGCCGCGTAACGAACTTGGTCCGCCAGTTGAAGATAAACCGGCTTACCGGACTTGAAATCAATCTGAAACATCATGGTTCTGGTAACTGTCATAGGACAATATGACAGATTAAGCCGGGCGTCAAGGGGAATTTTTTTGCGGTGTCGAACCCATGGATAGTTAGGGCGCGTCACTCCGTGCGCGCCGCTCACCGTCAACCAAAACGGCGCGCACGGAGTGACGCGCCCTACCCGCGTTGCACTGAAAGTACCGCTTCGACCACCCGCTCGACGGCGATGCCTTTCAGACAACGAAAATCAATCGGGCAATCGCGCAGAAAGCAGGGTGAGCAGGGCGCGTCGGACTTCAGCAGGCGATGACGCGGGTCGCCCGGCAAACCCGGTCCGGTCAATTCCGGCGACGTGCTGCCGAACGGCACGACGACCGGCGTGCCCAGTGCGGCGGCCACGTGCATCGGGCCGGAGTCGTTGGTTAACAGCACGCGACACAATTTCAGCAGCGACATCAGTTCGCGGAGGCTGGTTTTGCCGGCCAAATTCAGGAGATGGAAGTTGGCAGATGGGAGTTGGGAAGCGATTTGGCTGGCGATGGCAATGTCGCCTTTGCCGCCGGACATCAGCCAGACGCAATTGGTTTGTTTTTGGATTTCCTGCGCGGCGGCGATGAAGCGTTCGACCGGCCAACGTTTGGCCGGGCCGTATTCCGCGCCGGGGTTCAAGCCGAAGACAGGCTGCGTGATTTTCTCCAACCCAAATTTTTCCTTCGCGCTTTCGATTTCGTCCGGCGAGACGAATAGTCGCGGTGCAATCGGTTCCGGATTCGCACCCAGTGCGGCGACGAGATGCAAATACTCGTGGATTTGGTGGGCGGTGGCCGGGACATGTGAGATGTGAGATGGGAGATGGGAGATTAGCCTTTTGATTTCCGCCACGGAACGCTTGTGCATTTTTACCGCGTCCGGACGCGGCGCGATGGTTTGCGTCAGGAAAAAGTTCCGCCACGGGCGCGCGCAACCGACGCGTCGAGGGATTCCAGCCAGCCACGTTTCAATCGCCGAACGCGGTGAATTGGGCAGTACCAGCGTGAGGTCAAAGCTGGTGGGGCGAGCAGCCTGTCCCGCCCTGCGGTGATCCTCGCGAGCCGCCGTTTGACTAGCTAAAGCCGGCTCGTCGGTAGCCTCGCCCCACCGACGCAGTTTTTTGCTCACGGAGAAAATATTATCATCAGGTGCAAACGAGATTATTTCGTTGACCGCCGGATGGCCCAGCCACAAATCGCGCAATTTTTCCGGTGTCAGCAACGTGATGTGCGCATCGGGAAATTTTTCGCGCAGCCGCAGCAACGCGGGCGTGGTCATGACCGCATCGCCGAGCCAGTTGGTTCCGCGAACCAGAAAGCGGGAAGCGGATGGCGTCCGGGGTCCGGGGTCTGGGGTCTGAGGTCTGGCATCCGGGGCACTCATGGTACGTCCGTTTGGCCTTCGGCTCTCGACTCTCGACTCTCGACCTTTTTGGGTGCGGGTTTCCAGCGGTTATGGACCCAGAACCAGTTGGCCGGGTCGCGGCGCACGGCGGCTTCATGCGCCCGCAATACGTCCATGATTATATCTGTCACCGGCCGGGGATGGCCGTTTTCGTGGGTGGGAATTTTTTCGCCCAGCTCCAGCCGCCATTTCGCCAGGCCGACGCGATAACAGACCGCGGCGTAAAGTTCGCAATCGTAACGCAGGGCGAAGACCGCCGGGGACGGGTTGGTGGAACAATCGTAGCCAAGAAATGGCAGGCGCAGTCCGTGGTCGCCGCCGTGTTGATCAATCTGCAGCCCGAGAATAATGGCCGGCTGGTTCATGGCGGCGCGGAGCAGCGGCCCGCCGGTGCGGCGCTCGAAAAACAGGCAGCCGGAATGATTGCGCAACTTTTCCATCAGGCGATTGAGCCCCGGCTGGTTCAGGGCGCGATAGGTGGTGGCGCACTGGTAGCCGGCGACCATGTCGTTGAACCGTGCGTACAGCTCAAAGTTGCCAAAATGCCCGCCCGCGTTGATGACGCGGCGCGGTGGCAGCAGGCGTTCGGCGCCAACGTATTCGACGTGCGGGCGCAGCTCGTCAAAGGTCATGGCGACAGTCTTGACGGCGCTGGCATAATTTTCACCGATGCGGCGGAAATTTTCATTCGCCAGCGCGCGGATTTCGGCCGGGGACATTTCACCGCCGAAACACATCGTCAGATTTTTCAGCGCCACGCGCCGGTGCCGGGCGTCGAGCTGGTACGCGAGCGCGCCACCAGCGCGGCCGATGCGCGCGACCCAGGTCAACGGCAGCGCCTGAAGCAACACCACGACCGCGCTGCCGAACCAATAAATCAAGGTGTTCATCTTCAGCGGAAACAGATTTTGCGGACGCAATCCTGGAAATCGTTCGCGCCGCTGACGATCTGGATTTCGACGCGCATGAAATAGATCGGCAGGTCGCGCCGGTCGATTTTGGGAAAGCGCACGGCGTCCTTTTGGGTGGTGATGATGGTGTTGGCCTGGCGTTTCTTGCCGCGATTAATGACGTTCAGGACCTCCTGCTGGGTAAACCGGTGATGATCGGCGAAGCGCTTGGAATAAACCAGTTCCGCGCCGAGCTTGGCGAGGCTTTGCTCAAAGCTTTCCGGCTGCGCGATGCCGCTCAAGGACGCGACCTTGCGCCCTTTGAGAAAATCCAGCTCGATGCGTTCGGCGGTGAAAACATCCTCGAGATACAGGGGATGATGAACGCATTCAATGATGGCGGCATCGGGATTGAATTCCGCGATGCGCCGGCGGAGTTCGGCGGTCTGGCCATCGCTTTTGGTGATGAAAATGGTATGGGCGCGTGCAAGGTGTGACGGCGGCTCGCGCAGGGTGCCGCGCGGCAGCAAGTGCTCGTTGCCAAACGGTTGCTGGCGGTCCACCAGCACCACGTCGTGGCGGCGGCCGCGCAAATCCCAATATTGAAAACCGTCGTCCAGCAGCAGCGTGTCGCAGCCGAATTTTTCAATGGCATAACGGCCGCTCTTCACGCGGTCCTTGTCCACGAGCACGACCACGTCCTTCAGGTTCGACGCGAGCATGTAGGGTTCGTCACCGGCCATTTCCGAATCCAACAGGAGCGACTTGCCGTCGGAGACGACGCGCGGCGGGGTCTGGTCTTCGCGCAGAAAAATTTTATTCAGCAGCCAGACGTGGACCGGCGGCGGTTTGGAGCGATAACCGCGCGACAGGATGGCGACGTTGCGGCCGGCGTCGCGCAATTCGCGCGCGAACTTTTCGACGACCGGGGTTTTGCCCGTGCCGCCGACGGTGAGGTTGCCGATGGCGATGACCTGCACGCCGAGGGTTTTGTCGCGGAAGATGCGGACGCTGTAAAGCCAGTGGCGCAGTTTGACCAGCACCTGGAACACCTTCGAGCCGCCGAACAAAACACCGCGCATCAACGCGGCCCGGGTATCGCGGCGTTCGCCGGAAATGACTTCCAGGGCGAAGGTTTCGAGATTTTCAATCCAGTCCCGGAATTGTTCACGCATGGGACTTCAATGTGCCAAGGAGCGGTAACGGCAGCAAGACGAAGGAGGAACGATCGGAAAACGGGTCACGACGAGCGTGGATAAAACTCATCGTTCTCCTGCTCGTCCCCGTCCTCGATTCGTTCGATTTGGATTATGAGGACGAGAACGAGGACGAGGAAGAAAAGGAAATTTCAAAATCCCATTCGCGTCAGCTCGGTTTGGAGTGCGGCTTGAAATTGCTGCACGTCTGCGGCGGACGGTTTGTAGCCCTGCTGTTTGGGCACGACACCGAGCCGGCCCGTCTGGTCGAGGTACCAGTCGGCGGTCTGGCCGTCGCTGAAGGTGACCTTGCCGCTGGCGATGGCGCCGGGCCGGGTCAGTTGGTCCACGCTTAAGGATACCTTGCCGGCGGCGGGCGTTGGTTCAACGGATAACGGGACAGCTTTGCTGTCAGCCGGTTTGAGCGGCGCCGCCGGGGCCGGGGCGGCGATTTTTGGAGGTTCGGGATCCTTGGGCGTCAGTTTCAGGTCATCCACGAGCAGCCGCACCTCCATATAGGTGAGCCGCAGGCCGAATTCCGCCGCGAGCCGGCTTTGAATGTCCGAAAGTTTGGCGCCTTCCAGGATCCAGGCCGTGACACGCTGGCGTTGGGCTTCGTCCAAATTCATGATGAGAATGTTAATGGCATAATTCAAGAAAGCCAGCGCAAGGTTGCGCTGCGCATTTCACTGGGCGCCGGAAAAATCTTGCCGGGAGCGCCGGCATCTTGCCGGCATGGCGCAGGCAAAGGAGTTCGCCGGCAGGATGCCAGCGCTCCCGGGTAGCTTCACCGCCCGAGACAAGGATATCCTGCGCCGCCGTTCACCGGGCGCGCTGGGTCAGGGCCATTTTGCCGATGTTGGTGAGCACGTCCCAGGCGGGCCCGGGGAATTTGTGCAATTGCACCATCACATCCTCAAATGCGGTCAGGAACCATTGCGCGTCGGCTTCGCTGATGACCAGCGGCGGCAGCAGCTTGATGACATCCACGCCGTGGCCGGCGACCTGCGTAATGATGTGGTGCTTGTCCATCAGCGGAATGATGGCCGCCTGCGGGAACAGGCTCTTGTCCATGGTATGGCACATGGTCCAGGCCATCTTGAGGCCGAGCGATTTCGGCGCGCCGAGTTCGATGCCGATCATCAGGCCGCGCCAGCGAACGCCTTTCAACAGTTCAAAACGCGATTGCAGGCCGCACAAGGCCTTGCCGATGAAATCGCCCATGCGGGCGGCGTTGGCCATGAGTTGGTGGCGGTCCAACACGTCGAGCGCGGCCAGCCCGGCGGCCATGGCCAGACTGCCCTGGCTGAAGGTCGAGCTGTGGATGACCGACCGTTGCATGGACGAGAAAACCTTGTCGTGGATCCATTTTTTGCACAGCACCGCGCCGACGGGGACGAAACCGCCGGAAAGCGTTTTGGCCAGGACCACAATGTCCGGATCCATATCCGGGCCGTCATGTTCAATCGCCAGGAATTTTCCGGTGCGGCCCATGCCGGATTGCACCTCGTCGGCCACGAACAACGCGCCGTGTTTGCGGCACAGGCGTTGTGCTTCCAGCAAATAGCCCGGCGCGGCCACGTTTACGCCCTTGCCCTGCACCGGTTCGACGACAAACGCCGCCACGTCGCCTTTTTTAAGCTCCGCTTCCAGGGCCGCCGGGTCATTGAACGGGACAATCCGGCAATGCGGCAGGAACGGCTCAAAGCCGTCGCGAAAGTTTTCATCGCCATTGATGGAAAGCGCGCCGTAAGTCAGCCCGTGAAATGATTTTTCGCAGTGAATGATGGTGGATTTGCCGGTGGCACAACGGGCATATTTGAGCGCCGTTTCAACGCCCTCGGCGCCCGAATTGGTGAAGAAGACCATGTCGAGCTGGTTCGGCATCCGCTTTTTCAACTCGGCCGCGAGCAGGCCGGAGAGCAACGGCGCTTCCAGTTTCACCAGGCTCGGATAATCCGCGTTCAGGAAATCAATCAGCACGCGGCGGACCTCGGGATGATTGCGGCCGAGGCCGAACACGCCGTAACCCGAAAGCAGGTCGAGATATTTTTCCCCTTTGATATCCCAAAGATACGGCCCTTCAGCGCGGACGTAACAGCGATCGAAGCCGATGGTCCGGAGGGCGCGGACATTGGCGGGGTTGACGTGCTCGGATTGGAGCTCGTAGTTCCTGCCGGCGTGCTGTTTCAACAACCCGACAATATCCAGAATGGATTCCTGCGACATGAAAAATTATGCCGGCATGATAGGCGCTCAGCCTTTCAAAATCCAGTCATAACCTTTCGCCTCGAGTTCCAGGGCCAGTTCCTTGCCGCCGGTGCGGACGATTTTGCCGTCCACCAGCACGTGCACGAAATCCGGCACAATGTAATTGAGCAGGCGCTGGTAATGGGTGATGACCAGTTGCGCGTTGTCGGCGCGCTTCAATTTGTTGACGCCCGACGCCACAATTTTCAATGCGTCGATGTCCAGGCCGGAATCGGTTTCATCGAGGATGGCCAGCTTGGGTTCCAGCACGGCCATCTGGAAAATCTCGGCGCGTTTCTTTTCGCCGCCGGAAAAACCTTCGTTCACGGAACGTTTCAGGAGGTCGTCGTTCAATTCAAGCAGCTTCATCCGCTCCTTGACGAGCGTCAGAAATTCCATCGCGTCCAGTTCCGGCTCGCCTTTGGCCTTGCGGATTTCGTTGAACGCGGCTTTCAGGAAATAGGTGCTGTTGACGCCGGGGATTTCGACCGGGTACTGGAACGCGAGGAACAATCCCTCGCGCGCCCGTTCTTCCGGGTCCAGATCGAGCAGGTCATGGCCGTCGTAAAGCACCTCGCCTCCGGTCACGTCATAACCATCGCGCCCGGCCAGCACGGCGGCCAGCGTGCTCTTGCCGCTGCCGTTCGGACCCATCACGGCATGGACTTCGCCGGCGGCAACGGTCAGGTTGATACCCTTCAGGATTTGTTTGCCCTCGACGCCCGCCGAGAGATTTTTGATTTCTAGAATCGTTTGCTTGCTCATGTAAAATGTTTTTTCGTTCCCGTCCTCCTCCTCGTTCTCGTAATCGAAACTAAAACCGAGGACGAGAACGAGAACAATCAGAGTAGTTTACCCAACGCTGCCTTCCAGGCTCACGCCCAAAAGTTTCTGCGCTTCCACCGCGAATTCCATCGGCAATTCCTTGAACACTTCCTTGCAAAAGCCGTTCACGATCATGTTCACGGCGTCCTGGGTCGAAAGCCCGCGTTGATTGCAGTAAAAAATCTGGTCCTCGCCGATCTTCGAGGTCGAGGCCTCGTGTTCCACGCTCGCGGTGGTGTTCTTCACCTCGATGTACGGGAACGTGTGCGCGCCGCACTTCGACCCGATCAACATGGAATCGCATTGCGAGAAATTACGTGCATGCGCCGCGCTCTTCTGGATTTTCACCAGGCCGCGGTAGCTGTTCTGGCCATGCCCGGCCGAGATGCCCTTGGATACAATCGTGCTGCGCGTGTTTTTGCCGATATGCGTCATTTTCGTGCCGGTATCGGCCTGCTGATAATTGTTCGTGACGGCGACGGAATAAAATTCGCCGATGGAGTTGTCACCGAGCAGGATGCAGCTGGGATATTTCCAGGTGATGGCCGAGCCGGTCTCGACCTGGGTCCACGAAATCTTCGAGTTCTTGCCTTTGCACAGGCCGCGTTTGGTCACGAAATTGTAGATGCCGCCCTTGCCGTTTTCGTCGCCCGGATACCAGTTCTGGACCGTCGAGTATTTGATCGAGGCATCGTCCAGCGCGATCAATTCCACCACCGCGGCGTGCAACTGATGTTCATCGCGCATGGGTGCCGTGCAGCCTTCAAGATAGCTCACTGAAGCGCCTTCTTCGGCCACGATTAGCGTGCGTTCGAACTGGCCGGTGTTGGCGGCGTTGATGCGGAAGTACGTGGACAGTTCCATCGGACAGCGCACCCCTTTGGGAATGAAACAAAACGAACCGTCGCTGAACACTGCGGAGTTCAGGGCGGCGAAAAAGTTGTCCGTGTACGGCACCACCATGCCCAGATATTTCCGGACCAGCTCGGGATGTTCGAGTACGGCCTCGCTGAACGAGCAAAAAATAATTCCTTTTTCGGCCAGTTGCTTCTTGAAGGTCGTGCCGACGGAGACGCTGTCAAACACCGCATCCACCGCCACTCCGGCCAGGCGCTCGCGTTCCTTGAGCGGAATCCCGAGTTTCTCATAGGTCTCCAGCAGCTTGGGATCGACCTCGTCCAGGCTCTTGGGTCCGTCCCCCTTCTTCTTCGGGGCGGAATAATAAACGGCGTTTTGGTAATCAATGGCCGGGTAATGCACGTGCGGCCAGGTCGGCTCCTGCATCGTCAGCCAATGGCGGTAGGCCTTGAGGCGCCATTCCAGCATGAACTCCGGCTCGCGCTTCTTGGCGGAAATCAAACGAACGATGTCTTCGTTCAGGCCGGGCGGCGCGGAATCGGCTTCGACGTCCGTGACAAAGCCGTATTTGTATTCCTGTTTGACCAGGCTCTCGATGGTCTCGGTGGCGGTGCTCATATCAAAAAATCATTTCTTCCGTTTGCCGGCGCACTCGGCGCACAGGCCGTGCACGGCAATCTCGTAATGGTCAACCTGGAAGCCCCGCGGCCGGGGTCCAACGGCGGCCCCCGCTGCCAGCGCCACGTCAAACACCGTCCCGCACGCGTCGCAATAATAATGGCAGTGCTCCTCCATGTTGGGGCAATAACGCGTCGCGCCGCGCTCCAACTGGACCAGCCGCACCAGGCCGCACTGGACCAGGGCGTCGAGGCAATTATAGACGGTCGCGTGGGAAATTTCCGGCATCTGTTTCTTGGCGCGGATGAACACTTCCTCGGCAGTCGGGTGATCGCGTTTGTGCAACAACACGTCATAGACCTGCTGGCGCTGCGGCGTGAAACGAAAACCGCCCGTGTTCAGGCGTTCGCTCAGGTCGCTGTTCGACTTTTTCCCGGCCGCATTCATGACCGCCCACCTTAAACACGATTCCGGGGTGAGTCAAGATTTAGAATAATTCCAAATTATTCGGCCGCGGGAGCGGGCTGTTTTTGAAAAACGCTGACGCGGGCGGGGGGGAGGTTGAGCCAGACGATTTTGGAGGCGAGCAGGTGAAAGCGGGAGGTGCCGCGCGTGCGCCGTTTGTGGATGCGGTAACTGTATTGCACCCAGGTGCCCTGCGGTTCCAGGATGGTGCGGATTTTCTGCGCCAGCGTCTCGGCTTCTTCCGGCGAAAAATTCAGCAACGGGAGGCTGGAAATCACCGCGCCAACACTGACAATCGGCTCGTGACGGCGGCGGAGCAAACCGTCCAACTGCCAGGCGTCGCCGGAAATGATGTGGGCACGGGGAAAACGTTGGTGCAGAAGGGCCGCCAGTTTGGGGTTTCGTTCGATGGCCACGAGCCGGTCTTCGCGCAAGCCGTGCGCCAGCAGGGCCTGGGTGACGGCACCGGTGCCGGGGCCGAGTTCGAGCACGTAACTATTGAGATCCGATGGCAGCCAGCGGGCCATGGCGGCGGCCAGTTGCCGGGAACTGGGCACAATCGAACCGGTTCGTTGCGGGTTGGCGAACCATTCCTGCAGAAACAGGGTCGTGTCGGTCAGTGTCGCCAGCAATCGTTTGGCCATGGTATGCAATGGGTCGGTCCAGCTCCGGTTTCAGCAAACAAGCTAGTTCACCCCTGCCAATGCCGCCAACAAAATTTTTGGCCACTGCACTGGCGACGCAATCGTTCCCCGCGGCTCAGTGGGTCGGTGGCTCCGCGGGTTTGGGGGTTTCGTCGAGATTTTTTCGCGCGACTTCGCGCCGGGCCGACCAATCCGCCCAGCTGCGTTCCCAGGCCGGGCCGGCCAGATTTTTTCGCGCGACCGGCCAGAGGGCATCCAGCGCCTGCAATTCGCGTTTCGCCCCGGCGGGGTCATGCCATTGCAGACAGGACTCAACCAGGTTCAAATGATTTTCCGGATACTCGGACGCCAGTTTGTCGGCCAGTTCCAGCCAGTCGCGGGCCTTGCGCCGGCTGCCGATGCTCACGGGCCAGCCCGGCGCATCGCGATACAACAAGCCGAGGCTGCGTTCGGGTCCGGCATAATCAAAGTGCCCGTCCAGCCGGATCGCTGTTTTATATTCCCGTTCCATCTCCTTGACGATTTTCAGCGCGCCCAGGGTTTCAGTACGGGCCAGTTGGCCGAGGTCCTGGCCCAGATAATAATGTGCCGGAGCGGACCCGGGATCGCGCGCGATCGCCTGCCGGCACGCGGCAATGCCCTGATTGGCAATCGCGGCATGGTCGGCGTTGTTCGTGACAAAATCGTCGAAGTCAAAACCGGCCCGGGCAAACTCCCACGCCGGAGTGACGTCGTTGGGGTTCGACTGGTATTGATTCTGGGCCCGGTGGAATTCCGCCGCCGCGCGCGCCGCAAAGTTGCTGGTGTCCGTTTCGCCCGCCGCGGCCGGTCCGACGGCGGCCAGCCAGGCGCCGAGAATGAGCGCGCCTTTTACCGCTGATTCGGCTTTGGAATTAAAAGTTGCCATCGCGTCAGGCTGTTTTATAATTGGAACAAGTGAGATTAAGTTGGAAATTCCTGTGGCTGGCAATGCTGGCGGCGCTGACCCTGTCCCTGGCGGGATGTGGGGGCGTCAATCTCGGCGGCTCCGTTTCGCCCGCGACCTTCTTTCTGCCGGGCGTGAAGAACAACGTGCCCGCGCCGGCGGTCACCGGCGCGCCCCTGGTTGCATCCAAACCATCCCAACAATTCGCTCAAGCCCGCTAATTCTATGCGATTCCCCTTCGCTCTGTCGGCAAAAATCGCCGGCCATATCATCAAACACAAACTGCGCAAGACCCCGAAATTTGCGATGGTCCTGCAGCTCGAACCGTTGCACACGTGCAATCTCACCTGCACCGGCTGCGGGCGCATCCGTGAATATTCCACGTCCCTCAAGGACATGGTGCCGCTGGAAAAATGCCTGGCAGCGGCGGTGGAATGTGACGCGCCGATGGTTTCCATTTGTGGCGGCGAACCGCTGATTTATCCGAAGATCGAGGAACTCATTGCCGGCCTGTTGGAACAGGGTCGCGTCCTTTACATCTGCACGAACGGCGTGTTCATGCGGAAAAAGATGAGGGATTATCTCGCCGCCATTTATTCGCCGGAGGTCGAGCCAAAGGTGAAAAAGCTGCTCGACCAGAAATTGATTTCCGACAAGGACGCCGAAACCATCCGCAAATCCGACGAAGCGGCGCGCAAAAAGACCGTCATCCGCCCGTCGAAATGGATGTATTGGAACGTCCACGTGGACGGACTTGAATTCACGCACGACCTCATTGTCGAGCGCGAAGGGGTTTTCAAGGAATGCGTCGAGGCAATCAAGATGGCGAAGATCCTCGGCTATCAAGTGGCGACGAACACGACGGTTTACAAGGAAACCGACATGCAGGAAATTGAGGATATGTTCAAGTTCCTCAGTTCCCTGGACGTGGATGGCCACACGATTTCACCCGGTTACGATTACGACGCGGCCAAGAAGGACATGGTCAAGCGTCTCGGCAAGGACCCGAAAGGATTCTTCTTGACGCGGGACATGACCCGGCAAAAATTCGCGAAGATCCTCGACTGGGGGAAGGCGTTCACGATTTTTGGGACGCCGGTGTATCAGGAATTTCTGGCCGGCAAACGCGAACTGACCTGCACCGCGTGGGCGATTCCCACCTACAATGTCAAAGGCTGGAAGGCGCCCTGTTACCTGATGACCGACGGCCATTACGGCGGCTACCAGGAAATGTTGCGCGAGGTGAAGTGGGAAAAATACGGCGTGGTGAACGGCAAGGCCCGCGACTCGCGCTGCGAGCATTGCATGGTGCATTGTGGTTACGATCCCAGCGGCGCGCTGGGCACCAATTATCAGCGCGGCGACAACTGGAAGAATTTCAGCTATAACTTTGGCGCCAAACCCAGCCCGTTTCCGTTTTCACCGGAACTGGAGAGACGTGCCTATAACGGTGTGTCCATCGGCAAAGGTCATCTGGCCGAGGCGAAGGCGGCCATCAGTTCGCCCGCCGCCGGCGCCCGTGGCGCCTTTTCCAGCAACGGCCATGAAGAGCAGCACGTGGGCAGTCATTGCGGCACGAACGACACGTCGGCGCGTGACGAGTTGATTGCCAAAATCGGGGAAGCGAAGAGACCGGACGTGCGGCCGGAATGACTTTTTGAGCGTGAAGTTTGCATGAGCAGGACGCTTTACCTTTCGCCTCCGAGTTTCGACGGTTTTGACGGTGGGGCCGGGGCGCGCTACCAGGCGCGGCGCGAGGTGACCAGCTATTGGTATCCGACCTGGCTCGCGCAACCCGCCGTACTGACGCCCAACTCGCGTCTGCTCGACTGCCCGCCGCACGGCATTGATTTGCCCAAATGCCTCGCCATCGCGAAGGACTTTGACCACGTCATCATCAACACCTCCACGCCGTCGCTGAAGAATGACGGCAAGGTGGCCGAGGCCATCAAGGCGCAGAAACCGGCGACGAAAATCGGTTTCATCGGCGCACACGCCATGGTGTTGCCGACGGAAACGCTCAAGGCGTCGCTGGCGATTGATTGGGTGGGGCGCAAGGAATTTGATTTCACCTGCAAGGAAGTGGCCGAGGACCGCGACCTATCCACCATTGCCGGACTTTCCTACCGTGACCGGGACGGCAAAATCAAACACAACCCCGAGCGCGAGATGATCCAGGACATGGACACGCTCCCGTGGGTGGCGGACGTTTACCGGCGCGACCTCGAGATTGAAAAGTATTTCATCGGTTACCTGCTGCATCCCTACATCAGCATGTACACCGGCCGCGGTTGCCCGGCGCAATGCACCTTCTGCCTCTGGCCGCAAACCATCGGCGGCCATAAATACCGCGTCCGCTCGCCGCAGAACGTCGCCGACGAAATGGCCTACATGAAGAAAATTTTCCCGCAGGTGCAGGAATTTTTCTTCGACGACGACACGTTTACGGCGAATCTGCCGCGCGCCCGCGAGATCGCCAAAAAACTCGGGCCGCTGGGCGTGCACTGGTCCTGCAACAGCCGCGCGAACCTCGATTACGACACCATCAAGAGTTTCAAGGACAACGGTCTGCGGCTGTTCCTGGTCGGTTACGAAAGCGGCAACGACGACATTCTCACCCGCATCAAAAAGGGTGTGACGATGGACGAGATGCGCCGGTTCACCCAGGCCTGCCATCAGGCCGGCGTGGTGATTCACGGCACGTTCATCCTCGGCCTGCCGGTGGAAACGAAGCAATCCGTCGAGAACACGATTCGATTCGCGCAGGAACTGGATGTGTTCTCCTTGCAAGTCTCGCTGGCCGCGCCGTATCCGGGCACGGAGCTTTACGAAATGGCGAAGCAGAACGGCTGGTTCGTGAAGAAGGACAAAACCGACCTGGTGGAAGGCGACGGTTTCCAGCAAAGCACGCTGGAATATCCGGAACTGACCAAGGAGGAAATTTTCGAGTCCGTGGACCGCTTTTATCGCACCTATTATCTGCGCCCGAAACCGATTCTCCGCATCATCAAGACGATGCTGGAGGACAAGGACGTGCTGGTCCGCCGCTGCCGCGAAGGCTACGAGTTTTTCAAGAGCCTTCGGCAACGGAAGGTCGATCTGGCCGCCGCTCGTACCGCGTGATTTGACCGAAGCCATCTGGTTTCCCCTGCTTGCACCCGCTTCATGGGCTTGAAGCCGCCGGCCTCAAGGCGTTACGCTGGGGCATGAGCGCATTTCCCGTCAGTTCGGAAAAAGAGGCCCAACTCACCCGGCGCATGATTGCTCTGGGTGTGCGCGAATCCGATCTGGAGGAAACGTTTGTCCGCTCGGGCGGCCATGGCGGGCAGAACGTGAACAAGACGTCCACCTGCGTGATGCTGTTGCATCGTCCGACCGGTTTGCAGGTCAAATGTCAGGCCACCCGGCAGCAGGGACTCAACCGGTTCATCGCCCGCCGGTTGCTGCTCGACAAGATTGAAGCGCGGCAAAAGGGTTATGTGGACTCCGAACGGGCCCGGATTGAAAAGATCCGCCGTCAGAAACGGAAACGTTCCCGGCGCGCCCAGGCCCGGATGCTTGCCAATAAATCCCATCAGGCCGACAAAAAGGAATTCCGCCGGCGCATCCTGCCCGAATAAAGGTAAAGGTATCGGTCGAGGTTTGCATCGCCGAGCCATCACTCTTCCCGGTTTTGCAAGGTTTGCAGAAAAGGTTTGCCCTGCTGTTGCAACCGATCTTCCAGCCGCCGGGTACAATCACAATTCCCGCACGCCCACGGTCCGGTGCCGTTTTCGTGCCGGCAGTTCCTGCGGTTGTGCGCGTCTTTGACGCTTAACAGCTCAAAATATTTCTCCCAATAAGGCCGTTCCTCGGCCAGCGGCGTATCGCAAAAGCAGGTTTCCACCCAATGCGCCACGCCATCGGCGCCGACGCGCGCCTGTTGCAGGTCCCAGGCATATTCGTCACCGGCAATTGAGCCCTGGCCGAGCGTCCCGTCGGCCAGGGCCTGCAGCAACGCCTTTTCCCGGCCGGGTTTTACCCGGGCTTTGAGCAGATAACGCATGACGGAACATAACTCATCGGTGCGGAAACGCCATCGATCTGTCCTTGGTTTACAGGAACGAAGACTGCTCGTTGCCGGTGCGCGGACCGATTTGCATTTTCCCGACGACGACCGCGCCGTCTTCAATGACCAGGTTTTTGGCGTCAATATTGCCAAAGAATCGCGCGGTCGATTTCAGGGTGACCGTGTTCTGCGCGCGAAGGTTCGCCGCCAGTTCACCCGTGATTTCCGCCGAACCGACTTTGATCGGGTCCGGCCAGCGAAAATGATTTTCCGCCGGAATGATCAAATGGGCGGCGGTCAGGCTGCCTTTGATGTCGGCGGTGGAGTAAATGGTGAGGGAACCCAGGACCGCCAGTTTGCCGTGGAATTTTCCCTTGATGACGGCGTCACCGACGATGCTTTCGGTGTTGAAAACGTAACCTTTGAGTTCGACGATGAACGCCCCCTTGGTTTTGAAGTTTTTGGCCAGGGCGCTGGTGATGCGGTAATCGTGCAGGTCCACGTACTGGCTGCACCGCTTGCACATGGTGGATTCGGCGGAGGCCGGAATGACCAATTCGGCACCGCATTCAAAACAGGTGATGTGCTGTTGTCTGGGGGCGCGTGCCGGTGACTTCGGTGGCGGGCGAAGGATTTCCTGGACGCGCAGGTGTTGCCCGCATTGCTTGCAAATGGTGGAGAAGGCCTCACGCGACTCCGCTTGCTGATGGCCGCAATGGGGGCAGGTCAGCAGGACTTTGTCCTGTTTTTTCGCCGGCATTCAATGTTCGGTCTGCGGGAGATGACGGCGGTTCAACGCCGCGCCGGCTCCGGTGTCTTGGGTATTTCGTTGGGGCGTGCCAGCGGTGGCGTCGGCGCGACTTTGTTGGGATTGACTTCCGTCTTCCCGACGTACGTTACCCCTTCCTCGATCACCAGTTTGCTGGCGCGGATGTCGCCGAACAACTCGGCCTTGGACTTGATCTCGATCTTTTCCTTGGCGGTGATATTGCCGTGGACCTTGCCGCGGACCACGACCGACTGGGCGGTAATATTGCCGTTGATAACGGCACTGTCGCCCAGTTGCAGGGTGCCGTCGGTGTGAATTTCGCCATCCAGCTTGCCGTCCAGGGACAGTTCGCCGGAGAACTTGATGTTGCCTTTGATTTCGACATCCGAGTTCAAAACGTTTTTCGATGAGCCGGTTGTGTTCATGTTGTCAGCCATAGTTTTTCCTTGTTTAGTTCAGACTGTATTAACGCATTGACGAGGGAAAGCGTCAAAAAAATTATTCGGTATTTTGCCGGACGTCCGGCAGTCCGGGAATTCCCCTGGCATTCACGATCCGGCCCTAATGCGGCACCGGCCCTTGAACCACCTGGACCAGATCGTCCGGCCGGAGCCATCGGGCGTAGGCGATTCTGACATCGTGGGCCGTGAGTTTCACATAAATGTGCGCCGCGCGGGTCGGTTCGTCGAGCGGCAGACCCAGCACCGAACGCGAGAGCCAGCCTTGCGCAATGTAGTCCACGCTGGATTCCGACAGGGGAATGTCGCGCAGCAACATCAGGACGGCTTGATGCAGTTCCTGGGGCGTCACATTTTGGATCCGCATATCCTTGAGGTCTCCCAAAATGACGGCGCGCGCCTTCACGACGTTCGGCGGGTCGCAGGCGTATTCCACCTGATAAACACCGCGGGTCAGGCCGATGTTGAACGAGGAATCCACAAAGTAAACCAGCCCGCTCTTTTCACGAAGGTCGCGGTACAGGCGCGTCGCGTAAAAACCGCCGCCGAGCACGTGATTGCCCAGCTGCAACGCATAGTAATCCGCGTTCGTCCGGGTGAGCGTCAAGGTTTCCGCCAACGTCACCTTGTCCTGCACGCGGCTGGAATCCGGCACGTGCGTCGTGGACGGCGCGTTCATGGGCGCCGGCGGGAATAGCGTGTCCGGTTTCGGACCTTCGGCCTGCCAGTCGCCAAAATATTTTGAAATCACCGCGACAGTGTCTTCCGGCGTCACGTTGCCGATGACCACGATGGTTGTCATGTCCGGCCGGAACACGTGATGGTAATAGTCCCACACGTCCTGAATCGTAAGTGCGTTGATGGTATTGGGTGTGGTTTCCCGCTGTACTGGATCGTTGGCGGGGAACAAGGCCGACTGGAGCGCGCGGCTGGCCAGATGGTCCGGACTTTGCAGTTCACCGGCGACGGAAGCGGCCAGTTGCGGCTGGATGATTTTGAAATCCTTTTCAGGCAGGGCCGGAGAAAGCTCGTTGTCGGCGAGCAGCTGCACACCGCGTTCAAACTGGTCGGCCAACACCTGCAACGAAAAATCCGCGCCCGCTGATTCGTTCGCGCTGATGTCGTCGAGCGCCTTCTGGAACGCCAGACGATCCAGCGACTTGGTCCCGTAGGAGAACAGTTGATCCAGTGCCTCATCCACGCCGTCCTTGCCTTCCGCCATTTCCAGCCGGGGGTGGCTTTTGACCCGGCCATAGACGCTCACCGTGTCGCTGATGGGTTCGGGCTGCACAATCAACCGGATGCCATTGGGCAGGTTGGTGACCACGGGATTCAACGTGGACGGAGGAATTTCAATCTGCTCGTTTATTTTCCTGGCCCAGAATGGCAACTTGACCCCCGTGGCCTTCGAGGCGGCAAACGATTCCTTGCCCCCAAAACTCTTCGAGGAAATGGGCTTGCCGGAAGGTTGCGGCGTCAAAATGGCCGAGATGGCGTGATCAAAGTCCAGATACTGCTGCGCCACGCGATTCACATCGGCCACGCTAACCTGGCGGATGGCGGCAATGTCATCGTCCGGCGATTGCCGGCCTTCAATGGCCACCGCGTCCGACCACGCCGAAGCCAGCCCGGACACGGAATTTTTTTGAAGTTCGGCACTGGCAATTTCACGGCGTTTCGCCGCCTCCACCAGATCGGCCACCACTCCGTTCGTCAATTCCGCGGCCAGAATGTCCCGCACTTGTCCCAGCAGATTGGTGGCATCGCCCCCCGCGGGAAACCCGGCGATGGCGTAGCCCAGCCCGGCCTTCGGCAGGCTGTCGTACTCAAAGGCCGCGAACAACGCCTTGCCTTCCGGCACCAGCCCGTAGAGTTGGCCGCGCTGGCTGCTTAACACGTCCGACAGAATTTGCGCGGCGGCATAATCGGGACTGTCCGAGCCGGGCAGTCGAAACGTGATTGCGACCAGGCCGTAGGGGAGGTCGGTGTCCTGCTGCAACAGGTCCGGTTCCACCGGCTCAAAATGAAATTCCGGCCGGTCGGGCAGTTTCTTGGACGGAATACCGCCAAAAAATTTCTCCACTTGCTCCAGTGCCTGCGCCGGCTGCACGTCGCCAACAATAATCAGGATGGCATTGTTGGGCGCATACCAGGTGTTGTGGAATTTGCGAAGCATGGCGTCGGTGGTCTTGTCAAAGGAAGGCCGCGTGCCCAATCCGGTCTGATCGTAAGGCGTGCCCTTGAACATGGTCGCCAGCAGCTTGATGTAGAAAACGTATTCCGGATTGGACAAATCCTGTGCCACCTCCTGTTCGATGGCGCCCCGCTCCTTGTCCCATAATTCCTCGCTGGGCAGCAGGTCCTGCATCCGGGCGGCTTCGACTTGCAAGGCCACGTCCAAATGCTCGACCGGCGTGGTGAAAACATATTGCGTGACCGAATGCTGGGTATCCGCGTCAAAATCGCCACCCAGAGCCGCCGAAATGTCCGCCAGTTGATCCGCCGACAATCCCGGGCTGCCGCGAAACATCATGTGTTCGGTGGCGTGGGCCATGCCAGGAAAGTCCGCTGGACATTCGTCCGCGCCGACGCGGTAATTGACCATCGTGGTGACCACCGGCGCGAGGGGATTGCGGACAATGATGACTTGCAGGCCGTTCGGGAGCGTCGTGCGCAACACCTCCTGCCCGGCGGAAATTTCGTTGTTGGCCGCACGGCCGATGGGCGACCCCGTCAGCATGAGGAAAAGAACGGAAATGAACAAAAGGAATCGGGACGTTTGATTGTTGGCCGTCATAAAATGTGATGTTCAGACAACCATAAACGGGCGCCGTTCAAGCGCGAGAAAAAAGTGGATGCAACCACGGATGGACACGGCTCAACACAGATTCAAAATACGCTGCAGACAAATCGCGGCAGCGTCTTGGAATGCACCCGTCTTCTGGCGGCTCTGAGTTAGCAGTTCAAAATGAAAAGCGGCAGAGGGCCGCCGCAGTCCAAAACCTTACGAGGAATCCGCGCCCAATTTAAATCCGTGTTCATCGGTGTTCATCCGCGGTTAATTTTTTTGTTTCGCATTTAACCCGTTTCGCGGGACAATTTCGTCGTGAATCTGGCATGGGAAAAATTATGCGCGATGGCGTCTGAGGAAGTTGAGAGAACTTTGGAGTCGTTGCCGAAACCGTTGCGCGCGCAGGCCGGGCAATTACCGGTGACGCTCGAGCGAATACCGAACGCCGGGTTGCAGGCAGATGGGATTGAACCGGATACGCTGGGTTTGTTCACCGGGCCGGAATTTGCCGATGAAGGTCATGTTCCCATGCCGCCGCAAATCATTTTGTTCCTGGAAAATCTTTGGGATCTGGCGGGTGGGGAAGAAAAAAAATTTCGGGACGAAGTGCAGACAACCTATCTGCATGAGCTGGGACATTACCTGGGTTTGGACGAGGATGAATTGACGGAACGCGGCCTGGAATAAGGTGTTAACGAGATAAAAAAAGAATCAAAAAAACCCTTGCGCCCGGTGCGGGGGCTGGTAATCTTTTGTAAGTCTTCCGCGTAGCGGAGGAAGCGACTGGCAAAAAAGCCTGTTGACATGTGGCGCGGGTCTGGTAAAGTTCGCGCCTTCGAAACTCGAACTGAGATGCCGAGTTGGGAGAAGTGATTCGGCACTCAGGTTTTTTGTCCCCTAGACGGGAAGCGAAGTTGGGCGGTTTCGGTATGATTTTTTGGTGTTTTGGACACCAGTTGCTCTTTGAAAATTGATTTGTGCGATTAGTGAGAGCCCCTTCAAGATTGGCCAGTTAGTTGGCTGATTGCGAAGGTTTTAACCATTAAAGTAAAGCTGCCTGATTTTACGATCAGGCAGGAATCAACTAACGTTTTTTACGGAGAGTTTGATTCTGGCTCAGAACGAACGCT